>ENA-UOIY01000082-UOIY01000082.1-human-gut-metagenome-genome-assembly--contig:-P114-NODE-82-length-154364-cov-10.120861_pt1 | contig 154364 bp, 126 predicted proteins | sample MGYA00242335_ERZ723882 | MGnify/ENA metagenome assembly ERZ723882 | reverse complement strand
GAAACTTGAGCAGGAGCTATTTCTGAATTTCATGAAAACCCACCCTGTATATGAACACTGGTATCCGGTCTTTGCAGTAATGATAGGAACTGGACTTCGTGTGGGGGAAGTAACTGGATTGAGATGGTGTGACATTGATATGGAAAGTGGAATGATTGATGTTAATCATACTCTTGTATATTATGACCACAGAACTGAGGGAAGTAAAAGCGGCTGTTATTTCAATGTAAATACAACGAAGACTCCGGCGAGTATGAGGCAGGTTCCAATGCTCGGTTTTGTGAGAGAAGCATTTGAACAGGAGAAACAGAAGCAGGAAGATTTAGGACTTCATTGCGAGGTCACGATTGACGGATATACAGATTTTATTTTCATCAATCGTTTTGGTCAGGCACAGCACCAAGCTACACTCAACAAAGCAATCCGAAGAATTATCCGTGATTGCAATGATGAGCAGTTTTTGCACAGTGATGAACCCGATGTGTTACTTCCTCATTTTAGCTGTCACTCGCTTAGACATACATTTACAACAAGAATGTGTGAAGCTGGAGTAAATATAAAGGTCATTCAAGACGCACTCGGACATTCAGATATTTCAACTACACTGAACATCTATGCTGATGTTACAAAAGAAATGAAAGCAGCAGAGTTCAAAGGATTGGATAGCTACTTCAAAGTATAATATTGGACTTCACATACAGAAAGAGAACATACAGAGTGTTGTGTGTTCTTTTTTCTTGTTCTGAAGCAGGAAAAGATAAGGCAGCGTTACTTTGATGTGGATTGACATTGTAAATAAGAGAAGTTATAATTTCTTGTATATGACTATGCTCTTGCATATACTACTATCGCCCTACATCATTTACATCATATTTTACATCATTTGCCCGCAAAGTGACTCAAAGTAGAGCAAAAATATGAAGTATGGGGGATAATTGGAATATGGAGAATTTAATAGTATTAACACCAGCTTGGTCGAGTATGAAAGAACCACAAAAAGGGTCCCGACGATGAAGCCCCTCGACTCCCAGAAGGCCGAGAAGAAGGCCGAGAGCGCCCCCGCTCCCGCTCCCGCCGCCCCGGCGGTCAAGGCGGAGGAGGTCATCGACTTCTCCAAGGTCGAGGTAGAGCCCCTCTTTGCCGACTACGTGGACTTTGAGACCTTCTCGAAGAGCGACTTCCGCGTCGTCAAGGTCAAGGCCTGCGAGGCGGTCAAGAAGAGCAAGAAGCTCCTCAAGTTCACCCTCGACGACGGCAGCGGCACCGACCGCGTCATCCTCAGCGGCATCCACGCCTATTACGAGCCCGAGGAGCTCGTCGGCAAGACCTGCATCGCCATAACCAACCTGCCGCCGAGGCAGATGATGGGCATCGACTCCTGCGGCATGCTCATTTCCGCCGTCCACCACGAGGAGGGCGAGGAGCGGCTGCACCTGCTGATGGTCGACGACCACATCCCCGCCGGCGCCAAGCTCTATTGAGCGGGAGGTGAAAACTGTGAAATGCCTTGTCGTAATCGACGTGCAAAATGACTTCGTCACCGGCTCGCTCGGCACGGCGGAGGCGGTGGAGATGCTCCCGCGCCTGCTGGAGAAGATGCGCTCCTTCGAGGGCGCCATCCTCATGACCATAGACACCCACGAGGAGAACTACCTGGACACCCAGGAGGGCCGGATGCTGCCCGTCAAGCACTGCATCATGGGCACGGAGGGCTGGCGCTTCCCCGAGGAGGTCAACGCCCTGCGTGAAAGCCGCGGCGCGCGCATCTACGCAAAGCCCACCTTCGGCAGCGAGAAGCTGGTCGCCGACCTCAAGCGCCTCTATGAGAGCGACGAGCTGGAGTCCGTTGAGCTGGTCGGCCTGTGCACCGACATCTGCGTCATCTCCAACGCGCTGATGATAAAGGCCGCGATGCCGGAGCTGCCCGTCTACGTCGACCCCTCCTGCTGCGCGGGCGTCACGCCGGAAAAGCACCGCGCTGCGCTCGAGGTCATGAGCAGCTGCCAGTGCATTTTGAAGTAATACCCAGATAATTTACAAATTGTTCATAATCACCCCGGAATATGATGCAACTCCGATACATGGCTCATGTAAGCTGTGTAAAAAGAGGAAAATTCATGTTTCGGGGTGATTTTATGCGTACATTCAAGAAAATAGCCGCCCTGCTGCTGGCACTGAGCCTCGCGGCAGGCCTCGCCGCCTGCGGCGGCGCGCCGCAGGAGCAGGAGCTCCCGGCCCCGGATGAGCCGGACGCCGTGGAGACGGTGGGGGAGGGGCTCGTGAGCACGCTGGTCATCAAGCAGGAGGAGCTGCCCGGCGGCCTTGCGGAGCTCTCAGCCATGAATACGGCCGGGGAGGGCCTGATCCTCGCCGGCTGGGACGCCGCCGCCTCGCCCGTGCTCGGTACACTAGGCGAGGACGGCGGCTTTTCCGCGCTCACTCTGCCCGAGGACGTCGTGAGCGTCGAGGCCGTGTGCCGGGACGGCGAGGCAGTCGCCGCCCTGGCCGCGACTGAGACCGGCATGTGCGTCCTCAGCCTCGGCGGCGGCCAGGACTCGCGCACGGAGCTCGACGCCGACGACGCCTCCATGCTCTACGGCGACCTGGCCCTGATGGTGAAGAACGGGAAGTTTTATGTCCTGCACTACATGGGCATAGCCGAGTTCGGCCCGGACGGCAAGGCCGCGCGCGTCTGCTACGGCCCTGAAAAGTGGAGCTTCTTCACCTCCATGCTGGAGGTGGACGGGCACATCTACGTCGCCGTGGGCGACGGCATGAACGGCGGCGGCAGCCTCTGCGAGCTGGACACCGAGGCCATGAGCCTCACGAGCATAGACACCGGCGAGCTGGGCGTCAAGGCCCTGGGCCTCTCGGCGGAGGGCGGCCTGCTGCTGAGCGGCAGCCTCGGCGGGCGCGACATCGTCGCCGCGCTGGGGGAGGGCGAGCCGACCGAGCTCTTCGACTGGGCCGAGCCCGGCGTCGCCATAGTGAGCTGCCTGGGCATCTGGGAGCAGCCGGACGGCAGCTATATCCTCTATCAGCCCGGCGATAAGGTGCTCGAGCGCCTGACCGAGGAGCTGGCCGCGCCGAAAACCGAGCTGGTGCTGCTCACGGACTACGCCGGCTCGGAGATGTACGACCTGGTGAACACCTTCAACCGCGAGAACCCGGACTACAAGGTCCGCGTCGAGAGCCTCTATGACGAGGGCATGAGCATGGAGCTGCTGAACACCCAGCTCATCGCCGGGGACGGGCCGGACATCTTCGCCTTTTGCAACTATGACAACCTCATGCGCCTGGGCCCCGCGGCGACGGTGGACCTGCTGCCCTATCTCGACGCCGACGGGGAGTACTCGCGCGAGAGCATACTCCCCAGCCTGCTTGAGGCCATGAGCCCGCAGGGGAAGCTCAGCGCGCTGCCGTATACCTTCAGCTTGGTCACCTTCACCGCGCCCGAGGACGTCATAGCCGAGCCGGGCGTCACCTTTGCCGAGGCCAAGGCCGCGGCGGACGAGGCGGACCTGCCCCTTTTCCCGCTCTGGATGACGCGGGAGACACTCTGGGGCTGGATGGAAGAATTCGCCGCCGTGCAGTTCACTGACCTCGAGGACGGGACCTGCTCCTTCGACAGCGAGGAGTATATCGGCCTGCTGCGCGAGTGCGGCGAAACGAGCACGGATTTCCCCGCCGACATCAGCCAGAACTACGTCGGCCTGCTGCAATTCGAGCCGCTGCAGGGCTACATGCGCCTGAGCGTCATCAGCGGGAACTACGGCGGGGAATACACCTTTGCCGGCATGCCCAACGACGAGACGAACGGCAGCATGTTCAACATTGAGCTGAGCTATGCCATCTCCGCGCAGAGCAAGCACGCCGACGGGGCCTGGCAGCTCATAAGGCAGTGCCTGGGCCAGGAGCGGGGCGTGTCCTCGATGAGCTTCCCGGCCAACGCCGAACTGTTCGCGGAGCAGCTGCAGTCCATGGTCGAGACGGGCTATGACAACTACGGGCAGCTCGTGAAGATAAGCGAGTCCGACGCGGAAAAGCTCCGCGGGCTCGTGGAGGGCACCACCACCGTGAATTACAGCCTGCCCACCGTGTCCGACATCCTGTCCGAGGACGCCGCGCAGTATTTTGCCGGGCAGATAAGCGTGGAACAGGCCGCCGCGTACAGTCAGGAACGCGTGAGCACCTGGCTCGCGGAGCAGGGTTGACAAATGCTGGCATCATATGATAAGGTAGACAAAAGTCCACCTTTGGAGGTGCAAAAATGAAACGACGCAGCACGATGGCCCTGGCACTGACGCTCGCCCTGCTGCTGGCCGCCTGCGGCGCACCGCCCGCGCCCGCCGCGGAGACTGACGCCGCCCCGGCGCAGACCGCCGCGACCACGCCCGAGCCGGTGTCCAACTGGCAGAGCGAGGGCCGCGCCTACAAGCAGAGCCCGGTGAACACCGGCGCGGACTCGACATTCGACATCTTCGGCCTGGGCGCGGACTATTACGCGACGGCCATGTTCTTCGGCACGGACGGTCCGAGCGAATACGTTCTGCTCAAAAACGGCGCGCGCTTCTACGCGCCGGAGGAGGCCGCCGTGGAGCTCGCCTGCGCCGGGGACGGCTGCCTCTGGCTGACGGAGAGCCGCCGGAGCGGGGAGGGCGCGCAGAGCCTGCTCGTGCAGCTCTCCACGGAGGGCGAGGTGCTCTCCGAGCTCGACCTCGGCGCGCTGGGGCTGGGCGAGGCATATTTTTCCGCCATGGGCGCCTCGGCCGAGGGCGTCTGGCTGGTTGGCTCCGGCAGGGCCGTGCTGATATCCGGCGGCGCCGTCGCGGCGGAGCTCACCGTCCCGGCGGAGGCGGAGGTCGTGTGCAGCGGCGCCGGCGAGGTCTGCATCGCCGTCTACAATGACCAAAACGTGGTTGTGAGCGCCCTCAGCCCCGACGGCGGAGAACCGCGCTTCTCGCTCGAGGGGGCGGACGCGCGGGTGTTCGACGGCTCGGATGAGTTCTACCTCACCTGCGCCACGGAGGAGCAGCTCTGGGGCCTCGACAAGACGGGCGGGCGGACGACGGTCGCCGTCTGGGCCGACTGCGGCACGGAGCTTGCCGAGCACTGGACGCTCGCGCCGCTCTCGGGCGGGGACTTCCTGCTCAAGAGCTCGATGGGCCTGAGCCTGCTCACGCAGGTGGCCCCCTCGGAGCTGCCCCGCGGCGGCGAGCTGACCATCGCCACCCTGGGCGGGAGCCTCTATGACCTCATATATTCCTTCAACGCGAGCGGCTCGGGCTGGAAGCTCACCGAGGTGGACTACACCCGGGGCGGCGAGATAAGCGCCCGGGACGCGCTCACCAGGCTCTACGCCGACATAGCCGCCGGCGAGGGCCCGGACCTCCTGCTGCTCGACGGCGTGCCGGTGGACAGCCTCATCCGCCGGGGCTATCTCGAGGACATCGCCCGGCTGCTGGAGGGCGACCCGGAGCTGAGCGCGGACGACATCGTGTTCGCGGGCAGGCTCGGCGGCGGGACCTACTACGTCTCGCGCGCCTTCGGCATAGATACATACGCCGGGCTCAAATCGAACTTCGGCGAGGCCGGGGGCTGGACGCCGGAGGAGTATCTGGAGGCCGAGCGTTCCCTCGCCCCCGGCGCGCAGATGATGTACTACGTCACGCGCGAGAGCTTCATCCGCGACGCCGCTCTGCGCTATATGCAGCGCTCCATCGACTGGCAGGCGGGCAAATGCGACTTTGAAAGCGCGGAGTTCATCTCCCTCCTCAAGACGGCGGGGCAGATAACGGAGCACCCGGAGACCACGGAGTTCACGGGCTACACCCCGCCGGAGGAGCAGCTCCGCACGGGTGAGACGTATGTCGAGGCCGTCCACGTCGGCAGCGTCACCGCGCTGCGCGACTTTGAAGAGCGGGTGGGGCAGGCGCTGAGCTTTGTCGGCATGCCCGCGCCGGACGGGAGCAACGGCTCGGTCGTGGACCTCAGCCAGCCGGTGGGCGTCCTCGCCGGGGGAGAGCACCCCGACGGCTGCGCGGCGTTTTTGAAGTTCCTGCTGCTGAGCTACGACCTGGGCTACGGCGCCGAGAACAACGCCTCGCTGCCCATGTACCGCCCGTATCTCGAGCAGCTGGAATCGGACGCCGAGGCCGAGGGCCGCATGACGCCGGAGGACACCGCGCGCTTTGAGGATTTCCTCGCCTCGGTGGAGAGCTCCACGCTCTGCGACGAGACCGCCCTCGGCATGATCTGCGAGGAGGCCGCGTCGTATTTCGCCGGCGCGTGCACGGCGGAGGAGGCCGCCCGCGTGATACAGGAGCGGCTGTCCATCTACGTGGCCGAGCAGAGCTGAGAGCAAATAGAATATCCGCAAACGCGGCGCGCCGGGAGGTGCGCCGCGCTTTTTTGGGGGCTTGTGCTTGCGTGGAGGTTGTGTTAGAGTTATATAATAATGTGACGGCACTAGAACTTTTTGACAATGGGCGGCGGATATGTTACAAATGGAGAGGATAACTTCCAGGAAAAACGGGTATATAGCCTATCTGAGACGGCTCGCCTCCGAGGGCGCGTTGAGGCGCGAGAGGGGCGAGACTGTGCTGGATGGGGAAAAGCTCCTGGGCGAGGCGCTCTCCTCCGGCTGTGAGGTCACGAGCGTCCTCTCGGACGAGGCGCGGCCGCCGGAGCGGCTCCCGGAGGGGGCAAAGCTCTATTGCGCGCCAGCGGAGCTTGTGGGCTATGCCTCGCCGGTGAAGAACAGCCCCGGCCCGGTGTTCACGGTGCGCCTGCCTGAGCGGCGCGCGCCGGAGCGCGTGGACTGCGCCATAGTGCTCGAGAGCGTGCAGGACCCCGGCAACGTCGGCACGGTCATCAGAACGGCCAACGCCCTGGGCGTCGGCGCGGTCATCCTCACCGGCGGCTGCGCGGACCCGGCCTCGCCCCGCTGCGTGCGCGCCACGATGGGCGCGGCCTTCCGCCAGTACGTCGCGGAGACGGACCTTGCCGGGCTCGCGGAGCTGCTCCGCGCCTGGGACCTCCCGCTCTACGGCGCGGCGCTCGCGCCCGGGGCGCGGGACATACGCGAGGCGCGTCTGGAGCGAGCCGCCGTCGCCATAGGCAACGAGGGCCACGGGCTCTCCGCCGGGCTGATGGAGCTCGGCGCCGGGGCGGTCATCATCCCGATGGCCCCGGGCAGCGAATCGCTCAACGCCGCCGTGGCCGGAGCCATCGTCATGTGGGAGCTCTCGGGACGCAGACTGTGAGGTGGACGCGGGATGTCGGAACTTAAATACTGGCTCTGGCTCTCATCCCTTGCAGGCGTGCGCGCGAGGACAAAGCGGCTGCTGCTGGAGCTTCTCGGCGGCGTGCGGGAGATCTACTTCGCGCCGCGGGGCAGCTTCGCCTCGATAAGCGGGCTGACCGAGCAGGAGTGCGCCGCGCTGGAGAACAAGAGCTTTGACCGTGCCTACCGGATAATGCGCAGCTGCGATGAGCTGGGCGTGGACATCAAGACCATACAGGACGCGGACTATCCCCGGCGCCTCGCGGCCATATACGACCCGCCCGCCGTGCTCTACGTCCGCGGGCGGCTGCCCGTTGTGGACGAGAAGGCGGCCATAGCCGTGGTCGGAACGCGCCGGGCCTCGCCCTACGGGCTGAAGATGGCCGCGCGTATGGGCTATGAGATAACCCGCTGCGGCGGCCTGGTGATATCGGGCCTCACCGCGGGTGTGGACGTCACGGCGGCGCAGGGCGCGCTGATGGCGGGCGGCAGCTGCATAGGCGTGCTCGGCTCGCCCATAGACGACACCGGCTGGGGCGGAGCCGTGGCGCGGGACGTCGCGGAGGTCGGCGCGGTGATAAGCGAGTATCCGCCGGGGGCGGCGCGGAGCCCGGCCGGTTTCCGGGCGCGCAACCGCATAACCGCGGGCTTGAGCGTCGCGGCCGTGGTGGTTGAGGCCCCGAGGAGGAGCGGCGCGCTGCTCTTCGCGGACGAGGCGGCGAGCCAGGGCAAGGAGGTCTTTGCCGTGCCCGCGAACGCCGACTGCGAAAACGCCGCGGGCGGCCTCGCGCTCATCATGGACGGCGCGGTGCCGGTCACCTGCGGCTGGGACGTGCTCTGCGGCTTTGCCGGGCGCTTTTCGGGGCTGCACGACCCCGGAGCGGCGGGCACAATGCCGGAAAGCTACGCCGGTGCGCCGGCCGCCGCGGCGCAGGCCGAGCCTCCCTCACCGGAGCCGGAGAAACCGCCCGCGGGGCAAAAAGACGTTGACAAGCCCCAAGGGGTGGAATATATTGACCTAAGGAAACAGCTTGAGGGCCTCACAGAGGCGCAGCTCGCCATCGTGGCGGCGCTGGAGCGGCCTTCAACGCACATAGACGACGTAATAGAACGCACGGGCCTGCCCGCACAGGAGGTGCTCTCCGAGCTGACGATGCTCCAGATAAGCGGCCTCGTCAGACAGGAGCCGGGCAAACGGTTTACGCTGAATATCAGTCAGAAGTGAGGACATTTTAATGGCAAAAGCAAAGACGGCACTGGTCATAGTCGAATCCCCGGCCAAGGCCAGGACCATCGAGAAGTATTTGGGCAGCGACTACAAGGTCGTGGCCTCCATGGGCCACCTGCGGGACCTGCCCAAGAGCACGATGGGCGTGGATATAGAGCACGGCTTTGAGCCGCAGTATATCCCCGTCAAGGGCAAGGAGGACGTGATAGCCGACCTGAAGGAGCGCAGCCAGAAGGCGGCCATGGTCTATCTCGCGACCGACCCGGACCGCGAGGGAGAGGCCATCTCCTGGCACCTGAAGGAGCTGCTGGCCCTGCCGGACGACAAGGCCTGCCGCGTCACCTTCAACGAGATAACAAAGCGCGTGGTGACCGAGAGCATCGCCGCGCCGAGGGACATAGACATCGACCTTGTGAACGCCCAGCAGGCGCGCCGCATCCTCGACAGGATAGTGGGCTACGAGCTCTCGCCGCTGCTGTGGAAGAAGATACGCCGCGGGCTCTCCGCAGGCCGCGTGCAGTCCGTCGCGACGCGCATGGTCGTGGACAGGGAGCAGGAGATACGCGCCTTCGTACCCGAGGAGTACTGGCTGCTGGACGCCGTGCTCCGCTCCGGCGACGGCGAGTTCACCGCCCGCTACTTCGGCAATGCCGAGGGCAAGGCCGAGCTCCACAGCGAGGCGGAGACTGACGCCGTCATCGCCGCCGTCACGGGCAAGGAGTTCAAGATACAGAGCGTCAAGCGCGGCAAAAAGCAGCGCAGCCCCTCGCCCCCGTTCATAACCTCGACCCTCCAGCAGGAGGCCAGCCGCCGCCTGGGCATGACGCCCCGGCGCACCATGTCCATCGCCCAGCAGCTCTATGAGGGCGTGGATATCACCGGCCTCGGCACCGTGGGTCTCATAACCTACATGCGTACCGACTCGCTGCGCCTCTCGGACGACGCCGTCGCCGCCGCGCGCAGCTTCATAACCGCGCACTACGGCGAGGCCTACTGCCCGCCGGAGCCGCGCCGCTACAAGACCAAGGCCGGCGCCCAGGACGCGCACGAGGCCATACGCCCCACCAACGCCGCCCTTGCGCCCGAGCAGGTCAGGAAGGACCTCACCAAGGAGCAGTACATGCTCTACCGCCTGGTCTGGGGCCGCTTCATCGCCTGCCAGATGTCGAACGCCGTGTACGACAACGTCGTGGTGGACGCCGCCTGCGAGGGCCACGTCTTCCGCGCCAACTACTCCAAGCTCGTGTTCCCCGGCTGCACCGCCGTCTATGACGACGAGCGCGAGGAGGACGCCGCGGCCCCGAAAAAGCCCCTGCCCGAGCTCAACGAGGGCGACAGCGCCGAGGCCGTGAAGCTCAACAAGGAGCAGAAGTTCACCCAGCCGCCCTCCCGCTATACGGAGGCGACGCTCATCCGCGCGATGGAGGAAAAGGGCATAGGCCGCCCGTCCACCTACGCGCCCACGATAACCACCATCCTCAGCCACGAGTACGTGGTCAAGGAGGGCAAATACCTGCGCCCGACCAGCCTGGGCGAGGTCGTCACCGGCCTGATGGAGGAGCGCTTCCCCGACATCGTGGACCTCAAGTTCACGGCACGCATGGAGGACGGGCTCGACGACATCGAAAAGGGCGAGAAGGGCTGGAGAGAGTACCTCGCGGACTTCTACGGCGGCTTTGAGTCGGAGCTCAAGAACGCCGAAAAGGCCATGGAGGGCCAGCGCATAAAGGTCCCGGACGAGGTCTCGGACGAGGTCTGCCCCGTCTGCGGCAAGAAGCTGGTGTACAAATCCGGCCGCTTCGGGCGCTTTTTGGCCTGCCCGGGCTTCCCGGACTGCAGCTTCACCATGCCCATAGTCGTGGAGATGCCGGGCAAGTGCCCCGCCTGTGGCGGCAGGCTGCTCAAGCGCACCTCCAAAAACGGCTACACCTATTACGCCTGCGAGCGCGGCAAGGACTGCCCCTGGCGCGGCAAGGGCGCCGACGGGCGGGAGATAATCGGCTTCATGACCTGGGACGTGCCCACCAAGGAGACCTGCCCCGAGTGCGGCCAGACGCTGTTCCGCCGCTCCGGCCGCGGCCGCTCCAAGGCCTTCTGCATAAACGAAAAATGCCCGCTCTTCGTCCCTGAGGACAAGCGCGGCTACAAGAAAAAGCCCGCCGCGAAACCCGCGGAGGGCGAGGCGGACGCCTCCGCCGAGACCGCCGAAGCCGAGGCCAAGACCGCCGCCAAGAAACCGGCCGCCAAAAAGACCGCGGCCAAGACAGCGGCGAAGAAACCGGCCGCGAAGAAGACTGCGGCCAAGACCGCGGCGAAGAAGCCCGCGGCCAAAAAGGCCGCCGCCAAGAAGACGGAGGCGGCGGAATGAGGCCCGTCACAGTGGCGGGCGCGGGGCTCGCCGGCAGCGAGTGCGCCTGGCAGCTGGCCCGGCGCGGCATCCCCGTGCGCCTTGTGGAGATGAAGCCGGGCAAATACAGCCCCGCGCACGTCTCGCCGGACTTTGCCGAGCTCGTGTGCTCGAACTCCCTGCGCAGCGACGAGCTGACCAACGCCGTCGGCCTGCTCAAGGAGGAGATGCGCCGCCTCGGCTCCCTCGTCATGGAGTCCGCGGACAAGAACCGCGTCGCCGCCGGCGGCGCCCTGGCCGTGGACCGCGAGGGCTTCTCGCGCTATATAACCGGGCGCCTGCGCGCCTGCCCGAACATCGAGGTCGAGGAGCGCGAGCTCACCGAGATACCCGAGGGTGAGACGGTCATCGCCACCGGCCCGCTCACGAGCGACGCCATGGCCGACGCCATCGTGAAGCTCTGCCCCGAGTTCGACCTGCACTTTTACGACGCCGTGGCCCCCATCGTCACGCTCGAGAGCGTGGACATGGAGAGCGCCTACCTCGCCTCGCGCTACGGCAAGGGCACGGCGGATTATGTAAACTGCCCCATGACGAAGGAGGAGTACGAGGCCTTCGTGACCGAGCTGAGAACGGCGAAGGAGGCCCCCGTGCACGGCTTTGACGACGGCGCGGTGTTCGAAGGCTGCATGCCCGTCGAGGTCATGGCCCGGCGCGGGTTCGACACGCTGCGCTACGGGCCGATGAAGCCCGTGGGGCTCACGAATCCGCACACCGGCGCGGAGGACTGGGCCGTGGTGCAGCTCCGGCGCGACAACGCGGAGGGCACGCTCTTCAACCTCGTGGGCTTCCAGACGCACCTGACCTTCGGGGAGCAGAAGCGGGTGTTCTCGATGATACCGGCGCTGCGGAACGCGGAGTTCGTGCGCTACGGCGTCATGCACCGGAACACGTATCTCGACTCGCCCCGGCTGCTGGACAGGTACTACCGCCTGAAGGCCGACCCGCGCATCTCCTTTGCGGGCCAGATGACCGGCGTGGAGGGCTATGTGGAGTCCGCGGCCTCGGGCATGCTGGTGGGCATAGAGACGGCGGCGCGGCTGCTGGGCCTGCCCGCGGCGGATTTCCCCGCGGAGACGGCGATAGGCGCGCTGGCGCAGTACATATCTGGCGGCAGCGTGGGCGACTTCCAGCCCATGAACGTGAACTACGGCATAATAACGCCGCTGGGCTATCGGGTAAAGGGCAAGCGCAACAAGAACGCGGAGCTCTCGGCCCGCTCGCTCGGCATCATAGAGGCTATGCTTAAAGATAGGGAGGTCCTGAGCTTTGAGGGTAATAATTGACGCCATGGGCGGCGACAATGCGCCGCAGGCGCCCGTAGCGGGAGCGGTCCGTGCCAGGCGCGAGCTGGGCGTGGACGTTACGCTGGTCGGCAGGCGCGAGGATATCGAGCGTCACCTCGGCGGCGAGAGCGGCATAGAGATAGTCGACGCCCGCGAGGTCATCTCGATGGAGGACGACCCGAGCACGGCGACGCGGAGGAAGAAGGATTCCTCCATGGCCGTGGCGCTGAACCTGCTCAAGGAGGGCAGGGGCGACGCCGTGGTCTCCGCCGGCAGCACCGGAGCGCTGCTCACTGGCGCCACGCTCACCGTAAAGCGCATCCGCGGCATCCGCCGCGCGGCGTTCGGGCCGGTCATCCCCAACGGCGGCAGGGGCGTCATGCTCATAGACTGCGGCGCGAACGCGGAGTGCACCAGCGAGTACCTGCTGCAGTTCGCCTTCATGGGCAGCTTCTACTCCAAGTACATCCTCGGCTGCCCGAACCCGAGGGTCGGCCTGCTCAATAACGGCACGGAGGAGACCAAGGGCACGGAGCTGCAAAAGCAGGCCTGGACGGCGCTCAAGCGCGTCTCCGACGAGGGCCGCATAAACTTCATCGGCAACGTCGAGGGCTCCGCCGCGCTCAGCGGGGACGTGGACGTCATCGTGACGGACGGCTTCACGGGCAACATCATGCTCAAGAGCTGCGAGGGCATGATAAAGTTCCTGATGGGCCAGCTCAAGGGAGTGTTCCTCTCCAGCACCAAGAACAAGCTCGCGGCGCTCATGCTCAAGGGCGACTTCAAGCGCCTCAAGGACATGATGGACGTCAACAAGGTCGGCGGCACGGCGCTGCTCGGCATCTCCAAGCCCGTCATCAAGGCCCACGGCTCGTCCAACGACGAGGCCATCTTCAGTGCGATACGCCAGGCCGTGCAGTTCGCGCGCGCCGGCGTTATTGAGGAGATAGAAAAGAACATAGACTACATGCGCCTGCCCGCAGGCGCGGTAAAAACGGAGGAATGAGGAATATGACCAGCGAAAAGATAATAGGATACGTGTCCGAGCAGTTCGGCGTGGACAAGGACAGCCTGTCGCGCGACACCAACTTCGTCGACGACCTGAACGCCGACTCCCTCGACGTCGTCGAGCTGAGCATGACCATCGAGGACGAGTTCGGCATCGGCGAGATCTCCGAGGAGGACCTCAAGAACATCAAGACCATAGGCGACCTGGTCGACTATGTCGAGCACGCCTCGGGCAACTGATGGAAGCCTTTGAGGAAAAACTCTGCCACCGCTTCGGTGACAGAAGGCTTTTGGAGACCGCGCTGACGCACAGCTCTTACGCCAACGAGAGCCGCGCCGCCGGCTGCGAGTGCAACGAGCGGCTGGAGTTCCTGGGCGACTCTATTTTGGGCATGGTGGTGGCGGACGCGCTGTTCCGGCGCTTCCCCGACATGCCCGAGGGCCGGATGACCCGGCTGAGGGCTCGCCTGGTGTGTGAGGAGAGCCTGCACGCCGTCGCCTCGGAGCTGGGCCTGGGCAGCTACATCCGCCTCGGCCGCGGCGAGGAGCACACCGGCGGCCGCCAGCGCGCCTCCATCCTCGCCGACGCGGTGGAGGCCGTCATCGCGGCGCTCTATCTCGACGGCGGCATGGACACCGCGCGCGGCTTCATAGAGCGGCACATACTCTCCGCGCTGGACTCCGGCAGCCCCTCGCTGCTGCTCGGCGACTACAAGACGGAGCTGCAGGAGCTCATACAGCGCAAGAGCGGCCAGAGCCTGAGCTACGCCCTGCTGGGCGAGTCCGGCCCCGACCATGACAAGGTGTTCACCTCCGAGGTCTGCCTGAACGGCAAGCCCATAGGCTCCGGCTCCGGCCGGACCAAGAAGGAGGCCGAGCAGGCCGCCGCCCACGCCGCGCTGGAGGCGCTAAAGGCGTGAGCGCGAGGGAGAGCATAATACCCGTGTTCGTGCCGCATCTCGGCTGCCCGAACGACTGCGTTTTCTGCAACCAGAGGCGCATCTCGGGCAGCCTTGTCCCCGCGCGCCCGGAGGACGTCGCGGAGGCCATAGAGCGCGCCGCCGGCGTCACCCCGGAGGGGACGCGGCGGCAGCTTGCGTTTTACGGCGGCTCGTTCACGGCCATACCGGACGCCGAGCAGGAGGCGCTGCTCGGCGCGGCGCAGCCCTATCTCGAGCGCGGCGTGATAAGCTCCATACGCCTCTCCACGCGGCCGGACGCCATCGACGGGGCCGTCCTCGCGCGGCTGCGCCGCTTCGGCGTGGAGACGGTGGAGCTCGGTGCGCAGTCCATGTCGGAGCGCGTCCTGGCCCTCTCGGGCCGCGGCCACACGGCGGAGGACGTCGTGACGGCCTCCCACGCGGTCAAGGCCGCGGGCTTCCGGCTCATATTGCAGATGATGACCGGCCTGCCCGGCTCGGACGACGAGTCCGACGTCGAGACCGCCCGGCGCATAGCGGCCTTGGAGCCGGACGGCGTCCGGGTCTACCCCACGGTCATAGTGCGCGACACGGCGCTCTGCGACCTCTGGCGGGCGGGAAAATACGCCGAGCACACGGTGGAGGACGCCGTGCGCGTCTGCGCGCGCATTTTGCCCGTATTCGAGGCGGCGGGCATACCCGTCATCCGTCTGGGCCTGAACCCGACGGAGGACCTCTCCGGCGGCGACGCCGTGGGCGGGGCCTATCACCCCGCGCTGGGCGAGCTCGTGCGCGCCCGCATAGCGCGCGGCGAGGCCGAGGCGCTGCTCGTGGGCACCCCCGAGGGCGCGGACGCGGTGCTCGAGGTGCCCGCGCGGCTGATGAGCCAGTACGTCGGCCAGCACGGCTGCAACAGGGACTATCTCGTGCGCAAATTCGGCCTGCACAGCCTCAAATTCATCCCCTCGGCACAGAGCAAAGGAGTCAAACGCGATGCCTGAACACAGCTTCATAATAAAGGGCGACATCTGCCACAGCCTCGCCCCGGGAGAGCTGGAATGCGCCGGCGGAGCCTATCTCGTCTGTGAGGACGGGCGCTCCGCCGGTATTTTCCGCGAGGTGCCGGAGCGCTGGGCCGGTCTGCCTGTGGAGGACTGCACGGGGCGGCTGGTGCTGCCCGGGCTGGTGGACCTGCACGTCCACGCCTCGCAGTTTGCCTACCGCGGCACGGGCATGGACGTGGAGCTGCTCGACTGGCTGAACGCCTACGCCTTCCCGGAGGAGAGCCGCTTCGCGAGCCACGAGTACGCGCGCGAGGCCTACCGCCGCTTTGTGGAGGACGTGCGCCGCGGCCCGAACACCCGCGCCTGCGTCTTTGCCACGGCCCACGCCGAGGCCACGCTGCTGCTCATGGACCAGTTGGAGGACAGCGGCCTCGTCACCATGGTAGGCAAGGTCAGCATGGACAGCGCCGCGCCGGACGGCCTGCGCGAGCCGGACGCGGAGAGCGCCCTCGCCTCCGTCCGCACCTGGCTCGACGCCGCCGAGGGCCGCTATGAGCGCACGACGCCCATGCTGACGCCGCGGTTCATACCCTCGTGCTCGGCGGAGCTGCTGCGCGGCCTCGGCGGGATAAGGCGCGAGCGCGGCCTTGCCGTGCAGTCGCACCTCTCCGAGAACCGCTCCGAGGTGGAGCTGGTGCATTCGCTCTTCCCGGACAGCGCCTTTTACGGCGCGGCCTACGACCGCTTCGGCCTCTTTGGCGGCGAGGGCGGGCCGACGGTCATGGCCCACTGCGTGCTCTCGGAGCAGCCGGAGCTGGAGCTCATACGCGAGCGGGGCGTGTACATCGCGCACTGCCCGGCCTCGAACATGAACGTCTCCAGCGGCATCGCCCCCGTGCGCCGCTTCCTGGACATGGGGCTGCACACCGGCCTCGGCAGCGACGTGGCGGGCGGCACGGTGACGAGCATCTTCCGCGCCATGGCCGACGCCATACAGGTCTCCAAGCTCCGCTGGCGGCTGGTGGACGGCAGCCTGAGCGCCCTCACCGCGCCGGAGGCCTTCCACCTCGGCACCGCCGGGGGCGGGGAGCTCTTCAACACCGGCAGCTTCCGGCCCGGCAGGGAGTTCGACGCCATCGTCATGGACGACCGCCGTTACAGCCCGCCGGGGGAGAGCGACATCCCCACGAGGCTGGAGCGCACGATATATCTCTCCGACGACCGCGACATAGAGCACAAGTTCGTCCGCGGCCGCAGGCTCTTCTGAGGAGGGCGCCGCGTGAAACAAATGCAAGCTGAACATGAGACCTCGGCCCCGCGCCTCATGACGCGGGGCCGGGCCGCGCTGTTCGCGCTCTGCTGCGCGGGCTTTGCGCTCTACGGAGTCTACTGCAACGGCTTCGGCACCAACGCCGAGGCGGCCATGGCCTACTTCGGCATAGACGAGGTGCAAAACGGCGCGATACTGACGGTGCAGTCCGCGGGCTGCCTCGCCGCGGCCGTGTTCCTCGGCCTCTTCGGCGAGCGGCTCAACAAGGTCTACGCCCTCGCGGCGGGACTGCTGCTCCTCGGCGCGGCCAGCGTGCTCACGGGGCTGATACCGGACATCGCGCCGCGCGCGGCGGCCTATGCGTATATGCTGGCCTTCTCGCTCGCGGGCGGGGTGGGCTACATAAGCGTGGACCTCTTGACCAACAGCCTCATCGCGGACGTGTTCCGCGCGGGCAAAAACCGCGTGCTGCCCTATGCCCACGCCTTTTACGGCGGCGGGGCCATGCTCGCGCCCGTGTTCGTGACGGCGCTGGTCAGCCCCGCGCGGCCGGAGAGCTTTGCGCGGCCGTACCTCTTCGTAGGCATCGCGGCCGTCGCGGTGGGCGCGGCGCTGGCTGCGGCTGGCCGGGGCATAGTGCCAGAGACGCCCTATGCCGACATGACGGCCATACGCCGCCGCGCGCGGGCGAACCCGGCGGAGATCTTCCGCGACGGCCGGGCCTGGATCTTCCTGCTCTCGGCCTTCATGAACCTCTGCTTCCAGAACGGCGTGACCACCTGGCTGCCGCGCTACTGCTCCGAGGTGCGGGGCTACGGCTTCACGGCGGCGGGGCTGATGGTAACGGTGTTCTTCCTCGGCGCGCTCATAATGCGGCTGCTCTCGCCGCTGGTGTATACGAAAATAGCGCCCCGATACTTCTACCGCGGCGCGCTGCTGAGCTCGGCGGCGCTGTTTCTGGTGTTCCTGCTCGTGCCGATGCCGGACTGGGCCGCGGCCGTGATAACGGGCGTCATGGGCCTTTTGCAGGGCGCAACGGTGCCTACGCTGGTCATCATCTGCTGCGACGTGTTCCCGGAGCGGACGGCCTCGGCCACGTCCATCGTGGTGTTCGGCGTCTCGCTGGCGTCGATGACCTCGCCCGCGGCCATGGGCGCGGTCATCGCCTCGGCGGGCGCCCAGGCCGCCATGCTCAGCGTGACCGCCTGCACCGTCGTCGCCGCGCTCTCCCTGCCCAGGCGGAGATGAGGCGTCCCGTTTACAAAGGCGCGCGGGTATGATATAAATATAATTTGCAGATTCAAAAAGGAGAAATGCGGATGCTCGAGAGGCTCAGGGACATAGAGGCAAAATATGAGGAGCTGGAGCGGAAGATGGCAGACCCGGAGTACTACTCCGACGCCGAGGCCTACGCCAAGCTCGCCAAGGAGCAGAAGGAGCTCGCGCCCCTGGCCAATGCCTGCCGCGAGTATCTCAAGTGCGAGGCCGACATGGAGAGCGCAAAGGAGCTGCTCTCCGACCCCGAGATGGGCGAGCTGGCTCACGAGGAGTTCGAGGCCGCCAAGGCCCGCATGGACGAGCTGGACGAGGAGATAAAGCTCCTCATGCTCCCCGGCGACCCCAACGACGGCAAGAACGTCATCATCGAGATACGAGCCGGCGTAGGCGGGGAGGAGTCCGCGCTCTTCGCCTCGAGCCTCTACCGCATGTACTCCATGTACGCCGAGTCCAAGCGCTGGAAGACCGAAGTCGCCAACGTGAACGACACGGAGCTCGGCGGCATCAAGGAGATCAGCTTCGTCGTCGAGGGCGCGGGCGCATATTCGCGCCTCAAGTACGAGTCCGGCGTCCACCGCGTCCAGCGCGTGCCGGAGACCGAGGCCGGGGGCCGCATCCACACCAGCACCGTCACCGTCGCCGTCCTGCCAGAGGTGGACGAGGTGGAGTTCCAGATAAACCCCGCCGACCTGCAAATCGACACCTTCCGCTCCTCCGGCGCGGGCGGCCAGCACGTCAACAAGACGGAGAGCGCCATCCGCATAACGCACATCCCCACCGGCACGGTGGTAGAGTGCCAGGACGAGCGCAGCCAGTACAAAAACCGCGACCGGGCCATGAAGATACTCGCCTCGCGGCTCTACGAGGCGGAGGCCCGCAAGCAGGCGGAGGCCATCGCCGCCGAGCGCCGCAGCCAGGTCGGCACCGGCATGCGCAACGAGCGCATACGCACCTACAACTTCCCGCAGGGCCGCGTGACGGACCACCGCATCGGCCTCACGCTCTACAAGATAGACCAGATAATGGACGGCGCGCTCGACGAGCTCATAGACGCGCTCATCGCCGCCGACCGCGCGGAGCGCCTGAAGCAGCAGGCGGAGAAACTATGAAAACCAGAGTAATAACCGAAAACATCACCGAGGCCGCCGAGCTCATAAGGCAGGGCGCGCTCGTCGCCGTGCCGACCGAGACGGTGTACGGCCTCGCGGGCAGCGGCTTCAATGAGAGCGCCGTGGAGCGCATCTACGAGGTCAAGGGCCGCCCGGAGGTAAAGCCCCTGTCGCTGATGGTGCCGGGGCCGGAGGCCTTTGAAAAGTGCTGCACGGAGGTGCCGGAGGCCGCAAGGGTGCTCGCAGAGCGCTTCTGGCCGGGACCGCTGACCATCGTGCTGCCCGCAAGGGAGGAGATACCCAGCGTGGTGCTCGCGGGCGGGCACACCGTGGGCCTGAGATGCCCGGACCACCCGCTGACGCTCCGATTGCTGCGCGAGTGCGCCCTGCCCCTCGCCGCGCCCTCGGCCAACCCCTCGGGCGAGCCGAGCCCCAAGACGGCGCAGCAGGTGCTCGGCTACTTCGACGGCAAGATAGAGGCCGTCATCGACGGCGGCGAGTGCGGCATAGGCCGTGAGAGCACGATAATCGACCTCACGCGCGCGCCCTACCGCATACTCCGTCAGGGCGCCCTGCCAGAGCGGGACATCGCCGCGGCCCTGGGCGAGCACATGCGCATAATCGGCCTCACCGGCGGCACCGGCACGGGCAAGACCACGGCTCTCGACAGTCTGCGGGACATGGGTGCGCTCTGCCTGGACTGCGACGAGGTATACCACGAGCTGACCGAGACCAGCGCGCCTCTGCGCGAGGCGCTGGAGCGCCGCTTCGGCAGCGTGTACGGCGCGGATGGGAAGCTCGACAGGAAGAAGCTCGGCGCGGTGGTGTTCAGCAACGCCGCGGCGCTCAGCGAGCTCAACGCCATCACCCACGGCTTCGTGGACGAGGAGATAAAGCGCCGCCTGCGCGACTTCGCCATGACCGGCGGCACGCTTGCCGCGATAGACGCCATAGCCCTCTTCGAGAGCGGCGCGGACGGGCTCTGCACGGAGACCTTCGGCGTCATCGCCCCGAGGGAGCTGCGCGAGGCGCGCATCATGGCCCGCGAGGGCATTTCCCGGGACTACGCGCGGCTGCGCATTGACGCCCAGCAGCCTGACGAATACTACGTCGAGCGCTGCACGGGCATACTGGAAAACAGCGGCACAAAGGCAGAATTTGCGGCCAAATGCACGGCCGCTTTCACGGAGGTAATAAACGATGGAAGAAAAGAAGGACTACCGCAAGGAACTCTTTTATGAGAAGAAGAACGGCTACGACAGCATGGACGCCGCCGCGCGCGAGGCGATGGAGGCCTACTGCGAGGGCTACAAGGCCTATCTGAACGACTCCCGCACCGAGCGCGAGGCCGTGACCAACGCCATCCGGCTCGCCGAGCGCGAGGGCTTTGTTGAATACCGTGCGGGCATGGAGCTCAAGGCGGGGGACAAGGTCTGGTTCAACAACCGCGGCAAGGCCCTGATGCTGGCCGTTGCGGGCAAAAAGCCCCTGTCCGAGGGCGTTGTCGTCGCCGCCGCGCACGTGGACGCGCCGAGGCTCGACCTCAAGCAGACCCCGCTCTACGAGGACAATGAGCTGGCCTTCTTCAAGACCCACTACTACGGCGGCATCAAGAAATACCAGTGGACGGCCATACCTCTGGAGCTGCACGGCGTCGTGGCGACGAAGGACGGCGAGGTCATCGAGGTCGTGATAGGCCGCGAGAAGGATGACCCGCAGTTCGTCATCAGCGACCTGCTGCCCCACCTGGCCGCCGACCAGATGAAAAAGACCCTGGCCGAAGGTGTGACGGGCGAGGGCCTGAACATCCTCATAGGCTCCGCTCCCTATGCCGACGAGGGCGCGGACAGGGTGAAGCTGGCCGTGATGAGCATCCTGAACAGCCGTTACGACATCACGGAGGAGGACTTCATCTCCGCTGAGCTCTGCGCCGTCCCGGCCTTCGAGGTGCGCGACATCGGCCTCGACCGCAGCCTCATCGGCGCCTACGGCCACGACGATCGCGTCTGCGCCTACGCCGAGCTGAAGGCCATCTTCGACGTGAAGGAGCCGGAGCAGACCTGCGTGTGCATCCTGGCCGACAAGGAGGAGACGGGCTCCGACGGCGTTTCCGGCATGAAGAGCGAGGCTTTCGAGTGGTTTGTGGGCGACATGTGCAAGGTCCAGGGCGCAGAACTGCGCGACTGCTTTGCGCACAGCATCTGCGTCTCGGCGGACGTGACGGCGGCCTTTGACCCGAACTACCCCGAGGTCAGCGAAAAGCTGAACACCGCGCGCCTCAACTACGGCGTGGGCCTGCACAAGTTCACCGGTTCCCGCGGCAAGGCCGGGACGAATGACGCGCCGGCGGAGCTGGTGGCCTATATGCGCCGCATCTGCGCAGAGAACGGCGTCCAGTGGCAGATGTGCGAGCTGGGCAAGGTGGACCAGGGCGGCGGCGGCACCGTGGCGATGTACATGGGCAACCGCAACATCGCCACCATCGACGCCGGCGTGCCCGTGCTCTCCATGCACTCGCCCTTCGAGATAGTCTCGAAGTACGACTGCTACATGACCTACAAGTGCGTGCTTGCCGCCTACGCGGCCGAGAAGTCCTTCTGCTGAACGGATACGACGACACAATGGGGGACCCCGCCGGGGCCCCCCATTCTCATACTCGCCGGGAGGGCAACTACTGCTTGTTCTTTTGGAAAAAGTGTGCTAATATAATTAGTTAGTGCGCGCCGGTAAGGCGTGGCGAAAACCTTAGCTGGAGGACTGCTTTGTGACCATCTCTTCGGCCATTTTACTCGGCATCGTGCAGGGCGTGGCGGAGTTTCTGCCCATATCGAGCTCTGGCCACCTTGCCATACTGCAAAACCTGTTCGCCCTCTCCGCGGGTGAGGACCACCTCTTCTTCGACGTGCTGCTGCACCTCGGCACGCTCATCTCCATCTGCGTCTGCTACTGGGGCGACATCGTCGCCATGGTGCGTGAGGTATTCATCGTTTTGCGCGGCGGACGCCGTGCGGACGGCACGCCCGTGCAGGGCAACCTCGGCGCCGCGAGACTCTTCATGATGATAGTCGTCGGCACGCTGCCGCTCTTCCTCGTGCTGCCTATAAACGACAAGGTGGAGGAGCTCTACTACATAACGCCCTTCATCGGCGTCGCCCTGCTGTTGACGGGCTGCATGCTGTTCGTCTCGGACAAAATGACCCCGGGCAAGCGCACGGAGAAGAACATGCGCTTCCGCGACGCGCTCGTGATCGGCCTGTGCCAGTGCGTGGCCACGCTCCCGGGCCTCTCCCGCTCCGGCACCACCATCACCGCCGGCATCGCCACGGGCCTGGACAGGAACTTCGCGATGAAATACTCCTTCCTCCTGAGCCTGCCCGCCGTGCTGGGCGCGAACCTGCTCAGCTTCATCAAGGCCCTGGGGGAGGAGAGCATAGATGCCTCGCTCATCCCGGCCTACCTCATCGGCATGCTCGCCGCCATGCTCTCCGGCATAGCGGCCATCTCTCTCATGAAGCTCATCGCCAAAAAGAGCAAATTCGGCTGGTTTGCCTACTACTGCTGGGGCGCCGGCCTGCTGACGATAATCTTCAGCCTCATCTTCTGAAAGGACTGACACCATGGCGAATTCCACAGGCACCCGCAAGAGCTCCGGCTCTTCGGGCACTGCCAAGAAAAGCGGCGGCACGGCAAAAAAGAGCCAGACCGCCGCGAGGAGCAGCTCCAAGACCGCGAAAAACGCGCCGAAGCCCATCAGGAGGGAAGTCGGTGCGGCCGTCTGCGCCTTTCTGGCCATCTTCTCCTTCATCGGCTACTTCAACGTCGACGGCTGGTTCATAGACTTCTTCTGCGGCTTCATAAAGGGCCTGCTGGGCTGGGGCTTTTACCTGTTCCCGCCCGCGCTGCTGCTGGCGGCGATCGGCCTGGCCTTCCACCGCGGCCGCCCCGTGGCCTTCAGGATATTCTGCTGCGTCATGCTGCCCATAATCTTCGGCGCCATGGCGCATCTGCTGTTTTCCCGCACGGCCCTGGAGCTCGGCGGCAGCTTCGGCGAGCTGACCAAGGGCCTGTATGCCGAGGGCAAGCTCATGCAGGGCGGCGGCCTCGTCGCGGGGCTGCTCTCCATGGCGCTGGAGTCGATGTTCAGCGTCTACGGGGCCTTCCCGCTGCTGCTGGCGCTGTTCCTGTTCTTCCTCATGTACTCCGTGAACCTCAGCATAGGCAAGGTCGCCCGCTGGCTCTCCGGCCGCGAGCGCGTGGAGTATGAGTACGAGCCGGAGCCCGAGCCCGCCCCGGTCTCCCGCAAGGAGGCCAGTGAGGCCGCAAAGCCCGCCAAAAAGCCCAAGAACCGCGCCATCGACATCCCCGTGGACGACGAGCCCGACGAGGACGTGGACTACGGCGGGGTGAAGGTCAGCTACTTCACCGAGGAGGAGGCCGGACAAAAGCGCGCCAAGCCCGAGAAGAAGCCCGCCCCCGCCCCGGAGCCGATATTCGATTTCGAGCAGCCGCTCGACGAGCCCGCCTTCGCGCCCGTGGACGTGCCCGCCGCCGCGCCGATAAAGCCCGCGGAGCCTGCCAAGCCCAGCCGCGCCGAGGTGGCTGCCGAGACCGCCGCCGTCGCCGCGGAGATCGAGAACGCCGCGTCCACAACGCCGGAATACGAGTTCCCGCCCATAGACCTCCTGCGCAAGGGCACCGCCGCCGCCGTGGACGGCCGCGACGAGATAGCCCTCAACCGCGACAGGCTGGAGACCACGCTGCACAGCTTCGGCGTCGCGGCGAACATCGTCGGCGTCACGCGCGGGCCCACCGTCACGCGCTACGACCTGGAGCTCGACGCGGGCGTGAAGCTCACGAAGCTCACCAACCTCTCCAGCGACCTCGCGCTCTCGCTGGGCGTCATGAACGTACGCATAGCGCCCATCCCGGACAAGATCTCCACCGTCGGCGTAGAGGTGCCGAACAAGATAGTCAGCATCGTCTACCTGCGCGACATCATCGACTCGCCCGCGTTCAAGAACGCGGCCTCGAGCCTCTCCTTCGCCATCGGCAAGGACATAAGCGGCGAGTGCGTCGTCGGCAACATCGCCAAGCTGCCGCACATGCTCATCGCGGGCACCACCGGCTCCGGCAAGAGCGTCTGCCTCAACTCGCTGCTGCTGAGCCTGCTCTACAAATCCACGCCCGAGCAGGTCCGGCTCATAATGATAGACCCCAAGATGGTCGAACTCGGCATCTATAACGGCATCCCGCACCTGTACGTCCCCGTCGTGACCGACCCGAAAAAGGCCGCCGGCGCGCTGCAATGGGCCGTCGTGGAGATGCTAAAGCGCTACCGCCTCTTTTCCGAGGCGGGCGTGCGCGACCTCGCGGGCTACAACGCCCACCAGAAGAAGCTCGGCGGCGAGACCATGCCCCAGGTCGTCATCGTCGTGGACGAGCTGGCCGACCTCATGCTCGTCGCCTCCAAGGACGTGGAGGAGAGCATCTGCCGCGTGGCTCAGATGGGCCGCGCCGCGGGCATGCACCTCATAATCGCCACGCAGAGGCCCTCCGCCGACGTCATAACCGGCCTCATGAAGGCCAACATCCCCAGCCGCATAGCCTTTGCGGTCTCGAGTGCGATGGAGTCGCGCATCATCCTGGACACCGCCGGAGCCGAAAAGCTCATCGGCATGGGCGACATGCTGTATTCGCCCCTCGGCAGCGGCAAGCCCATCCGCGTCCAGGGCGCCTACGTCTCCGACGAGGAGCGCGAGGACGTCATCGACTTCATCAAGCGCAGCTCCGCTCCGGAGTACTCCGAGGACATCCTCGAGCAGATCGAAAAGGCCGCGGAGGACAAGCCCGCGAACGGCTCCGCCAAGGGCGGCGAGCCCGAGGAGCCGCAGGCGAAGTCGCAGTTCGACGAGCTGCTGCCCCAGGCGGTGGACGTCATCTTCGAGACCAAGCAGGCGAGCGTCTCCATGCTCCAGCGCAGGCTGAAGCTGGGCTATTCGCGCGCGGCGCGGCTGGTGGACCAGATGGAGCAGCTCGGCATCGTCGGGCCCTTCGAGGGTTCCAAGCCGAGGCAGGTGCTCATAACAAAGCAGCAGTGGCAGGAGATGCAGCTCATGAACGGCGCCGCGCCGACTGAGCGCTTCCAGACCGAGATGGAGTTCGGCACGGACTCCGACATGGACGCGGAGTGACATGACGGACGCAGAACTGGGAAAACTGAGCATACTCGCCCTCGCACACGTGGGCGACGCGGTGTATGAGCTGCTGGTGCGGACGCTGCTGGCCGAGCGCGGCGTGGCGACGGCCCTGCAGCTCCACCGGGAGACCGTGGCGCGCGTCAAGGCCCCGGCCCAGGCGAAGGCGGCGGCGGTCATACTGCCGCACCTCACCGAGGCCGAGCACGACGTGTACCGCCGCGGCCGCAACAGCCACGTCAACACCGTGCCCCATGGCTCCACGCCGGGACAGTACCACGCGGCCACCGCCGTGGAGGCGGTGTTCGGCTGGCTCTGGCTCCGCGGCGAGCACGAGCGCGCGCGGGAGCTGTTCGGATATATCACGGAGGACTACGATGCCGCTTGACGCAGTGTGCCTTACGGCACTTGTAAACGAACTTGCGCCCCAGCTTGAGGGCGCGCACATAGATAAGGTGCAGCAGCCCGCGAGGGACCTGCTGCTCATTTCGCTGTATACGAGGCAGGGGGCGAAGAAGCTCCTAGTCTCCGCGGGCGTGGGCATGGCGCGGCTGCACTTCACCGCCGGGCGCTACGAGAACCCGGAGACGCCGCCGATGTTCTGCATGCTTCTGCGCAAGCACCTCGTCGGCGCGAGGATAGACCGCGTGACCCAGCCGGAGAACGAACGCTTGGCCGTCCTCGAGCTCACCGCCCGGGACGAGCTGGGCGTGGAGACGAAAAAGAGCCTCATCGCGGAGCTGATGGGCCGCTCGTCGAACCTCATCCTCGCGGACGCGGACGGCGTCATCATAGACTGCCTGCGCCGCGCGGACTTCGGCGAGGACGCCTACCGGCGGCTGCTGCCGGGCATGCTCTACCGCCTGCCGCCGAAGCCCGCCAAGCCGAACCTGCTCGCGCTGAGCGCCCCGGAGCGGCGTGCGGCGATAGAGAACACCCCGGACGACAAACCGGGCGACAAGCGCCTCCAGGACGCCTTCTCGGGCCTCTCGCCGCTCATAGCGCGCGAGATAGCCCACCGCGCGGGGGAGGGCGGCGACCTCGCCGCGGCGGCGGACGCCTTTGCCGAGAGCGTGCAGGCCGGGGAGCTGACGCCCTATATGCTCACCGAGGACGGCGAGCCGCGGGACTTCTCCTTCATGCGCATAACGCAGTACGGCGCCGCGGTGAAGTGCGAGCCGCGCGGGAGCTTTTCCGACCTGCTAGACGAGTTCTACTCCGGCCGCGAGCGCGCCGAGCGCATGCGCCGCGTCTCGCACGATACGACCAAGACGGTCAAGACCCTGCGCGACCGCCAGGCGCGAAAGCTCTCCCAGCAGCGCGCGGAGCTCGCCAGGACCGCGGACCGCGAGGAGCTGAGAAAGCGCGGCGATCTCATAACCGCGAACCTGTGGCGCGCGGAAAAGGGCGCGCGCAAGCTCGTGTGCGAGGACTATTACGCCGAGGGCTGCCCGACGGTGGAGATAGCGCTCGACCCCATGAAAACGCCGCAGCAGAACGCCGCCGCGGCCTATAAGGAATACAAAAAGGCCGCCGCCGCGGAGCAGCACCTCACAAAGCTGATAGCCGAGGGCGAGGCGATGCTCGACTACCTCGAGAGCACGCTCGACAGCCTCAGCCGCGTCACCAGCGAGAAGGAGGTAGCGGAGATACGCCGCGAGCTCACCGCCGCGGGCGTGCTGCGCGCGCCGAAGGGCGGCAAGGAGCGTAAGATAAAGCCGCTCGGCCCCATGCGCTGCGTCTCCTCCACAGGCTACGAGATACTCATAGGCCGCTCCAACGCGCAGAACGACGAGCTGACGCTCAAGACCGCGCGGCGGACGGACATCTGGCTGCACGTGCAGAAGGTGCACGGCTCCCACGTCATCATCCGCGCCGAGGACACCCGCCCGGACGACCGGACGATAGAGGAGGCCGCGTCCCTCGCGGCGTACTTCTCCCAGGCGCGCGAGAGCGGCAAGGTGCCGGTGGACTACACCATGGTCCGCAACGTAAAAAAGCCCTCCGGCGCCCTCCCCGGCAAGGTCATCTACACCAACTACGAGACCATCATGGCCGCCCCGGACAAAACGCTCGCGGAAAAAGTGAAATAAAGAGGGCCCGTCCCACATGGGACGGGCCTTTGCTTTTGCGGGTTTATTTCGCCATCTTGGCCTCGCACTTGGCGGTGAACTTGTCCATGTCGACGATGAAGCGCTCGTGCTTGCCCTCGCCGATGAGGCCGGTCTCGTCGTAGGCCTTGACGGCAAAGACGAGGCGGCGGCGGTCGATCTCGATGAGCTCGCTCTCGGCCGTGACCTTCATGCCCACGGGGGTGGGGGAGAGGTGGGAGACGTCGAGGTGGGTGCCGACGGTGTCCATGCCCGGCTCAAGATAGGGGCGCACGGAGACGAGGGAGGCCTCCTCCATGAGGGCTATCATGATGGGCGTGGCGAACACGTCCAGCCCTCCGGAGCGCAGGGCCTTAGCGGTGAGGTCCTTGGTGACGGTGCAGCTGGCGCTGCCCTTTATACCGAGTTCAAGCGACATAGTTCTTCCTCCTGATATGTATACTTTTTTCAGCCGTTGAGCAGCGCGGCGGCGGCGGAGCCGAGCATCGTGGCGTTCTCCGTGGACCAGATGACGGCATGGCGGCCCAGGCTGCCGGTGATGAAGCTGGCCATGAGCTCGTCGAGCTCGCCGCGGAAGGCGCGGCTCTTGCGAATGACGGAGCCGTCGGCACAGACGCAGGCCGGGTGCTCCGGGTCGGAGCCGCGGTCGGTGAGCACGAGTATGGCCGCGATGTTGGAGCAGACGCAGCGCGCGGAGCGGACAAAGACCGCGTTGCAGAGCTCGCCGGCCGTCTCGGCGTCCTCGCCCGTGAACATGTCCCCGCCTCCGCAGGCCAGGGCGTCGGCCTCGGCCGAGTTGAGCTCCTCGAGCGCGAGAATCTTTGCGGCGGCCTCCTCGGAGAAGAGGCCCTCGGCGGCGGCGCCGCGCAGCATGAGGCGGCATATCTCGCCGAGGTAGGCGCCGGAGGTCATCTTCTCGTGGCGGTAGACGCCCGGGTCGTGCGTGGCGCTGTCGAGCGCCTCGTCGTAGTCGCCGCGGGGCAGACCGGTGAAGGCCCCGGACTCGAGGTTCACGAGCATGCTGCCGGAAAAGGCGCCGTGGGGCTTCTTGATAGCCTCGTCGGGCAGGACGCAGCAGGTGTTCGTGCCCGTGCCGGAGATGAGGCCCAGCAGCCCGTCGCAGCCCCGCTCCGCGGCGTAGGACGCGCCGGAGAGCAGCACAGCGGGCGTGTCGTTCAAGAGCACGAGGCTCTTGCCGCTTATCCCGCGCCTCTCGAGCTCGGCGGCGAGGTCCGCGCAGATGAGGCGGCCCTCAAAGCCCGTGAGCTCCACCTGCTTGGTGAGGCTCAGCATGCGGCCGTCGCGCTCCGGCGTCTCCTCGGTGGGGTAGGAGAAGCAGAAGCCGACCTTGGACGCCCTGTCGAGCAGCGGCGAGAGGCGGTCCGCGGCGAAGCTGATGAAGTCCTCCCAGGTCACGGCCCCGTCCGTGCCGGGCATGGCGCAGACGTTCAGCGAGTCGATGACCGGCCCCGCCTCCGTAAAGCTCACCAGCGCGGTGCGGAAGTTGGTGCCGCCCGCGTCGATGACCGCGGCGGGCTCGTCCATGGGCAGGACGCCGTCCGCGGTGAGGTAGGTGGGAAGCATCTTCAGCGAGCTCTCGCGCCCGCGCAGGCCCAGCTCCATCTCGCCCAGGAAGGCGGCGGTGGTCTCCGCGAGGTCGATGCGCTCCGGCTCCATGTTGTGCCGCGTGAGGAAGACGCGGACCTTTTCTGAATACAGCATTTTGTCACCCCAACACTGCGCCGGTACGATAGACCGCACCGGCGCAAAATAGTCTTTTTTTGTTTTCAGCCCCGCCTTATTTGGCTGCCGGCTTCGGCTCGGGCTTCTGCGGCTCCTTTACGGCCTCGACGATGCCCTCGGCCAGCCCGGCCAGGCCCTGTATCTCGGAGGGGATGATTATCTTCGTCGCGCGGCCGTTGGCGGCGGCGGTGAAGGCCTCGAGGGCCTTTATCTTGATGACCGGATCGGTCGGCGCGGACTCGTTGATGAGCTTGATGCCCTCGGCGGTGGCGCGCTGCACGGTGAGTATGGCCTCGGCCTCGCCCTGGGCCTCGAGTATCTGCGCCTGCTTTTTCGCGTCGGCGCGGAGTATGGCGGCCTCCTTCTCGCCCTCGGCGGTGAGGATGGCGGACTTCTTCTCGCCCTCGGCGCGGAGAATGGCCTCGCGGCGCTCGCGCTCGGCCTTCATCTGCTTCTCCATCGCGTTCTGGATCTCGCGCGGGGGCAGGATGTTCTTGAGCTCGACGCGGTTGACCTTGATGCCCCAGGGGTCGGTGGCCTCGTCGAGGATGGAGCGCATCTTGGTGTTGATGACGTCGCGGCTCGTGAGGCACTGGTCCAGCTCGAGGTCGCCGATGATGTTTCGCAGCGTGGTGGCCGAGAGGTTCTCGATGGCGACGATGGGGCGCTCTATGCCGTAGGTGTAGAGCTTGGGGTCGGTTATCTGGAAATAGACAACGGTGTCTATCTGCATGGTGACGTTGTCCTCGGTGATGACGGGCTGGGGCGGGAAGTCCGCGACCTGCTCCTTGAGCGAGACGACCTTGGCCACGCGCTCGATGAAGGGCAGCTTGAAGTGCAGGCCGACGTTCCAGGTGGTCTTGTAGGCGCCGAGGCGCTCTATGACGTAGGCCTTGGCCTGCTGCACGATGCGCACGCAGCGCACGAGGATGATGATGACGATGAGGGCGACGATGCCGATGATGATGTAGGGCAGCATGGATACTCCTCCTTTTTTGCTTATCAGGCTTGACTTTGCGCCGGGACGGGTTCTACAATCAGCTTCACGCCCTCGATGCGCAGCACGCTGACGACGGCGCCGGACTTAATGCGCCCGCCGTCGGCGGAGCGCGCGGTCCAGACCTTGCCGCCCACGGATACCGCGCCGGTGGCCTCCACATTGTCTATGTCCTCGGTGACGAGGGCCTCCTTGCCGATCACCATGTCGGCATTGGTGGGCTGGCTGCGGGAGTTCACATATTTTTTGACGAGCGGCCGCGTAAAATACAAGGTCACGAAGGAAATGACCAAAAACCACACGATCTGCAGCCAGAGCTGCGCGTCAAAGAGCGCCGCGATGAGCGCCGCGAGCGAGCCTATCGCAAACCAGATGCAGGTGAGCCCCGCGGTCGCCGCCTCCACTACGAGAAAGACGACCATTAGCACGACCCAGACTATACTCATGTTGCTCAGAATGTAATCCAACATCAGGCGTTGACCTCCTCTCAGAGTATGCGCTCTGCGTTCAGCTTCATTCTATCTCAAAAGAGGCATCCTGACAATAAAAATCTTTCGCGCGGTCAAATTATGAATTTTTCGTCAAATTCCTGTAAAGCCTCTTTACTTTTACGCATTAGGGTTATAAAATATAAAAGCATATATAACAAATGAAGCATGTGTGAGGTGCTATATGAATAAGCAGAACAAGAAACCCAGGAGCGACGACATGTATGAGGCCATACTGACGCTCAAGACCGTTGAAGAGTGCAAGCGATTTTTTGACGACCTCTGCACGGTCACGGAGCTCCAGGCCATGGAACAGCGCTATCAGGTCGCGGTGTATCTCAGCCAGGGCATGATATATAACGACATACTCGAGCGCACGGGCGCCTCCAGCGCGACCATCTCGCGCGTGAACCGCAGCCTGCAATACGGCTCGGACGGCTACGCCGTCGCCTTTGAGCGCCTGAAGGCCGAGGGCAAGCTGCAGATCAAATGACGGCGTACTCGGCCCTGGCCGCGTGGTATGACGAGCTGACGCGGGACGTGCCATACGCGGCCTTTGCGGACTATTACGAGCGCCTCTTCGCCGAGCGCGGCGGGGAGACCAAGCTGCTGCTGGACCTGTGCTGCGGCACGGGCACCCTCGCCTGCCTGATGGCGGAGCGGGGCTATGAAATGATCGCGGCGGACGCCTCGGCGGACATGCTCATGTCCGCGCGTGAAAAGGCGTCCGCGCTTTCTGCGGGCAAAATGCCCCTCTTCATCAACCAGAGCGCCCAGGAGCTCGACCTCTACGGCACGGTGGACGCGGCGTACTCTTCGCTGGACAGCCTGAGCTATGTCCCATTTGAGGATTTGCCGGAGGTTTTCCGGCGGCTGCACCTCTTTGTCCGGCCCGGCGGGCTGCTGGTGTTCGATCTGCGCACGCCGGAGTTCCTGCGCGGCATGGACGGCAGCGTCTCTGTGGACGAGAGGGAGGACCTCTTCTGCGTCTGGCGCGGCCGGTTTGAGGACGCGGCGCTCTATTACGGCATGGACATCTTTTACCGCAGCGGCCGCGCCTGGCAGCGCGCGTCGGAGGAACACATAGAATACGCCCACGAGCCGGAGGCCGTGGCCTCGCTGCTGAGTAAGGCCGGGTTCGTGGACATCAAAACGCGCACGGACGGGCCGATGGGCGGCGCGGAGCGCGTCTTTTTCACAGCTGTGAGAGGAGAGTAACTCAAAATGGACGAAATAGTCAGAGCCGTTACCAAGGACGGCCTTGTGAAGATATCCGCCATAAGCGCGAGGGCCACGGTGGAGCGTGCCCGGGAAATACACGGCCTGTCGCCCACGGCCTCGGCCGCGCTGGGCAGGACGCTCTGCGGCGCGTCCATGCTGGGCGAGCTGATGAAGGAGGAGGACGCCTCCCTGACCATCCGCGTCAACGGCGGCGGCCCGGTGGGCAGCGTCATCGCTGTGTCCGACAGCAGCGGCAACGTCCGCGGCTATGTGACGGAGCCGAAGGCCGACCTGCCCCTGCGCAAGGACGGCAAGCTCGACGTGGGCGGCCTCGTGGGCACTGACGGCATGCTGACCGTCAGCCGCGATATCGGGCTCAAGGAACCCTACGTGGGCTCCACGGAGCTCGTGACGGGCGAGATAGCGGAGGACCTGGCGCAGTATATGGTCGAGAGCGAGCAGATACCGGCAGCCGTGGGCCTGGGCGTCCTGGTGGACACCGACAGGACGATAAAGGCGGCGGGCGGCTTCATCGTGCAGCTCATGCCCGGCGCGCCCGAGGAGCTCATAGCAAAGCTCGAGGACAACATCCTCTACATGGACCAGCTGACCACCGTGCTCGACGAGGACGGCCTTGACGCCGTGCCCGCGCAGGTGCTCAAGGGCATGGAGTACGACATCGTCATGCGCGTGCCGGTGGAATACCGCTGCTCGTGCAGCCGTGAGCGCGTTGCGGCGGCCCTGGAGAGCTGCGGCGCGGCGGAGCTGGAGGATATGGCCGCTTCGGGCGAGAATACCGAGGTAAGTTGTCAGTTTTGCGACAAGGTGTACAGTTTTACGCCCGCGGAATTGAGGGAAATAGCAAAGGGAAAAAATTTTTGAAAAAGATATTGACAATACAGGGGGTGTTTAGTATAATGACAAAGCCGCTTATCCGGGAGCATAGCTCAGCCGGTTAGAGCACTTGCCTTACAAGCAAGGGGTCACTGGTTCGAGTCCAGTTGTTCCCACCAGTAATCCTTTCAGCGGCGGGGAAATAGAATATGCCTCGGTAGCTCAGTTGGTAGAGCAACGGACTGAAAATCCGTGTGTCGCCAGTTCGACTCTGGCCTGAGGCACCATCTGCGGGCATAGCTCATTTGGCAGAGCGCCACCTTGCCAAGGTGGAGGTAGCGAGTTCGAATCTCGTTGCCCGCTCCATGTTCCGGCGAGACTAGGAATAGTTTCGCCGGAACCCATAATAGAATATTTCGGCGCCATAGCCAAGTGGTAAGGCAGGGGACTGCAAATCCCCGATTCTCCGGTTCAAATCCGGATGGCGCCTCCAAACCCCGGTCTCAGACGAAACCGGGGTTCTTCTTTTGCCTCACGGCGTATTAACTATGCCCGCAAAGAGCGGCAGGCCGTCGCCGGTGACGACGGAGAAGAGGAATGGCCGGTCGAGCGTGAAGTGTATCTCCAGCTCCGGCGGCATCGGCGCAGTGTCGCCGGGTTCCAGTACCGTAAAGGCGGCGGCCTCCACGCCGTCCTCGTCTATCTTCACCCGCGCAGCGTGCGTCGCCGTGGTGACACATATCTCGTCCGCGTCCGCCGTCATCGGCGTGAAGTCCGAGACGTCGCTGTCGAAAACGTCCGTCACGCCCAGCGCCTTCAGCCCGTCGATGAGGTCGAGCTGAGAGGCGATGTCGAACTTCGGCACGGAGAGGTACACCCTCGCATACTCGCCCCCGCCCGCCTCGCCGGCGGACATCAGCCGCATGACCTCGGCGTCCTCCAGCAGCGCGTCCGCGCTTACGCCCTCGTCGGGGAGGATGAACCACATGGCGTGCCCGCCCCGGAGACCGAGCCGCACCGCGCCCCAGCCTTCGCCGCTGTAATAGTCCATGAATTTCCCGGCATACATGTACTCGGCGTCCACGTCGCCCGACGGGGCGTGAAAGACGTCGGTGTAGTTGAGCTCCTCGTTGAACTCGTCCGTCCACTGTGCGCTGTAATAGAGAGTCGTCGCCAGCAGCAGGACGGTCAGCGGGTCCGTCTTGATGGACGCGGCCTGCTCCTCCAGCAGCCCGCGCGTCTGCTCGTTCAGCCAGCCCTGGATGGCCCCGTCCAGCTCCGCCGTGCCCATCTCGCCCCGGTAGGACGAGGCGTAGTAGACGTCCGCCAGCGTGTCCATGGTGTCCTGCACATAGCCGATGTCGTCGCGCAGCCAGATGGAGGCGGCGAGCAGGCTTGTGCACTCGTCGCTCTCACCGCTGCCGGCTTTCCAGATCGCCGACGCCTGCTCACGCAGCGCCTCCACGCTGTCGATGCCGATGAGCTCAAGGAGCTGGGCGCGGCTCTCGCCGTCCGTCAGCTCCGCGAGCATGGCGAGGGCCATGTAGATGTTCACCGGCGAGAGCACGGCGTTTTCCTCGCCCGCGCCGGAGAGAAACTGCGCCGTCAGGGCCTCGAAACAGCCGTACGGCGCCGAAATGCCGTCCGGCAGTCGCTCGTGCCCGTCGTAGGCAGCCTCCGCTATCACGAGCGCCGAGCCTCCGGGCCGCAGCAGCGCCGCGGCGATGACCACGACAAGTACCGCCGCGACGGCGCTGATATACCAGGCCCTGCGGGGCCTTTTGCGCTTTGCTCCGGCGCTCTCGACCAGCTCGTCGGAGATGTTCGTGACCGCCTCGTAGATCTTCTCGCTTTTTTCGCTCATATTTCGGCTCCCTCCGCTTCAAGATAGGCCCTGAGCGACCTCCTGAGCCGGAGCATAAGCTGCGCCAGCTGCGCGGGCTTCACGCCCTCCGCAGCCGCCAGCGGGCCCAGCGCCTCGCCGTACCAGTAGCGCCGCACGAAGAGCCGCCGCTCGCGCTCCGGGAGCGTGCCGAGCCAGCTTTCGATGTGCCGCGTCAGCTCCATGGCGTCGAGCACCTGCTCCACCGTCTGCGGCGCGGGCACGCAGTCGTCGAGCTCCGAGAGCAGCGCGTCCATGCCGGCATAGCGCTTTTGCGCGCGCAGCAGCCGGTAGCGGCTGATGGAGAGGTTTCGCGTTATGCGGCCCAGGAAGGCCCTCAGGCTGGCCGGAAGCTCCGGCGGCATCCGGGTCCACGCGGCAAGGTAAGTGTCGTTCACGCACTCGTCTGCGTCCTCACGGACGCCCAGCAGGTTCAGCGCGATGCGCAGGCAGAACGCGCCGTACTTCCTCGCCGTCTCCGCTATCGCGCTCTCGCTCCGGGCGTGGTAGAGGGCGACTATGTCCCTGTCCTCCACAGCTCCGCCTCCTTTCATTCCGGTCTCACCAAATAAGTCGCAAAACGCGCGGGGATATTGCGGGACATATGGGAAGATGATACAATGTTTCCAGCACCAAGCGGGAGGTCATCACCATGGAATACTGCATAGAAAACGAAAAACTCCGCGTCCGGGTCTCCACAAAGGGCGCTGAGCTTCAGTCTATACGCGGCGCGGACGGCACCGAATACCTCTGGCAGGGCGACGAGCGCTTCTGGCACAGCCGCGCGACGAACATCTTCCCCTACGTCGGCCGCCTGACGGAGGACAGCTATATCTGGCGCGGCGAGCGCCATAACATGGGCCGCCACGGCTTTGCGCGCGGCATGGAGTTCGAGGCGGAGACGGTCTCGGACACGCGCCTCACCCTCACCATCCGCGCAAACGACGAGACGCGCGCGAGCTATCCATTCGACTTCAAGTTCGGCCTCATCTACGAGCTCTCCGGCGACACGCTGCGCGTCATCTACCGCGTGGCGAACAGGGGAGGGGCGGACATGCCCTTCGGCCTCGGCGGGCACCCGGGCTTCAACGTCCCGCTCGCGCCGGGGCTGCGCTTTGAGGACTACCGCCTCGAGTTTGACGGCCCCTGCGAGCCGCGGCAGGTGCTGCTCTCGCCCAAGTACTACATCTCCGGCGAGGAGGCGCCCTATGCGCTCGAAAATAATGCCATACCCCTCCGCCACGGGCTCTTTGACCACGACGCGATAATACTGCGCGGCACCCCGGGTACCGTCACGCTCAAAACCGACAAGGACGCGCACGGCGTGGAGCTCAGCTATCCCGACATGAACTACATCGCCTTCTGGCACACGCCGGAGACGGAGGCGCCCTTCGTCTGCATCGAGCCCTGGCTGAGCCTGCCCTCACGCCAGGACGTGGTGGAGGACCTGGAGCGCCAGCCGGACATCCGCGTCCTCGCGCCCGGCGAGGTCTATGAAAACCGCCTGAGCATCCGCCTCCTGGGCCTGTGAGCTCAGATGCGCTGCAGCCGGACGCGGAGGGTCAGCGTCCTGGGCGTCGGCGTCTTGTCGAACTTGATGACATAGACGCGGCGGGCCGCGTCCACCTCGAGCACCGTGCCGTCGCCGAAGGCGGCGTGGCGCACGCGGTCACCGGGGGCAAAGAGCTCCTGCGGCGCGTCCGAGGCGCCGGAGAGGCGCGCCGTGTGCGCCGAGATATATTCCCGGGCCTCGGAGACGAGGCTCTCGCGGGGTCTGCCGTCCTGGACGAGCAGGCCCCGGTCTATTTCAAGCAGAAAACGCGAGGGATAGCGCGGTGCGCCGTCGTGCCCGCGGCCCTCGCTGTCGGAGAGCACCAGGCCGCGCTTGGCGCGCGTGAGCGCCACGAAGGCGAGGCGGCGCTCCTCCTCCATGCCCTCGGGCGAGTCGGTCTTTTTGGAGGGGAGTATGCCCTCGTTCAGGCAGCAGAGAAAGACATAGGGGAACTCCAGCCCCTTCGCCGCGTGGATGGTCATGAGCTTCACAGCGTCGCGCCCCGTGTCCGCGTCGCTGTTTGAAAAGAGCGCGACGTGGCTGAGGTAGTGCGTGAGGGAGCACTCCTCGCCGCTCGTCTCCTCGTATTCGCGGACGGACTGCTTGAGCTCCGCGAGGTTGTCCAGCCGCTCCTGGCTGCCCTCGGTGCGGAGATATTCCTCATAGCCGCTGCGGTTCAATACATCGCTGAGCAGCTCCGCGATGCTCCGGCCCTCGCAGCCGGCGGAGAGCTCCTCGACGAGCGAGACGAGCCGACGGGCCTTGGTGCCGCGGAAGAGCTCGTCGTCGAGGCAGCGGCAGAGCGCGTCGTAGAGCGAGCAGGCGTTTTTCGCCGCGTACTCGCGCAGAAACTCCATGCGCCGCCGCCCGAGGTTCCGCCTCGGCACGTTGGCCACGCGCATGAAGGAGAGGTCGTCGCGGTAGGCGATGAGGCGCAGGTACGATAGCGCGTCCTTGACCTCCGCGCGGGCGAAGAACTGCACGCCGCTGTATATGACGTAGGGCAGCTTGAGGCGGATGAACACCTCCTCGATGGTGCGCGTGACATAGTGCGCGCGGTAGAGCAGCGTCATGTCGCGGTAGGGCACGCCCTTGTCGTGCAGGGCCATTATGCGCTCGGCAATGCGCCCGGCCTCGTCCTCGGGGCTCTCGCAGTGCATCCAGACCACCGGCGCGCCGGAGGGCAGGGTGGGCGTGAGCTCCTTTTTCATGCGGTTTCGGTTCTGCGCAATGAGCGAGTTGGCCGCGGCGAGTATCTCGGGCGTGGAGCGGTAGTTTAGCATCATCATGATGGTCCGCGTCCCGGGGAACTCCTTATCGAAGTCGAGCAGGTACTTCACGCTCGCGCCGCGCCAGGTGTAGATGGTCTGGTCCGGGTCGCCGACGATGAAGAGGTTCCTGTGATAGCCGCAGAGGGCGCGCATGAGCCGGTACTGCGGCTTGTCGATGTCCTGAAACTCGTCCACCATGATGTATTGCAGCCGCTCCTGCCACTTTTGGCGTATCTCCCGGTCCTGCTGGAAGATGTAGAGCGTGAAGAAGATGAGGTCGTTGTAGTCGAGGCCGAAGCACTTTTTCTCCTCGTAGAGATAGCCGTAGAAGATGATGTCGCGCACGGAGACGGCGTCGAGATACTTGCGGTGCAGCGTCTCGAGGTCCATGTCTATCATGTCGAGGTAGTATTCCGGGTCCTCTATGCCCTTGCGTATCTCTATCATGTCCCGCGCGTCGGAATAGGTCATGTGCCGCAGCGTGAGGCCGCGCTCTTCGTATATGCGCGCGAGCATGGCGTCGATGTCTGCGTTGTCGAGGACGAGGAAGCTCTTCGGGTACTGCACGGCGTGGCTGTCCTCCTGCAAGACGGTGACACAGAAGCTGTGGAAGGTGCAGATGTGGCCCGTGTCACTGTCGCCGGTCAGGGCGCGGATGCGCTGGCGCATCTCGGCGGCGGACTTGTTGGTGAAGGTCACGCAGAGTATGCTGCCCGGCGTGACGCCCAGGTCATTAACGAGATAGGCAAAGCGGCGCACCAGCGCCCGGGTCTTGCCCGAGCCCGCGCCCGCCACGACGCGGATGTAGCCCTCCGTAGAGGCCACCGCCTCGCGCTGCGCGCTGTTGAGTCCCTCGAATATGTCCAAGTCCTCGCCCCCTTTTTTCCAAGTATACCACCGCCCGCGCGCCCTTGCCAAGCGCATACGAAAAGGCCCCGCCCGATAAGGGCGGGGCCTTAGGCTCAGAGCTCGGTGAGCCCGTCCGGGCCCAGCTCGTATGCGCGTGTGGAGACCTCGGAGATGAACTTCCTGTCGTGCGAGACACTGATGACCGCGCCGCCGAAGGCGCGCAGCATCTCCCGCACCACCGGCCCCGAGAGCGGCGAGAGGTTCCGCGTCGGCTCGTCGAGGATGAGCACGTCGGCGCGCTCGAGCGCCATGGAGGCCAGCAGCAGCTTGGCGCGCTGGCCGCCTGAGAGGGCGGAGCAGGGGCGCTCCATCTCGAGCGAGGTGTAGCGCAGGCTGCCCAGCAGGGCGCGTATCCGCTGCTCTTCCGCGCGGCTGCCCGAGCGGTTAAGGAGCTCCACGGGGCTCAGCGCGCCGTCCAGTCGCTCGCCGAACTCCTGGGGCATGTAGGCGGCGCGGATGTCCCGGCGGGGCAGCAGCTCAGCGGCTATGCGCCGGAGCAGCGTGGTCTTGCCCACGCCGTTGCCGCCGAGGATGCAGACGCGTTCCGGCCCCGCGACGTGCAGCTCTATGTCCCGCGCGAGCAGCCTGCCGCCGGCCTCCAGCCGGGGCAGCACGAGGTCGAGCACCCGCTTGCCGCGCGGTATCGCGGCCTCGGCCGGGAAGGCGAGGAAGATGGCCTCCTCGGCCTCGGGCATGGCGGTCAGCCTCTCGCGCTCGCGCTCAAAGCGGCGGCCAATGGCCTGGACGGAGTGCATCTTCTTCTTGAGCAGCCGCCCGCCGTGCGGGTCCTGGCGGGTGAGGTTCGCCTGGGCGCTCTCGACCTTCTGGCGTATCTGGCGGTAGCGCTCGAGCTTGCGGTCGAACTCCTCCCGCTCCTTGCGCGCCGCCTGCTCCTGCCTCGCGAGCGCGCGGCAGCGCGACTCCACATAGACGCAGTAGGGCACCCTCGCCACCGTGGCGCGGGGCGCCGTCTTGCGCCGCAGCAGCTCCAGGTGGACGATGACGTTCGCCGTGCGCTCTATGAGCGTCTCGTCGTGCGAGACGAAGAGCACGGGCTGCCCGCGGCTGAGTATGAAGCCCTCCAGCCACTCGAGCGAGTCGAGGTCGAGGTCGTTCGAGGGCTCGTCGAGCAGGTATAGCTCGGGTTCCTCGGCGGCGAGGGCCGCGAGCTGGAGCTTTATCCTCTCGCCGCCGGAAAACTCCCTGAGCGGCCGCTCCGAGGCGAACATCGCGGCGTCGAGCCCCAGCTCGGCGGCCAGGGCGGCGCGCTCCCTGGGCGTGAGCCGCCCGAAGCCGCGCGAAGCGTCAAAGAGCCGCCGCACGGGGGCGTCGAGCTCGGCGGGGGAGAGCTCCTGGGGCAGATAGCCCGTGCGCCCGCCGGGGGAGACGGCGCCGCTCCACTCGACGTAGCCCTCCGCGAGGGCAGGGTCGTGGATGAGGCGCAGGAGGGTGGACTTCCCGTCGCCCTCCTCGCCGATGAGCGCGGCGCGCTCGCCCGGGCCGAGCTGGAGCGAAAAGTCCGAGAGTATGCAGCGCAGGTCGCTGCGGCAGGTGACGCTGAGTTTGCCTATCGTAAGCATAAATAAGCCCGCTCCTTTGCGTGTATTGCCCCGGCGTGCCGGTGCGCAGACGCGCAAAAAGCGGGCCTCCCCCATAAAAAGGGCGGCTGAAGCGGCGCATCTGATCCGGCGCGGCAAGCCGGACCCGCCTGTAAAGCGGGCCGGGGCTGGCCTTGCTTGGAATCAGATCACTTCCGCATCTTCCCACCCTTTTCACTTCGTATTTGGTTCATTATACCGTATCTTTCAGCTCAAAGCAAGCCCTCGCAAAGACCGGCAGCCGCCCCTCGCAGGGGCAGACGAGCTCGGCGGGGCCGACGTGCGCCTCGCCGGTGAAGAAGTCGCGCCACTCGCCCTCGGGGAGGTAGACGCGGCGGCTCGCGGAGTTTTCCTCGAGCAGCGGGGCCACGAGGATGTCGCGCCCGAGCAGGAACTCGTCGGCGCAGTCTGCCGCCCGCGCATCGCCGGGCCAGTAGTACACCAGCGGCCGGAGCATGGGGCGGTTTTCCGCGGCGCACTCGCGCGCTGTCTTGAGGAGATAGGGCAGGAGCTTCACCCTCAGCTCGTGCCAGAAGCGCATCTCCTCGGCAAAGCCGGGCAGGGCGTAGGCGCGCTCCATGTTCCAGGGGCTGCGCTCGTTGTTGCCCTCCGCGCCGGGCATGAGCTCGCGGAACTGCCCGCCGTCCGGCTCCGAATGCCACTGCATGACCGGGCAGAAGCAGGCCAGCTGCGTCGCCCGACGGTAGAGGTCCGGCGTGGGCAGCGGGCCGGCAAAGCCCGCGATGTCGAAGCCCCAGAAGGCTATGCCGCTGCACGCCGCCGAGAGCCCCGCCGTCAGCGCGCTGCGGAGCTCGCTGTTCACGGACTGCTGGTCGCCCGCCCAGAGCAGGGGCGTCCTGTGCTGCCCGGCAAAGCCCGCGCGGCTGAAGAGCGCCTGCTCCGGCCCGAGCACGGAGGCATAGGCCTCGGCGTAGTCACGCGCGTAGCGGTTCTTGCCCTCCCGGCCCGTGCTGCCGTCGAAGAAGCGCACGTCGTACGAGTATATGAACTCGCCTCCGTCGGTCTTGAAGCCGTCTATGCCCATCTCAAGCAGATAGCGCCGCTTGCCGAGCCAGACTCGCCGCGTCTCCGGGTTGGTGAAGTCCGGTATCATGGAGCCGGGGAACCAATGCCCCTCGGGTATCGTGTAGGGCGAGCCGTCCGCGTTGTGGACGCAGAGGCCGCGCCTCACGGCGTCGGCGCAGTCGAGGCGGTGCTGCTCGTTTTCGGGCTCGTCGGGGCCGAGAGCCTTGTACACGGGCGCCTGCCAGAGCAGGACGCGGATGCCCTTCTCGTGCAGGCGGCGTATCATGCCCGCGGGGTCGGGCCAGGGGCTGCCAGAGAAGTCGAAGTCCTCGAGCGAGAGCGGCGCGCCGTCCGGCTTCGGCGTGTACTTTGCGCCGCGCCAGATGTAGAAAGTCGCCTCGTCGCTCCAGGCCTCGATGACCAGCGCGGAGACGGGAAAGCCCAGCCGCTCGGCCTCGGCAACGGCGTTTTCCACGTCGGCCTGGCTGCTCCAGCGGTTGGCGGATATCCAGGGCCCGAAGGCCCAGTCCGGCGGCAGGACGGGGGAGCCGAAGAGGGAGAGATACTCCGCTATCATGCTCTCCGGCGTGCCGGAAAAGAGGGTTATCACGCAGTTTTTCGGCAGTTCTGCGATGATCTCGCCCTCCCGGAAGTCAAAAGCGGTGCTCTCGCAGGTGTCCGCATAGAGCCCGAAGCCGCTGTCCGTCCAGAAGAACGGCGCGGGGCAGTAGGTCTTGCCGCCCTGGAAGCAGAACTTCTCCTCCACCTCGCAGACGGCGCGGCGGCCCTTCTGGTTGAGGGCGTCAAAGCGCTCGCCGAGGCCGTAGGCCCCGCGGTAGGCGAGGGAAATGCGCAGCGGCGCGCCCTCGCGCCAGTACAGACGGGCCGGGCCGAAGGCTCGCGAACCCGAGCCGGTGAGCTTGAGTTTTTCCATAGCTCCTCCTCAGCCCTTGATGCCGCCCGCCATGAGGCCGGACTTGAACTGCTTCTGGGCCGCGATGTAGATGATTATGATGGGTATCATGGAGATGAGGCTGCCCGCCATGAGCACGTTGTACTCGGTGCTGTACTGCCCGTTGAGGGTGGAGAGCGCGATGGGCAGGGTCATCTTGTTCCGGTCCGTGAGCATGAGCAGCGGCCAGAGATAGTCGTTCCAGCTCTCCATGAAGGTGGTGACGGCGAGCGTCGCGAGCGTGGGGATGCACAGCGGCAGGGCCACCTTGCGGTAGGTCTGGAAGAGCCCCGCGCCGTCTATCCTCGCGGCGTCTATGTAGTCGTTGGGGATGGTCTTCATCTGCTGCACCAGCAAAAACACCGCAAAGGGCTTGAACATGCTGGGCAGTATTACGCTGGCGTAGCTGTCTATGAGCCCGAGCCGGTTCATGACGACGAAGAGCGGGATCATCGTCACCTGCGTGGGTATCATCATCGTCGCGATGTACACGCTGAGTATCGCGCCGCTGCCGCGGAAGCGCAGCTTTGCAAAGGCGAAGGCCGCCATGGAGGCGGAGATGAGCGTGATGAGCGTGTAGGCGACGGAGATGAGCAGGCTGTTGCCTATGGTGCGCAGGAAGGGGAACCTTGAAAAGACCTTGGCGTAGCCGTCGAGCGTCGGCTCGGCGGGTATCCACTCGATGGGTATGCTCATCAGCGCGCCGCGGCTCTTGAGCGAGGTGGAGATCATCCACAGGAAGGGGATGAGCGCAATGACGGCCAGCACGATGGACACGACGTAATAGCCCGCGGTGCCGAGTCTGCGTTTATGAGTCATAGTTCACCCACCTCTTCTGCAGCTTCATCTGAAGTCCCGTGCAGGCCATGATGATGACGAACAGCAGCCAGGAGAAGGCCGCGGCATAGCCCATGCGGTAGTAGCGGAAGCCGTATTTGTATATCCTCTCGACCATGACCTGCGTGGAGCCGTTTGGCCCGCCGTCGGTCATTATCATTATCTGCGGGAACAGCTGGAAGGCGTTTATCAGGCTCACGATGAGCACATAGAAGATGGCGGGGCTCAGCAGCGGCAGCGTTATGCGCCAGAACTTGGTCCAGGCGCCCGCGCCGTCGAGCGAGGCGGCCTCATAATAGCTTCGGTTTATGCCTATCATGCCGGAGAGCAGTATAAGACCGAAAAAGCCCATGTCCTTCCACACTGAGACGAGCACGATGGCCGGCATGGCCCAGTTTTCGTCCAGCAGCCAGCCGGGGCCCTCTATGCCGAAGAAGCCGAGGATGCCGTTGAGCGCGCCGTACTGCGGGGAGAGCACGCTCTTCCAGATCAGCGAGGCGGCGACCCAGCTCGTCAGCACGGGGATGTAATAGATGATGCGGAAGGCGGTGACGCCGCGCCTCTGGCGGCTCAGCAGCGTGGCCACGGCGATGGAGGCCGCGAGCATGAGCGGGATGTACATGATGATGTAGCGCAGCGTGTTCCAGAGCACGTTCCAGAATTCGGGCGTGGTCAGGATGTTCTTGAAGTTCTCGAACCCGATGAAGTGCTCTGCAAAAAAGCCCGGCGCCGTCAGCTCGTCGAGCCCGTTCCAGTCCGTCAGGCTTATGAGCGCCGATATGATGAGCGGCAGAAGCGAAAATATTATAAGCCCTATGAGGCTCGGCAGCAGAAAGGGCGAGGCCGCGAGCAGCCCGTCGCTGCCCAGGGGGCGGCCCTTTTTCCTCGCTTTCATTTGATGGCGGCACCTCCTCAATGTCCATCTTAGTCAAAGAAGCGCCGGAAAGGCGCTTCTTTGACCTGAATTTGCTCTATTTCTCTCAGCCGAGGCTTATCTGCGCCTCGCACTGGCTCTGGGCCTGGTTCAGGGCATCCTCGACCGACATGGTGCCCGCAGCCGCGGCGGCGAGCGCCTGGCCGATGATGTCGCTCATGAGGGCGTAGTCCTCAATGACCGGCGGGGTCACCAGGTAGTCAAGGCTGTCGAACACGGCCTGACGGTTGTCAGGCGGGGTGATGTCGAGATAGGCGGCGAGCGTCGCCTCGTCGTTGATGGCGGGCAGGTCCCAGCCGGCCTCGATGCGGAGCGCGGCGGCCTCGGGGCTGGAGGTGAGCCAGGTTATCCAGGTGGCCGCGGCCTCCTTGTTCTCGCTCTGGGCGTTTATGACGCAGGCGTTGGAGAAGAAGTGGGTCGCCTTCTGCACGGCGCCGGGCTCAACGGCGATGTCCCAGGCAAAGTCGCAGCCCTCGGTGAAGGTGTTGAAGGCCCAGATGCCGGTGGGGATCATGCCGAGGCGGCCGCTCATGAAGAGGTCCCAGTCGCCCATGCCGCCCATCTGTACCTCGGTGGGCTGCACGTTGGAGACGAGCACGCGGTCGACCATGACCTGCGCGGCCTGGATGTTCTCGGGGGAGTTTATGGTGAACTCGGTGAGGTCGTCGTTGAGCAGGCTGCCGCCGTACTGGGCCGCGACCTTGTAGAACTCGTTGTAGGTGATGGGCTGATAGATGCCGTAGATGTCGTCGCCCAGGGCGCGGATGGCCTCGGCCGCGGCCTGAAGGTCGTCCTGAGTCCAGTCGTCGGTTGGATAGGCCACGCCGGCCTGATCAAAGAGGTCCTTGTTGTAAACGAGCACGACGTTGGAGAAGTTGCCGGGCAGGCCGTACTGCTTGCCGTCCACGTTGAAGGCGGAGAGCGCCGTCTCGTTGAGGCCGCTGAGGTCCACGCCGGTGATCTCGGCCAGGGCGCCCTTCGCGGCGTAGGAGGCGAAGTTTTCGATGTTCAGCTCGTAGCAGTCGGGGGCGGTGCCGCCGGCCACGCGGGTCTGCATCTGGGTGAAGTAGTCGTCAAAGCCGATGGTCTCGATCTCGACCGTGATGTTCGGGTACTCGGCGTGGAAGGCCTCGTACATCTTCGCAAGCGTCTCCTCGTTGCCGCCGGAGGCGTTGAAGTTGCAGTATGTAATGGTGACGGGCTCGGCCTCAGCCGGCGTCTCCTCGGCCGGAGGAGCCTCGGTGCCGGTCTCTTCGGCGGGCGGCTCGGAAGTCTCCGCAGCGGGCGTGCCGCAGGCGGAGAGGAGCATCAGGAACACCAGCAGAACGGATACAAGCGATAAGAGCTTTTTCATTTTTGCATTTCCTCCTCACTAATTTTTGGTCAATCAGTTGATTTCTTTGCCCTTTTCGCTTAAAATATCCGTGGCGAAAAGAGCTGCCAGGCTTTTTTCCCGCGCGGTCTGCACCGGACTTTCCAGAGGGCGGTGCGGGCCGCTTTTTTGCACCTCCGTTTCAGATTTTTGTAAATTTATACGAGTTTCTTGACCGAGCCGCGCTCTATCAGCTTGAGGGGGAGTATCTCCTCCTGCTTTGAGAGGCTCGGGTCGGCGATGTGTTCAAGCAGCAGCTCCACGGCGCGCTGGCCCTTGAGCGATATCTGCTGCCGTATCGTGGTGAGGCCCGGGGCGAGGTACTGCGAGATCTCGAGGTCGTCAAAGCCGATTATCGACATGTCCTCGGGCACGCGCAGCCCGGAGTTGTAGAGGCCCTTTATCGCGCCTATCGCGAGTATGTCCGCCGCGGCGACGATCGCGGTCACGCCGCTTCCCGAGCGCGCGAGCCGCTCAGCCATCGTGACGCCGCTCTTGTAGTCTATCTGTCCTTCAAAGACATAGTCCTCGCGGTAGGCCGCGCCGAACTCCTCGAGCGCCTGCCGGTAGCCCGCGAGGCGCTTTTGCATGACGCCGTTTTCCTTGAGCTGCCCGGCGAAGAAGGCCGCGTCCCGGTGCCCGCACTCGAGCAGATAGCGCGTCGCAAGGTAGCTGCCGTAGGCGTCGTCGATGCGGATGTTGTTGTAGTAGTGGTCGTTGCAGTAGCTGTCTATGAGGACGATGGGTATCTGCGTCTTTTTCATCTGCTGGTAAAATTCGTCCGGGTACATGCCGATGACGATTATGCCGTCCAGGTTCCGCTGCTTGGCGAGGGTGAGGTAGCTCTCGTTGGCGTCCGTGGCGGAGATCAGGATGTGGTAGCCGCGCTGGCGGGCGTAATATTCGATGCTGCCGAGCACCTCGCTGTAAAAGCTGTTCTGGAACATCAGCCGGTCGCCCGGCTCCGTCTGGGGGACGACCACGCCTATGAGCATCGAGTCCCGGCGGCTCAGCCCGCGGGCCGCGAGGTCGGGGACGTAGTCGAGCTCCTCTATGGCCTCGCGCACGCGGCGCTTTGTGTCCTCGGAGATGGTGCGCTTGCCGTTGAGGACATAGGAAACGGTGGCCGAGGACACGCCCGCCCTGCGCGCGACGTCCTTGAGCGTTGTTCGAGCCATGTTGCCGCCTCCCTTCAAAGTTTAACCGCTTAAATTATTTACGGCCTAATAATAAGCCACATTTGGCAAGACTGTCAATAGCTTTTTGCGAATTTATCTAAATTAAACTTGACAACGCAGCGAAATTAGGTATATTTGATAGATAAGAGAGTTTAAGCGATTAAACATTTTCCCGAACGGAGGCGCACGATGGAGAGATATTTGCCCACCGGCAGCGAGCAGGTCTCGCTGCCGCGTGTGAACGAGATAAACGCCGGGGTGGAGGACCTGACCTTCCTGCACATGGCGAGCCGGGGCCTCATCGACCTGCGCGGCGGACAGCTCGAGCCGCTGATGCGGCCCTTTGTCGCGCAGCAGGGGGTGGAGGCGGAGCTGGGCGGCTTTGAATGGAGCCGCCTCGGGTACTGGTATCCGCGCTTTGCGGCGCGCGCGGGCGCTCTCGGGCTCGAGGGCGTCATCCTGACGCCCGTGGGCGAGCGCGGCTTCGGCTATCGGCTGAGGCTCACGAACAACGGCGCGGAGACGGTCGAGACCGCCTTCGGCCTGCGCGGGCAGACGGGCTCGGCCTGGCACTGCGTCAATGTGGACAAGCCCATCGAGGGCGCGCTCAACTGCTATGTCAGCGGCTGGAGCGGCCTGCCCGTGTTCGAGCAGATGTGCGGCGTGCCGCTCTTTGCCCTAGCGCCCATATGCGAGGGGGAGTGCCGCGCGGAGTTTGAATCGGCGGGGGAGGGCTGGCTCTGGCGGCTCGAGCGCACGGTGCGCCTTGCGCCGGGGGAGAGCGCGGAGTTCACCGCCTGGTGGGGCCTGGGCCTCGAGGAGGTCTCCGCCGTCACCAGCGCCCGGGAGCTGCAGCGCCGGGGCTGGGACTGGGAGCTCCGCCGGAGCCTCGCTTGGCTTGCGCAGCGCAGTCTCGACCTCGGGGACGAGGCGCTCACGCGGCTGTACAACACGAATCTTTTCTTCTGCATCTTCTTCTCCACCGGCCGGACGCTGGACACGGAGGAGCTTGTCCTCGTCACCAGCCGCTCGCCGCGCTACTATGTCAGCGCCGCCTACTGGGACCGCGACAGCCTGCTTTGGAGCTTTCCCGCCGTGCTGGACGCGGACGCGGCCCTCGCGCGGGAGATGCTCGGCTATGTCTTCGGCCGCCAGCGGCGGAACATAGGCGTGCACTCGCGCTTCATAGACGGCACGGTGCTCGAGCCGGGTTTTGAGCTCGACGAGCTGATGGCCCCGGTCCTCGCGCTCGAGCGCTATGTGGGCGCGACGTGCGACCGCTCCGTCCTCGCCGACCCGGACGTGCTCCGCGGCATAGACGGGATACTGAGAAAGCTCGACGCCGAGCGCGCCGAGGACTGCGAGCTCTATGAGACCTTCCTCCAGCCCACGGACGACGAGCGTATCTATCCCTACATAACCTACGACAACGTCCTCGTCTGGCGCGCGCTCCGCGCCCTGGGTCGGCTTTTCGAGCGCCCGGAGCTCACCGAGCGGGCCGAGCGCGTGCGCCGCGCGATATACGATAACTGCATATTCGACGGGGCCTTTGCCTGGTCGGTTGACCTCGCGGGCGGGCACGACGTCTATGACGAGCCGCCCGGGAGCCTCCTGCTGCTGCCCTATTACGGCTTCTGCGCCTGGGACGACCCGGTGTACCTCAAGACCGCCGAGATGATACGCAGCCCAGATTACACCTACAGCTTCGCCGGCTGCGAGATAGCGGAGATAGGCTGCCCTCACGCGCCGCACCCCTGGCTGTTGAGCATAGGCAACAGCCTGCTCTGCGGCCGGAGCAGCGAGGCGCTGGAGCACCTGCGCCGCACGCGCCTCGATAACGGCATCGCCTGCGAGAGCGTGGACGAGCACACAGGCGAGTGCACGACGGGGGAGGCCTTCGCCACCTGCGCGGGCTTCATCTGCCACGCCCTGCGCCGGGCCATCGGAGGTGAGCGCCGTGAGGAATGACGTCCGCCTTGAGGGCTGGAAGATATCCGCCGCGGGAGCGGGGGACGACCGCTTTCTCGAGAGCGTGTTCTTCACCGGCAGCGGCGTCCTGGGCGCGAGGGGATATCCCGCGCTCCGGCCTGAGCCGAGGCCGCTGGACACCGGCATCTTCGCCGCCGGGATGTTCGACACCATCTCCGAAAATACGTCCCTGACGGACTTCGTGAACCTGCCCACGCCGATTTTTCTCACGCTCGGACACGGCGGCGCCGCGCTGGCCCCCTGCACGCCCATACGGCGCGAGCTGGACCTCGAGTGCGGGCTGCTTGGCTTTGAATACGCCGTTGAGGGCCCGAACGGGCGCGTGGAGGTGCGTGAGCGGCGCTTTTTCTCGCTTGCGCGCCCTGATCTGCTCTTTCAGCGCGTCGAGCTCTCGGACGCGGCGGACCTCACCCTCCGCGCGGGCATCGACTGCTCGAGCCGCAACAGCCCCATCCCCGACGACCAGGTCAAGGAGAACACCGAGACGATATGCATGACGCGCCTCATCTCCGCCTCCGGCGGCGCGGGCGGCATATCGGCGGCGTTTCAGACGCGGCACACGGGCCTCGGCCTCGAAATGGAGCTCAGATTCCGCACCGGCGGCCTCGACTTCGCGGCATACGAACCCGAGGAAGAGCGGCTCTGCGCCTGTTTTACCGGCCGCCCCGGCCCGGCCTATATTGAGACGGCCGCGCGCATCCGCCCGGGCCGCTGCCTCGACCCCCTCGCGGCGGCGGAGATACCCGAGAGCTGGAGCTTTGACGCCGCGCTGGCCGCGGAGCGCGAGCACTGGCGCGATGTCTGGGCCGCGCGCGGCGTGGAGATAGAGGGTGACCCGGTGGCGGAGACCGCCATGCGCTATGTCATCTATCAGCTCACGGCCAACTGCTCGGCCCGCGACCCGGGCGTGAGCATAGGCGCGCGCGGACTGACCCACGCTCGGTACAAGGGCTGCTATTTCTGGGATACCGACCTCTTTCTCGCACCCTTTTACGTCCTCGAGGACGTGGAGGCCGCGCGCAGCCTCATGCGCTACCGCATAGGCGCCCTGCCCGCGGCAAAGGAGCACGCCAAACGCATGAACGGCGCCGGCGCGCGCTATCCCTGGATGGCCGCGCTGGACGGCAGCGAGCAGTGCGAGAGCTGGGACATAGGCGCAAGCGAGGTGCACGTCACCGCCGACGTGGCCTTCGCGCTCGGCCATTACCTCGACTGGACGGGCGACGATGAGCTGTTTTTCGCCGGCGGCGCGGCGCTGCTCATTGAGACGGCCCGCTTCTGGCCGAGCCGCTATTCGCCCGCGCCGGACGGGGGAGTGAACCTCCTCTTCTGCAAGGGCCCGGACGAGTACTGCGGCATCACCAGCAACAACCTCTTCACCAACGTCATGGTGCGCCGGAACCTGTCGCTCGCCGCGCGCGCGGCGGAGCGGCTCGAGAGGGAGGACCCGGCGCAGTACGCCGCCCTCGGCCTCAGCCCCGGGGAGGTGCGCTCCTGGCTCAAGCTGCGCGAGGCGATACCCATCCCGCGCGACCCGGAGACAGGGCGGCTGCGGCAGGACGACAGCCTGCATCTCCTGGAGCCGGTGGACCCCGCGAGCCTCAAGGCCGGGGACGAGGCGAGCTATCACAAGGTCTGCTTTGACCGCGTGCAGAGGTACAAGGTCATCAAGCAGGCGGACGTGCTGCTGCTCATGACGCGCCTGGCGGAGCTCTTCACGCCGGAGGAAAAGGCGGCGGCCTGGGAGGACTTCGAGCCGCTGTGCCTGCACGACTCGAGCCTGAGCTTCGCCACGCACGCGCTCTTCGCGGCGCAGAACGGCCCCGCAGACGCGGCGGAGCGCTATTGGGAAAAGGCGCTCTGGCTGGACCTGCGTGACATCATGGGCAACACGGGGAAGGAGGGCCTGCACCTAGCCTGTCTGGGCGAGACCTGGCAGACGCTCGTCTTCGGCTTTGCCGGGCTGCACCTGACGCCGGACGGCCCGGCCCTCGCCCCGCACCTCCCGGAGCGATGGCGGAGCCTGAGCTTCCGCTTCACACACCGCGGGAGAAGCTATGAGGCCCGCGTATCGAGAGACGAGCCCACGGAACTTATCGCGAGGTAAAGAGAGCCCCGCGCGCCGCAAAGCGCGCGGGGCTTTTCATATGTCCTCCCCCAGCGCCTCCCGCAGTTTCTCCAGCGCCTTCTTCTCTATGCGCGATACATAGCTGCGCGGCTAATGTAAGCGATGGCCACTAAGAGACCGCCTCCGGCTCGCGGAAGCGGAACTTGATGATTATCTCCTTTTCCTCGGTCAGCTCCACCCGTTCGATGAGGCTGACCAGCAGCTCCCGGCTGGTGAAGGCCGAGTCGAGGAACTGCCTGACAAGCGACCCGGCCTTTTCCGCGGCGTCCTCCGGCTGCTCCGCCTGCTTGATAAGGCTTTTCACCCGGCCCTCCAAAACGGCGCGGTCTGCCTTTACCTTCTGATAGATGCGCTGGAAGTCCTCTTCCGAGAGTAGCCCATTCAGCCGGTCCATGTACATCTGGTCCAGATTTGTGCTCAGCGCGGAGATCCTGGCTTGCAGGGCCTGCAGCTCAGACTCGCCGCTCTTGGCCTTGCGGGCGCTTTCCACCGCCTCCTCCGCAATGGAGCGCAGCCGGTCGGGGTCGATATACTCCCGGCAGACCTCCCGCACCTTGGCGGCCACCGCTTCGTTCACCGTCTCCTCCTTGATGGAGTGGCAGGTGCAGACCCCCGCCTTGGTGAAGCGCTGATAGGTGCGGCAGACGAAGTAGAGCACATCCTCCCCGGCGGCGTTTTTGCGGTTGAGCACCGCCAGCGGGTGACCGCACTCGCGGCAGAAGATGAGGCCCTTGAGCAGAAAGTCATAGGTCCGGCTCCGGGTGCTGCGGCGGCTGTTCAGCAGCAGCTGCACCTTCTTGAAGCTCTCCGTATCAATGAGCGGCTCGTGCGTGCCCTCGACAACGACCCAGTCCTCCGGCGCCTGACGCAGGCACTTTTTGGACTTGTAGCTTATCCTAACCATGCGCCCCTGAACCATGTTGCCGATGTAGGTCTCGTTTTGCAGCATTGCGGAGACGCGCTCGCTGCTCCAGAGGCCGGAGTATGGCCCCGGCTTGGCTACCGGCAATTTGGCGTAGGCGGCGGGGGAGGGGACGCCCTCCGAGTTGAGGGCGGCGGCTATCCGGCGGCAGCTCATGCCGGATATGGCGAGGGCGAAGATGCGCCGCACGACGGGGGCGGCCTCCTCGTCGATGACGATGCGGTTTTTCTCCGTGGGGTGCATCTTGTAGCCGTATACGGGCTTGCCGCCGATGAAGAGGCCGCGGCGCTGCTTATCGCGCTTGACGGACTTTATCTTTTTGGAGATGTCCTTGGCGTACATGTCGTTCATGATCGCCCGGAACGGGGTAATGTCGTTGGCGGTGGAGTCCACGCCGGTGTCGATGCCGTCCAGCAGGGAGATGTACCTCACCCGGTGCTCGGGGAAGTAGCGCTCCATGTAGTGGCCGGTCATGATGTAGTCGCGGCCGAGACGGGAGAGGTCCTTAGTGATGACCATGTTGACCCGCTTCGCCTCTATGTCGGCTATCATCCGCTGAAAATCCGGCCGGTCGAAATTGGTGCCGCTCCAGCCGTCGTCTATGTAGGTGTCGTAGACATCGAGCCGCTGCTGCCTCACGAACTCGCGCAGGAGGGATTCCTGGTTCGTGACGCTCTGAGACGGCCCTTCGTTCTCATCCTCCTTTGAAAGCCGAATGTATAATGCCGCATGGTAGTCCATGGGGCTGCTTATCTCTGAGTACATGTCACACCTCCCGAGATAAGCGGACGTTCATCGCAGATGTTGTCCGGCAGGCCGTTGGGCTGCGGCTAGGATGCGGGAAAGATAAATCCGAAAAGACTCCTCCAGCAGGTCTGAAGGACTCTTTTCGGATTCTTTTGTGTATATGCACTTCACAACCGGCACTTTTCGTTTCATAGGCTGACCTCCTACGAAATCTTATGTGCCGCATGCGCCTTTTTTGCATGTCCGCGGCCGGTGGGGCTGCAATGCGGTCAGGCATGTCTGCGAGAGCGGCCCTATGTACGGTGTGGACGACATCAGTGCCGTCCACACCTTTTTTGTACTATGACTATTACTATTACTCAGTTGAACTTGCTAAGGATGAGTCTGCCGGCGAGGAGCTGACGGCCATGTTTGAGGCCGACAGGCTCTCTGAGGAGGACACATCGTCACATACTGCACCGCCGGTATCCGCTCAGCCTATATGCAGCTGATTCTGGAGATGCGCGGCTTTGAAAACAGCATCAACTGCTGGCTGCGGCGCTCACTGCGGTGCGGTTCACCACGCTGTACGAGCAGCTTTTGGAACAGGTGCGGCGCGCATTTGCCCCGCCGACCTCGCCCGGGGGAGCTGGCGGAGAACTTAGTCGAAAAGTTGCCTGCGAGGAGATGATATGGTATACTCCAATAAAAGGGGGCTGTGCCATGGATGCCCTCGAAAAATACTTTCATCCCGGGTTGATCGAGGAGGCGCAGAAGCAAAACCCCTTCCTGCGCCTGAACGACCTCGTCTATTCCATAATCGAAAAGGCCATCATCTACGGCGGGCTGCCGCCAGGGACGAGGCTGAGCATTGTCAAGATCGCGAGCCTGCTGAATGTCAGCCGCACGCCGGTGTCGGACGCGCTGGAGCTGCTGCAGAAGGAGGGACTGGTGGTCAGCCCTCCGTCCAGAAAGGGCCACTACGTCTTTGACATCTCCCACTCCTCGCTCGAGCAGCTCTTCATGGCGAGAAAGGCGCTGGAAGGCACGGCCGCCTATATCTGCGCGAGGCAGAACGGTACCGTGGACATGTCGAGGCTGCGCAGTCTTGCAATAAGGTTCCAGAGGACCTTTGAAAAGCGTGAATTCACAAACTTCTCCGAGCTGGACCAGGACTTCCACAACCAGATAATCCACTCCTGCCGGAACCCGTACATACTCAAGATGTACGCGGCGATGGAGCGCTTCATCTCCTATTACTCCATAAGGTCGCAGGAGTACATGTCCACGCTCGACAACGACCCGAACTTCGCCGTGCTCTCCTGCCAGCACATGGCCATATACAGGGCCATAGCGCTCGGCATGCCGGAGCTGGCCGAGACCGCCTCAAAGACACACCTCGACACCTGCTACAACCTCTGTATGAGATACCACACCATTGCGGGCAACCTGGACTGAGGCTGCAATACCCGGGCAGACACGAAATAGCCGCAAAAAGACGGCAGATGCATTTTGCATCTGCCGTCTTTTCTCATTTCATAAAGCCGTCCAGGGCCCTAGCGTAGCCCTCCGGGTCCTGCAGCCAGCACAGGGCGTGCTTGGCGCCGGGTACCACCAGCATGGGGTCGCGGCCGCCGCGGGCCTCGCGCAGCTTTTCGGTAGAGCGGGGGGCAGGCTCCTGTCCTCGGCCCCGCAGACGAACAGCACCGGTTCCTTTGCGATCTCAGCCGCCCTTAAAACGCTGCCGCAGGCGAAGTCCCGGCCCGCGATAAGCATACCGGCCAGCGTACCGATGGGCACAAAGGGGAACTGGGGGAGGTGGTACTGCCGCGTCATCTGATAGGCCAGCACGTCCCTCGGACTGGTGAAGGAGCTGTCCGTAACTATGCCCTCGACCCGGGTGTCGAAGCCCTCGCCGGCCGCCATGAGTACCGTCGCCGCGCCCATGGACACGCCGTGCAGCCAGAGCCTGCCTTGCAGGTTGGCCCGCGCGAAATCCACCCAGCGGCGCACATCCTCGCGCTCCCGCGTGCCGAAGCATATCTCGCGCCCCTCGCTGCGCCCGTGCGCGCGCTGGTCTATGAGCAGCACGCCGAAGCCGCGGGCCATGTAATACTGCGCGATGCCGGCAAAGTCGTTCTCCCCGCTTGAGCGGTAGCCGTGGACGAGGATGACGTTGTCCCCGCCCCTGCCGCGCAGCAGCCTGGCGTGTAGGCTAAGACCGTCGGAGGAGGTGGTGTACACGTCCTCCCAGGGCATCCCGCGCAGCTCCAGAATGAGCCGCGAGACCGTCCCGGCATAGGGCGCCCAGCGGGTGCGCCCTGCGACCGCCGCGTCGGCAAGCTCCGGGGGGCGGCCCGGGCGCATGTTGAGCTTCAAAAGTATGAATGTCACGGCGAAGACCAGCAGACATACGCCCAGCACCGCCGCGAATATATAGAGAATGAGCATACCATCCCTCCGCCAGACACTATAACACCGCCTCATCTTTATTGCAAACAGCACCCGCAAAAAAGCGCAAAACGTGAAATCTGCGATTTGCGCTTTTCTGCAGCCTCTTTAACGGCGTAAAAGCCAAAAGTGGTTCAGCTTTTGACGCGATTTGCCAGCGGAATTATACTCATTTCATATATGAATAAGTATTTTATGTGAAATATTTAGTTATTTTGACAGAGAACCGGAGGTAATTATGGACTGGAGAGAAAAGTACGCGGACAAGATCGTATCGGCGCAGGAGGCCGTCAGCCATGTGCGCTCCGGGGACACCATGCACTCGACGATGTTCTCGTCCCTGCCGTATGCGCTTTTTGACGAGCTGGGCGCCCAGAAAAACAGGCTTGAGAACGTCAACATCTACCTGGGCTTCGGCGGCGGGCTGTACAGGCCGCTGGCCAAGGCCTGCAACGGGCACGTGAACGTGAACAGCCTCTTCCTCGGCCCGGCGGAGCGCATGTTCATGTACAAGATGGGCTCGCGCGTGAATGTGCAGGTGCTCCAGCTCTCGCGCACCTACGACGACCGCAGCAGAGTGCATCCTGGCGACGTCATCATGATGGCCGCCACGCCTCCCGACGAGAACGGCATGATGAGCTTCGGCCTCACGCCGATGGACACGGCGCTGTGCGAGGCCGCGCGCGACGTCATTTTGCAGGTCAACGAGAACGTGCCCTTCGTCCGCGGCGTGGACAACATGATAAATATCAAGGACGTCACCTGCGTCATTGACAAGACCCAGGAGCTCTGTGTCATGCCCCCCTCCGAGCCCTCCGAACTGGACAACAAGATCGCGGACATCATAGCCGAGCGCATCCCGGACGGGGCCTGCATCCAGTTCGGAATAGGCGGCCTCGGCATAGCCATGGGCTACCGCTGCAAGAACAAGCGGCACCTCGGCATACACACCGAGCTCTTCGTCGAGTCCATGGCCGACCTCATGGAGTGCGGAGCCGTGGACAACTCGATGAAGGCCATCGACAAGGGCATCAGCACCTTCGGTTTCGCCATGGGCAGCGACAGGCTGAACAAATTCCTCGACCACAACCCGCTGTGCGAGTCCCGGCGCTTCATGTACTCCAACGACCCCTACGTAATCGCCAAAAACGACAACGTCATTTCGGTCAATTCCGCCATGCAGGTGGACATCACCGGCCAGGTCGCCGCGGAGGGCATAGGCTTCAAGCAGTGCAGCGGCATAGGCGGGCAGCTCGACTACGTGCGCGGCTCGCAGCTCTCCAAGGGCGGGCACTCCTTCATCGCGCTCGAGTCCACGCGCCGGGAAAAGGACGGCTCGGTGAAGTCCAAGATCGTCATCTCGCACCCGGCGGGCACGCCGATAACCACGCCGAGGGCCGAGGTGGAGTACATAGTCACCGAATACGGCGTAGCGGACCTCAAGTATGAGACCCTGGACGTGCGCGCCAAGCGGCTCATAGCCATCGCGCACCCGGATTTCCGCGAGGAGCTGACCGCCGAGGCGAAGAAGCTGGGGCTCATCGTATGAAAAAACTCTGGAAACAGCGGATGGAGCCCTTCAGGATCTGGGGCAACCTCTGGTTCTGCGGCAGCGTGCCCTCGTCCTGCCACGTCATCGACACGGGGGAGGGGCTGATACTCATAGACCCCGGACTGCCGGAGACCTTTTATCTGGTCGTCCAGTCGCTTTGGGAGCTCGGCTTTGAGCCGAAGCAGGTGAGGGCCATACTGCACACGCACGGCCACTACGACCACGCGGGCGCGACAAAGCTGCTGCTCGGCCTCGCGCCGGAGGCCAAGACCTATATCGGCGCGGGCGACGCGGACACGGTCCGCGGGCTCGACGACCTCTCGCTGGCCGAGCTCGTCGGCGCAGAGTTCGACGGCTTCTTCGAGCCGGACGTGCTGCTCGAGGACGGATACGTGCTCAGGCTGGGGAACACGGAGGTAAAGTGCGTCTCGACCCCGGGCCACTCGCGGGGGACCTTCAGTTTCTTCTTCGACGCCGTTGACGAGACCGGAGAGGCAAAGCGCTGCGGTATGCACGGCGGCGCCGGCATAAATTCGATGATGCTCGAATACTATGCAGCGCATGGCCTGGACCCCTCCGAGCGCGACGGCTTTGTCCCGGGGCTCGCTCGGGTGCGGGACGAGCGGGTGGACATCTGCCTCGGCAGCCACACCTATTGCAACGGCACCCAGGGCAAGGGCAAAAAGGTGCTCGCGGGCGACAAATACGCCTTTGTGGACCCGGAGGAGTGGGCCCGGTACTGCGACAGGACCATAGCCACCTTCGAGGCGATGGTCGCGCGCGGACAGTGAGCAGGGAAGTACGTTTTTGACATAAAAAAGCTAAAAGGAGGAAGGCAAAGATGAAAATAGCAATGATCGGCTCCGGCGCGGCTGGAAGCGTGTTTGCCGGCTATATGCGGCTCGGCGGCGCCGACCTTACGCTGGTCGACCCCTACAAGGAGCACATGGACAAGATCGCCGCGGACGGGCTCACCTTCGTCATCAACGGCGGCGAGACCCATCAGCTCACCGGCTTCAAGACCGCATACTCGGCCGACGACATCGGCATCATGGACATCGTCATCTTCATGACCAAGACCAATCAGCTGGACGAGGCGCTCAAGGGCGCGGCCCCCTGCATCGGGCCGGAGACGGTGCTCGTCTCGCTGATGAACGGCCTCGGCAACGAGGACAAGCTGGTCAAGGCCGCCTCGCCCGACAGGGTGCTCTACGGCAGCGGCGTCCTCGGCACGGAGCTGCCCGAGCCCGGCAAGTGCATCTCCTCGCCCTCGGCGGACGGCCTGCAGATGAACTTCGGCGCGGTCGAGCACAGTCCGCTCGCGGACGCGGCGGGCGCGGAGCTGGAGCGGCTCTTCAACGACGGCGGCTGCCCCTGCAAGTTCTGGGACGACGTCCGGCCGCATCTCTGGCAGAAGATCATCACTAACTGCACCTTCAACCCACTGTCCGCCATACTCAGGCTCAAGGCCAAGGACATCATGAAGGACATGAACGGCGCCGGCCTCGCCATCCAGGTCGTGACCGAGTGCTGCGCCGTCGCAACGGCCAAGGGCTGCCCCATGACCGCCTCCGCCTTCATGACCGAGCTGCGCAAGTCCGTCGGCGGCGGCACCATCGAGGACTATTACCCCTCCATGGCCCAGGACGTGCTCATGTTCAAGCGCCAGACCGAGATAGGCACGCTCAACGGCGCCATCTCCAAGTACGGCAAGGCGCTCGGCATCCCCACCCCGGCCAACGACATGATCACGAAGATAATTTCCTGCATCCAGAAGAACTACGACAAGCAGTATCAGGGCTAAAGCTAGGAGATGATGTAATGAACAAAGCAAGTGTGGTGGCGAACCTCTGCAAGAGCTGCGGCTTCTGCGTGAAGTTCTGCCCCAAAAAGGTCATCGCGTTCGGGGACAAGCGCAACTCGAAGGGCCACTACTATCCGGTCATCGACGTCGAGGGCTGCATAGGCTGCGGCACCTGCGCCATAGTCTGCCCCGAGGCCGCGATGGAGATCGTAAAGGTGGAGGGTTGAGAATGGCTAAGGAATTCATGAAAGGCAACGAGGCCATAGGCGAGGCCGCGGTCAGAGGCGGCGTGCGCTTCTTCGCCGGCTACCCTATCACCCCGCAGTCGGAGCTGCCCGAGTATCTGTCCTGGCGCCTGCCGGAGGTCGGCGGCGTGTTCGTACAGGGCGAGAGCGAGGTCGCGTCCATCAACATGGTCTACGGCGCGGCGGCGACCGGCGTCAGGGCCATGACCGGCTCCTCCAGCCCCGGCATCTCGCTCAAGAGCGAGGGCATCAGCTATCTCTCCGCGGCGGAGCTGCCCGCGGTCATCGTGAACATGCAGCGCGGCGGCCCGGGCCTCGGCTCCATCCAGCCCGCGCAGCAGGATTACCTCCAGGCCACCAAGGCCGCGGGCCACGGCGGCTTCAGGATGCTCGTCTTCGCGCCCTATACGGTGCAGGAGGCGGTGGACATCGTCTACGACGCGCCCGAGTACGCCGAGCGCGACCGCAGCCCCGTCATGATACTCATGGACGGCTGCCTCGGCACCATGATGGAGGAGGTCGAGCTGCCCCCGATGAAGGAGCTGCCCGAGAGCCCCTGCAAGAGCTGGACCGTCGGCTATGACGGTACCAAGCGCGGCGGCCACCTCATCACCCCCATCTATCCCGAGGCCGGCCTCGAGGGCAAGAACAAGCTCGCCGTCCAGCGCACCAAGCGCTGGGAGGAGAACGACGTCAAGGTCGAGGAGTTCATGGTAGACGACGCCGAGTGGGTCATCGTGGCCTACGGCATGAGCGCGAGGGTCGCAAAGCAGGTGGTGCTCGACCTCAGGGAAGAGGGCGTCAAGATCGGCCTCATCCGGCCCATAACGCTCTTCCCCTTCCCGAAAAAGAGCATAGCGAACCTGGACTACACAAGGGTAAAGGGCCTCATCGACATAGAGATGTCCATCCCGGCTCTCATGCGTGAGGACATAGAGCTGCAGGTGCTCGGCCGCGCGCCGGTGTACGATTACGGCAGGAGCGGCGGCATACTGCTTGACGACGAGAGCACAAAGGCCGCTGTGCGCAAGATCATTGAAGGAGGTGAGCAGTGATGGCGGTTGAAAAGGTGTATACGAAGCCGAAATGCCTGCTGCCTCTGTCCAGCGGCTTCTGCCCCGGCTGCCTGCACTCGCTCGCGACAAAGCTCATCGCCGAGGCCATCGACGATCTGGGCGTCGCTGAGAAGGTCATAAACGTGCTGCCCGTCGGCTGCGCGACCATGAACAGCCTGTACTGGAAGCTGGACATGGTCACCTCCGCCCACGGCCGCGCCCCCGCCGTTGCGACGGGCATCAAGCGCTGCCGCCCGGACGCCCTCGTCTTTGCATATCAGGGCGACGGCGACCTGGCCTCCATCGGCCTCTCCGAGGTGCTGATGGCCGCCAACCGCGGCGAGCACATCACCATTTTCTTCGCGAACAACTCCACCTACGGCATGACCGGCGGCCAGATGGCCCCGACCACGCTCGTGGGCCAGAAATCAACCACCTGCATCTACGGCCGCGACCCGGACACGATGGGCTATCCGCTGAGGATGTGCGAGCTCATAAAGGAGCTGGAGGCCCCGGTCTACGTCGCAAGGTTCTCGCTCAACAACCCCGCGAACATCCGCAAGGCGAAGGCGGGCATCAAAAAGGCCATGCAGAACCAGGTCGAGGGCCTCGGCTTCTCCTTCGTGGAGCTGCTGACGAACTGCCCGACGAACTGGCACATGTCCCCGGTCAAGACGCTGGAGTTCATGGAGGAGCACACCATGAAATACTTCCCCTGCGGCGCCTTCGTGGACAAGACGGCAAAGGAGGCTGAGTGACATGAAATTCACGCTCATAATCTCCGGCTCCGGCGGCCAGGGCGTCATGTCCATCGGCATGTCGCTGGCCGGCAGCGCGGTCGAGGGCGGCCTTCACGCGACCTTCATGCCGCTCTACGGCCCCGAGCAGCGCGGCGGCAGCGCCAAGTGCACGGTCATCGTCTCGGACAGCGAGATAGTCTCGCCTCTGCCCAAGCAGTCGGACGGCCTCATCGTCATGAACGAGGCCTCGTTCAAAAAATTCACGCCGGAGCTCAAACCCGGCGGGGTGCTGGTGCGCAACATAAACCGCACGACCTCGGCCCTCAAGCGGACGGATATTGAGGTCGTTGACGTCCCCGCGGACGACATTGCGCACGAGCTGGGCAGCGACAAGATAGCGAACATCATCCTCATCGGCGCAATGCTGGGCTATTCCGGGATGCTCGACCCGGCGGTATTCATGGCGAGCCTCGAGCACAAGTTCGCGGCCAAGGGCGCGGAGGTCGTGGAGCTCAACAGGAAGGCCCTGGACAAGGGCCTGGAACTCGGCCGCGCCGCGAAAAAAGCCTGAAGAAAGGAGCAAGATATGGGAAAATACGGATGGGACAGCAAGATAGGCGACCTGCTGGCGGATGAGCGCTGCGTAGCGGTGTTCAAGGAGATCCTGCCCGCGGCGCTGGAGAGCCCGCTGCTCAAGCTGGTGAAGGGCAAACCGGTCGGCGTGGTGCTCGACAGCCAGAAGAAGATTCCCCAGGAGAAGCGCGACGCACTGAAGGCGGCGCTTGAAGCGATAGAGTAATAATAAGATTTAAGGAGGAACAAAAAATGGCGAAGTATACTTTTGAGACCACCACCGTCGGCGAAATGCTCGATACCCCGGAGATCATGGAGCTCATAAGCAAGTACATCCCCGCAGTTCTCGAGCACCCGCTGCTCGAGGTCGGCCGCAGCTTCATCTTCAACGACGCCCTGCCCTACATAGAGGACATGGCCCCCGCCGCGGCCCGCGCCGCCTACACGCCGGCGCGCGGGGGGCGGTAAGCAGCAAAACCAAACCCCGCGGGCCGGGGGAGGTTTGCTCCCACGGCTCTCGCGCTGTTTCTTCTGGATTTATGTAAACCACAAGACGCAGCTCATGACCGCTTGCGGCATCGCGATGTGTGATGAGCCGCTCACGTGCCTGTTGAACAATATAAACCACGGTTGACAAATCGGAGAAAAAGTGCTAGTTTATACTTAGTAACACGGTTGCATTCAAACAAATTGACATAAATAATTTATCCTACAAATATTCGGCTTATAATTGTAGAATATTCACAAATCAACTCCCATTAACCACGCAACAGCGAACTTATATTTCCGCAACCGGTTGCACAGGAGGGCTTATGTCAGTCACTATACGGGACGTGGCGCAGATGGCCGGGGTCTCGGCCTCGACGGTGTCGAGGGTGCTCAACGGCAAGGGCGCCATTTCGGAGGAGACCAAAAAACGCATATTCGACGCGATGGAGCAGCTCAAGTACGTGCCCAACGACTTCGCGCGCAGCTTCGCCACCGGCAGCCCGCGCGCCGTCGCGCTGGTCATCGACGTGGCCGACCCGGGCGCCTACTCCAACAACTTCTTCAACAACACGGTGTTCGGCATCGAGACCGTCGCCCACCGGCGGGATTACAGCCTCATGGTCACGAACGGCTCGCGGGCCTTCGGCGGCATCTCCAGCGTGGAGCGGCTCATCCTCGGCAAGAAGGTGGACGGCGTGGTGTTCCCCGTCTCGCTGGTGAGCCGGGAGTTCATCCGCAAGGTGGAGGAGCTGCGCTTCCCCTGCGTCATCCTGGGCCGGGCCGAGGACGTGGGCGCGGAGACCAGCTGGCTGGACATCAACAACACCCAGGCAGGCGTCATCGCCGTCCGGCACCTGGCGGCGAAGGGCTACCGCCGCATAGGCTACCTCGGCGGGCCGGAGAGCGACCTCTTCTCGCGCGACAGGCTCTCGGGCTGCTGCCGGGAGCTGGACGCCTGCGGGCTGAGTGTGGACCGAGAGCTCATACTGCACAGCGACGCCAAGGACATCGACGCCGTCATCGCCCAGGTCACGGAGCTGCTCAGCTCCGAAAACAGGCCGGACGCGCTCGCCTGCGGGAGCGATATGCTCGCGCTCGGGGCGCAGAGGGCGGCGCAGAGGCTGGGATTGCGCGTGCCCGAGGACTTCGGCGTCCTCAGCTTTGACGACACGGCCGTCACCGCCCTGGCCGAGCCGGGCATCACCAGCATCGAGGTGGATACCTTCGAGCTCGGCGTGCAGGCGGCGGAGATACTCATAAACCGGATAGAAAACCCGGATGCCAGCATACGTCAGACGCTGCTGAGCACAAAAATAATAGCACGTGCCTCAACGGAGCGTGCCTGAGAGGAGGTTAGCCATGGAGCTTGCCGCAGTTGTCCACCGCCCCACGGCAGAGTATGTCTACCCCCGGTCGCGGACCGGGCTGGTGATACGGCTCTTTGCCGCGAGGGGGGACCTGGACGAGGCAGGGCTGCTGTACTGGGAGCGGGGGGAGACCGACCCGGCAAAGCGCCGGGAGATGCCGTTGAGGCCGAAGTTCCGTGACCGCTGGCGGGACTGCTGCGAGGCGGAGATCGAGACGGAGCCCATCGCCGCCTACGTGCGCTATTGCTTCCGCCTGCGCTCGGGGGAGCGCGAGCTCTGGTACGGGCCTAACGGCTTCCGGGACACGGAGCCGGGGCCGGACGAGGACTTCTTCGAGTTCCTCTGGCCGAACCCGGAGGACTGCTTCAAAGCCCCGGACTGGAGCTCCGGGCAGGTCTACTATCAGCTCTTTCCCGAGAGGTTCAAAAACGGCGACCCCTCGCTCACGCCGGAGGGCGCGGACGCCTGGGGTTCGGCCCCCACGCGGGAGAACTTCATGGGCGGCGACCTGCGCGGCATACGCGAGAAGCTGCCGTACATATCGGCCCTCGGCGCGACCTGCCTGTATCTCACCCCGGTGTTCGAGGCCCCCTCGAACCACAAGTACGACACGGTGGACTATTACCGCATCGACCCGCACTTCGGCACGGAGGAGGACCTGCGCGCGCTCATCTCGGACGCGCACGCGCTCGGCATGCGCGTGCTGCTCGACGGTGTGTTCAACCACTGCGGCTACTACTGGCCGCCCTTTCAGGACGTGGTGAAAAACGGCGAGGCCTCAAAATACCGCGACTGGTTCTTTATCAACGCCTACCCTGTCACGCACGAGACGCGCACCTACGACTGCGTGGGCCACTACAAGTGGATGCCCAAGCTGAACCTTGCAAATCCGGAGCTGCGGCGCTATTTCATCGAGGTGGGCAAGCACTGGCTCCAGGCCGTGGGGGCCGACGGCTGGCGGCTGGACGTGGCAGACGAGGTGCCCGCGGTGTTCTGGGAGGAGTTCTCCCGGGAGATGAAGCTGGCAAAGCCGGACTGCCTGCTCCTGGGCGAGACCTGGGGCGACGCCTGGCGGCTCGTGAGACCCGGACGGCTGGACAGCGCGATGAACTACCTCTTCCGCGACGCCGCGCGCGACTGGCTGGCGCTCTCAAAGCTCGGGGCCTCGGGCTTCGCGGACAGGGCGAACCGCCTGCTCTCGCTCTACCCCTATGAGGTGTCGCTGCGGATGTACGATCCCCTGGACAGCCACGACACGCCGAGGTTCCTCACGTTCTGCGGCGGGGACATTGAAAAATACCGCCTTGCCGTGGCCTTGCAGATGTGCTTCCCCGGCTGCCCCGCGGTGTATTACGGCGACGAGCTGGGCATGGAGGGAGAAAACGACCCGGACTGCCGCCGCACCATGGACTGGGAGGCCGCGGAGAGGGGGCCGGAGCTGCTCGGCTGGTTCCGGGAGCTCATAGCCCTGCGGAAGGGCTCACCAGCCCTCCGGGAAGGCGGCTTTTACAACTCCGTCTGCGACGACGGCGCCAACGTGTTCGGCTTTTGCCGCACGCACGAGAGGGAGGACGTGCTGGTCGTCATCAACGCGGGGGAGCGCTGGTACAAGGGCGAGGCCCGCGTGCCGGACGGCTCCGGCGAGTGGCGTGAGGCCTTCTCCGGCGAGACCGTGACTTCCGTGATAAATCCCGCGAGGGACGCGTATTCGGCGGAATGCCCGGCGGTGCTCAGTTTGAGCATACCGGCGCGGACCGTGAAAATATTCAGACAGACAAGAAAGTGAGGTCAGCAATGAAAATGAAGAAGTACGCAAAAATGCTGGCGCTCCTGCTCGCCGTGGCAGTAATGGTTGCGACATTAGCTGCCTGCGGCGGTGAAGCGCCAGACACCAGTTCACCCCCGCAGACCGACGAGACGCCCGGAAGCAGCCCGGACGCCGCAGAGCCGACAGTCATCAACTTCTGGCACCATTACAGCGCCCAGTCCGCAGAGAATGAAACCCTTATGAATGTGCTCATCCCCAAGTTCGAGGAGGAGCATCCCGAGTACAAGGTCAACGCCGTCTCCCACGAGTGGGCGGACCTGCACGACAAGATATTGATAAGCGCGAACTCCGACACCCTGCCCGACGTGGCGAGGCTGGACATAGCCTGGGTGCCCGAGTTTGAGTCCATGGGCATACTCGCCGCGCTCGACCAGGAGATGGCCGACTTCGACGACGTGGCCGCGACGCTCCTGCCCAGCGCGATGAGCACCGGCATGGTGAACGGCAGCTATTACGCCCTCGCGCTCAACACCAACACGAAGATACTGTTCTACAACGCCGAGGCCTTTGAGAACGCGGGCCTGACCGCGCCCAAGACCATGGACGAGATGCTCGCCGCCATCGCGGCGCTCTCCGGCACTAACGAGAACGGCCAGCAGGTCTGGGGCCTCAACGAGCCCGCGCTCGCCGGCTGGAACATCCTGCCCTACATCTGGAGCTGCGGCGGCGAGATCACCAACGAGGACTACACCCAGGCCACCGGCTATCTCAACAGCGCCGAGACCGTGGCCGCGGTGCAGATGCTCGCGGACCTCTATAAGAACGGCCAGCTCACCGGCTTCAACAGCGGCGACATCCCGATGACCGACGGCTTCGGCACCGGCCGGTACATGATGCTGCTCGAGGGCCCGTGGAAGACCGCGGAGATGGCGGGCGCCTATCCGGACTTCAAGTACGGCACTACCGAGATGCCCGCGGGCTCCGCCGGCTCCATCTCCGTGCTCGGCGGCGAGGACATCGCGATGTTCAGCACCGCCAACAAGGAGGGCGCCTGGGAGTTCATGAAGTTCATGGTCAGCGACTTTGCCCAGGAGGAGATGGCCAAGGTCGGCCAGATCCCGGTGAACACCACCGCGCTTGAGAGCGACACGGTGAAGAGCGCGGACTACGCGCCCTTCCTGGAGGCCATCACCACCGCCAAGGCCCGTCCGCCCGTGGCGGCCTGGTCCGACATCGACAGCGAGCTCACCACCGCCGTGACCGACATCATCGTCAATGGCGCCGACGCCCAGACCACGCTTGACACCCTGGCCGCCAAGGTGGACGAGCTGCTCGCCGGATAACATTATAAGTATACCAGAAACTGCCCAAAATCGCAACAGCTTTGCGCGCGGGAGCGCCCACGCCGGACCTCCCGCGCGCCTTTTTTGAAAGGAGCCTCGATATGGAACTTAAGCCGAGGCGGAACCGAATACAGCTAATGGCCCTCCTGCTCCCGGGCGTGCTGGTGTTTGCGATGTTCACCATCTACCCGATACTGAAGCTGCTGTACATGAGCTTTCTCGAGTGGAACCGGGACAACATGTTCGAGCACGGCTTTGCGGGGCTTGCAAACTACGCCGCCGTGCTGGGCGACGCCACCTTCCGGACGGCCTTTGCCAACACGCTCATCTACACCCTCGTCACCGTGCCGGGGCAGATGGTGCTGGGCCTGCTCGCGGCGGTGTTTATAAACTCCATCCCGCGCTTCCGCGTGACCTTCCGGGTCATCTACTACCTGCCGGTCATAACCTCCTGGGTCATCGTCTCACTGGTGTTCAGGTACATCTTCAACACCGAGGGCATGCTCAACTACCTGCTCACCAACGTCCTGCACCTGAGCGAGAGCAACATCCGCTGGCTGGACACCCGCTGGGGCGGGCTGACCGTGGCCATGATGCTGGGCATCTGGAAGGGCGTGGGCTGGAACCTAGTCGTGTTCCTCGCCGCATTGCAGAGTGTGCCGCAGGAGCTCTATGAGTCCGCGTCCATCGACGGCTGCGGGCCCTTCGCCCGGTTCTTCTACATAACTCTGCCAAGCATAAAGCCGACCATACTCTTCGCCCTCGTCATGCTGACCATCGGCGGCTTCAACGTGTTCACGTCGATAAAGATGATAACGGACGGCAAGCCCATGCACGAGACGGAGGTCGTCCTCACCTGGATGTACTCAAAGGCCTTCAGCTCCGGCGACTTCGGCTACGCCGCGGCCCTGTCCTTCATCGTGGCGCTGACGCTGGCCTTCCTCGCGGTGCTGCAGTTCAAGGCCATGCGCAGAAACGGCGAGAGCCAGTTTTGAGGTGTGATATGCACAGGAGATTTACAAAGAAAAATGCCGCAAATGCGCTGAAATACCTGCTGCTGCTCGCGGGCGGAGCCGTGTCCGTCATGCCGATGGTGTACATGGTCAGCACCTCGCTCAAGCCCAACGGCGCGCTCTATGAGTTCCCGCCGAGGTTCTTCCCCTCGGCCGAGGAGCTGACGGCGGAGAACTATCAGTACATCTTCGCCCAGGAGAAGTTCTATCAGAACTTCCTAAACAGCGCGGCGGTCACGATACTCACCGTGCTCATCGCGGCCTTCATCGCCACGGCGCTGGCCTTCTGCCTCGCGAGATTCCGTTTCCCGGGCCGCAAGCTGCTCTTCGGCCTCGTCATCGGCACGATGATAATCCCGGGCACGACGCTCATCATAACGCAGTACCAGCTCGCCACATTTCTGAAGCTCACGAACAAGCTCTTCGGCCTCGTGCCCTTTTACGTCGCCTGGGTCATACCCTTCTCGACCTTCATGATAAAGGGCTACATCGAGAGCATCCCGCGCGACTATGACGAGGCGGTGTACATGGACGGCGGGAGCGTGTTCACGGTGTTCTTCAAGGTCATCTGCCCGCTCGCGAGCCCGGCCATCGCCTCCGTGAGCATCTTCAACTTCCTGACCGCCTGGGAGGAGTTCCCCTGGGCCATGACGGTCATCAACGACAACGCCAAACGCACGCTGCCGATAGCCATCTCCGGCTTCTTCGGCCAGCACCAGTTCACGCAGTGGGGCTATGTGTTCGCCATGAGCGTCGCGAGCCTCGTGCCGGTGCTGATAGTGTTCATCTGCTGCCAGAAATACTTCGTCTCCGGCCTCCAGGCCGGCGGTATCAAGGGCTGATCGCAGCGAAGCAACGCCTGAAGCGCTCGATGCACCCGCGCCGCGACGAGTATCGGCTGACAGGCTGGCAGGCATAACGGACGCAGACCCTGAAAATGCGCAGAGCGCGGGGATATCCCCGCGCTCTTTTGCTCTCTCGTGCCGCTGCCTTAAGCCCCAAATACATCGCAGCCGCACCAGCCTCTCGCCGCTGATGCGGTACTCAGCATATGCCGCGCATTTTTTGCGACGAGGGCCATAAACCAGCCGAATTGAATACCTGGTATCTGCCCATGTAGACGAGCAAGTTTTGTTATGCTTGTGTAATTTGCGTGTAAAATAACGAATAATTGCGCATTGCATGTTGCACGATTTGGAAGATTAGTATAATATATTAAAAGCGGATGTACCATTTTGAAGAAAACAAGGGTTTGCTAGGGAACGACTAGGAGGTAGTGTATGCGAAAGAGATTGTTGGCAATATTTTTGGTTGCGCTGATGCTGGTAAGCATGCTGCCGGTAACAGCCGCAGCTGCGGATGAAGGGGTTTATAAGAAAATAAGCTCCATGGATGAGCTGATCACCGGAAAATATGTGATGATATTAGATACCGGATATGCTCCGGGCAGTTTGGACGGAACATGGGTGACGGCTGTACAGCCGTCGGTGACGGACGGGTCCGTCACCGATCCCACAACTGGTGTCTGGACGCTGACGGTCAGCGGCAGCGGCGTCAAACTCACTGACGCCAACGGCGTTAGCATCGCGCCCAAAGGCGGAGATTCGAACGGAATAAAATCAGGAGACTATAACTGGGAAGTCCGCATTGAAGGTGGTAAATTCAGCTTTTATGGAACGGGAACGGACACTGTAACGTTTGCCAGCAACAAGGGATCTGAAAACAAATTCAGGGCATATAAAAATACAACGATTAATGCCGGATATCCTCACGATTTTAACCTTTATAAGCTAGAGGAAGAGGTCTACGACCCAATAACCGATGACATGATAGGTGAGGGCGTAATTACGATAGACCAGGCACAGAAAGGTGACGCTGAGGTCACCATAATAGGCCAGGTTGTGTATCATTACGGAAGCATCTATAACGGAAATGAGAGCATCGACTCCATTATCCTCGAGGATGTCATCAACGACGAGATAGTCGGATTCCAGGTTTATGACTATAAGAATTATGAATCTTATGTTGTTGGGGACGTTGTTGCCGTAACAGGTATAGTTGATGAGTATGGCGGCGTTCTCCAGATGAAGTTCCCTACTATGGAGGTCGTTAGTAGTGGGCTTGAGCCTATTGCAGCCCAGAAGATCACCATATCCCAGATGGGAGAAGAGTATTTATCCGAGTATGTTTATATTGATGGCATAACTCTGGGAAGTGCCAGCGGCAATAATACACCAGTTACTGACAGCACCGGGACGATAAATCTGTACAAAGGCGCGCCGCTGCCTGAAGGCACGGTAAAGGCTGTTTATGCCTGCTGCTCGGCCTATAACGGTACATATCAGCTACGCAACGGCCGCACGACAGACTATGTAGCTGAGACAGGCGGCGAAGACCCGGGACCGGCACCTGAGGGACCGATTAAGACTGGCGACAAGGTCGTGATCTACAACCCGGCGAATGAAAAAGCCCTGTCTACGACATATGACGGCTACTATAACAACGGCACTGACGTGACCATCAACAGCGACGGAACACTCAGCGGGGTCACGACCAACGACGTCTGGACTGTGGGTGTGGATGCCGAAGGCAACTACACGTTCGCTACTGCAGACGGCAAGAAGCTTTCCATGGGAGAAAGCTTTGCAAGTATGCCGCTGGACGACGTGAATACCGGTTGGACGGTGACGGCGGCGGCAACTGATGGCTGCTATTATATTAAAAATGCAGTACGCGGAAATTACATTGAGTGGTACGCCGATAAGAATAATTGGAGCAGCTACGACAACAACAGCAATGAGGCGCTGTTTGCCCAGAAATTCTGGATAGTCAATGGCATGGATATCCCCGAGCCCGGAGGCGGCGGAGAGAGCGGGGGACTGCCTGCTGAGGGCGCCCAGGTCATGCTCTACAACATCTCGGCCAAGGGCGTGCTGGCGAGGCAGATAGGCGCGGCGGACAGCCCGTCGATCGCAAATGCCTTAGCTACGGTCACGGAGAATGGGGCCACTGCCGAAAACGGCGGTGTGGTGTTCACCGTTGAGAAAAACGGGGACTGGTATCGCTTCAAGAATGATGCCTACGGTTACCTGTGTTCCGACGGCACGGGCAACAACGCCTTCTATTCCCTGACCGAGAGCGAAGCAGCCGACTGGAAGCTCACAAAGGGCAAGAATGGCGGCTTCAACCTCGAGAGCAGGAAGGCAAAGTTCAACGGCAACTCACAGTACCTCGAGTATTACAGCGACTCCTACAAGACCTACAGCATGTACAACGTCACGGACTACGACATCTACGAGTTTTTCTTCTACCCCTGCGCAAATGATGCGGCAGACCTGACTTCCGGTGTTGTCAACAAGCCCACGGTGACCATCACCGGCACAGACGCTTATGCGGGCGTGCCCTACGAGTTCACCGTCGAAGTCAACGCAGTGTTCGGCGTGGGCACGCTCACCGTCAAGGTGGGAGATAATGAGCTCACCAAGGGCGAGAACGGCGTCTACACCGTGCCCGCAAACCTTGTGACCGGCGATTCGATAACCATAACGGTCAGCGGCAAGGACACGAAGGGCAAGGATATCAGCGGCAGCAAAGAGGTCACGGTGAAGGACGAGCCTGTCATCACCGAGGTCTCGCCGGCTCAGGGCGCCGAGACCGGCGATAACAAGCGCCCCACCATCACCGCGAAGATTGAAAACGCCGGGGAGGACCCGACTGTGACCATGACCGTAAACGGTCAGACTGTCGCGGCGGAGTACAAAGACGGCGCAGTCACCTACACCCCGGCTGCCGACCTGGCCGACGGCCGAGTCACCGTCGAGGTGACGGTCAAGAGGTCTGACAACAAAGTCGGCACAAAAACCTGGAGCTTTACCGTCGGCGAGGCCCAGTTCGCCGCGTACTTCGGCCAGCTCCACTCGCACACCGCTGAATATTCCGATGGTTCGGGCACGCTGGACGAGGCTCTCAATTATGTGGAGGATATACCCGAGAACGACAACGTCGACTTTGTGGCCTTCACCGACCACTCAAACTACTTTGATTCCACCAGCGCTCCGAACCCGGAGGAGGCGCTGTACGACAAGTCGAAGATGACCTCCGAGAGCGCCAGTAAATGGGCGGCATACAACAACGCCATAGACAACTTCAACGCGAGCAGCCCCGACAGAATAGCGCTGGCGGGCTACGAGATGACCTGGTCTGGCGGGCCGGGCCACATCAACACCTTCAATACCCCGGGCATAGTCTCGCGCAACAACTCGACGCTGAATAACAAAACGGGTGACGCGGGGCTTAAGGCCTATTATGACCTGCTCATTGAGGCAGGCAACGAAGGAGTAACCTCCATAAACCAGCTCAACCACCCGGGTACGACCTTCGGCAACTTCTCGGACTTCGCCTACTACACCCCGGCGCTCGACAACTATGTCCAGCTCGTCGAGGTCGGCAACGGCGAGGGCCAGATAGGCGCCGGCGGATACTACCCGAGCTATGAGCAGTACATCATGGCCCTTGACAAGGGCTGGCACGTCGCTCCGACCAACAACCAGGACAACCACAAGGGCAGCTGGGGCAACGCCAATGACGCCAGGAACGTCATCTACGCGGACTCGCTCACCGAGGACGGCCTGTTCGACGCCATAAGGGAGCGCCGCCTCTACGCCACCGAGGACAAGAACCTCGAGATTAGCTACACCCTGGACGGCCACATGATGGGCAGCCAGCTGGGCACGGAAGATGTGGGCGAGAACGTCACCATCGACGTCACGGTCTATGACCCGGACTACAACGACGCCATCTCGAAGGTCGAGGTCGTGGTCAACGCCGGCAAGATAGCCTACACCTGGGACGAGATCCCCACGAGCGGCGAGCTGAGCGCCACCATCCCGGCTGATTACAGCTACTACTTCATCCGCGTTACGCAGATGGACGGCAACCTGGCCGTCACCGCGCCGGTCTGGGTCGGCGAAGTGCTCAAGCTCGGCATCGACTCCGTCACCAGCGACACGGCCAACCCCGTGACCGGCGAGGAGCTGACCATCACCGCGAGCCTCTTCAACAGCGAGACCACGGCCGCCACCGCCAAGAGCGTGGTGTTCTCTGTGGACGGAGAAGTGAAGTATACGGCTAAAGACGTCAGCATCGCCCCCAACACCAGGGTGGGTGTCCCCTTCAAATTCACTCCGGACTCCGCCAGGCTCCAGACGGTGAGCGTAGAGGCCACTATCGAACAGGGCGGCAATGAGTACACCTTCACCGGCTCCATACAGATAGACGTGCAGGACAGATCCAAGCTGGTCTACATAGGCATTGACGCGAGCCACTACAACGAGTATGTAAACGGAAACTACAAGGACAGCATGGGCAATTTCAGCAGCCTCGCCATGCAAAACGGCGTCCGCACCGTGCAGCTGAACACGAGCGAGGAGCTGATAGCGGCCTGTGAAAACGAAAGCGGCAAGTACAAGGCAATCATCCTGACAGCGCCAAGCAGACGCGACGGAAGCGCCTTGAGAAACCCGTATGCGACCTATTCTGATGCGGAAATTGAGGCTATTAAGGCTTTCAACTCGGCCGGAGGCGCGATCGTGATCACCGGCTGGGGCGACAATTACGAGAGTTATAAGTCCTTCCCGGCATCAGACCACATGGCGGCGCAGCAGAACAAGCTGCTTGCGGCGCTGGGTTCCTCCCTCAGAGTGAGCGATGACGAGATAAAGGATAATACGTACAACGGCGGACAGCCGCAGAGGTTGTATTTGAGCAGCTACAACTTCGAATCCCCCTTGCTCGAAGGCGTTGAATACGACGCCAACAACCCGCACGACAACAAATATACGGAGCTTTTCAGCCATTACGGCGGAGCCTCCATCCACATCGTCGATGCAAGCGGCGATCCGACGACCACCGTGCCCGGCACCGTAACGCCAGTCGTCTACGGCTTCGAAACGACTTATTCGTCCGACGATGACAAGGACGGCCTGGGCGGCAACAGCATCCCGAAATACGCATTCGACGGCGCAGACAGACTGCTCGTCATGGCGACTGAAAAGCTCGACGGGAAGGGCTTGATAGTGGTTTCCGGCGCGGCTTTCCTCTCGAACTTCGAGGTTCAGATGAAGGCAGATGAAGTGGATTCCGGCGCTGAGAAGAACTACTCCAACTACAAGATCTGCGAGAACCTGGTGAAATATCTCAATCCCGACGGCCTTGCAATAAGCACCATAAAGCAGGTGCAGGATGAGAAGAACGAGGGCGTGCGCTTCACGATAGAGGGCGTCGTCACCTCCAACGCCTCCGGCTATGACAAGAACACCGCTTTCTTCGACTGCATCTATGTCCAGGACGGCACGGCGGGCATCAACGTGTTCCCGGTCGCAGGCTCGTACAAACTCGGCGACAAGGTGCGCATCACCGGCCACACCTCGTCCTATCAGGGCGAGAGGCAGCTGTCCATCTCCCTCGGCTCCATTGAGAAGATAGGGGAGACGACGCCTGTGCAGCCGACGAAGATAACGGCGGCTCAGCTCAACGACCGCAGCTATCTCGGCAGCCTCGTGACGCTCGAGGGCACGGTCACAGACGTGAACTACGCGAACGGCCTGGTTCAGGACATCCTGGTGAAGGACGCCGCGGGCAATATTGGCCGAGTGTTCATCAACGGATACATCACTGCCGGCACTGACATACAGGGCCTTGAGGTCGGCTGCAAGATATCGGCCACCGGTCTTGCAAGCTACGACGACACCTATTCCGGCGACAGCAGCCTCTATCCGCGCATCAGGGTGCGTGACAGGACTGAGATCATCTGCTCCGAGGGCGGAGATGAGCCGGATATCCCCGACATCCCGCTGCCGCCCGTGACTCCGACACCCACGCCGACGCCCGAGCTCCCGTTTGACGACGTGAAGCCCGGAAACTGGTTCTACAACGACGTGGTATATGTCTACGAAAAGGGCATCATGGACGGAGTTGACAACAGGGTGTTCAGCCCGAACACGACCCTCAACCGCGCCATGTTCGTGACGATGCTTTACAGGGTGGCGGGCGAGCCCGCTGTCAGCAAGACCGCGGACTTCTCCGACGTGCCCGGAGACACCTGGTTCTCCGACGCTGTGGCCTGGGCCAGCTCTCAGGGCATAGTGGACGGCTACGACGACGATTTGTTCGGACCTTATAACAGCCTGACACGCGAACAGCTGGCGACCATACTCTACCGCTACGCCAAGTGGTCCGGCAGGAGCACCTATGCGCCCACCGACGCGCTTGCGGGCTTCGCCGATGCGGCGGAAGTCTCCGCTTACGCACTCGATGCCATGCGCTGGGCTGTGTACACCGGCCTCATGCAGGGCAGCGAAAACGGCTTGGAGCCGCAGAGCAGTGCCAGCCGTGCCCAGGTGGCGGCGATCATCCATCGCTTCCTCGACAACAAGTAAGCAGATCCCGCGCAGAGTCTGACGCGGGCAGGTAAGACATACGGCTTTCAGGGGATTTCAGAGCTTCTGAAATCCCCTGAAATGATTTGAAAGGAGCCGCCAATGAAAAAGACGGACAGTCCCGACAAGAGACTGCGGTTGTATGAGATCCTCGCCTCGGTACTGATATTTGCCATACTCATAGGCTGGGCGCTGGCTTTGAACCTGACCGCCGGCGACAGGGAGCTTACGGCCGCACAGAAGCGGATGTTTGCTGTGGCCGAGGTCACGGACGTGCTCGCGGACAATGCGTCGCCGGACACTTGGACGGAGGGGCGCAGGATCGGCCAGCAGCTGCTGGAGGTCAAGGTGCTCACAGGTGAGCACAAGGGAGCGGTGCTCGAGGCTGCGAACTTCCTGAGCGCCTACGCCAACGTGGACGCAAAGGTCGGTACTAAAGTCATAGTCAGACTCGATGTGGACGAGCAGGGGGAGCTCTATGTGGTCTCGGTGCCCGCTTATAACCGCGCTCCCGTGATGTTGGGGCTGGCGCTCATCTTTGCGGCGCTGCTCGTTATAATTGGCAGGAAAAAAGGCGTCATGGCGCTTGTGGGCCTGGTGTATACGCTTGCCTGCATTTGGTTCATACAGGTGCCGATGATACTCAGAGGGGCGGAGCCTGTTTTGGTCTCCATCATCATCGTCGCTCTGACTACGGCAGCTTCTCTGCTATTTTTGACGGGCCTGAGCCGCAAAACGCTCTGCGCCGTGCTCGGCTGTGTCTGTGGAGTGGGCGTTGCGGGCATATTTGCGGCGGTCTCGGGTTCCATTTCTCAGCTGAACGGCTTCAACCTCCCCGAGGCCGAGGACCTCGTCCTCCGCGCCACGCAGGATACCGTGAGGATAAGCGGGCTGCTGGTCAGCGGCATACTTGTCGCTTCCCTTGGCGCGGTCATGGATGTGGCCATGTCCATTTCATCTTCCTGCTGGGAGCTCCGTCAGCTGAACCCCGGGCTGCCCAAGGCTGCTCTATTCCGCTCCGGTATGAACATTGGCCGCGACGCAATGGGCACGATGGCGAACACGCTAATTCTGGCATTCGCGGGCGCTTCCCTCAACACGCTGCTGCTGTTTCGGATATACGGCTACCCGGCCATCCAGCTATTCAACTCCGACGCAATAGCTGTGGAGCTCATACGCGGCTTAGCGGGCTCAATCGGCATCATACTGACTGTGCCGCTCGTCGCAGCGCTGAGCGCGGCTCTCATGCCCCCGGTAAAGGGACGGCCAGCAAAACAGAGATAGCCTCGGCATGCCGCCCTCAGCGGGGTTGGCAGCAGGCGCGTCGTTGCCCCGGTCAAGGGCGAAGCCCGGAGAGCCTGTATTTTCAAGGCTTTCCGGGCTTCGTTTACATTAGCCGTGCTGCTATACATAGCTGCGCGAGATGCCGCAGAGGGTGGCGGTCTCGCGTTGGGTGAGGGGCTTGGCGCCGCGCAGGCCGTAGCGGAGGCGGATTATCTCGGCCTCGCGCTCGGTCAGGACGGTGTCCACATACTCGCGCAGGCGCATGCAGGTCTCGCCGTCGCCGATGCGCTCGGCCATGTCGTCCTCCTGGGAGATGATGTCCATGAGCGAGAGTGTGTTGCCGTCCCCGTCCACGTCGATGGACTCCGAGAGCGAGATGTCGCCCGACGACTTCTTCAGCGCGCGGAAATACATCAGTATCTCGTTCTCGCAACAGCGGGAGGCGTAGGTGGCGAGGCGCACGCCCTTTTCGGGGCGGTAGGTGTTGATGCCCTTGATGAGGCCGATGGTGCCGATGGAGATGAGGTCGTCGGCGTCGTCGGCCTGGGTGTAGTACTTCTTGATTATGTGCGCGACGAGGCGGAGATTGTGCTCAATGAGCACGTTGCGCGCCTCTATATCTCCCGCGAGCCAGAGGTCTACGTATTTGCGCTCCTCCTCCGGAGAGAGCGGCCGCGGGAACGAGCCGGACGCAGGTCCAAGCCTCAGCATCAAAAATGCGCTCGAGAGCAGCATCATAAAAGCTCCAGCAAGCAAAACAAGCACCACCTTATCAATGATGCTACATTCTATTCACCTACCGCAAGTACACTTTCGACTTTCGTCGCGGCCAAGCACGGTTTGAACGGCGGAAAAGGACGCGGGCAAGACATGAAAAAGCGCCTCCCCCGGACAAAGGGGAGGCGCTTCTTGCTCTCAGGCGATGCTCGCGCCGAGCGCGCGGGCTTCTTCAAGCTCCGGGCGGCCGTCTACGGGGCCGCCGCCGGCGAGCACGTGGCCGAGGTTCTGCCACTTCAGGTGCTCGAGGAGGTGGTCGTAGTAGCCGAGCACGTCCCCGAAGTCGTGCCCGGTCGCCGACATGAGCAGCGCCGAGGCGCGGCCGTGGCCGCGCAGCAGGTTCTCGCCGCCTTCTTCCAGCGCGAAGAGGCGGTTTATGGCCGTCATGAGCGGCCCGCTCAGGTTCCAGTAGTAGAGCGGCGAGGCCAGCACCAGCACGTCGCACCCGCGCACGGCGGGGTAGATCTCGTCCATGCCGTCGTGCTGCACGCAGGGGAAATCCCTGTCGCTGCGGCCGCCGCGGCAGGCCTTGCAGCCGTGGATCTCCATGCCGCCGAGGAAAAACTCGGTCACGTTGTGCCCGGCGCTCCGAGCGCCCTCGGCAAAGGCCCGGGCCAGCGCGGCCGAGCTGCCCTTAGGACGCGGGCTGCCGATCAGTATGACGGTATTTTTGCCCATAGTTCACATCTCCCAGTGCAGAGTTTGTCCATACGCTATCATAATATCAGGAATGCGAGCAAATGCAAGTACGCACATTCCCGCGCGATACTTACCGGCACGTAAGCGTGGGGCGGAGCCGCCCCGCCGCCGTGAGAGGCCGCCAAGCGGAAACCGGCAGGGGAGCGTCTGCTCCGGCCTGCCGGTTCGCTGTGTTCTCAGTTTACTGCCCTGCGCCGGGCGCTCACCACTGCGTGAGCTCGAGGTAGAGGTTCTTGTACTGCCTGGCGGAGTTGGTCCAGGAGACGTCCTTGGCCATGTCGCGCTGGACGACCTCGTCCCAGTGGTAGCGGTTGGTGAAGTACACGGTCTTGGCGCGGTTGATGGCGTCAAGCAGGAGGCCGGCGTCGTAGCGGTCGAAGGTGAAGCCGTTGCCGTCGCCGGTGAAGTCGTTGTAGGGCTGCACGGTGTCCTTCAGGCCGCCGGTCTCGCGGACGATGGGCAGCGTGCCGTAGTGCATGGCGTTGAGCTGCGTAAGGCCGCAGGGCTCGAAGCGGGAGGGTACCAGCACGGCGTCCGCGCCCGCGTAGATGCGGTGCGCCCGCGCCTCGTCGTACTGGATGCAGGCGCTGAACGTGCCGTGGTAGGTGGCCTCATAATAGCGGAAGGTGTCCTCATACTGGCTGTCGCCGGTGCCGAGGACGACGACCTGGGTGTTGCCGTCGAGCACCTGGGGGATGATGCTGCTCACGAGGTCGAGGCCCTTCTGATTGGTGAGGCGGGAGATGAGGCCGATGACGAACTTGCTTTCGTCCTCCTCGAGGCCCAGCTCACGCTGCAGCGCGCGCTTGTTGGCCATCTTGTGCTCGAGCACGTTGCCGAGACCGTAGTTTTCCGCCAGTGCGGGGTCGGTCTCGGGGTTCCACATGCCGTAGTCGATGCCGTTGACTATGCCGCGGAGCTTCCAGTTGTGATAGCGCAGGTGATCCTCAAGGCGCTCGCCGTACTCGGGGGTCTGTATCTCCTGGGCATAGGTGCCGCTGACGGTGGTCACGCGGTCGGCGTAGGCGATGCCGCCCTTGAGCATGTTGGCCTCGACGTAGTCCTGCTGCAGCGCGCCCATGTTGAACACGCTGTCGGGCAGGCCGGACCAGTACTTGATGGTGGGGATGTTGTAGACGCCCTGGAAGCGGAGGTTGTGGATGGTCAGTACGGACTTCGCGCGGCCCACCGGCGTGTCGTGGAACAGCGTGCGCAGATACACCGGCACCAGCGCCGTCTGCCAGTCGTGGCAGTGGACGACGTCGGGTATCCAGTTCATGTAGTTGAGCGCGGCCAGCGCGGCCTTGGCGAAGAAGCAGAACTTCGGGATGTCGTCCACGAGGTTGGTGTAGGGGCTGCCCCAGGAGAAGAACTCCTCGTTGTCGATGAAGTCGTAGACGACGTCGTCCCATATGTACTCCATGATGCCGACGTAGTAGTTGCGGCCGGTATTGCCGAGGTCCATGTAGAACTCGCCGCGGTAGACCATCTTGTCCTGATACTCCTGCGGGATGCAGGCGTAGCGGGGGAGTATGACGCGGACGTCGCAGTTGAGGCGCGCAAGCTCGCGCGGGAGGGCGTACATCACGTCGCCCAGGCCGCCGGTCTTGACGAAGGGGTGGCACTCCGAGCCGATGAACGCCACGCTGCGGCGCGGCATGTCCGGCGTCTCCACCGCCGGAGCGGGCTCGACCACGGGCTCGGCCTCGACGTAGGGCACCTCCTCAGCGGCGGGAGCCTCGACAACAGGCTCGGCCTCAACAGCCGGGGCCTCCTCGACCACCGGAGCGGCCTCGACGGCGGGCTCGGCCTTTTCGACCACCGGGGCAGCGGCGACAGCCGGGGCCTCCTCGACCACCGGGGCGGCCTCGACGGCGGGCTCGGCCTTTTCGACCACCGGGGCGGCTGCAACAGCCGGGGCCTCCTCGACTACCGGGGCGGCCTCGACGACGGGCTCGGCCTTCTCCTCCGCCTTCTTTGCGGCGGGTTTCCTGGCAGCGGGCTTTTTCGCGGCGGTGCCGGTCTTTTTGGCGGCGGGCTTCTTGGCGGTTTCCTTTTTCTCCGCGGCGGGCTCGGCCTTTTCGGCGGGCTTCTTGGCGGCGGGTTTCTTCGCAGCGGAGGCGGTCTTCTTTGCCGGCTCCTTCTTCTCAGCGGCGGGGGCCTTTTCCGCGGCGGGCTTCTTCGCGGCGGGCTCAGCCTTCTTGGCGGCGGGTTTCTTGGCGGAGGTCTCCGCCTTTTCGGCTATGGGGGCGGCCTTCTCGGCGGCGGGGGCCTTCGGCTCCGCCGGGGCCGCGGTCTCTTTGGCGGCTGTAGTCTGCTCGATGGAATCAGTTTTCTTTCGTGCCATGACGAATCTTCCTTTCGACTATCAATGCTCGTCGGGGCGCCTATAATTGCCCCAACGGATGGGAAAAGCGTTTTGCCCGGGCTGGCAGCCCGTGCGTACATGCCGCAGTGGTCGGACATGCGGCGGCAATATGGCGCCGGGCATGGGGCTTGATCCTGCCGATGCCATTATTTACATTATATCACAGCCTGCAAGCAAGAAAAAAGTCTGGTTTTCTGTTGCGGATAGAAGATTCCGGGCATCTTTGCGCCAGATTATAACAATCTGCACAAAGCCTGCCGGGGGCTGAAAAAGGGGAATGTGCCTTTAGACACATTCCCCTTTGAACTTGTCGTTTAGCCGCTCAATAGTGGTATTTGCGGCGTTTTGTCGCCAGAAAGGCGGCGGTGAGCACCACGGCCATGAACTCGGCCACGACGATGGACATCCAGATGCCGTCAATGTCCCAGATGGTCGGCAAAAGCAGCACGGCGGCGACCTGGAACACCAGCGTGCGCAAAAATGAGATGGCCGCCGAGGTCAGCCCGTCGTTGAGCGCGGTAAAGAAGCTCGAGCCGTATATTGCAAAGCCCATGAAGATGAACGAGAGCGCGAAGATCTGAAAGCCCGAGACGGTGAGCTCCATCAGCGCGGCGTCGTAGCCCACGAACATCCGCGCCAGCCGGGACGAGAGCAGCTCCGCCGACGCCACCATGCAGACGCCGAACAAGCCTATCACGACGAGGCTCTTGCGCAGCAGGCTCTTGAGCTCGGGAAAGTTTCGCGCGCCGTCGTGATAGCTGACGACGGGGGCGGTGCCGATGGAATAGCCGATGAACGCGGCGGAGAATATCATGCTCACGTACATCATTACCCCGTAGGCCGCGACGCCGTTCTCCCCGGCGAATTTGAGCAGCTGAGTGTTGTAGAGCATGCCGACTATGTTCATGGAGACGTTGCTCATGAACTCGGAGGAGCCGTTGGTGCAGGCCTTGAGTATCGCCCGGCCGTCGAAGGAGGTGCGCCCGAGGCGGAGTATGCTGCTGTTTTTCCGCGCGAAATAGAAGAGGGGCACCGTGCCGCCCACGACCTGGCTGAGCGCCGTGGCCAGCGCCGCGCCCGCGAGCTTGTACTGCTGCGGCAGCGAGATGACCAGCACGGCGTCGAGCACCATGTTGGTCAGTCCGGCGGAGACGGTGACGGCGAGCCCGAGCTGCGGCTTTTCGGCGGTGACGAAAAAGCTCTGGAACAGCAGCTGCAGGACGTAGAAGGGCAGGGCCGCGAGGATTATCCTCGCGTAGACGACACAGTTATCCAGCAGCGCGCCCTCCGCGCCGAGCCGGATCGAGATGGGCCGGATGAAGACGATGCCCAGCACCGCGAGCACCACGCCCAGGGCGAAGGACACGTACACAAAGAGCGAAAAGTTCCGGTTCGCCCGCTCCGGCTCGCCCTCGCCGAAGCTCTTGGCCACGAGCGCGGAGCCGCCGGTGCCGAACATGAAGCCGACCGTGGCTATCACCATCAGAAAGGGCATTATCAGGTTGACCGCCGCAAATGGGGTCTTGCCAGCGTAGTTCGAGACGAAAAAGCCGTCCACCACGCCGTAGACCGACGTGAATATCATCATGGCTATGGAGGGCGCGGTGAAGCGCAGCAGCCTGCCGTAGCTGAAGTGGTCCGAGAGCTGTATCTTCATGCCGCACCTGCCTTAAAGCCGCTTTAGCTGCTCGCCGAGGGAGGCGGCGTATTTCTCGAGCAGGCTGATGTGCGCGTCTATCTCCCCGGCGGACCAGGTGGAGAGGGCCTCACACTCGGCCTCGTAGAGCCGCGCCGCCGTGCGGGAAACGTAGTCCTCGCCGGACCTCGTGAGCCGCACGCGCTTGCCGCGGCCCGCCTCGGGCTCGAGGTATATCACCCCGTCGGCCTCCAGCTTGCGCAAGGCGGAGTTCACGGTCTGCTTGCTGATGCCGGAGCGCTTGTATATGTCGCTGAGCTGGCAGCTCCCGCCGCAGTCGTACACCGTGTAAAGCACGCGCATCGCGCTGTCCGAGATGCCGAGCTTGAGCGACGCCTGGTGATAGAGCGCGTCCGTCTCGGCGATGAGATAGTTGATGCGGTGCAGCTTTTCCAACGTCCTGTTGTCCATGTCACGCCTCCTGAGTACGAAATCGTACCTGGGGCATGATAGTACGAAATCGTACTTTTGTCAAGAGGGATATTTCCCTGAGGCGAGTGTCTCGAGGAAGCGGCTGAGATCCATGGGCGGCAGGCAGGTCCGGCCGCGGCAGACATAGAAGGCGGGCTCGCCGTCCGGGGACTTGTATTCCGCCGTCGGCGAATCGAGCAGTCTCACGGCGGTGGAGGAGGGGAGACGCGGCGCAAGAGCGCCGAGGTCCCGGCTCATGGTCACGGCGGTGACGAGCATGGGCGGGTCGTCCATGTCGGAGAGCGCGGTGAGAAACATCGCATAGCCGGCCGGATAGCGCGCCGCCTCGCCGGACATGAAGGCCAGCTGCTCTCGCGCCGGTGCCTCCGTCCCGGCCTCGGGCAGGACCTGGCTCAATCGCACGAGGTCATAGGCCATGAGCGAGTTGCCGCTGGGCATCGCGCCGTCAAAGCACTCCTTGGGCCGGAATATGAGCTGTTCGTTTGCCGCGCCGCTCAGGAAATAGCCGCCGTGTTCGGCGTCGGCAAACTGCTCCGACGCCGCCTTCACCAGCTGCGCCGCGCGCTCGAGATATGGCCGCTCCAGCGTGGCGTCGTAGAGCGCGAGCAGGGCGAAGGCATAGGCCGCGTAGTCGTCGAGGAAGCCGGGGCCGCTGCGCGCTCCGGCGCGGGCGCTGACATAGAGCGTGCCGCCCTCGCAGAGCTCGCGCTCGATGAACTCCTGCGCCCGCCGCGCCGCGTCCAGCCGCGAGCGGTCGCCGCTCCGCCGGTAGAGGGCGCAGAGCGCCGCTATCATCAGCGAATTCCAGGCCGTCAGGACCTTGTCGTCCGTGTGCAGGCGGCTCCGTTCGCGGCGGTATTCGCGCAGCCTGGGCAGGAGGGGGGCGAAGCGGCTCTCGGAGAGCTCCGAGGCGTGCAGGAGGTTCGGTATGCTCTTGGCGCCGAAGTTCCCCTCGCGCGTGATGCCGAAGCGCTCGCAGAAGGCGGGGCCGTCTGTGGGGCCGAGCAGGCGCTCTATCTCGTCGGGCGTGAACACGTAAAAGCGGCCCTCCTCGCCCTCGCTGTCCGCGTCCTGGGCGCTGTAAAAGCCGCCGTCCGGGCCGGTCATCTCGCGCAGGACGAAGCCGGAGGTCTTTTCCGCGATGTCGAGATACAGCGCCCGGCCCGTGAGCTCGTGCGCCTTGCAGTAGGCGAGGATGAGCAGGGCGTTGTCGTAGAGCATCTTCTCAAAGTGGGGCACCAGCCAGAAGCGGTCCGTCGAGTAGCGGCAAAAGCCGTGGCCGATGTGGTCGAAGAGTCCGCCCGCGTACATGCGCTGAAGCGTGAGCTCCGCCATGTCCAGCGCCTCGCGGTCGCCGTATTTCTCATAGCGCTGCATCAGAAACAGCAGGTTGTGCGGCGCGGGGAACTTCGGCGCGGCGCCGAAGCCGCCGAACTCCCGGTCAAAGCTCCGGCGGTAGAGCTCCAGCGCCTTTTCCGGCAGCGTCGCGTCAGCCTGAGCCGCGGCGGCGGAGGCGCGGCCGAGCAGCCCGGTCATCTCGCCCGCCGAGCGCAGCAGCGAGGCGCGGTCGCTCTCCCACTTCTCGTGGATGAGCAGCAGCAGGTCCCGGAACCCGAAAGCGCCGCGGCGGGAGTATTTGGGGAAATACGTCCCGGCGAAAAAGGGCCGCTGCTCCGGCGTCATGAAGATGCTCATCGGCCAGCCGCCGTTGCCGGTGAAGGCCTGGCAGACGGCCATATATACGCTGTCTATGTCCGGGCGCTCCTCCTTGTCCACCTTGATGGAGACGAAATACCGGTTCAAAATGTCCGCCGTCTCCGCGTCCTCAAAGCTCTCGTGCGCCATGACGTGGCACCAGTGGCAGGTGCTGTAGCCGATGCTCAGAAAGATGGGCTTGTCCTCGTCCCGGGCTTTTTGAAAGGCCTCGCCGCCCCAGGGGTACCAGTCCACGGGATTTTCCGCGTGCTGCAGGAGATAGGGGCTGGTCTGGCCGGACAGGTGGTTGCTCATGTTATCGCCTCATTTCTTCAGGTCGCCCGTCGCCGGGTTGTCTATGAGTTTGCCGTCCTCGGTGAAGCGGGAGCCGTGGCAGGGGCAGTCCCAGCTGCGCTCAACGGGGTTCCACTTCAGCGCGCAGCCGAGGTGCGGGCAGCGCCGCGTACCGGGCGTCAGCAGCGAGGCGGCAGCCTCGAACATGTTCACGGCCAGCTGCGGCCGCAGCGAGGTGCGCTCGGGGGAGAACACCTCCGCGCCCGGGGCGTCCCGGCCCTGCACCAGCTCGCAGAGCAGCCTCGCCGCCGCCATGGAGGTGGTCATGCCCCACTTGTTGAAGCCCGTGGCGACGTAGAGGCCCTGCGTACCGGCGGAATAGCGCCCGATGTAGGGCACGCCGTCGAGCGTCATGCAGTCCTGGGTGGCCCAGTGGTATTTCTCCACGGCGTCCGGGTAGTGCCTCGCGGCAAAGCTCCGCAGCTCCTGCCAGCAGCCGCCCCTGCGGCCCGTGCGGTGGTCCCCGCCGCCGACGAGCAGCAGTTTTCCGTAGCCGCGGAAGGACATGCCCTTCATCGCCTCGTCCACGTACATGCCGTCGATGCGCGGGGCGTTTTCGAGGGCGATGACGTAGGAGCGGTGCTGATAGAGCCGGATAAAATAGCCGCCGTGCTTGTTGAGGAAGGGGAAGTGCGTGGCCACGATTATCTTTTCCGCCCTTATCCGGCCCCGGTCGGTGACGGCCGTGGTGCCGATGAGCTCGCGCACGGGCGTGTGCTCGTAGGCGTTCAGGCCCCTCGCGACGGCGGCGACGAAGCGGAGCGGGTGGAACTGCGCCTGGCGCGGCATGCGCACGGCCCCGGCCACGGAAAAGGGGAGGGGCAGCTCGGCCGTGAACTCCGCCGGAGCGCCCAGACGCCGGAGCGCCGCGGCCTCGCGCTCGGCCTTTTCGCGGTCGGTGAGGGAGTAGGCAAAGGCGTCCCGCTCCGCAAAGCCGCAGTCGATGTCCCGGCAGAGCCTGCGGTACTCCTCCAGCGCCGCCTCGTTGGCCTCGAGGTACTGCCTCGCGCGCTCCGTGCCGAACATGCGTATAAGTTTATCATAGATAAAGCCGTGCTGGGAGGTTATTTTTGCCGTCGTGTTCTTTGTGATGCCGCTGCAAAGCGTTTCCGCCTCCACCAGCGCGTAGGGCACGCCCGCGCGCCGTAGCATGTGGGCGCAGAGCACCCCGGCCATGCCGCCGCCGATGACGAGCACGCCGGTGCTGAGGTCGCCCTCCAGCCGGTCAAAGCCCGGTATTTCGCAGGTCTCTTCCCAAAGTGAGCCCATAAGTCCGCCTCCGCTTTCAAAAATCCACAGTTAGTCTCCGTAAAACGGCGCGAACTATTCGGCGCGGCGGCAAAAGGGGAGGCGGGCTCGAAGTCCCGCCTCCCCGCATTGCGTCAGGCGTATTTTTTTATGGTCAGGACGTTCTTGCCGTCCACGTACTCATAGGCGGTCTCGTCCATGAGCTTTTTCACCATGAGTATGCCGAGCCCGCCCACCGCGCGCTCCTCCGCGCTGAGGGTGATGTCCGGGTCGGCGCGCCGCAGCGGGTCGTACGGGCGGCCGCTGTCGGCAAAGCGTACCATTACGCTGGGCGGCTCGCCGGCGGCGGTGCAGCTTATCTCCGCCTCGCGCGTGCCGGGCTGATAGGCGTAGCTCGCGATGTTCACGAATATCTCCTCCACGGCCATGTCGACCTGGGCGATCATCCGCGCCGGGCAGCCGGCCAGGTGCATCTGCTCCTCGACAAAGGCGATGACCGCGTCGAGGTTCTCCGCCGCGGCGGCGATCTTCAGCTCAGCCATTTTCGTCCCTCCCGGTCGTCTCGTTTATGTGCAGCAGCAGCATGGTGATGTCGTCCGCCTGCTCCGCGCCGGAGGCGAAGGCGGCGATGTCGGCGTGCAGCAGCCGGAGCTGCTCGGCCAGCGGCTTTTCGGAGAGGCCGCCCTGGTTGAAGAAGGCCAGCAGCCGCGCCTCGGAATAGAGCTCGTTTTCGCCGTTTAGCGCCTCGGTGACGCCGTCGGTGTACAAAAAGAGGCTGTCCCCGGGGACGAGGGTGATGTCCTGCTGCTTGTAGTGCATGTCCTCCATGCCCGCCAGCACAAAGCCGCGGCGGCTCTTGAGTCAGTCGTAGCCGCCCCCGCCGAGCGACACCAGCGGCGGGTTGTGCCCGGCGTTCACATAGGTGAAGCGCCCGGTGCGGATGTCCAGCACGCCCAGAAAGGCCGTGACGAACATCCCGGCCTCGTTGTTTTCGCACAGCTGGTTGTTCACCGTCTCGAACACCTGCGCGGGCTCCATACCGGCCTGGGCGTGGTTCTTTATGAGCGTCTTGGCGATGACCATTAAGAGCGCCGCGGGCACGCCCTTGCCGGAGACGTCGGCGATGATCACCGCGAGGTGGTCGTCGTCCACGAGGAAGAAGTCGTAGAAGTCGCCGCCGACCTCGCGTGCCGGGGTCATGGTGGCGTAGATGTCGAACTCGCTGCGCTCGGGGAAGGGCGGGAAGATGCGCGGCAGCATGTCGGCCTGTATCTGCGTCGCGACGTTCAGCTCCGCGCCGATGCGCTCCTTCTCGGCGGTGACGGCGGCGAGGTTGTCCACATAGCGGACGATGTCCGTCTCCATCTTGCCGATGACCCGCGCGAGGACGCCGATCTCGTCGCGCTTCTTTATTCTGTCCAGAATTTCGAGCTGTGCTACATTGTCCTCCGCAAAACGCTGGGCCTCCCTGGTGATGGTGAGTATGGGCGAGACCACCTGCCTGCGCAAAAATACGATGTACACGGCGAGGAAGGCGGCGACGGCGGCGAGAGTTATGCCGAGGACGTTGAACACATAGGTCCTCCGGGCCTCGTCCAGCGCGGTCATGGCCTTTTCCACGCACAGCAGCGCCACGATGTTCCCGGCGGAGTCCTCCACGGCGATTCCGGCGGTGGTGTGCGCACCCGAGGCCGCGGAGTAGGAGTAGAAATACACCGCGCTCCGCTCGCCGGTGGTCATTATCCCGGCCACCTCGTCGCGATAGGCGGGGTCCATGTCCTGCGCCGTATAGCCGAGCTCATAGCGCGAGAAGCCCGTGTCCGGGTGGACGGAGTCGTATATGTAGGTGCTGGTCGAGTAGTCGTCCGTCAGCTTGACCACGTAGATGAGATAGCTGTCTGTGGAGACGACTAGCTTGTCGAGCATGGCCTGTATCTCGAGATATTCCTCGTCCACCTCGCCGGTCTCGAGATAGTGCCCGAGCTTGTCGGCGTTTATATAGGTCCTGGCCGTCTCGGCAATCTCATAGGCGGAGCGGTTGTACTCGGCCTCGAGCACGCGGGTGAACTCGCGGTAGCCCATGTAGCTTATGGCGCCGCAGAGCAGCACGCTCAGCAGCAGCACGCTGGCTATGAGCTTTGCGGAGAGCCCGGAGAGCTTCTTTCTCATATCTGTCCTCACCTTACCAAACTGTCTGCCTCGACGGCGAAAAAGCGCCGCTTGTCCTCGCTGTCGAGGATCTGCACCGGCTTGTACTGCGTCATCGTCCGGCCGTTCGCGGCCAGCAGCCGCTCGTAGCGCTGAAAGCTGCCCGGAGGCAGAAAGCGGACGCGCTCGGGCCCTATGTCGCCCATGCTGCGGCAGCGCTGATAGCCGAAGCTGGCCCGGCCGAGGCATTCGTCCATTATCTGCGCGGCGTTTTCGAGCGGCGGGGCCTCGACATAGACGAGGTAGCGCCCGGGTCGGACCGAGAAGTCCTCCTGCGCGCAGAAGGCCGCCCTGCGCCGCCCCGTGCGCCGCCGGAACATGTCCAGCGTCTCGCGCAGCTGCTCGGTGTTGAGCTTTTCGTCCGCCACGTTCAGCACCTGGTTTATCCGGTAGCAGAAGCGGAAAATGGGCGATTGCCCGTAAAAGCCCGAGACCTCCAGCACGTCCTGCATCCGGTAGCGGTAGAGGCCCGAGTGGTTCGTTATGACCAGCTCATACTTCCGCCCGGGCTCGAGCTCGCCGACGGTCAGCGGGCGGGAGCACTCCGGCGCGTCCACCGGCAGGAACTCGAAAAAGCCCGCGTAGGGCAGCAGTATGTATGCGTCCGGCACGCCCAGGCCAGCGGCTATGCTGATAAAGCCCTCGGACGCGCCGTAGATGAAGTGGTGTATGGGCACGTCGGGGGCGTACTGCTCCATCGCCCGGGTATAGACGGGGAAATTCTCGCCGCCGACGCCCACGATGTAGCGCATGCCGGGCCAGAGCCTGCGCACCATGTCTTCGGGCTCGGCGTCGGGGCGCAGGGCGCGCAGCTGAGCCGCACGGGCCGGGTCCGGGCCAAGCCAGCCCTCCAGTTTCCGGCGCCAGGGCCCGGACAGGCCGGAGGCGGCGTCCACCGTGCCGTGCTCCATGTCGTGCAGCAGCAGCTCCCAGTTCTCGCGGGCGTAATCCAGCACGCCGACTACGCGGTGCAGGAACACGCCGTGTATGGCCGTCAGCCCGCGCTCGGCCAGGGCGAAGCGGAGCTTGGCATAGGTGAGGTCCTCCACCCTGTCGGGGAAGAGCACCTCCTTCGGCACGCAGTAGTCTGAGGCGTCGAAGCCCCCGTCCCGGTCCAGCCACTGATAGAGCGAGGCCGAGCGCGCGCCGCACATCTGCCCGCCCGGGAGCCGGGTCCTGGCGAACTCGCCCACCTGAAATATCTTGCCGAAGAGCGCCTCGGGCTGCTCCTGGGCGTAGTACTCGCGCACCATGCCGAACACGCCCGCGTAGATGCCGTTGTAGTGCACCAGCATGTCCTCGGCGGTGACGGGCACGTATTTCGGCACGCCCGTGCTGCCGGAGGTTATGGCGTAGTATACCGGCTCGGCGCAGGTGAGCTGCGCGCTCTCCCGCGAGCAGGCGCTCCACGTATGGCTCGTAGTCCTCGTGGCAGGAGAGCGGCACGCGGCGCTGATAGTCCTCCACCGAGCGAATATCGGAAAAGCCGTACCTACGCCCGTAGGCCGAGGCGGCGTTGCAGCCGAGTATGTGCTCAAGCTCCTCGAGCTGGAGCTGCCGGGCGCGCCCGGTGGTTGCGTGCAGCCGCTCGAGGGACGCCCTGCCGAGCGCGGCGTAATCTGTGGTCATGTGCGCTCCTCCCGTCCGTCAAAGTAAAAGCTGCAGCGTGTTCACGCCGAAGGTGCGCTGATATACGACGGACCTCATCATGTTCGCTATGAGGTCTACGCCGAGATACTGCATGTCCCCCTTCGCGTGCAGGCCGAAGGGGTCGTACTCCCGGCCGTCGTAGCTTATGCGTATGCCCATCTCCTGCTGGAGAGAGAAGACCCGCACGTCGAAGCTGACGTGTCCGGGGCTGTTTTCCTGCACTATCATGGTCATTATCTCCTCGATGGCGAGGCTGATGCGCATGACCTGGCGCACGTTCATGTCGTTTTCCTCGCAGAATTCGGAGATCCTCCGGCTGGCGTCGCAGATGTCCTCCGTGTCGCCCTCGACGGAGAAGTTTATCACGCGGCCCTCCTCCTCGAGGGAGCGGTCGAGCAGCAGAAAGCGCGTGAGCTCGGGGTGCCGCCGGTGGTATATGCCCGCCGCCGCCCACCAGAGCAGGACGGTCACGGCCTCGCTGAGCACGAGGAACCACCAGGGGCTCCAGCCCAGGGCCAGCGCGAGATACAGGCTGGCCGCCGCGGCGAGAAAGACGCGGCAGAAGATGATGGCGTTGGCCCAGCGCACGTGTCCGGAGACGTTGTAGAGCCCTGAGAGGATGCTGCACCAGAGCCCCGGGAACATCCCGGCGGAGAGGCAGACCATCGCAAGGCGCAGCGGCACGGAGAGGCCGTAGGCCAGGGCGATGCCGTCGGCGGCGAGTATGACCACGGCGGCAAAGGCGGCGCAGCAGAGCGCGCCCGTGCGCCACTCGCGGCGGATGAGCAGCGCCGCGCTGTCGTTGTCGCGCTCGCCGCTGTATATGCCAAGCATGGCCGAGGCCGCCTGAGGCACGCCGTCCACCACGCTCAGGGAGAAGGCGAAGATGCAGTTGACCGCCGTAAAGGCCGCGACCAGCTCGCTCCCGCCCGCGGCGAGCAGCATGGAGTTCACCGCCAGCAGGCGGAGCGTCTGAAAGAGGTTGTTGAGCGCCGAGGGGCTGCCCGCGGCGGCGATGCCCCGCCAGTCTGCGGCGGGGACGCACCTCATCCCGAGGCGGTAGCTGCTGCGCCTGCCGCAGAGACAGACCAGCCCGAAGGCGCAGGCCGCGGCGGTGGAGATGACGCTGGCCCAGGCCGCGCCGCCTATGCCCATGCCGAGCGGGTAGAGAAAGACGAGGTCGAGCACCACGTTGCCGCCGCCCATGATGAGCATCATCCACACCACGAGCCGCGCCCGCCCGTCCATGCGCAGGAACCAGAAGGGGGCGTAGATGAGCATCTTGGGCAGCGCGCCGATGAGCGTGACGAGGTTGTACTCCATCACCAGCGGCCTGACCGTCTCGTCGGGGCAGAGCAGGGCGGAGATGGGCGCGCAGAGCGCAAGCCCCGCCGCCGTGACTGCAATGCCGGCCGCGACGCAGGACCATACGGCGGTGTTATAGAGCTTCCGGCTCTGCTCCGTCTGCCTGCGGCCGATGGCGCGGGAGGCCTGTATGGCCGTGCCGGAGACCAGGAAGGAGCCGACGATGCACAGCACTAGGTACACCGGCACACAAAGGTTAATGGCGGACAGTCCGTCAGTGCCGATACGCTGTCCGACGATGATACCGTCCGCCAATATGTTGATGTTCTGGCTGAGTATGGACAGGACGCAGGGCAGCAGGCTCTTGTGAAAGGCCCTGCGCAGAAACGCCTCGTCCTGCCTCAGACCGATGTCAGCCATCTGCAAGGTCCGCCGCCCTCCTCTCGCCGCGCCGGGGCGGATTATTCCTCAACGGTGAGGATGTCCACAAAGCCGGTTATCTCCAGCACCTCCGTGATGGTGCTGTTGACGCCGCGGAGGACCATCTTGCCCTGCTTGTTCATGACCTTCTGCGCCGCCAGCAGCACGCGGAGCCCGGCGGAAGATATGTACTCCAGCCCGGTGAAGTCGAGCACCAGCTCGGTCACGCCCGAGACGGAGCGCTTGAGCTCGGCCTCCAGCTGCGGCGCGGTGTTTGTGTCCAGCCTGCCCTCGAGCGCAATGGTCAGCTTGCCGCCCTCGGCGGTTTTATTTATAGTCATAGCCTTATCCTCCTGAGCTTTTATACGAGTAGTAAAAAATATCCTGCCGCTTTTGTCAAGCGAAATCTCACCCGCCCATTATAACACCATCCGCGCCCGGATATACATACACATATGTTGCCTAAAAAAGAGAGCCGGACAGTTGTCCGGCCCTCTTGAGCGCGTATTTTATTCCGTCAGGGAGAAGGTGACCGTCACGTCGCCGCTCCCGAGGGCGTCGGCCCAGCCGTCGAGGTCGTCTATGCGGCTCAGACGGGTGTAGCTCCAGGAGTTGGAGCCGTAGAAGATGACTATCTGGCTGCCGTTGTAGAGCACGATGTCGCCCGAGCTGGTGGTGGTCTGCGCGTTGCTCGCAGGCAGGCGCGTGCCGAGGGAGCCGACCTTCTCGAACCCGGCGTAGTCGCTCATCTCGATGGTGAGCGGCTCACTGCGGAGCATTTCCGCGAGCGCGGCGGCTGCGGAGTTGTTTTCAAGCGTGGCGGTGAAGCTCTCGCCGCCGACTTCCACGTTCATCTTCATCTCAGTCTCCTCCTCAGTGCTTGTCTCCATCGGTTCGGCGGGCGCGGCCGACGGCCCGGCGGTGGTATCGGCCGCCTCCGGGGCTTCAGTCGCGGCAGTGGACGCCGCAGGAGCAGGGGTATCGGCCTCAGCCGTGGGCCGAGCACCGCAGGCCGCGAGGGTCAGCGCAAGCAGCGCGGCGAGGGCGAGCGCGGCGGGCCTCCTCATGCGCAGGCCGCCTTGCTCAGGCCGGTGACGACTATCTTGCCGTCGGCGCCGTCTATGTCGCGGATTATCTCGCCAACGGCCGGGACGGTGATGCAGCCGGAGAGCGGGTTCTTGATGCTGTCCACCGGCGTCGTGACGCTCGCCTCGACCTCGGAGCGCTCAAAGGCGAGGTCAGTGCCGACCATGGCGCAGTTTATGAGCCTCAGCCCGCGGCAGCAGCACAGCGGCTGCGTGCCGATGATGGTGCAGTTTTCAAAGGTGACGTTCTCGCAGTACCAGGCCAGATACTCGCCCTTTACCACGCAGTCGCGCACGACAACGTTCTTCGCGTGCCAGAAGGCGTCCTTGGTGTCGAACTCGCAGTGCTCGAAGGAGGAGTTTTCGATGTACTGGAAGGAGTATTTGCCCTTGAACTTCACGTTCCTGAAGTGCAGGTCGCTGGAGCGGAGCATGAAATATTCGCTCTCGGCGGTGCAGTCGGTCATCTCCACGCCGCGGGAGGACCAGCCAAACTCCGGCGAGACGATGTCGCAGTTTCGTATCACGGCGTCGGCGCACTCGCGCAGGGCCTTTATGCCGTGCAGCTTGGTGCCGCTTATCTCGATGTCCTCGGAATACCAGAGCGCCGCGCGGCATTTGTCGGTCAGCTCGCTGTCGTGTATCCTGAGCCCGTGGTCGTGCCAGAAGGGGTAGCGGAGGTTGAAGAAGCAGTGCTCGGCCTGTATGTCGGAGCACTCCTTGAAGGCGCTCTCCCCGTCGGCCGGGCCGTCAAAGGCGCAGTCCTCGACCCGCACGCCGCTCCTGCCGTAAAAAGCGCGCTCGGCGTCAAAACTCTTGCCGGTTATGATATCCATAAAAATATCCCCTCCTCGGCCTTAAGTTTAAGACAGAGGAGGGGCAAATAGCAAATACTTATATTTTATCCTACTGTATAGCCGTTGACTATGGTAGTGCTGGCCAGCGCGCGGCGCTTCCACCTGCGGTAGGTGACGGCGAAGCAGACGAGGTTGGCTATGTAGGTGACGAGCCAGCTCACGGGGTAGGAGAGGTAGAGCATGAAGAGCGAGCGGGTCGAGGCGAAGATGGTGTATATCCAGACTATCCTCAGCGCGCAGGCGCCGGTGAGGGAGATGAGCGTGGGCGTAATGGAGGCGCCGAGCCCGCGTATGCAGCCGCAGACGGTGTCCATCAGGCCGCAGAGGAAGTAGGTGAGGCCGATGAGCTTGAGCCTGTCGAAGCCGTAGGCGATTATCTGCGGGTCGGGGGAGTAGATGCCGAGCAGCGCCCGGCCGAACACCACCGCCGTGACGCCCAGCAGCAGGCCCACCGCGGTGACGCACAGGGAGCTCCACCACAATATCGGCACGATGCGCTTGACGTTGTGCGCGCCGACGTTCTGGCTGGTGAAGGTGAGCGAGCCCTGATACACCGCGTTCATCGCCGTGTAGACGAAGTTTTCGATGTTGACGGAGGCTGTGTTGCCGCCGACGATGGTGGAGGAGTCGAAGGAGTTGATGGCGGACTGGATGAGGACGTTGGAGATGGAGAACACCGCGCCCTGAACTCCGGTGGGTATGCCTATGCGCAGAATGCGGATGAGCTTGGCCTTGACTATGCGCAGGCGGCGGAGCCTGATGCCGTAGCTGGCCTCGGTCTTCACGAGGCAGCGGACAACGAGGAAGGCGGCGAGGGTCTGGCTGACCACGGTGCCGATGGCGACGCCCGCCACGCCCATGTCGAAGGCCAGCACGAAGAAGAGGTTTAGCGCGACGTTCACGACGCCGCCGAGGGAGAGATAGAGCAGCGGGCGGCGTGTGTCGCCCACAGCGCGGAGTATGCCGGCGCCGAAGTCGTACACCATGATGGCGGGCATGCCTGCAAAGATGATGCGCATGTAGAGCACGGCCTGGTCTATGAGGTCGGGCGTCGTGCCCATGAGCGCGAGCATGGGCTCGGCCAGCAGCAGACCGACAACGACGAGGATGAGCCCGCTGATGAGGCCGAGCAGAATGGCCGTGTGGACGGACTCCTCAAGGTCCTTGTCGGACTTCATGCCGAAGTACTGCGCCACGACGACGCTGCCGCCGGCGGAGAGGCCGAGGAAGATGTTGACGATGAGGTTGTTGAGCGAGCTGGTGGAGCCGACGGCGGCCATGGCATTGCCCCCGGCGAACTGGCCGAGCACTATGATGTCCGCCGAGTTGAACAGCAGCTGCAGGATGCCCGAGAGCATCAGCGGAATGGAAAAGCGCAGCAGGTTGCCCATGATGGGGCCGCTGCACAGGTCCATCGTCATATCCTTTTTCAATGTGTTCACCCCTGAAAAACGCAAGACCGCCCTCTACGAACGGCCTGCCTATTTTGCACCACATCAGGCCCAAAGTCAACCATTTGCAGAGAAATTTTAAAAACGCCTTGACGCGGGGGAGAGCAGGTAGTATTTTAGCATCAGTAATCTGTTTTCCGAGGTGTGATATGGCAGAATTTAAAGTATACGAAATCAAGCAGAACGTGTTCGCGGACAACAACAGGGAAGCGGACAAGGTGCGCGAGCAGCTCAAGGCTGAGAAGACCTTCCTGCTCAACCTGATGAGCTCCCCCGGCAGCGGCAAGACCACCACGCTGCGCGCGACCATCGCCCGGCTGAAGGACAAGCTGCGCATCGGCGTCATGGAGGCCGACATCGACTCCGACGTCGACGCCCGCACGATAGCCGAGACCGGCGTGAGGGCCATCCAGCTCCACACCGGCGGCATGTGCCACCTGGACGCCGACATGACCCGCCAGGGCCTGACCGAGATGGGCACGGGCGACATCGACCTCGCCATCCTCGAGAACGTCGGCAACCTGGTCTGCCCGGCGGAGTTCGACACCGGAGCGGTGAAGAACGTCATGATCCTCTCCGTCCCCGAGGGCCACGACAAGCCCCTCAAGTACCCGCTCATGTTCGAGGTGTGCCAGGCGCTCATCATCAACAAGATCGACGTCCTGCCCTACTTCGACTTCGACATGGACAAGGTCCGCGAGTTCGCGCTCAAGCGCAACCCCGAGCTGAAGATCTTCCCCATCTCCGCCAAGACCGGCGAGGGCGTGGACGCCTGGTGCCAGTGGCTCGAGAACGAGGTCAACGCCTGGAACGCATAAGGCGCACAGGCAAGAAAAAAACGGCGGCTCCGATTCCCGGAGCCGCCGCGTTTTTTATTTCTTCATCAGTCCCGCGCCGCTGTGCCAGGCCTGACCGACCTTCCCGCCAACGGCGTAATAGCCGCTGCGCATCTGGTCAAAGGTGAAGGCGCCGAGCTTGCCGGCGTCGATCTTGCCGTTTTCGTCGAGCACGCGCTCGTCGGCGAGGACGTTCACTATCCTGCCGAGGACGCGCAGGCCGTAGGGCTGGTTCTGCATCTCCACCACCTCGCACTCGAGGGTGAGAGGATACTCGGTGATGACGGGGGCGTCTACGCGCTCGCTCTTGACGGCGTGCAGGCCGCTGCGCGCGAACTTGTCGGCCGTCTTGTTGGCCGTGGCTATGCCGAGGAAGTCGGACTGCGCCAGCGTCTCAACGCCGGGCACCGCCAGCGTGAAGGCCCGCCTCGCCTCGAGGTTCACAACGGTCTTGTGCTCGGACTCCAAGTTGAGCGCGACCATGTCCTCGGCGCAGATGCCGCCCCAGGCCATCATCATGACGTCCACGCTGTCGTCCTCGTTGTAGGTGCCTATCATGTAGGTGGGCATCGGGAAGAGGTAGGGCTTTACTCCAAAGTTTTTCATAGTTGATGCAGCTCCTTTTGCGTTTGGTTGACTTTGGGTTTAAAGGATACTATAATCATATCCGGAATTGTAGATTTTACAAGTACGCACATCAAAGTGCGATACTTACAATCAGGTAATATACTGCGCTGAAGGAGAGCAATATGGAGAAGAACTGCATTCAGGACGCCAAACTCGAGGAGACGGGCTTCAGCTACACGATGTCGCTGATACAGGGGAAGTACAAGATGTTTATCCTCTACGCGCTGATGGATTTCGGCGTGGTGCGCTTCAACGAGCTCAAGAAGTACATACGCACCATCTCCTACAAGACGCTGAGCGCCACGCTCAAGGAGCTGGAGGCCGACGGCCTGGTCCACCGCGAGGAGTATCCGCAGATCCCTCCGAAGGTGGAGTACAGCCTCACCGACCGCGGCCGCTCGCTCATTCCCATACTGGACCAGATGTGCACCTGGGGCGACGAGAACCGGATGTGAATATTAAAAAGCCCGCGGAGGCCTCCCTCCGCGGGCCTTTTGTACCCTGAGCGCTCACTCGCCCCGGCGCAGGAGTATGCCGAAATACACCGCGCCGAAGAGCGCCGCAAACGCGGCGGCAAGGCAGGGGAAGTAGATGCCCTCCGGCAGCCGGGCGACAGCGGGGTGGCTGAACACGCACAGCGCGGCGAAGCCTGCAAAGACCAGTACGCAGATGAGCAGGCGGAGGGGCGTCCGGCTCTCGGCGAACTCGAGCTCAGCATCCCAGCGGCGCCGGAGCTCCAGCTGACGCAGCAGCTCGTCCTCGTCCTCATAGCCCTTGACGAGGAAGTATGCGCGCGTGAAGACCCGCCCGCCCCGGCGGCGCACCCGGCACTTTATTACATAGTGGCTGCGATTTTCCCTGAGCCGCTCGACCTTGAGCAGCTCGTCGGCGGACGAGGGCAGACTGCGCCTGTCGGCGATGCCGCGCAGGAGCTCCTGCACCTCAGCCGCCCCGGCGGCGAAGCCCACAGCCCCGCGCCCGAAGCGTACCGCGCCTCTGGCGTCGAGAGCATAGAGCCGGTCATCCGCCGTGAGGAAAAAGACCGTGGCGTCCTGCAGGCTGCGCCGCCCCAGCAGCACGGCCAGCGCCGCAGCCAGCGCCGTCACGCCGAAGCAGAGCACGGCGGCAAAGAGCTCCCGCGGCAGGCCGAACCGAAAGGACAGCCAGACCCCGCCGCCGATAAGCAGCAGCATGAGCAGGGCTATCCCAAGAACGCCGCCGACCGTGCGCCGCGCGAACCGGCTGCCCCTGCCCGTGTCCGGAGACATCCATATCTTTTTGAGCTCCATCCGCGACCCACCCTTTCCCATCTGAAAAAAGTATATTGCATCCTCGCCGCCAATGCAATGCGCAGTTTGCGCTCCCGCCGCCGGGCGAAAGTTTTCTGCGGAGAATGCGGGAATTATGCGCTATATTTCATTGACATACGGCCGCATATGGTTATAATTGTATTATTATGAAAAACTGTGTGTTGGGTGATGTGCGTGGGCCTGGAACTTACTCTGCTCTCGGAGAACGAATATGAGCGGCTCAGCTCGGGGGATATGACCCCGGCTATGGCTGCCAGATATCTGCAGGAGGGCGAGTTTCGGCTCCGCGGCTTTGACGAGGTGCTGCGCAGCCTGTACCAGCAGCCGGACCTGCAGCCGCGCCTCACGGCGGCGCTGCTGGCGGCGGAGCCGGGGGCCAACCCGGAGAGCGTCTCCCGCACCGTCCGGAACTGGATGAACGGCCACTCCAGGCCCACAAAGCGCGAGGACGTGTTCCGCATCGCCTTTGCGCTGGACCTCTCCGAGGCGCAGACCAACCGCCTGCTCGGCGTCTGCACCGACTACGGCATCCACTACCGCAACGGGCGCGACGTAATCTACGCCTGGTTTCTGCGAAACGGCGGCACCTATGCCGGGGCGCGGGACTTCTTCGAGGCCCTGCCGGAGATGCCGAGGCTCGACGCCCTGCCGGAAAACGCCTCCTCGCACCTCACGCACGAGCTGCAGAGCGCCTTTTTGCAGGTGCACTCCACCGCGGAGCTGCGCGAGTGCTACATAGCCAATCTGGGCAGCTTCGGCGCGCTGCACATGCGGGCCTACGGCTATTTCCGCCGCTATCTCGACCGCCTCATCCACCCCGTCCCGGCCTGGACCGGCCTGGAGGAGCCTGACTACTCCATGGAGGCCATCATGGAGCTCTATTTCTCCATGAGCATGCCCTCCAGCCGGAGCAAATGCGGCTGGAGCGTGGTGCAGCGCCTCATAAAATACAATTGGCCGAACACCACGGCGCTCAAGAACATCCGCAACCGCAGGGCCGACGTGCCGCGCAAGCTGTTGCTGCTGCTCTACGTCATCACCGAGAACGTCGTGGACGGCGAATACCGCGAGACGGACGAGGACTACCTCACGCCGCGCGAGCGCCTGGACGACCACTGGTTCGCCCTCAACGCCATCCTAACCGACTGCGGCATGCCGCCGCTCGACCCGCGCAACGCCACGGACTGGCTGGTCCTCTACGCCGTCACCGCGTATGAGGAGTCCATGAGCGAGCGGATGGAAAAGGTCATCGAGCACATCTTTGCAGACCAGTGAAAAAAGAGGCCCCGGAACGCACAGCGTTCCGGGGCTTTTTGCGTTTGTTATGGCGTCAGCCTTCCGGCCAGGGCTCGATGTTGTCTATGCCCTCGACCACCGCGCCGCTCGATATCGAGAACGTGCCGGCCGCCGGGACTATGGCGGAGTAGATATTGCCCTTGTTCGTGAAGGTGCCGGAGACATCTATGGGCTGGGTGAGGAACATGCTGCCGCGGTTTTCCAGGCTGCCGTTCACCGCGTTCCGATAGGTGTCGCTGAAGCCGTAGACTGAAAAGCTCCCGCCGTTGAGCAGCTCGGAGCCGGGCTCGAGGACGAGGCGGCCTCCGAAGGAGGCGAGGCGCGCGCCGCTCTGGACGTTCACCGCTCCGCCGTCGAGCAGCGTGAGCCAGCCACACTGTGAGTAAAGGGAAGTCCTGCTCAGCACGATGGAGGCCGAGCCGCCGAGCTCCGCGTCGCTTAGCTGTATCACTGTGGAATCACTGACCGCGGCTTCCAGACTGTCGGATATGAGCGCCTCGCCGTTCAGGACAAGGAAGCTGCCGCCGCTGAGGTCTATGCTGCGGAGCATGCTCATTTCGCCGCTGGTGTAGACGGCCATGGAGTTTTCGCTGAGCGTCAGCTCGGAGACGGACATGCCGCACATGCGCGAGTATGCCCAGGAGCCGCCGGTGAGGTTCAGCGCGGCGCCGCCGCTGTTGTGGGCCGTCCACTCGCCGATCACCTCGAGCATGCCGCCATTCACGACGTCGATGCCGTCTGAGACCACGCGGCCGTTCACCACGAATATGCTGCCGTCCACGGTGAGAGCCTCGCCCTCGGGGATGGTGAGGGAGCTGTCATAGTAGACGTACACCGGCTTTGTGACGGTCAGCGGCTGCGTGAGCGTGAGGTCGCCGTTTATCACGACGGAGCGTATGCTCTCGTCCGCCAGCGCGCCCAGAAGCTCGGCCTCGGTGGTCACGGAATGCATGGGCACGTCGTCGATGAGCTCAAAGCTGACCTCCCACACCCGGCCGTCTATCTCGCCGACGATCTGGGAGCAGTTGCTGCGGTAAAGCAGCACGCCCTCCACAGTATTCAGCTGCGCGCCCTCGTTGACGGTCAGGGTGCTGACGTCGTACATGTCGATGAGCCCGCGGTTTTCCACCATGCCGCCGGAGAGCAGCTCTATGCTGCCGAACGTGCTGTTGACGGAGCCGTAGTTTTCAAGAACGCCGCCTATCGTGAGCTCACCGTGGTTATCGATGAAGCCGCCGGACATGAGGACGCAGTTTTCGCCGACGCTGACGCTGCCGAAATTTGAGACAGTGCCGCTGCCCAAGCCCAGAGTGCCGGGCTCCTCCTCGCTGCCGGAGGCGGTGAGGCTGCCGTAGTTGAAGAGGCGGCACCACATGGCGTTATAGCCGCCGAGCTCGGCACTGCCGAGGTTTATGAACGCGCAGTTGCTGCTCTCGTGGCCTCCGAGCCATATGCCGTCCGCCTGGCGGAGCTCGCCGCGGTTGAGCAGCAGTGGGGACTCCCCGCCGAGCTGGAGGCTGCACTCCACCGTGCCGTCGTTCACCAGCGGCGCGCCCTCCACCAAGAACACCTGCGTGCCTGATTCGGATGCGAGGCTCACGCCCTCGGCGACCAGGACGGGCACACCAGCCGTCAGATTCTCGGATATCACGACGTCGCCCTCTATGCGTATGGCGCTGACCCCGCCGTTTTCACAGGCGGCGCGGAGCTCATCCTCGCTGGCGACGCTCACGGCCCCGGCAAAGAGCTCATCGAGGGGCAGCTCGTATATGTCCTCGCTGACGGCGCCGCCCTGACGCACAAGACCGCCGCTGCCGAGCAGGACGAGCGAGCCGTATACCTGGCCTCCCGCGTCGGCCACGACAGTGCCGCCGTTGACCACAACGCTGCCGTCCACAAGGCCGCCTGCCCAGAGCACGCCGCCCTCAGTGAGCTCCACCGAGCAGGTGAAAACGGCCGAGGCGTCCCCGGGCACGAGCAGGGGCTTATTTATGGTGAAGGACCGGTTCGCCTGGAAATCGCCGCTCAGGCTCACGGCCTCGACGCCCTCGTCTGCGAGCAGCGCGGCGAGCGTTTCCTCGTCTGCGGCCACCTGAGCGTTGGCAAAGAGCTCGTCGCGCCCGGGGCCGTTCCATCCCACGGGGGCGGCGGACACTGCTGCGCCCGCATCGGTCGTGACCGGCTCCTCCTCGCCGCCGCGCGGCAGGAAGATGAGGCCGAGTATGCCCGCCACGGCGACCAGCCCCAGCACAGCGCCGAGAACGGCGCGGCGCCCGGCCCCCACGCGGCGCGCGGGGCTCTCGATCGGGCCGGTGCGAACTTCGGGCTCGGGCTCGGCGGGCGTCACCGGCTCCTTTTCAGGCTCCGGCTCCTCCGGAAGCTCCGGCTCCGGCGCGGGGACGTCCACGCCCTCATAGAGCGCGGTGTGCAGCTCCTCCACAGTGCGGAAGCGCTGGTGCTGCTTGATGCCCATGCCGCGCAGCAGGGCCTTCTCCTGCTTTTCCGTAAGGTCCACGCCGAGGCGGCGGGGCATGATTATCTCGTCGTCCATCAGGCGGTCGAGCGCCTGGGGCGGGGTCTTGCCGGTGAGGCAGTAGTAGATGGTGGCCGAGAGGCCGTAGACGTCCGTCCAGGGGCCCTGGCCCTTGTGCTGATATTGCTCAATCGGCGCGTAGCCGTGCTTGAGCGTGATGGTCATCGTCTCGTCGCCCTGCGTGGACTCCCGCGCGCAGCCGAAGTCGAGCAGCCGCACGCTGCCGCGCTCGAGCATCAGGTTGTCGGGGCTGATGTCGCGGTGGATGAGTCCCGCGGCGTGCACGGCGCTGAGCGCGGAGAAGAGCGGCTCTATGAGGTGCAGCAGCTCGCCCGCCGGGATGCGCCCGCCGCGCTGGGCGACCAGCTCCTTGAAGGTGGTGCCGTCTACGTACTCCATGACGATGTAGGCGGTGTTGTTGAGCTCGAAGAAGTCGCGCACGCTGACTATCTCGGGCTGCTTATCCATCTTCGCCATCGTCCGCGCCTCGTAGAGAAAGCGGCTCTTGCCCTTGGCGTAGCTGCTCTCGGCGCCGGAGTAGTTGTTGACGGAGAGGGACACCTCGGAGTGGCGCGCGACCCAGTTCGTGGGGAAATATTCCTTTATGGCGACCTTGAGCTCCAGCCGGAGGTCGCAGCCGATGTAGGTTATGCCGAAGCCGCCCTCGCCGAGCACGCGGCCGACGAGATAGCGCCCCATGAGCACCGTCCCGGGCGGGATGTGGTGGGGCAGCGGCGTGTATGTGCCGGAGGTCAGGCCGCAGTTGGGGCACACGCCGTCCTCGCCGACGGGGGTCATGCAGTATGGGCAGTATTCCCTATTCAAGGCCGTCACCTCCTGTAAGCAGAGTGTTGATTGACATTATATAGGCTCCTCTCCGCATTTTCAACCGTCTTCATCGTCCGCTCCGGCGAGGCGGCAGAGATACACCTCGTCGCCGCCGTAATAGGTGGCCGCGCCCATGTAGACATAGTAGACGCCGTAGCTCTCGGACCTGTCGACCAGGGACTCCGCGCAGTCGAGCAGCTCGGCTTCCAGGTCGTCTACGGGGAAGTGGTCTATCCACTGGGTCGTGTACCTGATCTTGATGCCGTATTCCTCAAAGATGGTGGAGAACTTGCTCCCGTCCGGGCGCTCGTGCTGATAGGTGGAATAGATCTCCTCCGAGCGCTGTATCGCGGCCTCGACGTATTCGCGCACGGGCACGACCTCCTCCGCGCCGTCGGGGCGGCGGTCGTTGGTCTCCTCGGCGAGATAGCAGCTCAGATACCAGTTGAAGCAGAAGCTGTCGGGCCCGCAGTCGTCCTTGAAGGCCCAGTTCGCGTCGTTGCGTATCTCGTAGGGGAAGCCCATGCCGTCGGCGAGGTAGATCTCGACGTCGTCGTCCGCGTTCTCCAGTGCCCCGGCGTACATCCAGACCACGGGGTAGTCGCCAACGCTGTCGGAGAGCGTGACGGTGCCGAGCCCGGCGGGGATGTCGAGCACCACGGCGCACTCGTCCTCGGTCACGCCGTAGACCACGCCGTCGTCCGTGACGTAGATTATGACCAGCGCGCCCGCGCCCGTGTCCTGGCCGATGGCAAAGGACACGACGTTGGCGGAAAAGCCCCAGTCGGCGAGGTCGGTGTCAAAGTCGCTGGTCTTGAAGAGCGCGCGCAGCTCGTCGCAGCCCTCAAAGACCCCGCCGCCTATCTCCATGTCCCGGCGCGCGAACACCATGCGCAGGGAGGTGCAGCCCGCAAAGGCCAGGTCGCCGACCTCCTCCACGCTGCCGGGGATGATGACCGAGTCCAGGGCGCTCTGGCCGCGGAAGGCCTCGTCGCCGATGGCGGTGACGGGCAGGCCGTCTATTTCCTCGGGAATGGCCAGTATGTCCTCCGCCGCGCCCTCGTAGCCCGTGACGACCACGTGGTCGCCGTAGCTCGTGTACTCCACGCCGTCGGAGACGCCGTCCACGGGGGTGAAGGTCGGCGTCGGCTCGGGCGTGGGGGAGGCGGAGGCGGCGGGGATGCTGCCGCCCGGCTCATAGGCGGGACTGCCGTAGCTCGGCTCCTTGCCGTCGCCGAAGATGAGCACCAGCGCGACAACGAGCACTATCGCCGCCGCGGCAAGGCCGATGATGCGCTTGGCGGAGACCTTCCCGGCCTTAGCCTTGCCGGCGCCGCCGGGCTTTTCGGGCTTTTTGCGCTTGATGGGTTTCTTGGGGGGCGCTGGGCAGAGCTGGCCGATGAGCAGCTCTATGTTCTGCGGCCTGCGCGTGGGCTGCACGGCGAGGCCCCAGAGCAGCGCCGTCTCCTCGCGGGGCGTGAGCTCCGCGCCCAGCGCCGTGGGCGGGACCAGCGCGTCGCCCTCCAGCCGCTCCACCGCCGAGGTGGGCAGCGTGCCGGTGATGCAGTAATATACCGTCGCGCACAGGGAATATATGTCCGTCCAGGGCCCCTGGCCGCGCGTCTGATACTGCTCCACGGGCGCAAAGCCGTGCTTGAGCAGCACGCTCATGGACCTGCCGTCCTCCATCGAGCGCGCGCAGCCGAAGTCCAGCAGCTTGAGCGTATTATCCGGCATCCACATGATGTTGTCCGGGCTGATGTCGCGGTGGATGATGCCCGAGGCGTGGAGCTTGCCTATGTCCTCCATCAGCGGCCGGAGCATGGAGAGCAGCTGCTGGGCGGGGAGACGGCCCTCGGCCTTCATCTTGTCGCTGAGGGTCACGCCGTCGAGGTACTCCATGACGAGATAGGCCGTGCCGTTGGTGGAGAAGAAGTCCTCCACCTGCACCACGGACTTGAGCTCCGTCTGCTTGGCGAGCAGCCGCGCCTCGTCGAGAAAGCTGTTGAGCGCGCCCTGGAGCTGGGAGGACATGCCCGGCTTGGGCTCGACGCGCTTGCCGTCCGCCGCGCGCACGGCGCACTGGACGGGGAAGCACTCCTTGACCGCGACGCGCTTGCCGCTGTCGGGCTCCACGGCGATGTAGGTTATGCCGAAGCCGCCCTGGCCGATGGCCGCGCCGGTGAGGTAGCGGTGCAGGCCGCTGCCGTCGAGCATCGTCCCGGCGGGGAGCTGCTGCTCGCCGGGCGTCCAGCTCGTGGACTTGCCGCAGCGCTTGCAGACGGGGCCGGAGGCGGGGTACATGCAGTGCGGGCAGAAATCCATCACACCACACCGCCCTTTCGCGTGACCATGAAGCTCTCGCGCTCGGAGCCGAGCGAGAAGCGGTCGCCCACATTGAGCGGCATGGCCTGACTGGGCGCGAGGCGTTTGCCGCCGTTCACAAAGGTGCCGAAGGTGGAGCCGAGGTCCTTGATGTACAGCGAGCCCGCCGCGGAGTCATAGATGAGCACGCAGTGCACGCCGCTGACGCCCTGGGTGCCGTCGGGGAACACCAGGTCGTTCTTCGTCGGGTCGCGGCCCATGCGCACCTGCGGCGAGAGGGCGAAGCGCTTGCCTGCAAACGCGCCGGAGACGCACTGTATGCGCAGCTCGTCAAGCCCCGTGCCGGAGGCCTTGCCCTTCCGCTTGGGGAGCTTCGGCAGGGAGAAGCGGATGAGGCCCTTTTTCCAGAGCACGAAGGCCGCCGCAGCGAGGACGATGACGAGGCCGATAACGATGAACACCCAGGCGCTGCCGCCGCCCGCGACGTCGTAGCTTATGCCCAGCTCGTCGAGCTTGTCGCGCACATAGCTGATGCGCACGGAGTAATAGCTGTTCACGTCGCCGGTGGAGGCGTCGCCGCCGATGCCGTAGGTGTTGATGCCGATGACCGCGCCGCTCTCGTCGATGAGCGGGCCGCCGGAGTTGCCGTGGTTGATCTGCGCGTCGTGCTGGATGAGGCGGGTGTTGCCCAGGCTGGAGCCCTCGGAGAAGCGGGAGACGACGCCGCTGGTGACGGTCACGTCGTCCACGTCCGCGACGAGGGAGCTGCCGTAGTTGCCCTCCTCCGTCTCGTCGGAGCTGCCGGGGTAGCCGAGGGCGTAGACGCTGTCGCCGACGGCGACGTCCGCGTCATCCGCGAGCAGCGGGAGCGCCACGCGGCCCTCCGGCGCCTCGCCCGCGCGCAGCACGGCGTAGTCCGGGTACATGCCGGAGGAGGCGTAGAGCACCGTGCAGGGGATGGCCTGACTGGTGTCAAGCCCCGTCACGGGGTTCCAGGCCATGTCGTTTTTGAGTATCCACACGCTCACCGCGGGGGCGTCCACAGTGGCGCCGCTCTCGGTGTAATAGAGGCCCTGCACGACGTGTGTGTTGGTGACGAAGACGTCCGTGGGCTCGCCCGCCTTGCCCACGCCGAAGGCGGAGCCGGTGGCGTAATAGACCTCGCCGGTGGTGAGGTCGGGCAGCAGCGCGAGTATGCGCACCACGCCGGAGCGCGAGTCGGCGGCTATCCGCCCGCCGTCCGAGCCGCAGCCGGAGAGCGGCAGAGCAAGCATCAGCAGGGCCAGAAACAGGCACATAAGTCTCTTTTTCATCATTTTCCCCCTAAGATCAGACCATATCGACCCAGACCGCGGCGGCGGAGTTGTTGTCGTTCCCCGCGGGCACTCGCGCCGAGAGCCGGGAGCGCATGTGCTCTATCCAGTCCTCGGGGCCGTACGAGGCGGCCAGGTCCTTTTCCATCTCGCGCTCGAGGACGTATTCCCAGAACCCGTCCGTGCAGAGCAAAAATGCGTGCCGTCCCGGCCTGAGCGGCTCAAAGTGCGTGTCTACCTTCAGCTCCCCGTCCTGACCGAGGGCGCGGTAGACGCGGTTGCGGTCCTCGTGGAAGCGTATCTCGGCCTCCGTGATGTTCCCGAGCATGACGGCTATCTGCGAGGCGCTGTGGTCGCGGGTCTGATGCAACAGCTCGCCGTCGAGGAAGTGGTATATCCGCGAGTCGCCCACATGCGCCCAGGCGGCCTTCATGCCGCTTATCGCCAGCAGCGTGACCGTGGTCTTCATGGAGCAGACGGCGGTCTGCATCCCGCGCACCCTCACGTGCGCCGCGCGGACCAGATCGGCGAGGGCGTCCTCGCTGACCGTGCCGTCCCAGCCGGAGCAGATTAGCTCCGCCGCGGCGCAGGAGGCGTCCGCGCCCCCGCCGTGCCCGCCCAGGCCGTCGGCGACGACCAGGCAGAGCCCGTTTTCGCGCCGGGTCATGCGGACGCAGTCCTCATTTTTCACGCGCCCGCCTATGTCGGTGTAGCTTGCGGTCTGTATCATGTCCCGCCCCGCTTTCCGCCGGAAACGGCTTCGATTATTACGGCGGTGAAGTTGTCCTGCGTGCGGTAGCCCTTGGCCGTCACCGCCCGCTTTATCTCGTCCGCGGCGCTCTGTGCCGGGCGGCTGAGCGCGCTTATGAGCTCGCGCTCGTCCAGCGCGTTGTATACGCCGTCGCTCATGAGCACGAACACGTCGCCGGGCAGGACCTCGACGGGCGCGGCGGGTATGTCGATATACTTTAGCCGCCCCATGCCGAGGTAGCTCGTGAGCCCCGCCGCCTTCGGACGCGAGAGGGCGGAGGCGAAGCTCTCCTGGCCGTTCACCGCCGAGAGCAGCAGCTCGTTTTTGTAGATGTGCTCGCGGTTGAGCTGTATCAGCGCCCCTCCGCGCAGCAGGACTATGCGGCTGTCGCCCACCGAGAGCCAGTGGAACCTCCCGCCGCGTATCAGCGCCGCCGCAAGGGTGGAGCCGCTCTTGGAGAGGTTCTCCGCGCCGAGCAGGCGGTTCACCGCGAGGTTCGCCTTTTGCAGCAGCTCGAGGAGCGCGAGCTGTCCGTCGCCGGGAGCCGCACAGAAGCCGTCGAGCATCGCGCCGACCGCGGCCTGGCTGACCTTGTCGCCGTCGGAGAGCCCGCCCATGCCGTCGGCCACCACGGCCAGCAGGCCGTATTCTCCGCGCAGCTCGTCGGGGGAGACGGCAAAGCAGTCCTGCTGGCTCTCCCGCGCGCCCTGCTCGTGCACCTTGCCGACGTCAAAGCCGAGGACCGACGCCGGGGAGACCGCGCGTCCCTTGCGGCGCAGCGCGAGGAAGATGGCCGCCACGATGAGCGCCGCAACCAGCGCCGCGCCCGCTATTAGCCAGCCGCAGAGCCCGCCGGAGGCGTCGCCGCCCTCGGGAGCGTCCGTCGCCGGGACCTCCGTCACCTCGACCGTCGCAGCGGGCGAGACTTCCGGCGCGAGCACCGGCACCGTCGGCTCGGCGGCAGGCGAGGGGGAGACTGAAGGCGAAGGCGATGCGGCAGGCGAGGGGGAGGCTGAGGGAGCCGGCGCCGTCTCGACCGGCTCGGACACGATGGGGACCGTCTCGACCGGAACGGCCGCGTCCGGCCCGCCCGCGTCAGGGGCGGAGAGGAAGGGCCGGTCAAACATGGCCGCCCTCGTCCCAGCCGAACGCCTCGCCGCAGAGGGCGACGAACATGAGCTTGGTGGTGCCGATGGAGATGACGTCGCCGCTCTTTATCTCGGCCGCGTTGAGCACGGTCTTGCCGTTGACCTTGATGAGGTTGCGCCCGGCGGAGGGGCCGACGTAATAGGTGCGCTCGCTGCTGTCGTAGGCGATCATGGCGTGATTTTTGCGGGAGATCTGCATGTCGCCGTGGATGTGCACGTCGCCGATCTCGCGGCCGATGTAGTTGTAGCCCGCGTGCAGGCGGTAGTCCACGCCGCGGGAGACGCCCTCGATGCAGACCAGCCAGCCGACAACGGGCTCGGGCCGGCCCTCGACGGACTCGGTGCCTATCATGGTGGGCTGGAAGGGCTCCACGTCCGCGTCGCGCAGGGAATCGACCGCCACGGTCTCGGAGAAGCCGCCGGAATAGCCGCCGCCGACCTTCTCGGTCTTGGAGAAGCCCCCGGCACTCCCGACGGCCTCGGTCTTGCCCGCGCTCTTGGCGCACTCCGGGCAGCTGTCGTGCAGCGCGGCGTTGTAATAGTGTCCGTTGGGGCAGTAAGCCATTTTGATTTCCACAGTAAATACCTCCCGATATATGAGCTTGAGCGTCGCAAATCTGATCTGAGCCAAATCTACCACCCCGCCCGATGAAAACGTCCATCTCTTTTCCGACGGAAAAGGACAGGCCCTTGACGCATCGCAGGAGGCTGAGTATAATATCTCTATTAGACATATCGGAGGCGCGCATGGAGTATCTCATACTGGGCCTGCTCATACTCTCGCCGATGACGGGGTACGAGCTGCGGCAGTTCATACGGCAGAATCTCGCGCTCATCTGCTCGGACAGCGCGGGCAGCGTGCAGACGGCGCTCGCGAAGCTCGGGCGCGAGGGGTTCGTCACGTCCTCAGAGAGCGCCGGGGGCAGGCGAAAAAAGACCTATTCCATCACGGAGAGCGGCCGGGCGGCGTTTTCCGAGTGGGTGGCGCAGCCGATGCAGGCGGAGCGGGCGAAGAACATGGAGCTCTCGCGGCTCTTTTTCCTCGGCCTCGCAAAGCCTGGGGAGCGCGCCGCGGCGATACGCGACTACATCCGCCAGATGGAGCGGATGTCGGCCATACTCTGCGCCATCCGGGAGCGCTTCCGCGAGGCGCAGACCGGCCCGCTCCCGCCCGGGCAGGACTGGGAGCAGATCTTCCGCTTCCAGGGCCTAACCATTGAATACGGCATCGCCGCCGCGGAGTTTGAGCGCGGCTGGTATACAAAGCTGCTGGAAGAATTGGAGGAAAAACCATGAAAATACTTGTCCTCAACGCCAGCCCCAAGGGCAAAAACAGCGCCACAGTCCACACGGCGCTCTATCTCCAGGCCCTGCACCCGGAGCACGAGTTCACCTTCGTCCCCGTGGGCCAGCGCATCAAGAGCTACGAAAAGGACCTCTCGCCCCTGCGCACGGAGCTGGAGCGGGCGGACATGCTGCTCTTTTCCTACCCGGTCTACACCTTCATCGCGCCCTCGCAGCTCCACCGGCTCATCGAGCTCATCAAGGCCGACGGCGTGGACCTCTCCGGCAAGTTCGCCACGCAGATAACCACCAGCAAGCACTTTTACGACGTCACCGCCCACCGCTACGTCGAGGAGAACTGCCTCGACCTCGGCATGCGCGTCATACGCGGGCTCTCCGCCGACATGGAGGACCTCACCACCGAGCGCGGCAGGGAGGAGGCGCGAGATTTCTTCGACCAGCTCATGTTCTCCTGCGAGCACGGGCTCTTCGTCACGCCCTGCCCCAAGGCCCCGGCGCGCGAGCGCACTGTCTACCGCCCGAGCCTGCCCGAGACGGCGAAGAGCGCGGCAAAGGACGTGGTCATCGTCACTAATTGCGCCTCGGAGGACGAGAACCTCGCCAATATGATAGCCGACTTCCGCGCCGCGCTGCCCTATGAGAGCCGCGTGGTGAATCTGCGAGAGTTCCCCTTCGGCGGCGGCTGCCTCGGCTGCTTCGGCTGCGCCGTGACCGGCAAGTGCGTATACAAGGACGGCTTTGACGACTTCCTGCGCACGAAGATACAGACCGCCGACGCCATCGTCTACGCCTTCACCATCTCCGACCACTACACGCACTCGAGCTTCAAGTGCTATGACGACCGCCAGTTCTGCAACGGCCACCGCACCGTCACCGAGGGCACGCCCATGGCCTACATCATCAGCGGCGACTACACCTACGAGCCGAACCTCCGCATGATAGTCGAGGCCCGCTCCGAGGTCGGCGGCAACTACCTCGCCGGCGTGGCGACCGACGAGGGCGACACCGCCTCGGAGCTCCGCGGCCTCGCGGAGAACCTGGCCCTCGCCATGGAGAAAAAGCTCCGCCGCCCGGCGAACTTCTACGGCGTGGGCGGCATGAAGATCTTCCGCGACCTCATCTACGTCATGCAGGGCCTGATGAAAGCCGACCACAAGTTCTATAAGGAACACGGCGTCTACGACTTCCCGCAGAAGCAGAAGAAGCGCATCATCCAGATGAAGCTGGTCGGCGCGCTCATCTCCGTGCCCTCGGTGCAGAAGAAGATGAAGGGCCAGATGACGCAGTACATGGTCGCCCCGTACGAAAAAGTGGTCGAGGCGGCCAAAAAGGGCAAAAAATAAGCGCAAAAACGCCGCGGCAGAGCAAACGCTCACGCCGCGGCGTTTAAATATATCATCAGGCCTGCCGCCTCCTGAGGATGACGCCCCGGTACACGCCGAGCTGAAAGCTCACGACCAGGCACCAGCCCAGCCCCGTGGCGAGCGCCACACCGGCGAGGCCCATCCGCCCGACCAGCAGCCAGGCGAGCACGACCCTCAGCGAGAGATGCGCCGCCGAGCCGATGGTGGGGATGCTGATGCGGCCGATGCCCTCGAAGTAGCCCACGAACAGGCTGCCTATGAAGCAGAGAACGTAAAAGAGCGACACGAGCCTGAGATACCGCACGCTCTCGGCCAGCTCCGCCGCGTTCGAGTCGGGCAGCACAAGACGCGAGAGCGGCTCGGCCCAGATGAACATGACGGCCGCCATCGCGAGCCCCAGCCCCACCATCAGCCGCAGCCCGGTGAAGAAGCCCCGGCGCACCCGGTTGGGCCGGTCCCCGCCGACGTTCTGGCCGATGAACACCGCCTCAGCCGCGGCCCCGCTGTCGCCGAAGGAGTTGGCAAAGCCCTCGATGCGCGTCGCCGCCGTGTAGGCGTTTATCGCCTCCGCGCCCAGCGTGTTGACGGCGCCCTGCACCAGCAGCTTGCCTATGTAGACGCTCGACTGATGCAGCGCCGCCACGGCCCCGAAGCGCACCGTCCGCGAGAGCAGCGCGCGGTCGATCACCATGTCCGCGCGCCGGAAGAGCAGCAGCGGATGCCGCAGCCGGAGGTATACAAGGCTCGCCGCCGCGGAGAGCAGCTGGGCGAGCACCGTCGCCCAGGCCGCGCCGCCTATGCCCAGGCCGAACACCGCCACAAACAGCAGGTCTAGCCCCACGTTGGCGGCGATGGACACAGCGAGAAAGCAGAGCGAGGCCGACGTGTCGCCCGCCGAGCGCAGCGCCGAGGCGCAGAGGTTGTAGGCGTAGGTCGCCAGAAAGCCCGCGAAGATAATGCGCAGATACTCCGACGCATAGCCGATGAGCTCCGCCGGGGTCTGTATCACCAGCAGCAGCGGCCGGAGCAGCGCTGTCGCCATCGCGCCGAGCGCGAGGGTGAAGAGCGCGCCGAAGAGCGTGGACTGATACAGCTCGCGCCGGAAGGTGCTGAGGTCGCCCGCGCCGTAGGCCTGGGAAAAGAGCACCGTTATCCCGCTGCACGCCCCGCTGAGCACGAAGATGAAGAGGTTCATCACCGTCCCCGCCACGCCCACGGCGCCGAAGGCGGCGGAGTTCACCCAGCGCCCGATTATCACCGCGTCCGCCGTGTTGTATAGCTGCTGGAGGATGTTCCCGATGAGCAGAGGCAGCGCGAGATATATGAGCGAGCCGCGCACCGGCCCCTCGGTCAGTACCCTTGCCCTTGCCATGCCTCCACCTCCCGCGAGCTTTTTCTCAAGTGTAGCAGAAAAGGCGCTGCTTGAAAAATGCTTATTTCGCCCTTATAATATAACAAAAAGTTATATTTAAGAGGAGGAAACGCCGTGACTGAGCAGGACGTGGAGATATTTCTGGCCGTGGTGCGCTGGGGTAGCATATCGGCGGCGGCCGAGGCGATGTTCATAACGCAGCCTGCGGTGAGCCGCCACATACGCGAGCTGGAGCAGGAGCTGGGCTGTCCGCTGGTGCGCCGGAGCAAGGGCCGCCGTCACATAGAGCTGACGGAGCAGGGCGAGCGCTTCATCGCGACGGCGCGCAAGTGGCGCGAGCTCTGGCGCGAGACGCGGGAGCTGGCCGCCGGGGAGCAGAAGACCCAGCTGAGATTGATCTCCGTGGGCAGCGTGAGCACCTATCTGCTGCCGCCGGTGTTCAAGAGCTTTTTGCAGCAGAACGACGGCTGCACCATCTGCTTCAACTACCAGCACTCGCTGGAGGCCTACCGCTGCATGGACCGCGGCGAGGCGGACCTCGCGCTGATATCGGACGACATGTACCTCAAGGGCATAGAGACGGTCCCGGCCTTCCGTGAGCCGATGGTGCTGCTGACGCCGAAGCAGGCGGGGTACGCGGAGGAGCTGCACCCCTCGGAACTGGACCCGAGGCTGGAGATCCGCCTGCCCTGGAACCCGGAGTACGACCTCTGGCACGACTTCTGGTTCAACCCTTCCATACGCCCGCGGGCGACGCTGGACCAGATGAGCCTGCTGGAGGACTTTTTCTCCTGGGGCGACAGCTGGGCGGTGATGCCCCTGTCCGCCGCGCGCTCCATAGCGAGAACGCAGGACGTGGTGTTCAACCGCCTGCACGACGGCCCGCCCGCGCGCATAATCTACTACCTCCTGGGCCCCGCCTCCCAGCGCGAGACAGCCTTCCGCTTGCTGGACTGCCTCCGCCGCGAGCTGGAAAACTATCCGGAGATAGACTGCATGCTCTGACGCGCCGGGGTCGCAGAATCGGGAAAGAGCATAGCAAAAAAAGCGGCCGAAAGGCCGCTTTCTCTGTCTCTACACTTCCAAAACGAATCTTTCCCAGGCGTTGATGATCGTGGTCTCCCCGCGCTGGACCTGACGGGGGATGTCGCGGCCGTAGTTCATGTGGACGTGGCCGTGTATGAGATATCTGGGCTTGAAGCGGTCGAGGAAGGGGAAGAAGGCCTCAAAGCCGCGGTGGGCGAAGTCCTCGGCGTCGCCGAAGCCGCGCGGGGGCGCGTGCGTGAGCAGTATGTCCACGCCCCCGGCCATGCGCACCGCGAGCTCGGCCTTGAAGAGCCTCCAGCGCATCTGCCGCTCAGTGTACTGGTGCGGCCCGCCGCTGTACATGACGCTCCCGCCGAGGCCGAGTATACGCAGGCCGTTCACCACGACCAGCTTGTCCTCTATGCACTCGCAGCCCTCGGGCGGGGTCTTGGCATAGCCCGTGTCGTGGTTGCCGTGGACATAGAGCAGCCGCGCCCGGCCCATGGTGACGAGAAAAGTAAGGTACCTTGCGGATAGGTCCCCGCAGGAGAGCATGAGGTCGTAGTCGCTCAGCCTGCCGGGCTGATAGTAGTCCCAGAGATAGGGACTCTCCTTGTCGGAGAGCAGCAGCAGCTTCACAGCTTGACCTCCTCCTTTTCGGGCGGCAGCTCGTCGCGATATACTCCCTGGAGCCGCACGATGGAGCGTGCCATAGGCAGCAGCTGATCGTAGGAGGGGATGCTCCCGTCCACGCAGTCGCAGAGCCAGTCCATGTGCAGCACGTCCTCGGGACTGAGCCAGCGGTTGCCGTCGCTTTCGACGGAGCCGTCCTGAGAGCGGTATTTCCGGTGGAAAACGGTGAAGGTGCCGTCAATAATGCCCTCGCAGAGGATGTTTGCGAGGCTGCGCACGCCGTCGGGCAGGTCGTCCGTGAGCTTGAGGCCGACGGTGCCGCTGCGCATGCCCCACCAGTAGTTGACGGCCTTGCCGCTGTTCTTGTAGTCGAGCGCCTCCCAGCCGCCGTGGAGGATGGAGGAGACGAGCCGGATGTAGAAGTTGCCCCAGTCCCAGTAGGGGGAGGCGAGGGGGCGGAGCACACGGCCCGGCTCAACCGCGCAGAGGCCCCAGCTGCCCTGCGGCTGCTGAGGCGTGGGGATGTCGCGGTTGGAGATGAGGTCCACGCCGCGGCCGAGCAGCTCGCTGATGGGGTCCTCGCTGACGCAGGACCAGGCGAGGCTTATCCGCGCGCGGGGATTCGTGAGCTTTGCGCCGAGGGCGAAGGCGTTTATGCCCGCGGGCACGCCGAAGATGGGGCTGCTGGCGATGTAGCCGATGTTGTCGCACTTCGTCATCGCCCCGGCGATGGCGCCGGTGATGAACTTGCCCTCGTAAATGCGGCTGTAATAGGTGCGCACGCCGGGGTAGGGCATGGCGACGGAGCAGTTGAGCACCTTGACCTCGGGGTGCTTCGCGGCCAGCTTGCGGCAGGCGGAGATAAGCGGCGCTGTGGTGGCAAAGATGACCTGCGCGCCCTCGTCCACGGCCTGTTCCATGACGGCGTCGACGTCGCTGTCGGGCTCCAGGTTGTAGACGCGGACGGTGACCTCGCGGCTCATGGCCTGCTCCATGGTGCGGCGGCCCAGGTCGTGCCCGGCTATCCAGTTGCTGTGGACGGGGTCCGGCCGGTTTATGAAGGCGACGCTTATGTGGTTCGGCAGAAATACGGAGCCGAAGATGCGGTTGAGTATGCCCTTGGACGGGGCCTTTTCCGAGTCGTCGATGCTGACCTCGATGGGCTCTGCCTGGGTCTTGGCCTTGAGGTCGGACCAGATGGCGGAGAGCGTCTTGCTTATCTCGGCGACGGAGAGCACCTTGATGGTGCCAATGGGGTAGAAGTCGAGCCAGACGAGCAGGGCGTCGGCAACGGTGATGCCGAGCTTTTTGCCGCCGAGCTTGATGAAGGCCTCCTTGAAGAAGTGGAAGGCGGACTGAAAGCGGCGGCGCTCCTCCTCGGTCCAGACGTGGTCCGGGTCGTAGCCGAGGTCGGCCTGGAGCTTGGCAAAGCCCCCGCGGCGGCTGAAGTAGACCTGATAGACGCCGCTCAGGCGGTAGAAGTCCATGAACTCGTAGTAGATGGCGACGGCCTCGTCGTCGGAGTAGACGGGGATGACGCGGGTGACATAGCCGGGGACGGAGGGGGCGCCGAAGCTCTTGAGCACGCTGACGCGCTTGTTGCCCTCCTGGACGTAGAAGCGGCCCATGTACTCGTAGCAGCGGATGGGGTCGCGTATGCCCTCGTCGCTGAGGTGGGCGGCGCAAAGCTCTATCCACTTGAAGGCGAACTCGGTGTCCGGCCCGAGCAGGGGCATGAAATCGGCCGCAAAGGCGGTGCGGCGGCCCTCGCCCTTGGTGCCGACGATCTGGTCGGCGGGGATGTTGATGACGCCGAGGTCGACGACGCCGGCGACCATGGAGTCGTCGAGTATCTCGTCAAGGATCTGGAGATAGGGGTAGCGTCCGGAGAGGACGCACTCGCGGTATGTCTTCTGCCCGGCCTTGAGGGCCAGGGAATATTGGACAGCGGCTTCCGACTGACTCACATCGGGGCCTCCTTTAAAATAGTAGTATGTCGAACGCTGACATTGTAACAAGCCCCCGAAAGGAAGTCAAGCGAACCGCGCCGCCCGCCTGACAGGCAGCCACACAAGAATTTACAAAAAAGCGAGCAATATACCGCAAGAATTTTCTTGAAATATCCAACATACAGTGCTAAAATGATACACTGTGTACAAGGGGTACCCCTTGTTGCATGGACAGGCTGTGCCTGTCCATGATGAGCGCTGTAAAACCTGGAATAAATAAAGGGGAGGAAACTCAAATGAAAAAGTCGATCCTGTCCCTCGCGTTGGCCGTGATAATGGTGATGGCACTCCTCACCGTTGGCGCCTTCGCAGAGGAAAAGACTGTGAGCGATGTCGATGAACTGACTGCCGCGCTTGCGACTGCAAAAGACGGCGACACCATTGCGATCACTGCTGGTACATATGACATAGGTAGCATATCTCTCAGCAAATGTGTCAGCCTAAAGGGCGCGGGCGCAGGTGCAACAAAACTTGTTGGTACCATTCAATATAAATTCACTGAGCCCCAAATGAATAAGACCATCTCAATAAGCGACCTTACGCTTGAAGCAGGAGCTTCCTCTGTGCAGGGCATCCAGTTTTGCGCAAGCGGTGTTCTTGCTAGTAAGTCTATCCTGAACATAGACATTAGCAATTGTGCTTTTGATGGTTGGCAGTATGCACTCACCATGAATAGCCATGCTGACGGTTACAACATGACTGTTTCCGGCTGCGATTTTACCGATAGCCTCTACGCAGTCAGCTATACTTGTGACACAATAACTGTAGGCCAGCCGGGTGATAATTCTCTCAAATTCAGCGGCAACAATGTCATCAATCCGAACGGCTTTGCGGTTCAGAAGTTTAACAACCAGGTTAGTACCTCTGAGGATTTTGTAGACAACACCTATGAGACCGTTGAGAGCTTTGATAATGGCGAACACATCAAAGGCAATGTAAAGTATGTCAATACTGTTGATGCCCTTAAGACTGCTATAAGCAATGCAAAAGATGGCGATACCATCGTTGTTGCGCCCGGTAATTACGACGGCGTGGTGGAGTTTGACGGCAAGAGCCTGACCATCAAGGCCCAGTATCCGGCGTATGTGAATGGTGTCCAGCAGGCTGATGATAGCAAACTCAGCAAGTTTACCGGCACGTTTAATACTTATCATTCTAGCAACATTTGCAATACAAACCAGACGGTTGTAATTGAAGGTTTTGCCTTTTCCGGCGATGGCCTAAAAGTTGGCAACAGTAATTATAATTCTGTTGGCACTCTTGTGGTTCGGAACTGCACCATGGAGCTTGCAAGCAATAAGACTTCTGACCCCGGCAATCCATATGGCCTGCTCAACTACTTCGTCAAGGTAAGTGACGACGTTGAAGATAATTACGCGGCGGTTGTGGTTGAGGATAACTACATTTTTGGAACCCCGGCAGCAAATATTATTCCTATCCAATTGTGGCATGTTAACAGTGCCACTGTGAAAAACAACAAGATTGTGCTTGAAGGCAACAACGAGCTGGAAGCTATTAGCATATCGATACTGGACGAAAATGCTAAAGTAGTTGTAGACAACAATGAAATCACTAATGCCGGCGGCGGCATCTATGTCACCACTTGGAAGTGCGACAATGGATTCAATGGTTATGTTACTATTGAAGACAACGAGCTTTACTGCGGAGGAACTCCTATATTTGTAGGATATCCTGATGACGCAGGTAATACCTACGGCGCGTTCAACGGCACGCTGATTGATGACAACAACACCAACAACGGCGTTCCTGTTGCGGCCGAGGTTGGCCAGAAGCCGGGCAGCACTGGATATTACACCGTTACTGTCATGTCCGGGAACTCTGTTGTCGACGCAGCGACCGTTGAGAGCGGCACTGAGTACACCCTCCCCAATGTCACCAACAGCGGCTACATATTCCTCGGCTGGCGCGATAACAACAACGTCACGCACAAGGCCGGCGAAGCCGTCACCATCACCGCCGACACCACCTTCGTGGCCGTGTGGGGCAACCTGCCGGATGTGAAGCCCTCCGAGCCGGATACTCCGGAGACCCCGGTGTTCCCGTTCTACGATGTCACTGCCCGCGACTGGTATTACAGCGCGGTGAAGTATGTCTACGAGAAGGGCCTGATGGACGGCGTCGACGTCGGCGTGTTCGCGCCGAACGACACGCTGACCCGCGCGATGGTGTGGACGATCATCGCCCGCGCCGAGGGCGTGGACACCACCGGCGGCGCGACCTGGTACGCCAAGGCCCAGGAGTGGGTCACGGCGAAGGGCATCTCCGACGGCGAGAACCCGAACGCGGCCATCACTCGTCAGGAGCTCGTGACGATGCTCTATCGCCTGGCCGGTGAGCCCGCGGTGAGCGGAACGATCACCGCGCCCGACGCGGCGAGCGTGAGCACTTGGGCAACCAACGCCATGACCTGGGCGATGAACATCGGCCTCGTCGAGGGCGACGAGAACGGCGCGGTCACGCCGACCGCCACCGCGACCCGCGCTCAGGCTGCTGCCCTCATCATGCGCTACCTCGAGGCGTAAGCAAAAAAATAAGACCGGGAGGGGAAACCCTCCCGGTTTTTCAATAGCCTCTTATGGGCAGCGACTCGTCGTCGCTGCCTTTTTCTATCTCGCGGATGACGATGTAATAGCTGTAATCGTCGTTGACGTCCACCTTGACGCGGTCGCCGACGTGGTGGCCCATGATGGCCGCGCCGACGGGCGACTCCTTGCTGATGAGCCCCAGCGGCGCGTTCTGCCGCAGCGTCGTGACCAGCCGGATGTCGCGCTCCTCGTCGTCGTCCTCCATGTAGATCTTCACCCGGTCGAACAGCCCGACCTCATCGCTGCCGGACTTGTCCTCGATGACCTTTGCGGTCTTTATCATGCGGTCGAGATAGCGGATGCGGCTGTCGTTGCGGTTCTTCTCGCGCTTGGCGGCCTTGTACTCGAAGTTCTCGCTCAGGTCGCCGAACGCGCGGGCGACCTTAACGTCGTCGATGAGCTGGGGGCGCAGCACGTTCTGCCGGTATTCCAGCTCCTCCTGCATCTTTTTGACGTCGACTTCAGTCAGTTCGTCGTACAATTGTGAGACTTCCTTTCAAAATAGTGCGCCGCTCAGGCGTCGAACTCCTCGGCAACGTCGCGCAGCAGGCTGCGGACCCTCAGGTGCTGGGGACAGACCTCCTCGCAGTGGCCGCAGGCCATGCAGTCGTTGGGGCCGGTGCCGTTTTTGATGAGCTCGGCATAGCGCTCCGAGCTCTGCGGGCGGCCGAACATGACCTTGGAGTTGTAGCAGGAGAAGAAGGAGGGGATGTCGATGCCCATCGCGCAGCCGGAGGTGCAGTAGCGGCAGGCGGTGCAGGGGATGGCGCCCTTGCCGCGCAGCGTCTCCGCCACCTTGCGCACGGCGGCGAGCTCGGTCTCGTCCAGCGGGCGGAAATCCGACATCGTGGCGAGGTTGTCGCGCATCTGCTCTATGCTGCTCATGCCGGAGAGCACCATGTAGACGTTCTCAAAGCCCTCGGCAAAGCGCAGCGCGTAGCTCGCGTGGCTCCCGCCGCCCAGTGCGTCGAGTATCGCGCCGGCGTCCGCGGTCAGCTCCGAGAGCGCGCCGCCCTTCACGGGCTCCATGACCGAGACGCGCTTGCCGTGCTTCACGCAGACCTCGTAGCACTTGCGGCTCTCGACGACGGGGTCCTCGTAGTCGAGGTAGTTGAACTGCAGCTGCACGAACTCGAGCTCCGGCTGCTCCGTGAGTATGCGGTCGAGCACTTCGGCCTTGTCGTGGAAGGACATGCCGAAGTGACGCACCCGGCCCTCGCGCTTGAGCTGGGGGATGATCTCAAACGCGCCGCAATCGCGGTAAAGGTCGTAGCGCTCGCCGCTCATGGCGTGGATGAGGTAGTAGTCGAAGTAGTCGACGCCGCAGCAGCGCAGCTGCTCTTCAAAGAGCGGCAGCACGTCCTCGCGCGTCTTGAAAAAGCCGGCGGAGAGCTTGTTTGCCAGCACGAAGCTCTCGCGCGGATAGCGCGCCGCGAGGCAGTCGCGGATGGCCGTCTCGCTCTTGCCGTCAATGTAGCCGTGGGCGGTGTCGAAGTAGGTGAAACCGGCGGCGAGGAACTCGTCTATCATGGCGTTGAACTGTTCCTTGTCAACCTCGCCGTTGACCATGGGCAGGCGCATGGCGCCGAAGCCGAATCTTTTCATGTCAGGCCTCCTTAGTGTTGTGTGCGGCCGGGGCGGGGACTATCTCGCGCACGGTGAGCACGCCCCCGGCCACGGAAAAGCGGATGTCATAGCCCGCAAAGGTCATGCCGTAGACCCTGTCGGGCGCGGATTGATACGCTGGACGCGGGTCCTCGGCTAGCACCGCAAGCGCGGCGGCGCGCTTGCCCTCGGGCAGCACGGCCAGCAGCTCGTCGCTGCACTGCACATCGACCTCCCGCTCCCAGCCCGCGCGGGCGATGCCGCCAGAGGCGTCCGGGATGCAGTCGGTGTACGGCGCATAGGGCTTGATGTCAAACACGGGGGTGCCGTCCATGAGGTCGGCGCCGAGTATGTGCAGCACGGGGCCGTCCGGCGTGTGCAGGTCGATGCCCGCAAGGCGCACGCAGGAGAGGCCGAGGGGGTTCGGCCTGAAGGGCGAGCGCGTGGCGAAAACTCCCCGGCGCTCGTTGCCGCCGAGCCTCGGCGGGCGCACCGTGGGCTGCCAGCCCTCGCGCAGATTGCCCGAAAACTGCCAGATGAGCCAGATGTGCGAGCAGTCCTCAAGCCCGCGCAGGGCGTCCGGATTGCGGAACTCCGGCGTGAATACAATGTCCGCCTCCAGCTCCGGCACAACGCCGCTCTGGCGCGGTATGCCGAATTTGCTGGAAAAATCGCTCCTCACATGGGCGATGGCGCGCAGGGTCATCTCGTCTGCCAAAGGCGCATCCCTCCCAAGCGGGATTATAGCGCTTTTGGAGCTGAAACTCAAGCAAAGGCGCGTAACTATTGACATTTTCGTCCTGCGTGTTATCATGTTACGCGGATTTTGAGTGGGGAGGCTGCGCTTTGAAGAGCGTTACTGCGTTTTTCCGCCGCGAGCCGGTGCTGGTGATATCGGCCGCCGCGGCGCTTTTGTCCATGCTGGCGGTCCCGCCCGGGCCGGGGTATGCGGACTACATAGACCTGCGGGTGCTCTGCCTGCTGTTCTGCCTGATGGCGGTCGTGGACGGGCTGAAGGGCTGCGGCCTCTTCGCCGTTCTGGCGCAGCGGCTGCTCTCCGGGCGTGGTAGCCTGCTGCGGGTCACGCTGATACTTGTGCTGCTGCCGTTTTTCACCTCCATGCTCGTGACGAACGACGTGTCGCTCATCACCTTCGTGCCCTTTGCTGTGCTGATTCTGAACGCGATAGGCCGGACGGACCGGCTGATACCCTTCATCGCGCTCCAGACCATCGCGGCGAACCTCGGCAGCATGGCGACGCCGGTGGGCAACCCGCAGAACCTCTTTATATACGCGCGCTACTCGGTGCCGACGGGCGAATTTTTCGGCGCGGTGCTGCCTATCGCGCTCGCGAGCCTCGTGCTGCTGGTGCTGGCCGTGGCCTTCGGACCGAAGGGCGGCATTGAGGTCCACTTCGGCGAGAGGGCGGAGATAACGCACCACAAGCGCCTCGCGCTGTGCATAGTGCTGTTCGTGTTCTGCCTGCTCGCTGTGCTGCGCGTGGTGCACTACGGGGCCGTGACGGCGGTGGTGTTCCTGACGCTGCTGCTGGCCGACCGAGCGGCGCTCAAGCAGGTGGACTACTGCCTGCTGCTGACCTTTGTGTTCTTCTTCATCTTCGCCGGGAACATAGGCAACATCCCGGCGGTGAACGACGCGCTCTCAGCGATGCTGGACGACAGCTCCTTCTTCACCAGCCTGCTGGCGAGCCAGGTGATAAGCAACGTGCCCGCCGCCGTGCTGCTCGCGGGCTTCACGAGCGACTGGAAGGGCCTGCTCCTGGGCGTGGACGTCGGCGGCCTCGGCACGCTCATCGCCTCGCTCGCGAGCCTCATCTCCTTCAAGCTCTACTGCGCCACGCCGGGCGCCCGGGCAGGGAAGTACCTGCTCTGGTTCACCGCCGCCAACGTGGCCGCGCTCGTCGTGCTCATACCGATGTCGCTGCTCTTGCTGTGATGCGAAAAACGGGAGACCCGAAAAGGGCCTCCCGCTTTTGCTTTCATAGCGCTCACAGCCCCGCAAGCTCCGCAAGGTCGCGGGCGGTGTCCACGTCGGCAAGCTCCTCCGCCGGGGCCTCTACGAGCAGCAGCGCCTCCGGGTGCCGCCTTATCACCGCCGAGCCGCCGCGGTCGCCCTCGAGCGCCAGCAGCTCAGGGAAAAACCGCGCGGGGAAGAGGCAGGGGTTCCCGCGCACGCCGCCGTGGGCGAGCGCCGCGATGCGCTCGGGCTGTTCCAGCCAGGCGTCGATGAGCCGCGCCACGGTCTCGCGCCGCAGCAGCGGCTGGTCCGCCGTCATGAAGAGCGCCGCGGCGCAGGGCCGCACGGCCTCCAGCCCCAGCCGCACCGTAAGGCTCGCGCCGCGCTCCGGCTCGGCATTTATCACGGGCGTGAAGCCGAATTCCTCCGCCAGAGAGAGCCCCTCGCGCCGCGCCATCACCAGTGCGACTGAGCTGAGACGCTCCGCAGGCACGGCCAGCGCCGCCCGGCGCAGGAGGCTTACCCCGCCCAGCTCCGCCGAGAGCTTGTCTCCGCCGAAGCGCGAGGAAGCGCCCGCCGCCATTAGCACGCAGCCTATGCCATGTTCATCCAAACGCCGTGCCTCCCCTCGGAATTTATGCAACAAGTATATGTCGCATGGCAGCGCCGAGTCAAGGGTTGCAAATGACTTGCGCAGCGGCCGCACTGCGTCTATAATAAGGGGAAAGAAGGGAGGCGCAGTATGAGTTACGTAGGAAAACGTGTACCCCGGGTGGACGCCCCCGACAAGGCGGCGGGCCGGGCCAAGTACACCGCCGACCTCTGCGGCAAAAACGCGCTAGTGGCCAAGGTGCTGCACGCGCCGCACGCCCACGCGCTGGTGAAGAGCATAAACACCGAGGCCGCCCTCAAGGTCGAGGGGGTCGAGGCCGTTTTCACCTGCTTCGACGTGCCGAAGAACTACTTTCCCACCGCCGGCCACCCCTGGTCGACGGACATCGACCACCAGGACATAGCCGACCGGCTGCTGCTCACCGACCACGTCCGCTTCTGGGGCGACGACGTGGCGGTCGTCGTCGCCACGGACGAGCTCGCGGCGAAAAAGGCGCTGCGGGAGATAGAGGTGGAGTATGAGGAGCTGCCCTTCGTCCTCGACGTGCAGGAGGCGATGCGCGAGGGCGCGCCGCAGCTGCACGAGGGCTTTGAGCACAACGTCCTCGGCCACAGCAGCATCCGCACGGGCAATTACGCCGAGGCCATCAAGGAGCCGGGGCTCATCAAGGTCGAGGGCTGGTACGACACGCCCACCGTCCAGCACTGCCATATCGAGAACCACAACTGCTGGGCCTATATGGAGAACGGCCGCGTGGTCGTGGTCACCTCGACGCAGATACCGCACATCGTGCGCCGCATAGTCGGCCAGGCGCTGGGCATACCCTGGGGCGAGGTGCGCATCATAAAGCCCTACATAGGCGGCGGCTTCGGCAACAAGCAGGACGCGCTCTATGAGCCGCTCTGCGCCTGGCTGACGACCCAGCTCGGCGGCCGTACCGTCAAGATCGAGTGCAGCAGGGAGGAGACCTTCACCTGCAACCGCGTCCGCCACGCCATACGCAGCCACATTATCTCCTGGGTGCGGCCTGACGGCACCTTCGCCGCGCGCAAGCTCGAGTGCTGGTCGAACCAGGGCGGCTACGCCTCCCACGGCCACGGCATCTGTGCCAAGGGCATGAACTCCTTCCCGCAGATCTACCCCTGCGAGAACCTGGAGTGCGACGCCTGGACGGCCTACACCAACCTCCCGCCCGCGGGCGCGATGCGCGGCTACGGCATACCCCAGGCCACCTTCGCGGGCGAGGCGCATATAGACGACGTGGCCAAGGCGCTCGGCATGAGCCCCATCGAGCTGCGCCGCAAGATAGCCATGCCGAAGGGCTACCGCGACGAGTATTCCAAGAACGTGAACTGGAGCGACAGCTTCCGCGCCTGCATGGAGGCGGGTGCGAAAGCCACGGATTTCGAGCGGCTGTATGCGGAGTATTCCAAGCCCCAGACGGGCAACATCCGCCGCGGCGTGGGCATGGCGCTATATTGGTACAACACCGGCGTGTGGCCGATCTCGCTGGAGAGCTCCTCCTGCCGCATGGTGCTAAACCAGGACGGCTCCGTGCAGGTGCAGACAGGCGAGACGGAGATAGGCCAGGGCTGCGACACGGCCTATGCGCAGATGACCGCGGACGCCGTCGGCATCCCGGTAGGGAGCGTGCACGTCGTCTCGACCCAGGACACGGACGTGACGCCCTACGGCAGCGGCGCCTACGCCTCGCGCCAGACCTACGTCGGCGGCTTTGCCATCAGCAAGACCGGCGCGCTGCTCAGGGAGAAGATACTCGACTACGCCCACAAGCTCACGCGGATGCCGGTGTCGAACCTCGACCTGCGCGAGGGCCGCATCGTCCGCACGACGGACGGAGAGCAGCTCATGAGCCTCGTCGAGCTCGCGACTGAGGCGCTCTATTCGATGGAGGACAGCCGCCACATCACCGCCGAGGCCACGGCGCAGATAAAGTCCAACGCCTACTCCTTCGGCTGCTCCTTTGCGGAGGTCGAAGTGGACATGAGCCTGTGCAAGATAAAGGTCCTGCGCCTCATGAACGTCCACGACTGCGGCAAGCTGGTGAACCCCCAGCTCGCGGAGGCCCAGGTGCACGGCGGCATGTCGATGGGCCTCGGCTACGCCCTCGCTGAGAAGCTGCTCTTTGACGAAAAGACCGGCAGGCCGCTCAACGGCAACCTGCTCGACTACAAGATACAGACCTTCACGGACCACCCGAGGCTCGAGGCGCTCTTCCTCGAAAACGCCGAGCCCACCAGCCCCTTCGGCACCAAGGCCCTCGGCGAGCCACCGGCCTGCCCGCCCGCTCCGGCGATACGCAACGCCGTAATGCAGGCCACGGGCATCGCCTTCAACGCGATACCGATAACGCCCGAGGCGCTCTTCCGCGCCCAGGAAGGAGGCGAGGCGGATGTATGACATAAAAGCGCTGTACGAGGCCCGCACCGTCGCCGAGGCGGCGGAGCTGAGGCTCGCGCACCCCGAGGCCGTCGTTATCGCGGGCGGCTCGGACGTGCTCATAAAGCTGCGCGAGGGCAAAATGCCCGGCGCGGAGCTCATCTCCATCCGCGACATCGCGCCTCTCCGCGGCGTGAGCATGGACGCCGCCGGGACGCTCAAAATCGGCCCGCTGACCACCTTCTCCGAGCTCACGGCCGACGCGCTCATCCGCGAGCACGTCCCCACGCTGGGCCAGGCAGCGGACGAGGTGGGCAGCCCGCAGATACGCAATATAGGCACCGTCGGCGGCAACATCTGCAACGGCGTAACCTCCGCTGACACGGCGCCCACCCTCTTCGCCTTCGACGCCGAGGTCGAGCTGACCGGCACGGAGGGCGCGCGGCGGATCGCGATAGCGGACTTCTACCTCGGCCCCGGCCGCACCGACGTGCGCCCCGGCGAGCTGCTGACCGGTATATACATCCCGCGCGAGAGCTGGGAGCGCACAGCCGGACGCTACATCAAATATTCCATGCGCACGGCGCTGGACATCGCGACGCTGGGCTGCTCCGTGAACGTCCGCCTCGCGCCGGACCGCGGGAGCATCGAGCGCGTGCGCATAGCCTACGGCGTGGCCGGGCCGGTGCCCTGCCGCTGCCCGGAGGCGGAGGTCGCCTTCGCCGGCGCCCCCTGCACGGACGAGACGGCCCGCGCCTTTGCCAGGGCCGCGGTGGCGGAGATAAACCCGCGCGACTCCTGGCGCGCCAGTAAGGCGTTCAGGCAGCACATAGCGGAGGAGTGCGCATACAGGGCCCTGCGCGAGAGCGTGGAGAGAGCGGGAGGCGCAATATGACAGAGCGGCAGTATAAGCACATACGCTGTACGATAAACGGCAGAGCGGTGGATAAGATGGTGGACGTCCGCGCCTCGCTGACCGACCTCCTGCGGGACGACTTCTCGCTCACCTCGGTCAAGAGCGGCTGCAACGTGGGTGAGTGCGGGGCCTGCACGGTGCTCATTGACGGGGAACCGTACAACTCCTGCATCTACCTCGCCGCCTGGGCGGACGGGAAGGACATCCTCACAGTGGACGGCCTGACGAACCCGGACGGCAGCCTCTCGCCATTGCAGCAGGCCTTTGTGGAGGAGGCCGCGATACAGTGCGGCTTCTGCACGCCGGGCCTCATACTCTCGGCGCAGGCGCTGATAAACCGGGGCCGCGACCTCACGGACGAGGAGCTGCGAAAGCAGCTTGCCGGCCACCTTTGCCGCTGCACGGGCTATGAGAACATCTTCCGGGCTGTCCGCCGCGCGCTGGACGAGAGCCTGGGCAAGTAAAAAAGGACGCAGAAAGGGGGCTCCGAGAGGAGCCCCCTTTTGTCGTGCATATTCGGCTTACCGCTTGTTGGACCTTCTCCAGATCTTCTGCTCCTCGGCGGCCTTGATGAGCTCGTCGCGGAAATCGGGGTGGGCGAGGGAGACGAGGCTCTCGGCCCGCTCCCAGGTGGTGCGGCCCGCGAGGTTCGCAACGCCCTGCTCGGTGGCGACGTAATAGGCCTGGCTGCGCGGGGATGTGACGATCTCTCCGTTGAAGTGCGGCACGATGTTGGAGGTGCGCACGCCGTCCTTGCCGACGCGGGAGGAGGCCACGCAGATGAAGCTCTTGCCGCCCTTGGACATGGCCGCGCCGGTGAGGAAGTCCACCTGGCCGCCGGTGCCGGAGATGTGGCGGAGACCGGCGCTCTCGGAGTTTATCTGGCCGTAGAGGTCGATGGAGACGCAGCTGTTGAGGGAGATGAAGTTGTCCATGGACCCGATGACGGCGGGGTCGTTGACGTAGGCTATGGGCAGCGCGATGACGCCGGGGTTCTCGTCCAGCCAGTCGTAGAGCGCCTGGGAGCCGGTCGCGAGACCGAGCACGCCCTTGCCGGGGAAGATGTTCTTGCGCTTGTTTGTGAGCTTGCCGGCCTTGTAAAGGTCCAGGAAACCGTCGGTGCAGAGCTCGGTGTGCATGCCGAGATCCTTGAGGTCGCTCTGCGCGATGATGGAGCCCAGCGCGTCGGGCGTGCCGCCGATGCCGAGCTGGAGCGTCGCGCCGTCGACGAGGTAGGGGATGATGTTATGCGCGATCTGTATGTCCTCGGGCGAGGGCTTCTTGGCCGGGACGGTGGGCGCCGGGCCGTGCTCGCACTCGACGACCATGGTGACGTCGGAGATGTGGATGGACTCGTTGTATGCGCCGTAGATCTTCGGCAGCTTGTCGTTGACCTCAATGACTATGGCGTCCGCGCGGCCTATCATGTCCAGCGCCGTGCCGGCGGAGAGGGAGAAGTTGAAATAGCCGTGCTTGTCCATCGGCGTGGCGCAGACATAGGCCACGTTGACGTGCAGGAACTCTCTATGATACCAGGCCAGGTTGCGGAAGATCATGGGGGAGAAGTAGGCCTGACCCTTGTCGAGCAGCTTGCGCTCGTAGCCGGAGCAGTGCCAGGCGTTGTAGCAGAAGTGCTCGCCGCTGGGGTCGCACTCGGCGACCTCGATGGGGCCGTACATGATCTGACCGCGGAACTTGACGTCAAAGAGCTCGTCGCGCCGCTTCGCCAGGGCCTTGTCGCACTCCACGGCGAAGGTGGTGCCGTTGCCGTATTCGACCCAGTCGCCGCTCTTGACGAGCTTAGCAGCATCCTCGGGCGTGCCGAGCTTGGATTTGTATTCGCTTATGAAGTCCATATCTCATCCTCCGTATGTTGATTTAATCGTACTTCACCTTATTATCGCATGAAACCGCCCCAAAGGCAAGGGCATGATGCAGATAAAAACAGTTGGACACGCCATATAACAGTAAAAAGGCGGCGCTGCGGCGTCGCCTTTTGTTTTGGGAAAACGCTTTAAACATGGGCCGGTTTGCGATATAATCAGGTCAGAGGTGAAATAAATGCTCAATTTTGAACTTTATATACCCACCAAGCTCTACTTTGGACGCGGGCAGTGCGGCAGGGTGGGGGAGATCGCGGCGGGGCGCGGGTTCAGGCGGGCGCTCATATGCTACGGCGGCGGCAGCGCGGTGCGCTCGGGGCTGCTGGAGCGCATAAAGACGTCGCTGGACGCGGCCGGGGTGGAGCATGACGAGTTCGGCGGAATCCAGGCCAACCCCACCGCGGAATGCTGCGCCAGGATGGCCGGATTCGCACGCGAGCGCGGGAGCGACCTGCTGCTTGCCGTCGGCGGCGGCAGCGTCATCGACACGGCCAAGATGGCCGCGCACTGCGTCCGCACCGGACGCGACCCCTGGGACTACACCGAACACCGCGCCGAGCCCACGGACAGCCTGCCCGTAGGCGTGGTGCTGACGATCGCCGCGACCGGCAGCGAGACCAGCGACAGCGCCGTGCTCACGAACACGGCCACCGGCGTCAAGCGCGGCCTCAGCAGCGAGAAAAACCGCCCGCTCTTCGCGATAATGGACCCTGAGCTCACAATGACGCTCCCGCCATACCAGACGGCCTGCGGCATAGTGGACATACTCATGCACACAATGGAGCGCTACATGTGCACCAACCCGGATAACGAGCTCATCGACCGCATCTCCGAGGGCCTGCTGACCTCGGTCATAGACGCCGGACGCCGGGTGATGGCAGAGCCGGCGGACTATGAGGCCCGCGCGACGCTGATGCTGGCGGGCAGCCTCTCGCACAACGGACTGACTGGCGCGGGCCGGGCCTGCGGGCTCTGGGCGCACAAACTTGAGCACGAGATGAGCGCGCTGGACGACCGCATCGCCCACGGCGCGGGGCTGGCCGTGGTGTGGCCGGCGTATCTGGAGTTCTTCGCCCGCCGCGGCCTGTTCACGGAGCGGCTGGAGCGCTACGCGGAGAAGATCTGGGGAGAGCGCACCGTTGAGGGCGGCATAGAGGCCACGCGCGAGTATTTCCGCAGTCTCGGGATGCCTGAGCGCCTCTCGGACTTCGGGCTCACGGCGGAGGACGCGGAGTATATGAGCTGCCGCTGCACGGACGACGGGAAAAAGACCTTCCCGAGCGTCTTACCCCTCGGCCTGGAAGAGGTGCGCGAGATCTATTCCCTCTGTCTCTGAGCGAAATATCCCCGCGTGAGCCTTGCGGCCTCGCCGGAGAGCAGAAAGAGCGAGATGAGGTTCGGCAGAGCCATTAGGGCGTTGAGCAGATCGGCAATCTCCCAGATCATGCTCCGCGCCCCTGCCGCGCCCAGCACGGCGGAGAGGGCGTAGAGCAGCATAAAGCCCCGCGCCGAGCGCCCGCCGAGCAGAAAACCGCAGCAGCGCTGCCCGTACATGCCCCAGCCCAGCAGCGACGAGAGCGAAAAGAGCAGCATGCACGCGGAGAGAATCGCCGCCGCGCCCGCCCCGCCGAACACGCCCGCAAAGGCCGAGACGCACAGCGAGAGCGTGGCCGGAGTGCCGTAGGGTATGGCGGCGCCGGAGCAGAGTATCGCGAGGCCCGTCAGCGTGCATACGATGATGGTGTCCGCAAAGACCTCGAATATGCCGAAAAAGCCCTGCCTCACCGGGTCGGTCTCGCTGCTGGAGGCGTGGGCTATGGGCGCGGAGCCGAGCCCTGCCTCGTTTGAGAACACGCCGCGGCGCACGCCCCAGCCGATGCACGCGCGCAGCCCTATGCCGCCGCAGACCGCCTCGGGCCTGAAGGCGCTGACGAGGATATCCCGCAGCACACCGGGCAGCCTCCCCGCGTTCGCCGCGATGACGGCGAGGCAGGCGAGGATATAGATGAGCCCCATGAGCGGCACCAGTGCCTCGCAGACGCGCCCCAGCCGACTCATGCCGCCGGAGAGAACATAGAGCGCAAAGAGCGCCACCAGCGCCCCGGCCGCAACGGCAAATATGCGCCGCTCGGCCGGCAGACCGGGCAGCAGCTCCATCGCCAGCGTGCGCGCCGCGCCGGATATCTCCGCGCCCTGCACGGCGCTGCCCATGCCGAAGGCCGCCAGAGTCCCGAAGAGGGCAAAGGCCCTGGCCAGCGGCATGAACCGCGCGCCGAGGCCGTTCTTGATGGTGTACATCGGCCCGCCGAGCCACTGGCCGTCCTCTCCGCGCTCGCGGAAGCGCACGGCGAGCGTTACCTCGGCAAACTTGGTGGCCATGCCGAGTATGGCCGTCAGCCAGAGCCAGAAGAGCGTGCCCGGCCCGCCGAGGGCTATCGCCAGCGCCACGCCCGCGATGTTCCCGGTGCCGACCGTGCCCGCCAGCGCGGCGCAGACGGCCTGCACGGGCGTCACCGCGCCCTTCGCCGCGCCTTCGCGCGAGAAAACGCCGCCCAGCGTCCGGCGCATCGCCTCCGGAAAGTGCCGGAGCTGCACAAAGCCGCAGCGGACGCTCAGGAATATGCCCGCACCCGCGAGCAGCGCAGCCATGGGCGCGCCCCAGAGCGCCGCCGACGCGGCGGATATGAAAGCCTGCAAAAGCCTCGCCTCCCGTAAAGCCTACGCCCGTCCCCGGCGCGGCATGACTTGGGAGCGGGGGAGAGGAGCATACAGCTTGGATAACGAACTGGAACTGACAAAAAAGCGCCTTGCCGAGCTCTCGCGCCGCGCCTATGACCGCGGAATATGCACGTTCTCGGAGTTTCTCACGCCCGGCGAGCAGACGGAGCTCGGCCGCATGCACCTTGCCGAGCCCTGCGTGCTGGACGGCGGCTACTCCGAGGCGGAGCGCCGCGCGGCGGTGTTCGGCGGCGAGCGCGCGCCCATCTGCTGCCTCGAGATAGCGCCCGCCGCGCCTAAATTCGCCGAGGAGCTGACGCACCGGGACTACCTCGGCTCGCTCATGGGCCTCGGCCTGCGCCGGAGCGTACTTGGCGACATCGTGCTCGCGGAGGGCCGGGCCTATGTGTTCTGCCTTGAGAGCGTGGCGGGCCACATCGAGGACGGCCTCACGCAGGTGCGCCGCACCAACGTCCGCGTCAGGCGCGCGGAGAGCCTGCCCGAGAGCGTCACCGCCCCGCCGGAGGAGACGAGGCTGACCGCCGCGTCGGAGCGACTGGACGCGCTGGTCTCCGCGGCGTTCAACCTCTCCCGCGCCGAGAGCGCCAGGCTCTTCGAGGCCGAGCGCGTGTTCGTGAACGGCCTGCCGGCGCACTCCGCCTCCTCGCGGCCCGAGGAGGGAGACATGGTGTCCGTGCGCGGCCTGGGGCGCTTCCGCTTCGAGGGCGCGCTGGGCGAGACGCGCAAGGGCCGGCTGCGTGTGAGCCTGCGCATATACGGAAAATAGGGGGGAGCTCATGAGCTGCGACCTGCACACACATTCCACCTTTTCGGACGGCACCTGCACGCCGGAGGAGATAGTCTCCGCCGCCGAGGCCCTGGGCCTCACCGCCGTGGCGCTCTGCGACCACAACGACGTGGAGGGCCTGCCGCGTTTCCTGCGCGCCGCGGAAGGCAAACGCACCGTCGCCGTGCCAGGGACGGAGATATCCACGGATTACGAGGGCACAGAGCTGCATATCGTGGGCCTCTTCGTGCCCGAGAGCGGCTGCGGCGCGATACGCGCCCTGACCGAGCGGATGCGCCGCAGCAAGGCCGAGAGCAACCTCGCCCTGGAGCGGAGGCTGAACGCCGCAGGGTATCCGGTGCATCTGTCGGATATAAGGGCGGCGCACCCGGACGCGGCGATAAACCGCGCGCACTTTGCCGCGGAGCTGATGCGCCTGGGCTATGTGAGCTCCATCACCGAGGCGTTCAAGACGCTGCTGGCCCCCGGCGCGGGTTTTTACGTGCCGCCGGAGCGCACGGACGCCTTTGAGGCCATAACTCTGCTGCGCGGCATCGGCGCGGTGCCGGTGCTGGCGCACCCGCTGCTCAAACTGGACGCCGCGGGGCTGGAGCGCTTTCTGCCGCGCGCGGTGGAGTGCGGCCTGCTGGCTATCGAGACACGCTATCCGCTCTTTGACGCAGCGGACGAGCGCACGGCGGACGCGGCGGCGGAGAAATACGGCCTGCTGCCGAGCGGGGGCAGCGACTTCCACGGCGAGAACAAGCCGGACATCCGCCTCGGCACCGGCCGCGGCACGCTGAACGTGCCGGACGAATGGTACGAGGCGCTGCGCGAGGCGGCGGAAAAAGCCTGACGGGGTCTCCAAATCGGAGACCCCGCCTTTTTCATATGCCCTTGTATTTCTTGCGCGTAGCCATGCCGCCCCGGATGTGCCGCTCGGACTTGTTCTGGTCGAGCAGCTTGCGGACGTCGTTGTAGAGGTCCTGGCTGATGCCCTCCAGCCGCTCGGTTATGTCCTTGTGTACGGTTGACTTGGAGACGCCGAAAGCTTTGGCGGCGGCTCGGACGGTGGCGCGGTTTTCGGTAATGTACTCCGCGAGCTTGACAGCCCGCTCCTCGATGTCAGTCTTCATTTTCACCACTCCCGGCTTGTCGTGGTGAATTATATGAAGCTGGATATGCCACTTATGCTTACGACAGTTTTCCGCCCTCCGCCCCGCGGATCAGGGCTCGAAGAAGGAGTCAAGCAGTTCCCAGTCCGTGCCCTCGGGGAGGTAGTAGTATTCGGCCCAGTGGTCCAATTTGATGAACAAGGGCCGGAACTCGACTATCTTGTCGTAAAAGTCCACAGATATCTGCTTGCCCTGATCGCCCGGCGCGTCGAAGACGATGAGCCTGTGTCGAACTCCGTCGGGGTCTAAGTCGTATTTGCCGTTGAGCTCCATGAGCTCCAGAGAGGCGACGTAGTCCTTGAGGCCCTCCGGGTCGGTGCACGAGCCGTCGCTGATCGTATAAAGCGACGTGTCCAGGCCGTCAAATATGAGCTCTTCCCCCGTGCCGCCTCCGTAGGCAAAGGCTATATGCCCGCAGCCGAGGATGAGGAAAAAAGCCGCAAGCCCTATGAGCAGAGCGCCGGAGCGCTTTGCGGCGGGCTTCATTACCTGACGGAGCCGGTAGCGCAGGGAGGAGGCTCTGGCCGAGAGACAGGTGGTGAAGCCTCGCTCATCGCCGGCGGAGCTGAGTATGAGGTCGGCGTAGCGCCGCCGCTCCGCTTCGCCGGCGCCCAGGGTCACGGCCTCGTCGCAGCTGAGCTCTATGTCCTCCGCGCTGCGGCGTATGGCCAGCCAGACCAGCGGGTTGAACCAGCAGAACGCGGCCATGCTCACCAGCCCCAGCTTGGAGACCGCGTCAAAGCGCGCGATGTGCACAGCCTCGTGCGTGAGCACCAGACGAAGCTCCTCGTCTGTATAGTCCCGCACCGGCAGCACGACAACCCTCGCGCCGGCAAGGAGTCCGATCGTCAGCGGCGTCGCTGCTTCTCTCGAGCGATAGAGCGGCGGCCGGTTCCTGTTCGGACAGACCTGCCCGAATACCTCATCCCAGAGCGGGACTTTGAGCTTTTCGGCGTTTTTCAGCACTTGGCGGCGAAATAGCAGATGCTCCGCCGTTTTCCATGCCATGATGAGCAGAAAGCCCGCGAACCATACGCCCAGCAGCGCCGACATCAGCCCCTCGCTCGTCTTGATAACCAGCAGCGGGGCCGGCAGCCGCATGTTGTCTCGTGCCAGAATGTACAGCACGTTAGGCACCAGCCATAGCGCGCCGCAGGCCCAGGAACTGATGCGCCGCCGCAGCCAGGGCATCAGCAGCGCGAGGAGCACGTAGTAAACCGTCAGCGACACGGCTACGGAGAAGAGGCTGGTGAACAGCATCGGGTCCGCCTCGTCCCCCAGCATCAGTCGTGATATTGCGCCTAAGATGAGCAGAACGAAGGGCAGCGCGCCGTAGTAGGAGAAGGAAGCATACACCTTCCGCCCGTCCTTTTCCCTGCCGCGAAGCCCCAGCCGTATGCTCCAATACGATATCAGACCCAGAACAAGGCCGAACATCGCAGCTATGATTATGCGCTGTATCATGGCGCTGTCCATCGCTCACCCTCCAAATGGTTTACATAATGCATTATGCCTCGTCGCCCGCTGTGCTGTCGTCGAAAAAGGAGTCGAGCCTCGCCCAGTCCGTGCCTTTGGGGAGGTAGTAGTAGACGATTCGATGGCTGCCGGGGCCGAGATATTCGAGGATGTTGTCAAAGAAACCGATATAGAGCTGACCGTTAGGAGTGTCAAAGAGCATGCCCCTGTGCTGTATGTCGGGGCCGTAGTCGAAGTCGTAGCCGCTGGTGAGCTCTCGCAGCTCGAGGGCGGCGATGTAGGCTTTCAGCCCCTCCGGGTCGGTGCAGTCGCTATCGTCGACATCGTAGAGCGCCGGGTCTTCGGAGTTGAAGATGAGCTCCTCACCCGTGCCGCCGCCGTAGGCGAGGGCAACCTGCCCGCATATGAGGATAAGCAGGAAGGTCGCAATCCCTATCACGAAGGCGCCGGAGCTCTTCATCGCGGGCTGCATGACGTTCTTGAGCCGGTAGCGGAGCGAGGACGCCTTGGCCGAGAGGCAGGTGGTGAAGCCCCGCCCGTCGCCCGCGGAGCTGAGTATGAGGTCAGCGTAGCGCCGCCTCTCGTCCGCGCCCGCGCCGAAGGTGACGGACTCGTCGCAGGAGAGCTCTATGTCCTCGGCGCTCTTGCGCATCGCCAGCCAGACCAGCGGATTGAACCAGCAGAGCGCGGCTATGCTGACCAGCGCGAACTTGGAGTAGGAGTCACTGCGCGCTATGTGTATCGCCTCGTGCGTGAGCACCAGCCGGAGCTCCTCGTCTGTGTAGCTCCTGACGGGCAGCAGAACGACCATTTTGCCCCTCGAGAGCCCCACTGAGAGCGGAGTTGTGACATCATGCGAGCGCATGAGCGGCGGCAGCTTTGCCTTGAGGCCGCAGATGTGCCGGAAGACCTCCTCCCAGAGCTCGCTTTTTACCTCCTCCGCGTTTCTGAGTACGCGGCGGCGGAAGGAGAGGTGCTCACATATCTTCCAGGCCATGACGAGCACAAACCCCGCGAACCAGACATAGAACAGCGTCATGGCGAGCTCGCCCTTGAGCTCGAGGACAAAGAGCGGCTCCGAGAGGTACATATAATTGGTCATGGTGATATACAGCAGATTTGGCAGCAGCCAGAGCGCGGCGCAGGCCCAGGCGCTGATGTGCCGCCTCAGCCGGGGGATCAGCGGAGCGAGAACTATATAGTAGACCGAGAGCGTGAGAAAAACGTAGAAAAACATGCTCAGCAGCATGTTTTGGGCCGTATCGCGCAACGCGATGAGCACCGCCACGGCGTATATGAGCAGAAAGAGCGGCAGTGCGGCGTAATATGAAAAGGAGGAGTAGAGCCTGCGCCCGTCCTTTCCCGAGCCTTCAAATTCTTTGCGGAGCCTTTCCGCCGAGGCCCAGCCTATGGCCAGGGCGAAGATGGCGGCGACTATGCTGCGCTGAAATATGCCTTCCATCACAGCTCATCCCTCTCAAGCAGGCCGCGCAGCTCCTCTATCTCGTCGCGGCTCAGCCCGCTGTCGCAGAGCGCGGCGGCGAGGACGGAGAGCTTCCCGCCGCAGAGCTTGTCGAGAAAGCGGCGGCTCTGGCCCGCAAGATACGCCTCGCGGCTCACGAGCGGCGTGTACATGGCGCTGCGGCCCAATCTCTCGGCCTTCACATAGCCCCGCTCCGCCAGCCGGGAGAGAAAGGTCAGCAGCGTCGTCGCCGCCATGGGCTTTGCCGTGTGCAGCCGGGCCTCTATGTCCGCCCGCGACGCCGGGACCTCACAGTCCCAGAGCGCCTGCATTACCTCCAGCTCGCCGTCCGGCAGCCGGTTCTTGTCAGTGTTCATGGCCGGTCCTCCTTCTACATTTGTAGAGTCTAAGTATATTCTACAAGTGTAGAGCATATTTGTCAAGAAGAAAAGCGGGCAGCCTCAAGCTGCCCGCTCTGTAACAGATATGTGCTCAGATGATGGCGTTATCGCCGATTATGGCGGAGCGCACGGCCTCGAACATGTCGTTTTGCGCGCGCTTTACGTCGCGGGCGAGGAGGCTCTCATAGACCTCCACGGCGTGTTCGACCACGGGCGCGGTGCCGTTTTTCTCGCAGAAGAGGACGTATATGCCCTTCTGCGGCTCGAAGGTGGAGTTATAGAGCAGGGAGAGGAAGATGTTGCCGCTGATCTCCGCGAGGCGGTGATAAAACTCCGTCACCAGCTCGCAGCAGCGCTCCAGGTCGCGCTCGGCGCGCAGCTCGTCGAGCAGAGGCTCGAGCTCATGCAACTCGGCATCCGTCGCGCGCTCCACCACCAGCTGCGCCACGAGCAGGTCCAGCGCCATGCGCGTCTCGCACAGCGAGCGGATCTCCTTGCTGGAGAGCTTGCCGCCGTTATAGCGCATGATGGCGGACAGCGTGCCCGCGTTGCCTTTTTTCTTGTAGTCCGCGATGTAGGTCCCGCGGCGGGGGATAGTCTCCACAAAGCCGTTGTTGGCAAGCTCGCTCATGCCCGCGTTCACCACCGTCAGGCTCACGCCCATGAGCTCGCACAGCTCCTTGGCCGGGGGCAGCTTGTCCCCGGGCTTGAGCTCGCCGGAGAGTATCTTGTTCTCCAGCTCGCGGACAAAGCTCTCGCGCACAGTAGGCGCCTTTATCTTGTCGAAATTCATCGGTGTCTCCTTGCGTGACCATTTATTAATATTATAAGCCTTTCGCCCGCTCATGTGAAGCATTATTTTTTTGCAGCATCTGGGCCAATATTCCCCGCTTTATATTGACAAAAAATTAGCATCATGCTAAAATAGTCGTACTATCGTAAAGTGGTCACAATGAGTTTCGTCATATGCATGCCAAATATGAAAGGGGAATGCCGCACAATGACCAGAGACGAGAAAATTTTCAAACTATGTAAGGAGATCACCGACCGCGCCACGGTAATGCTCGGCGTCGACAAGATCGACACCAACGCGCCGGAATACTGGGGCGTGGACGCTGCGATGCAGATCGCGGAGAAGAAGTTCGGCATGAGCGCCACGGCCGACGCGCTGGACGTTGCGCTCGTGCTCAAAAAGCGCAAGCCCGTCACCTTCGAGGTCATCCAGAAGCGCAGCAAGATGGAGACCGCGAGGCTCGAGAAGGCGCTGGAGGTCCTGTGCGACACCGGCCTAGTCGAGTACCACTGGGAGAATCTCGACGGCAAGAACCCCAACCACGAGAAGCGCTGGGTGCTGGACATGTTCGTCCCCGGCAGCGCGGAGCTCATGGTCATCCACCCCAACATGTGCGACGAGCAGCCCGTCATCGCGAACTTCTTTGAGCGCATGGCCTTCCTGCCCCTCGCGGGCGTGACCGAGATGGTGCCCCCCGGCGGCGCCGGCATCGGCATGCACGTCGTCCCCGTTGAAAAGGCCATCCCCGCCGACTGCGAGGCGCTGGACATCGAGCGCCTCTCCCACTGGCTGAAGAAGTACGAGGGCCACATCGGCGTGGCCGTGTGCAGCTGCCGCAAGCAGCAGCGCATCCGCGACGAGGGCTCCGGCGACATCGAGGCCGAGTGGTGCATCGGCGTCGGCGACTTCGCCGACTACTGCCGTGAGACCGGCAAGGGCCACGACATCACCTATGAAGAGGCCATGGAGATACTCCAGAAGGCCGAGGACCGCGGCTATGTCCACCAGGTCACCAATATAGACGGCGAGAACAAGATCTTCGGCATCTGCAACTGCGCCGTCGGCGTCTGCAACGCCCTGCGCACCAGCCAGCTCTTCAACACGCCGAACCTCTCCCGCAGCGCCTACGTGGCCGAGAGCGACCCCGAGAAGTGCGTCGCCTGCGGCAAGTGCGTGGAGACCTGCCCCTCCGGCGCCGTTCGCCTGGGCCAGAAGCTCTGCACCAGCGCCGGCCCCATCGAGTACCCGCGCCACGAGCTGCCCGACGACACCAAGTGGGGCGAGGACCACTGGGACAAGAACTACCGCGACAACATCGGTTCCATCCAGACCTACCCGACCGGCACCGCCCCCTGCAAGGTGGCCTGCCCGGCGCACATCGCCATCCAGGGCTACATAAAGATGGCCAGCGAGGGCCGCTATAAGGACGCGCTCAAGCTCATAAAGAAGGATAACCCGTTCCCGGCGGTCTGCGGCTCCATCTGCCGCAAGTACTGCGAGGACGCCTGCACCCGCGGCAGCGTCGACGAGCCGCTGTCCATAGACGAGATCAAGAAGTTCATCGCCGAGCAGGACATGAAGGACGAGCACCGCTACATCCCGCCCATGAACTCCTGCACCATGGCCCCCTTCGAGCAGAAGATAGCCATCATCGGCGCGGGCCCCGCCGGCATGAGCTGCGCCTACTTCCTCGCCATCGAGGGCTACAAGCCCACCGTGTTCGAGAAGGAAGCCGCCCCCGGCGGCATGCTGGTGAACGGCATCCCCAACTTCCGCGTCGACAAGGCCACCGTGAACTCCGAAATAGACGTCCTGCGCGAGATGGGCGTGGAGTTCCGCTGCGGCGTCGAGGTCGGCAAGGACGTCACCATAGCGCAGCTGCGCGAGGAGGGCTACAAGGCCTTCTACGTCGCGGTCGGCCTCCAGACCGCGTCCAAGCTCGGCATCGAGGGCGAGGACCTCAAGGGCGTCACCGGCGGCCTCGACCTCCTGCGCGCCGTCAACCGCGGCGAGCTCACCGAGCTCAAGGGCGACACCATCGTCATCGGCGGCGGCAACGCGGCCATCGACGTGGCCCGCACCGCGGTCCGCCTCGGCGAGGGCAGCGTCAGCATCTACTGCCTCGAGAAGGATGAGGAGATGCCCACCGTTCCCGACGAGAAGAACGCCGGCATAGCCGACGGCGTCGTTATCAACAACTGCTGGGGCCCGAAGCGCATCATCGGCAAGAACGGCAAGGTCACCGGCGTCGAGTTCATGCGCTGCACCAGCGTGCGCGACGCGAGCGGCAAGTTCGCGCCGAAGTACGACGAGAACGACACCGTCACCGTCAAGTGCTCCAACGTCCTCGTGGCCATCGGCCAGCGCTCCGACTACGGCAGCGTCCTCGCCGGCACCAAGGCTGAGACCCCGGACGGCAGGCTCATCGACTGCGACAAGCTGACCTTCCAGACCGCCGAGCCCGACATCTTCGTCGGCGGCGACTGCGCCACCGGACCCATGTACACCATCGACGCCATCGCCACCGGCCGTGAGGGCGCCGTCTCCATCCACCGCTACGTCAACGTCGGCCAGTCCCTGACCATCCACCGCAACCGCCGCATCTTCAAGGAGCTGGACAAGGGCAGCGTCGCCCTCCCGCCCGAGAGCTTCAAGAAGCCCGCGCGCAACGAGCCGGCCATCGACCCGGCCAAGGTCAAGACCATGAGCGACGAGCGCGTCACCTTCACCGAGGAGCAGATAAAGTCCGAGGCCAGCCGCTGCCTGAGCTGCGGCCGGAGTGTCGTCGACCCGAACAAGTGCATAGGCTGCGGCATCTGCACCACCAAGTGCGAGTTTGACGCCATCCACCTCAAGCGCCTGCGTCCCGAGTGCTCGCACATGGTCCCGGCCGAGGACAAGTTCAAGGAGATCCTGCCCTACGCCGCCAAGCGCGAGGTCAAGATACTCAAGAAAAAGCTCGCCGGAAAATAAGCCTATAACGCAGCAGACACCAGACAGGCACGGCTAGCTCCGTGCCTGTTTGGGATAAAAGTGAGGAAATTATGCACGAACTTAGTATCGTCACCTATGTCATAAAGCAGGTGGACGCCATCGCCCGGCAGAACGAGCTGACGCAGATAAGCTCCGTCACGCTCGAGTTCGGCGAGGTCTCCGGCATCGTCCCGAGCTACCTTGTCGACTGCTGGAACTGGTACGCGAAGAAGACGCCGCTCATCGAGGGCTCGCAGCTCATATGCGAGACCATCCCGGCCATTACCTGGTGCGACTCCTGCAAAAAGACCTATCCCACCGTGAAATACGGCAAGACCTGCCCCTACTGCGGCAGCGGCGAGACCTGGCTCCAGCAGGGCAGGGAGATGAATATCAAGCAGATAGAGGGCTGCTAGCCCCCTTTCCGCGAGGAGGAGAAAATGAAAGACCTGAAGCACCTTATCTATTTTGAAAATCTGTTGCAGGACGCGAACAACGAGCTCATCGCCCAGGCCAAGAGTGAGGGAAAGCGCTGCGTGGCCTATGTCTGCGAGAACGTGCCGGAGCCGCTGCTCAACCTCGCCGGGACCTTCTCCATCCGCCTGCGCGCGCCGCGCACAGGCTCCATGGAGATGGCCACCTACTACCTCACCAGCTTCCTGTGTGAATACTCCCGCGCGCTGCTCGAGCGGGCCATCGAGGGCGGCTTCAAGTTCGCCGACTGCATCATAACGCCCGACGGCTGCACCATGATGAACCGCTGCGTCGAGAACATGGAGCTGCTCAAGACCATGGACAAGGAGAAGTTCTTCTACGAGTACATGGAGATCCCCATGAAGTGCGACGACAACGGCCTGAATCTCTACACTCTCCAGTGCACGAACCACATCCTCAAGCCGCTGGCGGAGAACTTCGGCATCGACGTCTCCGACGCGGCGATACGTGAGTCCGTGCGCCGCCACAACCGCGTCTGCGAGCTCATCCGCGCCATAGGCGACTTCCGCAAGGAGAAAAACCCGCGCATAACCGGCTATGAGTTCCACATCATCACCCTTGCGACCTATGCGGCGCCTCAGGACATGCTCATAGAGAAGCTGGAGGAGACGCTCGAGGAGCTCAAGACCCGCGAGCCTGAGCCGAAGAACCCCTTCCGCGCCCGCGTGGTGGTGGTCGGCTCCGAGATAGACGACGTGGACTTCGTCAAGCTCGTGGAGGAGACCGGCGCCTACGTCTGCGCCGACCGCTTCTGCTACGGCTCGCTGCCCGGCCGCGTGCCCATCGAGCTCAACGACGCCGAGGACGCCCTGACCCAGGTCTGCCGCCACTACATGACGCACAGCCAGTGCCCGCGCTATATGGACATGCCCAAGATGCTCGGCCGCCGCGAGTACGTGAACGCCCTCGCGAAGGAGTATAACGCCGACGGCATCATCTACGAGCAGATAAAGTTCTGCGACCCCTGGGCCTATGAGCGGATGGTCGGCTCCCACGTCCTTCAGCACGACTTCGGCTACCCCGTGCTCTCGGTGGACAGGCCGTACACCATAGCCGGCTCCGGCCAGATGCGTACGCGCGTGCAGGCGTTTGTGGAGAGCATCGAGATCAAAAAGATACAGGGAGGCGCGTCCAATGGCTAAACAGATAGGTGCCGACAGGTTCGGTGATTTCTATACCGACGGCAAGGTCCGCAAACGCCGCGAGTGGCGCGGCGTGAGCGACACGCTGTACGATTACGGCCGCTGGCTGGGCATTCTGATGACCCTCGGCAAGTTCATCGTCAAGCCCAGGAACATCAAGGCCATGTTCCGCTACCGCTGGATGGCGAACTACCTCGCCGTGCCCATGATGGTCGACCGCCACACCCAGGGCCTGAGGGGCGAGTACCTGCGCATCTGCCACATTGAGCAGGACCTCATCATAGAGGACGTCGCCAAGCTGCTCGACGGCCTCTTCCGCGGCGACCGGCGCATCGGCAACGACAAGGAGTTCTCCAAGAAGGTCGTCCTCGTGGACGAGAACGAGATGACCGCCGTCATGATGGGCTTCCCGACGCTCAAGGGCCTCAGCCGCGAGACGGTCTCTACCTATATCCCCGTGCTGCTCAACCAGCACGCCGTCGAGCACTACATCGACGTGGCGCAGCAGTTCGGCCTTGCGGGCGACGTGTGCCCGATGCCGGAGGCCGAGGTCGGCGTCTCCATCGACGACGACGCCCCCGTGCTCGGCGCCTGCGCCGTGCAGTGCAACACCACCTGCGACGGCTCGCTCCTCGGCAACGGCGTCATCTCCAAGCGCCTCGAGCTCGAGGACGGCGTTCCCGTGTTCCAGCTCGCCACCCCGCTGCGCCACCGCGAGGACGACGTACAGGAGTACGCCGCCCAGGAAGTGCGCAACGCCATCGCCTTCATCGAGAAGCACACCGGCGAGAAGTGGAACTGGGACTACTACTTCGAGTGCGCCAAGCGCGTGAACTACGCCACCGAGTGCCGCCTCGGCTGGCTGGAGATGAACAAGACCAACTACCCGCAGGTGTTCGGCTCCAACCTCGCGCTCTATACCGAGACCAACTACATGGCCATCTGCGGCAAGGTCCCCGCCTTTGAAAAGGCCGACCGCGACATAACCCGCCTCGCCGAGCGCGCGTACAAGAAAAAGAAGCGCATGGCCAAGGAATACCGCCACCGCGCCATAGTCTGGGGCGTGCAGTCGCACTTCTACTTCGACTTCCTGCTCTGGCTGCTCAACTGCTGGGGCATAGTCCCGCTGACGGACATGCTCTCCATGGTCTCCACCCGCACCCTCGCCACCGAGGACACCCCCGAGGGCAGGGAGCAGGCCATCTACGACATGGCCTGGCTGACCGAGAACATGATAATGCGCAACCGCACCCACGGCGGCTATAAGGTCCTGCTCGACGAGCTCTGGGAGTTCTGCGAGGAGTTCAACGCCGACATGGTCATCCTCTGGGAGCACATGAGCTGCAAAGCGCTCGACGGCATGCACGGCCAGTTCGAGGAGAAGGCCCGCGAGCGCGGCATCCACCTCATCTGGGTCACGCACGACCTCTTCGACCCGCGCATAATCTCCCGCCAGGGCGTCCGCGAGCAGGTCAACAGCTATATGCGCACCGTCATGGGCGAGGAGCCGATAGACCCCAGCCTCGAGGTGCTCAACGACGAAGCATCGTGGTAATTTCAAAGGAGGAACCGTATGAGCAAGCTGACCAAGGCGCTGCTGGCGCTGGTTATAGCCGCCGCGTCGCTTTTCGCGGTGACGTTCACCGTCTATTTCTTCAATCTGGACATGAAGCTGACGGCCGCCATAGAGCCGCTGCTGATAAAGCACTACGACAAGGTAAAGCGCGACACGCACCTGTGAGCCCGCCCTTGATGCCGGGCCGCGCCCGTGCTATCATGTGCTCATGACAAACAGGAGGTGCGTTATGAGACAGTATGTTGTGGACGCCTTCACGGACAGGGTGTTCGGCGGAAATCCCGCCGCCGTGTGCATCCTTGAGAGCTGGCTGCCGGACGAGCTGATGATGGACATCACGCGGGAGAACAACCTCTCCGAGACCGCCTTCGCTGCGCGCGAGGGCGAGGTCTGGCGCCTGCGGTGGTTCACGCCGGGCGGGGAGATAGACCTCTGCGGCCACGCCACGCTGGCGACGGCCTATGTGCTGATGAACCACGTCGAGCCCGGGCTGGAGCGCGTGCGCTTCGCCACGCTCAGCGGCGAGCTGACCGTCAGCAGGACAGGTGACTTGTATGAGCTGGATTTCCCGGCCTATGAGCTGCGCCCCACGCCCGTGACGCCGGAGATGACCGCCGCCTTCGGCGCGGAGCCCTCCGAGGCCTGGCTGGGCCGTGACCTCCTCTGCGTGTTCGAGAGCGAGGACACCGTCCGCGCCATGGCCCCGGACATGGAAAAGCTCGCCGCCCTCGACGGCCTATTGCAGCACGCCACGAGCACTGGACGCGAGTTCGACTGCGTCTCCCGCAGCTTTGCGCCCAAGCTCAGCGTGCCCGAGGACCCCGTCTGCGGCTCCGGCCACTGCCACATCGTGCCGTACTGGCTCAAGTCCCTGGGCCGCGAAAAGCTCACCGCCTATCAGGCCTCCCGCCGCGGCGGCACGCTCTGGTGCCGCATGGAAAACGGCCGCGTCTACATGAGCGGCAAGGCCGCTCTCTACTCCATAGCGGAGCTTTACGTCTGAAACAGCGCCAAAACCGAACACACCCAGCGCCCCGGCTGCCGGTTCGACAGCCGGGGCGTTCTTCTTGAAATGGGACAATGAAATTGACAAAATTTTTCCGGCTTACCCCTTGTGTTTTGTGTTTGTTTATAGTATGATTATCTAAAAGAATTTGTACCCAAATGAAAATATTTAAGCTAACGCGGAAGGGGCGACTGACTATGGCGCAGAAGGCAGGAAAATACGCTGCGGCTGTCGGCTGCTCCGGCGGCGAGCTCGCGCGCAGGAAGATACCGCGCGAGGTGCTGACCGGGGACTGCAGGCAGGCGCTTACCGAGCATCCCGAGGGGATACTGGAGTGCCGCTGGGGCTGCCTGGGACTGGGCAGCTGTGCCGCGGTGTGTAAGCTGGGGGCCATAAAGGTCGGCGCGCGCGGCGTCGCCGAGGTGGACAGAGACAAGTGCGTCGGCTGCGGTCTGTGCGTAAAGGCCTGCCCGCAGGGCATCATCCGGCTCGTGCCGAGGGAGCAGAACATCGTCGTCGGCTGCTCCAGCCGCGACAGCGGCCCCGAGACGCGCAAGGCCTGCGACGCGGGCTGCATCGCCTGCGGCATCTGCGTCAAGAACTGCCCCATGGGCGCCATCAGGCTCGAGGACAACCACCCCGTCATTGATGAGAGCCTCTGCGTCTCCTGCGGCATGTGCGCCTCGAAGTGTCCGCGCGGCGTCATCAAGGACGTCTACGGCATCCTCGGGCCCCAGGCCTGACTAATGGAGGTGGGCAATATGGCTGAGTATGTATTCAAGGTAAACGGCATAACCCGCAGCACGACGGAGGACAAGCCGCTGCTGCGCTATCTGCGCGACGACCTGCACCTCAAGTCCGTCAAGGACGGCTGCAGCGAGGGCGCCTGCGGCACCTGCACCATAATCGTGGACGGCCGGGCCGTCAAGTCCTGCGTGCTCACGACGAAAAAGGCCGTGGGACGCGAGATAGTCACCGTCGAGGGCCTGACGTATGACGAGCAGGAGGCGTTTGTCTACGCCTTCGGCAAGGTCGGCGCCGTGCAGTGCGGCTTTTGCATACCCGGCATGGTCATGGCTGGCAAGGCGCTTATCGACAAGGTCCCGGACCCGACGGAGGAGCAGATAAAGGTCGCCCTCCGCGGCAACATCTGCCGCTGCACGGGCTATAAGAAGATAATCGAGGGCATAACCCTCGCCGCCGCCATCCTCCGCGGCGACGCCGAGATTGACCCGACGCTCGAGAAGGGCGACGAGTTCGGCGTCGGCCAGAGGGCCTTCCGCACCGACGTGCGTCCCAAGGTTCTCGGCTACGGCGAGTACTGCGACGATATCGAGATGGAGGGCATGGTCTACGGCGGCGCGGTGCGCTCCAAATACGCCCGGGCCCGCGTGCTGGACATCGACACCTCCAAGGCGGCGGCCATGCCCGGCGTCCTCGCCGTCCTGACCGCCGAGGACGTGCCGCACAACAAGGTCGGCCACCTCCAGCAGGACTGGGACGTCATGATCGCCAAGGGCGACATCACCCGCTTCGTGGGCGACGCCATCTGCCTCGTCGTGGGCGAGACGCAGGAGATAGTCGACAAGGCGCGCAAGCTCGTGAAGGTCGAGTACGAGGTGCTCGAGCCCGTGCACAACGTCAAGGAGGCCATGGCCCCCGACGCGCCCAAACTCCACCCCAACGGCAACCTCTGCCAGCAGCGCCACGTCGTCCGCGGCGACGCGAAAAAGGCGCTGGCCGAGTCCAAATACGTCGTGACCAAGAGCTTCGTCACCCCCTTCACCGAGCACGCCTTCCTCGAGCCCGAGTGCGCCGTCGCCTTCCCGTACAAGGACGGCGTCAAGGTCTACACCTCCGACCAGGGCGTCTACGACACCCGCAAGGAGATAGCCATCATGCTCGGCTGGGAGCAGCGCCGGGTAGTCGTCGAGAACAAGTACGTCGGCGGCGGCTTCGGCGGCAAGGAGGACGTCTCCGCCCAGCACGTGGCCGTGCTCTGCGCGCTCAAGGTCGGCCGCCCCGTGAAGTTCCGCTTCTCCCGCCAGGAGTCCATCAACTTCCACCCGAAGCGCCACTACATGGAGGCCACCTTCACCCTCGGCTGCGACGAAAACGGCATCTTCACCGGCCTCGACTGCGAGATATACTTCGACACCGGCGCCTACGCCTCGCTCTCCGGCCCCGTGCTCGAGCGTGCCTGCACCCACTCGGTCGGCCCGTACTGCTATCAGAACACGGACATCCGGGGCTTTAGCTACTACACGAACAACCCGCCCGCGGGCGCTTTCCGCGGCTTCGGCGTCACTCAGAGCGAGTTCGCGCTCGAGTGCATAATCAACCTCCTGGCCGAGCAGGTGGGCATCTCGCCCTGGGAGATACGCTACCGCAACGCCATCGAGCCCGGCAAGGTCCTGCCGAACGGCCAGATAGCCGACGTCTCCACCGCGCTCAAGGAGTGCCTGCTCGCGGTCAAGGACGCCTACGAGGCCAACGAGGGCCACGCGGGCATAGCCTGCGCGATGAAGAACTCCGGCGTCGGCGTCGGCCTGCCGGACAAGGGCCGCTGCCGCCTCGAGGTGCACAAGGGCGTCGTCCAGCTCTACTCCGCGGCCTCCGACATAGGCCAGGGCTGCGCCACCATCTTCCTGCAGGAGCTCTCGCAGACCACGGGCCTGCCGCTCTCGAAGATGAAGAACATGGGCAGCAACTCCGAGCTCTCGCCCGACTCCGGCACCACCTCCGGCTCCCGCCAGACCCTCATCACCGGCGAGGCCGTGCGCATGGCCGCCGTGGACCTCAAGCGCGACCTCGACGAGGCCGGCGGCGACCTCTCCAAGCTCGAGGGCAAGGAGTATTTCGCCGAGTTCTTCGACCCCACCGACAAGCTCGGCGCGGACGTGCCCTTCCCGAAGAGCCACGTCGCATACGGCTTTGCCGCGCACGTCGTCGTGCTCGACGACGTGGGCAGGGTCAAGGAGGTCTATGCGGCGCACGACTCCGGCAAGGTGGTCAACCCGACCTCCATCCAGGGCCAGATCGAGGGCGGCGTGCTCATGGGCATGGGCTATGCCCTGACCGAGCACTTCCCGCTAGAGGACTGCGTGCCTCAGGTGAAATACGGCACCCTGGGCCTGCTGCACTCGACGCAGATACCGGACATCCACGCCATCTACGTGGAGAAGGACGAGCTGCTGCCCTTCGCCTACGGCTCCAAGGGCATAGGCGAGATCTCCGCCATCCCGACCGCCCCGGCGGTCGAGGGCGCGTACTACGCCATGGACCACAAGTTCCGCAACACCCTCCCGCTGGAGGACACCTGGTACAGCAGAAAGCACTGAGTCATAAACAGATGAAAAGGGAGGACCCCATCGGGGGTCCTCCCTTGATTTATTATATTGAGACGCAGCTCAGCGCCGGCCGCCGCCACCGCCGCCGGAGAAGCCGCCTCCCCCGAAGCCGCCGCCGTGGAAGCCGCCTCCGCCGGAGAAACCGCCGCCTCCAAAGCCGCCGCCGCGGAAGCCTCCGCCTCCGCCGAAACCGCCGGGGCCGGGTCCGTGAGGCGGGCGCGGCCCCCTCGGCCCGCGCGGGCCGGGACCGCCGCAGAAGAAGAACGTGGGCCAGACGCCGTAGCTGCGGTAATACCGCCTGCGCCCGGTGGAATTCACCAGCACGAGCACAATGATAAAGACCACAAACAGCACCGAGATGATGGAGCCGAGGCTCGGCCCGCGGTCATAGTAGTAGTCGTTGTAGTAGCCGTCGTTATAGTACCCGCCGCCGTTGTACTCGGGCGCGCTGCCGCCGTTGGAGACGGTGCCCGTGCCGCCGTAGAGCTGGTTCGTGCCGTAGAGCTGGGCAAAAAAGTCCACAAGGTGGGGGAAGAGCGTCGCCACCGCCTCGTCGTACTCCCCGGCGTCGGAATACGGCCAGAAGTACTCGTTCATGAGCGAGTCGGCATAGTCGCCGGTCATCTGATTCGAGATGCCCGCGCCGACGGCCAGCCAGCCGCGGTCCTCCTTGACTACGTGCAGCAGAAGCAGGCCGTTGTTGGCGCTGGAGCTGCCGACGCCCCAGCTGTTGAAGAGCAGGTTCGCGTACTGCTCGGAGTCATAGCCCGAGGGCAGGTAGTCGATGGTGACGACCACTATCTGCGCCCCGTCGCAGTACTGCTCCAGCGGGCCGCTGGCGTTGAGGATCAGGTCCTTGGTGGACTCGCTCAGCGTCCCCGCGCCGTCGTAGACGTAGAAGTCCGCGCTCGGCTCCGGCACGTCCGCGGCAAGGGCGCCGAGGGCCATGACGGGCAGAAGCAGCAGGGCAAATACAAGGGAAAAGATACGTTTCATCCGTCAAATCTCCTGGTTACTCAAAGCTCACCGGCGGCTCAACGCCGGTGAAGGATGCAAGCTCCGACGTGGGGAACTTGTTGAAGGTGGAGCGCATGAACTCCAGCACGCTGCTGTTGTAGCTGTTCTGCTCTATCATCTTCTGCGCGCCCTCGTAGTTGGTGGTGTAGCTGTCGAGCGCGTTCTGCATGCTCTCGTCGAGCTCCGCGCCGTCCAGGGCCTTTACCGCGTCGGCATAGACCTTGTCCAGTTCGGAGTTCGCGTCGTACATCGCGGAGATGTCGCGGCTCTCATAGGCCGTGAGCAGGCCGCTGCGCGCGTCGGAGAGCGACTGCGCCGCATTGGCGTCCACGCCCTCGAGCACGGTCCAGAGCCCGTTTGCCGTGTCCAGCTTCTCCTCCAGCCGGGAGTATATGCTCCGTTCTCCGGCCACGGAGGTGAAAAAGCCGTCTTCGACAGCCTGAACGCGCTCGCCGAGCTTCATCTGCGTGTTCATGACCAGCGCGAACCCGCAGGCGATAATGGCGATGATAAGCGCAGTTATCGGATGCTTCAGCGATCTGTTATACATATCAGCCTCTCAGTTCAAGCAGCTTCTGCTTCAGCTCGCCCTCGATGCGGCCGAGCTCGACCTCGGCCTCCGCGCGCTTCTTCGCGCCGTCGGCCTGTATCTGACGGACCTCCTCCAGCGTGCTGATGAGCTCCTGGTTGGTCTTTTGCAGCGTCTCGATGTCCACGATGCCGCGCTCGGACTCCTTGGCTATCTCCACGCTGCCCTGGTGCAGCTTTTCGGCGTTGGCCTGGAGCAGACGGTTCGTCATCTCGTTCACGTCGCGCTGGGCCTCCATGGCCTGCTGCGAGTGGTGCAGCGTGAGCGCGAGGGTCATCTGGCTCTTCCAGAGCGGGATGGTGTTCACGATGGAGGAGCGTATCTTCTCGGCCATGACCGAGTCGTTGGACTGTATCATCCTTATCTGCGGCGACATCTGGACGGAGACCATGCGTGTCAGCTCCAGGTCGTGCAGCTTCTTCTCAAAGCGGCCGAGCATGTTGGCGTAGTCGTTCGCGGCCTGGGCGTCCTCGGTCTTGCCGGACTCCTGCGCCGCCTGCTGCAAGCGGGGCAGCTCCGTCTCACGCAGCTCCTTGCAGCGGAGCTTGCCGGCGATGATGTACATGGTCAGCTCCTTGTGGTACTGCTGGTTCATCTCGTACATCTTGTCCATCATCGCGATGTCCTTCATCAGCGTGCGCTCGTGCTTCTCCAGCTCGGCGGATATCTTGTCCACGTTGACCTCGGCCTTGTCGTACTGGGCCTTGAGCGCCGCGATGCTCTGGCGCTGCTTCTTGAAGAAGCCGAGGAAGCCCTTCTTCTCGCTCTCGTCAAAGTCCAGGCCCTGCAGCTGCACAACGAGGTCGGAGAGCTCGTCGCCCACCTCGCCGAGGTCCTTGGTGCGGACCTTGCTGAGCGCGGCGTCGGAGAAATCCGCGATGTTCTTCTGCGCGGCGGAGCCGTAGTTGAGCACCTGCTCGGAGTTCGTGACGTCTATCTGCTTTGCAAACTCCTTGACCGCGGCCTGCTCGGCAGGGGAGAGGCGCTCGAGCTCGAGCTTCTCAACGGGCACGTCCTTCTTCTGCTCCATGACGGGCGCGGCCGGCTCCTCCGGCATCTGCACCGCGGCGGCGGAGGCCGCGTTGGGGTCGAGCGTGAGGGAGGGGATGAATTCCTTGTTTTCGTCCATCTTTAACAACTGTCCTTTCTCAATCCGAATTGCCGGAGCGCGCGGTCTTGATTATCACGTCCGCGTCGTCGTCGGAGAGGCCCTCGCGGGCCAGCATCTGGTTCATGACGCTGATGTCCGTCTCAATGTCCAGCGCCTGGTTGGCAAAGAGCGAGTCGAGCTGCTTTTTGAAGGCTTCTATCGCCGTATCGAGCATGTCCTCGATGCTGGACATGGACTTCGAGAGGTTCTCGCCCTCGATGCCCTGGTCGCTCATGCGGTCGTAGGCGTTGAGCAGCTTTATCGTGGTGGGGAGGTAGTAGTCGAGGAACTTGCGTATCTGCGGCACGTCCGAGGGGTCGCTGACGGCGTCCTGGACTATTTTATCCGAAATACGCATGAGTTCATTGATGCGGCGGCGAATATCGTTATTTTTTATGGAGGTGTAGAGCCTGCCCATCTCCTTTATGGCGCGCTTGCCGTCGTCAATTATGGCCTGCACCTCGGGACTGAGAGCGGGCTCCTCCTTCTTGACCGGCTCCGGTTCCGGCTCAGGCTCGGCAGGCTTCCGGGCAAGTATCATCTTGGCCGTGTACCAGGCCACGACCGCCACCGCAGCAGAAATGGCGACGCTGCCCACGAGCCCGCCGAGAGTGTACATCGGTATGAAAAACGCGCAGGCTATCCAGCCCAGCGCAAAGGCGTATATGGGGATAAACGCCCTGGGTTTTCTCTTCTTCAAAGCTTTTCCTCCAATGCGCTCAACTTGAGATACTATATTCTATAACCAATACCCACGCGCGTCAAGGAAAACAGCCGCCCGTCACATGCTTCGCACGCGCTCGAGCAGGGCGCGGCAGCCGAGGGTGACGTCGTCCCAGCAGGCGTCGAAGTCGCGAGTGTACCAGGGGTCGGCGACATCGCGCTTGAGGGGCGTGAGGTCGAGCAGGCGGATGAGCTTGCGCTCCGGGTCGCCGCCGAAGATGCGGTTCATGTTGCGGATGTTGGCGCTGTCCATGCCGACGATGAGGTCCCAGTCGCCGTACTCGGAGCGCCTGAGCTGCCTCGCCGTCTTGCCCGATGGATCGAGCCCATGTTCCAGCAGCAGCCTCCGCACCGGCGGATATACCGTGTTCCCAATCTCCTCCGCACTGGTAGCCGCCGAAGCCACCTCCACCTCAACCCCCGCCTTCGCCGCCATATCCCGAAACACAAACTCCGCCATCGGACTGCGGCAAATATTGCCGTGACAGACCCAGACCATCAGTATTTTAGTCATATTCTTGCTCCATCAAATATAAACGGCCCCAGCTAGCATCAATGGCCGGAGGGTTTTTGTTCGAAGAGTTCCTTTTCCGTGGTGAGGTCGGCGTGCAGGAGGGTGACGAAGATGACTGCGAGGGGGAGGATGGTCACCCAGATGGCCTTGCCGGCTATGAGGTGGCAGAACACCGTGCCCACTACCGCGCCGACGGCGAAGAAGAACAGCATGCCCGCGTGGCGCGCCCACTTTTCGCGGTGGGACTTGTCGGCGCTCCTGCGGTGGTGCAGTTCCTTGGCGAGGCCGATGCCGACCTGGCGGATGTGGTTGGTGACGAAGGTCGTGGCCACGGCGACGCCCTCGGCCTGGCGGAAGGTGTTATACTGCATGGAGGCGAGGAAGTTTATGATGACCTGCGATATCTGCACCGGCGCGGAATCGGGGATGCAGCCCAGGATCAGCACCGCGGCCATTTCAATGAATATGAGCACGGTGTCCCAGCGTACAAAAAAGCGGTGCTTTATCGGATTGGGGAGCAGCTCGGAGACAAATGAGCCGAGGATATAGGCCGAGATGGGCACGAGATAGTACAGCGCCTTGCCCCACTCCGCGGAGCCGAGCGCGAGGCCCATGAGCACGACGTTGCCGGTCTGCGCGTTGCAGAAGATGTTTCCGCGCAGCAGATAGGTGTACGCGCCCCAGAAGCCGGCCACACAGATCAGCGTGAAGTAGACCCAGTTCCTCTCGCAGGTCAGGTAGTATTTGTCGTTCGCTTTGCAGGATTTCAAGATGGTCCCTCTTTGGAGTTATTCTCTATCTATGCTGTCGGCCTCGCCGATCTCGCGAAGCACGCGGCAGGGGTTGCCGACGGCGATGACCCCAGCGGGGATATCGCGCGTGACCACGCTGCCCGCGCCGATGACGGAGCCCGCGCCTATGGTCACGCCGGGCAGTATCGTGACGTTGCCGCCTATCCAGACGTTGTCGCCGATGACGATGGGCGCGCACTTTTCAAGCCCGGTGTTGCGCTCGGCGGCAAGCAGGGGATGGATGGCTGTGTACATACCGCAGCTGGGACCGACAAAGCAGTGCGAGCCGAGGCGTATCGGCGCGCAGTCCATGAGATACGCGCCGTGATTTATAAAGCTGTGGTCGCCGATGAAGCAGTTGAAGCCGTAATCGACAATGAAGGGCGCGAGTATGCTGACATCCCGGCCCATGTTCGGCAGCAGCTTGCGCAGTATGCGCTCGCACTCAGCGGTATCCGTCGGAGGCGTGAGGCCGAGCTGACGGCACAGCTCCTTTGCCTCGGCGCGTATCTCGCCGAGCTGCACGTCGTAGTTCGCATCGTACCACAGGCCCATTTCCATCTTTTCGCGTTCAGTCAACCAAACTCGCCCTCCCAAAATACGTAGTGTAAAGAAATATTAGCACACCTTTTCCAAATTGCCAAGCGCCTGCGGCGAAAGGGGAAAAATAGCCGCCGGGGCTTTTCAAGGCGGGGGCGGATGTGGTAAAATATCCTGAATAAGTTTGAGCAAAAAAGGAGAAACCATGCCGGATTTTCATGTTGTCAGCAAGTATGTGCCATCCGGAGATCAGCCGGAGGCCATTGACACGCTGGCCAGGGGTCTGGAGCAGGGGATAGCCGAGCAGACGCTGCTCGGCGTCACCGGTTCCGGCAAGACCTACACCATGGCCAAGGTCATAGAGCGCGTGCAGCGGCCCACGCTCGTCCTGGCGCACAACAAGACCCTCGCGGCCCAGCTTTGCAGCGAGTTCCGTGAGTTCTTCCCGGACAACGCCGTGGAGTATTTCGTATCCTACTACGACTACTACCAGCCCGAGGCCTACATCCCCACGACCGACACCTACATCGAGAAGGACGCCGCCACCAACGAGGAGATCGACCGCCTGCGCCTCTCGGCCACGGCCTCGCTGCTGGAGCGGCGGGACGTCATCGTCGTCGCGTCCGTGAGCTGCATATACGGCCTGGGCGAGCCGGAGGACTTTGAAAAGATGATGGTCCCCATCCGCGTGGGGCTGGAGATACCGCGCGACGAGATGATAAAGCGCCTCATCGAGATACGCTATGAGCGCAACGACATCGCCTTCGAGCGCAACATGATCCGCGTCCGGGGCGACACTGTGGAGGTCTGGCCCGCGTATTACAAGGACAGCGCCATTCGCGTCGAGTTCTTCGGCGACGAGATAGACCGCGTGAGCGAGATAAACCCCGTCACCGGCGAGGTCATCCGCCGCCTGACGAACATCCCCATCTTCCCGGCGAGCCACTATATCACGCCCAAGGAAAAGCTCCAGCGCGCGGTGAAGGAGATACGCCGCGAGTGCGACGAGCGCGTGGCGTTTTTCAAGAGCCAGGATAAATACCTCGAGGCCCAGCGCATAGAGCAGCGCACGAACTTCGACATCGAGATGATACAGGAGCTCGGCTACTGCTCCGGCATCGAGAATTACAGCCGCATAATCTCCGGCCGCGCCCCCGGCAGCGCGCCGATGACGCTGCTCGACTACTTCCCGAAGGACTTTGTCCTCTTCGTGGACGAGTCCCACGTCACGCTCCCGCAGGTGCGGGCCATGTACCGCGGCGACCGGGCGAGGAAGGAGGCCCTGGTGAACTACGGCTTCCGCCTGCCCTCGGCCTTCGACAACCGGCCGCTCAAGTTTGAGGAGTTCCAGCAGCGTATCGGCCAGGCGGTGTACGTCTCCGCCACGCCGGGCCAGTACGAGCGGGAGCGCTCCGGCCAGATAGCCGAGCAGATAATCCGCCCGACGGGCCTGCTCGACCCCGAGATCTCCGTCCGCCCCGTAGAGGGCCAGATAGACGACCTCATGGACGAGATAAAGGCCCGCATCGCCAAAAATCAGCGCACGCTGGTGACGACGCTCACCAAGAAGATGGCCGAGGACCTCTCGGCCTATCTCACCGGCGCGGGGATAAGGTGCCGCTACATGCACCACGACATCGGCGCCATCGAGCGCATGGAGATAATCCGCGACCTGCGCCTCGGTGAGTTCGACGTGCTCGTGGGCATAAACCTCCTGCGCGAGGGCCTGGACCTGCCCGAGGTCAGCCTGGTCGCCATCCTCGACGCGGACAAGGAGGGCTTCCTCCGCAGCGAGACGAGCCTCATCCAGACCATAGGCCGTGCCGCGCGCAACGCCGAGGGCCTGGTCATAATGTACGCCGACACCGAGACGCCCTCCATGAAGGCGGCCATAACCGAGACGGAGCGCCGCCGCAAGAAGCAGGACGCATACAACAAGGCCCACGGCATCGTGCCGCAGACTATAATCAAGAGCGTGCACGACATAATAGAACTGTCCCCCGAGACCGACAAGGCTGCCCGCCGCCGCGACGGATTGAAGATGACCGAGTCCGAGCGGCGCGAGGAGATAGCCAAGCTCGAGAAGAAGATGCGCGAGGCGGCGAAGATGCTCGAGTTCGAGTACGCCGCCGTGCTGCGTGACCAGCTCATCAAGCTGAGGGGTGAAAAATAATGAAACGCGCCGCCGCGGCGCTGCTTTGCGCCGCACTGCTCCTGACCCTCGCCGCCTGCGGCGAGGCGCCTGCCCCCGCCGAACTGCCAGAGCCCGTAAGCGCCGCGACGCCCGCGCCCGTGTCCACGCCCGAACCTACGCCGGAGCCGACACCTGAGCCGACGCCGAGCAGCGTGACGCTCACGCTCGCGGGCGACCTCGTCATGCACACCCCGCTCAACGACGAGGCGCTGACGCCCGAGGGCGAATACGACTATGCGCCCATCTTCGAGGACGTGGCCCACTACGTCGCGGACGCGGACTGGGCCCTCTGCTGCTTTGAGGGCGCCTTCACCGGCGACGGCAAGTGGACGGGCTATCCGCTCTTCCACGTCCCGGACGGCCTTGCGTATTCGCTCAAAGAGATAGGCTTCGACCAGGTGAACATGGCCAGCAACCACGCCATGGACGCCTGGCACGAGGGCATAGTCCGCACACTGGACGTCCTCGACGACGCGGGGCTCGAGCACGTGGGCGCTTACCGCACGCAGGCGGAGCGCGACGAGAATAACGGCATCCTCGTCGAGGAGCTGAACGGCATAAGCATAGCCTTCCTCAACTACACCTACGGCACCAACGGCATACCCGTGGACGGCGTGGAGTACGGGCTGAACGTCTACACTACGGACTACATGACCTACTGCTCCAAGGTCGACTACGACATGCTCGACGCCGACATGGCCGCGGCGCGGGCGCTCGACACCGATGTCATCGCCGTCAGCGTCCACTGGGGCGGGGAGTACGTCACCGGCGCTACGCAGAGGCAGCAGGAGCTGGCGGACTACTTCTTCGCCGAGGGCGCGGACCTCATCATCGGCGGCCACCCGCACGTGCCGGAGCCGATGGAGCTGCGAGAGATAACAAACGCGGACGGCAGCACCCGCACGGGCTTCGTCTGCTACTGCCTGGGCAACCTGCTCTCGACCCAGACAAAGCCGTACACAGACCTCACGGCCATGGTGCAGCTGGAGCTCACCAAGGACCCCGAGACGGGGGAGACGGAGATAAGCGGCTGCGAATACATACCCATGATAATGCTGAACCTGGCCGACTACGGCGTGACCAGGGGCCGCAGGCTCTGGGACATCCGCGCCGCCATGGCCGACTACGAGGCCGGGAACGACCGCGGCGGGGTAATAACGCCCGCGCTGTACGCCGCGCTCGGCGAGGCGCTTGCGGACTGCGAGCGTATTTTTGGAACTTTGGAGATGCCCGACAATGAATAAGCTGATGATACTCGACGGCAACAGCATAGTGAACCGCGCCTTTTACGGCGTCCGGCCCCTCAACGCGCCGGACGGCACGCCGACGAACGCGGTCTACGGCTTCCTTGCCATACTGCAAAAGCTCCTGGACGGCGAGGCGCCGGACTCGCTCTGCGTGGCCTTCGACCTGCCAGCGCCGACCTTCCGGCACGACATGTTCGAGGGCTACAAGGCCCAGCGCAAGCCGATGCCGGACGACCTCGCGGTGCAGATGCCGCTCTTGAAGGAGACGCTCGACGCGATGCACATCCGCCGGCTCGAGGCCGAGGGCTGGGAGGCGGACGACGTGCTCGGCTCCGTCGCGGCAAAGTGCGAAAAGTCCGGCTGGGAGTGCGAGATAGTCACCGGCGACAAGGACAGCTTCCAGCTCATCACCGACACGACCAGCGTGCTGCACGTCAAGACCCGCATGGGCCAGACGGAGACGATACTCTACGACAAGGCGCGCTTTACCGAGGAATACGGCTTCGCCCCGCCGCTCATGGTGGACCTCAAGGCCCTGATGGGCG
>ENA-UOIY01000079-UOIY01000079.1-human-gut-metagenome-genome-assembly--contig:-P114-NODE-79-length-155630-cov-24.492592_pt1 | contig 155630 bp, 139 predicted proteins | sample MGYA00242335_ERZ723882 | MGnify/ENA metagenome assembly ERZ723882 | reverse complement strand
TGTTCACGTTGTCCTTCTTTTTTGGCGGTGTTGCACTTCGTATTGTAACCTGTCGTTCTCCCTTTGGGAGAGCTGTCACCGCAGGTGACTGAGAGGGCTTTGGAGCTTACGTTCGTGGGGCGTCATCTCCCTGCGAAGCCGCCGGGCATTTTCTAATTGGGTGTTGTCTTTGGGTATGGTCATTGGTTACCCTCTCCGTCCTCGCTGCGCTCGGCCACCTCTCCCAAGGGGAGAGGCAAGATGTTTTCCCGGGTACTTCTCCCCTTCAGGCACTCGCTGCGCTCGACCACCTCTCCCAAAGGGAGAGGCAAGGTATGCTCGCACGGTACACCGAAATGTGTATAGAAGTGCGCCCTTTATCAGTTAGGCAATTTGGAGTTTACTGCTCGATACGGTAGTATTTGAATGTTTCATCTTCTCCGACAAAGCGAAAGCCTACCTTTTCCAGCACATGCTGACTCCGGGTGTTTTTCCTGATGGTATCTGCGTTTACCGCAGCCATTCCCAACTCGTCAAAGGCGGTTTTTACTGCCAAACGTTCTGCCTGCGTTCCATATCCTTTTCCCTTCACTGCGTCGTTTTGCATATGGATACTCAGGGAACATTCTTTTTTATCATGGTCGATCTGCTTCAATTGCAATTCCCCGATCACCTTATCACCAAGCATGATCGCAAACAGTCTGCGTGAAGCGTCCTGCCCCTTCATATCAAAATATCGATTTACCGCAGCTTCGTCATAAACATAGGGCTGAAACAGGTTCATATCCATATAGATAGACGCATCATTCGTCCAATGCTTGTACAGTTCGTGACATAGTTCTCGCGTCATCGCCTTTAACTGAATTGTTGGCATGTTAGACCCTACCTATCTTATCATTTCGACTTATTGCTTTGTTTAAAGCTATCATATGGCTTTAATATATGCAATAACATTCCGGGCAGACATTACTGCCGGGAATGAAACCGTCTTATGACCACCCGCCTTCGCCCCTCCGCCCGTTTTTCTATATTTTAGCCGAACAGCTTGCCTATGCCGCTTATTATATCGCCGGCCTTGTCCAAATTGAGCTTGGCCTTTACGGCGTCCGCCAGCTTGTTTATCTGCTTGCTTATTCCTCTGTCATTTTAACAACCGTTGCCGTGGGCGCGTTCCTATGCACGCTCTCTATGCCCGCTATGCAGCTTGCCTTGGCCTTGTAGCCTTCCGACACGGCAATTATTTCGCCGTTGCGCGCCTTGAGACGGAAGCGATATTCGCCCGCCTTATCGGAATACATTTCAAACTTAGGATGTGTCTTGGCTTCGTAATTTTCAACGGTCTGATCCTCAAGCTGGGCTATTTCCGCGTTCTTGCGCACACTCTCAAGCCCGTTCATGCAGGCGGCCTCGGTAGTATACACCTCTGACGTTGCTATGACTTCACCGTTGTTGGCCTTCAGATCGAACTTAAAGCCGGTTTTTGTCTGCTTTACAACAAATTTACCCATGTTCATACCCACTTTCGCTTTGATTTTTATTTATTATATCATATATTTTTATCGGCACAACGGTATAATTGCCTTAACTTGATATTTTTTTGCAAGATAAAAGGGACACGGGTTTTACCCCATGTCCCTTGCGTATTGACCTTTAGTTCAGCCTTATTTCCTTCGCCTGCTCGGGATTGAATACACCGCGCATGTCATACTTATTGTATGTGCCGTATTCGTTGAGCACGCGGCCATCCAGCGAGTAAGTCACTATGAAACGCTTGCCGTCCACGCTGGTCCAGTTTTCGGCGTCCCATGTGAGGTAGCCCGCGTCGTCGGTGCGCTTTTCGGCGAATATAAGATCCACCTGACGGTTATCCTTGGCCACCATGTCGGTTATTTCCGCGGTGGTCAGGTCGCGTTCGCACTTCTGAATAAGATCGTTTACCTTCATTGTTTTGCTCCTTAAAGCTTAACCGACGTATCCGGCCTTCTTGAGTATCTCAAGGGCGCGGGCGTGGTTAGCTTCGCTCATCATTACCAGCGGGCCGGTGCAGCCCATGCCGGTTTCGGCATAGATGCCCTCCTTCCACAGGGCCTGCGCGGCATCCTCAAGATCCATTACCTCTATGCCGGCTATGGAAGCGGTGCAGGGCTCTGCCGCAGGCTTGACCACCTTTTCTTCCGCGGCGGCGGGCTTGGCGGCTGCCTTGCGCGCTTCAAGTATCTGGTTCAGGCCGGCCTTTTCAGCCTTGGCGAATTCAGCGCTCGCCTTTTCGAATACCTTGCCCTTAACAAGCTCGGCTGCATACTCCAGCGCGTTCGCTATGAGCGGGGCGCCGGAAGCGCGGCTGATTATAAGGATAAGCTTGTCGTAACCCTTGCCGATGCCGGGGCCATAGCCAAAGCCGGTGGATTCAAAGCTGCCGCCGGTGGTAAACGCGGCAAGCATCTTAACAAGCACGTTACCGGTAAGCGAGTCGGTCACCAGCACATCCGGCGTGCCTTCCAGCACGTCGTTACCGCGCATCACCGCGCCGCCGTCCGCACGGGCGGACTCGGCCCAAGTGAACTCGTAGCCGTTGGCCTTGAGCTGGTTGAGCGCCATCTCGGTCTGCCTTGCGCCGTCAACGTTCAGTATGCCTACCGTGGGGTTCGCTACGCCGCAGGCCTTGGCGGTGATAATACCGGAAACGGCGTTCTTTATCATGCCCTCTATGCGGTCCGAGCTGGAAGTGCCGGTGGTGTTGGCTATGAACATTTCGCGGCCCTTGGCGGGGGTTATGGCGCGGCCTACGGTGGAAACGCCGATGGGGAACGGATAGTGCATGGTAACTGCGCCGTCCACCTCATGATTATTCAGCATCTCCTCCATCTTCTTGTGGCCCTCTTCATCGTTGGCCACGGGGATGGTGGTTACGCCTTCGGCGGTGAGCGTGCCGATATAGTACACGTCTACGCCACGCTTAGCAGCCATTTTGGCGGCAGCCATGGCGTTCTCTTCGCCATGCTCGCTGCCCATGCCGGTAAGGGCGATCTTCGGGCGGTCCATGAACGCGCCGGTTTCAAGCCCTTCCGCCATCTTCAGGAATGACTGCGCGATTATCTTTTCAATGCTGCCCATGTTGCGCACCTGCCTTATTCATCCTGCCCCATGAGGGAGGTGGCAAATTCGCGCATGGCCTTGGCTATCATCTTCTTGACTTCGTCTTCGCTCACGCCGGCTTCGGCTTTCTCGCCCTTGTTCGCCTCAATAACGAAGGATACGCCGTCAAACAGGTTGGTCATGCGGCCAAGGAACAGCGAACCCTTGCCGATTATCATAACGCGGTTGATCTTGCCGGCCATGATATCGTTGCGGGCGAATCCGATGTAAGGCACGCCGGAGGGGATATGACCCTGGGTGGGCGCCCAACCGGTAAGGCCATGCTCCTTGGTGAAGGAAGCAAGCTCGCTCTTCTGAATATCGCCGCGCTTTACGGCCAGAGCAGCTATCATCTTGTAGTTAGCCAGCGGCACGTCGCCTGCGCCGGCGGGCTTGGTGATGTCGGGGTTCTGCATTTCGGGGGAGAACTTATCAACATCGGTAACCTTCAGACCGGCCCTCTCCAGAGGATCGGTGACCAGGCTGCCTATAACGGCCTGCGGCGCGGAGCCGGTGCCTACGGTGTGGCGGCCGAGTATGCTAAGATCCACAACGGGGCTTACGCCGTCATCCTGGGTCAGCACTACGGCGAAACCGCCCAGCATGTCCTCAAGAATGGGCAGACCCTTCTTGACATGGTCCTTGCCGTTCATGCCCAGCTTTGCGGTGCAGCCGCCGGCGGTGACGACAACGGTCTTGTATGCGCCGGAAGCGATCAGGGAAGCGGCCTCTACCATGGCATGGGCGGGGCCTGCGCAGAAACCACGGGTATCGGAACCGGTGGCGGCGTTAAGGCCGGCTATTTCCGCAACGGACTTGGCAAAGTTGCCGCCGCCGCGCTGGTTCATATCGCCGCAAGCTTCTTCGCAGCAATCTATAACGTATTCAACGTCTTCCTTGTTGATGCCGGCATTCTTTATGCCGCTGAGAATGGCGACTACGCAGGAAGCCTTGCTGACAAGGTTTTCAAGCATGGTGTGCGCGGAAAGGTTGACGTCTATGTCGTGTGCGCGATTTACACAGCCGACCAGCACGTTGTTATCATACAGGCCTTCGGAATGCTCTTCGGCAACAAGGCGCTCTATCTCGGCAATGTCAACGCCCTCGTTAACGCGAGCCATGATGCTTTCGTCGATTATGGGGTTGGCGGCAAGCTGATCGCGATACTTGGCAACGAAGTTCTTGTCCAGCTGAACAAGCTCGAATACGTCGCAGGCCTGCAGCAGCAGCAGGAACTCCTCCTGGGGCATCATCTGGCCGAACTGGCCGTAACGCTCGTGGCAGGGGCATTCCTTGTCGTGCCAGGGCTGGGGAATCTCGGCAAGCTCATCGGGGGTGGCGTTGCCAATGTAAACCTGGTTGGGATAATAAGAAAGTACCTGCTCAAAGCTGCGGAGATGACTGGGCAGCTCCTTGAGGTACTCGCTCTCAGGATTGACTATGCGCTCGGTTGTCTGTGTGGTGCCGTTATGGATGACCATATCGGGGGTATGTACGAGTATGTAACCCGCACCCTTGATTACGCTCTTCATGTTGCATCTATCCTTTCAACATAATATTTCTTTTTTCAAAAAAACGCATACCGCGCTCAATTTGCTTTTTTCCAAAATAGGAAGGTCGGGGCGCGGGCTTACGCCTGCGCCCCGCGTGTGAATGCCTTAATACTTGCAGTACTGTTCGCGGACGGAGGTCATTTCGTTGACTATATCGTCAACATCCAAAACCATCTCCATCATCTCTACCTGCTCGCTATATACGTCAGGATCGAATTCCGCCTTTACTTCAGGCTCGCACACATGATACACCCTGAGTCCCAACTGGACTCCTGTCAACGGACCTGCGAAAGTGGGGTCACCATTGGTGACGGTCTCGGCAGCGAGACCGGCAGCCTCGCCCTCAGCAGCACCCAGAAGAACAACAATGTTCTCGGGGCCATACTGCTCGGCCAAGGACTTTACGCGCCTCTGGTTCTCCAGATCCATTGCACCGGCGGACGTTCAGACAAAGCACTCCGTAGAGGAGAAGACAACATCTGCACCTGCGCTCTTGGCGCACAGTTCGATAGCTTGTCCGGGAACGCCGTCACGGTCACCGATTATGATGACCTTCTTGCCAGCTAAAATGCTCATGCCACATCCTCCTTTTCCATTATTTATAGAAGCCTTTCGGCATTCTATCTAAAAATTTTGTGCCGTTTTACCGGCGGAAAAGGCATACAGGCTAAAATAACTTATCAGCCGATATGCTTCTTTATCATGTTCTCCACGTTTTCGGGAGTAGCGTCGTCCTTAACGAGGGAGTCTATCATCTCGCCGTTTTCGTAGATAGCGATAACAGGCAGGCCGAGAACCTTCTGAGAGATAGCAAGGCGGCGGGCCTTGGTGGTGTTAAGGGCGCAGAACTTCAGCTTATCACCATAGGTTTCGGCATAACCGTGAACATAGGGCATAAGGGCGGCGCAGGGTACGCAACCGTCGCCATAGAAATCTACCAGCACCTTACCGGGGGCCTGAAGCACTTCCGCTTCAAATGTGTTTTTATCAACTTCCAGCATCGTTATATCCTCCTTGGATTATTTGCTTATATAGTAGTCTTATTCCTTGTGGTCCGCAATGTATTTTTCGGCCTGCATGGCAGCGATTGCGCCATCGGCAGCGGCAGTCACAACCTGGCGCAGGCTCTTCACGCGGAGGTCGCCCGCAGCGTATACGCCGTCAAGGTTTGTATGCATATTGTCATCGGTAGGAATGTAACCGTTTTCCATATTCACCTGACCCTCGTACAGGGCGGTATTGGGCAGCAGGCCTATGAAGCCGAACAGGCCGAACATTCCGTCGTCCTCGTCAGCCTCTATGGTGGTCAGTTCGCCGGTCTTGACGTTCTTAACTACCATCTTGGTCAGTATCTCGTCGCCATCTACTTCGTCAACCACGGTGTCCCACATGAAGTGCAGCTTCTCGTTCTTGAAGGCCTTCTCCTGTATGGACTTAGCAGCGCGCAGCTCGTTGCGCCTGTGGATAATGGTAACCTTGCGGGCAAACTTTGTCAGGTACATTGCCTCTTCAACGGCCGCATCGCCGCCGCCGACAACGTAAACTTCCATGCCTTCAAAGAAAGCGGCGTCGCAAGTGGCGCAGAAAGAAATGCCCTTGCCAACGAACTTGCCTTCGTTCTTGCAGCCTATGGGGCGGGGGAAAGCACCGGTGGCCAGTATAACGGTTTTAGCATAATACTCGCCCTTAGTGCCGACGAGCTTTTTAACATCGCCCGTGAGCTCAACGCTCTTTATAGAATCGCGCGCACGCTCTGCGCCGAACTTTTCGGCCTGCTTCGTCATGCGGGCGATAAGGCTGGGGCCGGATTCGCCCTCAAGCTGTGCGCCGGGGTAATTTTCAATTTCATTGGTGATGGCAATTTGGCCGCCATCCTGGCCTTTTTCGATAATAAGTGTGCTGAGGCGTGCGCGGCCGGCATACAGACCGGCAGTCAATCCCGCAGGACCCGCGCCAAGGACTATCACGTCATAGATCTTGCTCATATTCTTCGCTCCGAATCATTTATTTCTCCGCCCGCGGCCCTGTTACGGGCCGCGGGACGTGAGTTCGGTTTAAGTGCCCCGTTTCAGTTTACGATCAAACCTCGAAAATGGTCTGATCCTGAACTTCGGTAGTCAGCGCTTCGAGGGCGCGGTTGACTATCTTCTTGCGGAGGTTGTATTCTTCCTCCGGAGTGAGGGCGGGGTTGCCCAGGGGGTGAGGTATGGCGATAGCGGGAACTATCCTGTTCGCGCCGACCGTCATGGAGATGGGGGTAACGGTACACACGTGAACCACGGGGATACCGGCCCTTTCGATTTCCTTAACCATCGTTGCACCGCAACGCGTGCAGGTGCCTCAGGTCGAGGTCATGATTACAGCGTTAACACCGGCCTGCTTCAGCTTCTGAGCATATTCAGCAGCGAATTTCTTGGCGTTGGCAACGGCAGTACCGTTACCGACGGTGGTGTAGAAGTAATCATACAGCTTGCCGATCTTGCCTTCGCGCTCGAATTCACGCATGACGTCGACGGGCAGTACGCGGTCGGGATCCTCGTTGGCGTATACGGGGTCGTATCCGCCGTGAGCGGTCTCATACTTATCGGGAGTCAGGTTCTCAACACCCGCTATGCAGTATTCGCCATAGTGGGAAGCGGAGGAGGACTCTATATGATCGGGGTTGCCCTTGGGGACGATACCGCCGCTGGTGCACAGCGCGATAACGGCATGGCTCAGATCCTTAACAGCGGGATTGGGGGCAACGCGGTCGAACGAAGGCATGGGATACTCGGTGGTGAAGGGCTTGTCAGCAAGCTTGTTGAGCAGCATCTTCACAGCGCGCCTGGAACCACGCTCCTTCTCGAAGAAGTTGACGCGGATGCCGTTGTTCATGTAACCGTCTTCGCAGGAAGCGCCCAGCTTTTCGCCCTTCATCAGCTTCATGGCAAGCTTGGCCATGGTGGGGGCAGCCTTACGCATACCGGCGGCGTTGTTGGTGGTAGCGACGATGAGGACCTTGTCCTTCAGGTCGGCACCGGGGTTCTCCTCGTACATACCGGTGAGCACGGGGATGCCCAGCTCTTCCTTTACGGCCAGCGCGATGTTGGCGCAGGCATAGCCGTAACGGCCGGCGTTGAACGCGGGACCAGCGATGAACAGATCGGGATTGATTTCCTTGACCCAAGCAAGAATCTGGGCCTTGGATTCCTTCTCATGCTCGGCAAAGTGAGAGTCGCCGCAGACGATAGTGTTGACTATCGTGGCTTCACCCTTCCATGCTGCGTCAAACGCAGTGCCGGGGCCGACGGCGCCTTCCCTGAGCTCGGGAGCGATATGAGCCATTTCCTCGCCGCCGATCTGGGCGAAGAACTGGTTAATATAGTGTACTACACGATAACTCATGTTCTGTTTCTCCTTTCTGAGCCTTACCTGGCACTGAGGCAGTTAAAGCCCATTTCATTGGTGGCGCCGGTGATTACCTGCAGCTCCGCCTCGATGCTGCCATCGGGCCTGAGGGAACCGGCGTGACCGCCAGCGATCTTGTCAACGTAATCGAGGGTGCCTATAACCTTGTCCAGCTTGGGCAGCTCGATAACCATGTTGGCGTTACCACCGGTGACGACCGCGTCAGCCAGAGGATCGGCATCGGCCAGGGACTGGCTCTTGCCATCCTGACCGGCGTATTCGTCGGTGATGATGGTGGTCTTTACGCCAACCTGCTCGATCTTCTTGGTGTTCATGATCAGGTCAGTATCAGGGTTGCCGAAGCCTTCCTGGCTCACGATAACGCCGTCAAGGTCCAGCAGACGGCACAGCTTGGCGCTCCAGTCGGAGGAACGCTGCTTGTCGGCCAGGTAGACGTTTTCGTTGGTGATTATGTTGCAAACATAATTCAGGGTCTTGCCGTGCTGCTCGAACAGATCGGCAACGACGGGGTTATTCTGATGATGATAGGTGGTGTTCTTATCGCAGGCGGAAACGCAGTTACCGCTTATGATAGCGCCGTCCATCGTCTCAGTGGGGTAAATGATGGTGGTCAGGGTGCGCTTGGCATCTACGCCGTAAACATAGGTGTCGTGCAGCAGGCCCTGGCTCTGCAGCATATGGACATAGCCAACGCGGGGCAGATTGGGGTACTTTTCAAGACCTTCGCGGATACCGAGGGTTTCAAACTCCTTGGTCTCGTCGGGGGTCACGTTGCGGCCGAGCTCACCGATAAAGGTAGCGGCACGCAGGCCGGCGATACGCACGGCATGCTCATACTCGTGCTGATGCACACCCTCAACCTGGGTGCAGACCATTACGAGGTTAAGGAGCTTGGAGAACGGAGTGTACTCCGCACCGGGGCCGGTCATATCGATGATGCCCTCCTGGAAGCCAACGATGGGGCCGGCAGTGACGACCGCCATGCCGCGCAGGACATGGGTCTTGCCGGAACCAACGGTGTCCACCTTGGCTATAACGCCGGGGAACTCGCCGCCGGGGCCCTCTACCTTTACGCGGGGCTCGATAACGTCCTTAACAGGGGTAATGCGAACGCTCTCGCCGGGCTTTGCAATGTCAAAGCACACGGATTTTACGCAAGCCTTTACGTCGTCATCCTCATAAACAAAGGCCTTGACGTCATCGGCGTTTACGAAAAGCGTTCCGTTTTCAACCTTGGATTCGTTTGAAAATTGAATGTCCTTGATCTCTATAAAGCCCAATTCCAATTTCAAATCGAACACCTCCTCCTTCTTTTTTTGCATGGTTATATTTGGTTATCCAGTTTACTAAGACCCGCCGCCGCGTCGTAATCCACGGCGCCGCACAGCAGGGTATAGTCGATTAGTTGAAAGTCCCCGAGCACCTTATCGCTCAGCATCCTGTTGCGCGGGGTGAATTTATCATACGCCTCAACGCAGTTGGATATTATTGCGGCCTCGTCCGCGTTCATCTTATGCGGAACCTTTGAGACCACAACGGACTTATAAGGAGTTTCGTTCGGCTTTACGCTGCCGGAAAGCGGATGCGTATAGAGCTTATGCCCCGCATACACCAGATCCCGCACCGTTATCAGTATAGCGCGATAATTCTCCTCGGGCAGGTAACGGACTTCATAGTACTTGCTGAGCACTTTTTCGACCAAGGGATTATTGGTCACTATCATAAAATCCCGTCCGTTCTTCATGCTTGACTGCCCGCCTTTCCCCGTTCCGGCTCCCCGTCTGATTGATTATATCTTGTCAATCAGACCGATAAAAATAGAGTCGGCATACGACATACTTAATACCCGTGCCAGACTCTGTATCTAACCTGAGAGATTCCCCGTCTCGCGGCGGGTTGCGCCTTCGGTGCTGTTCGCTTTCCAGAGTTCGTCAGATTACAGTCCCTTTGCCTGAGATATTCGCGCAGATTCGGCCTTACACTGCGCTTATTCCTTCGGCTCGCCCTTCTGCCACACGGCCTTGGGCGCATCTCCTGCAATCGTCATCCGAAACTATTTATTTCCTTCATACAGAGTCCCCTCCGTATGGTTATAAGATAGCCCATTATCATTAAATTGTCAATATAAATCGGCATTACTATTGAAAAACATGATATTGAAGTTAGTTTAAGCATATAAGCGATAATTCGCGGGATATCGGACGCGCGCATTCGGGGGGACGGTACCCAAAAGGCTCCCCTTTACGGGGAGCTGGCAATACGCCGCAAGGCGGATTGCCTGAGGGGTTGGCGTAAACAAGAGCAACCTCGATGCAACCCCTCCGTCTGCTCGTTTCACTCGCATCCACCTCCCCTTTCAGGGCAGGCTTATAGTTAGTGCTTGCACAATGCCAAAAGGCTCCCCGGCCGGGGAGCTGGCAAACCAAAGGTTTGACTGAGGGGTTGAAATGCACAAAAACCGGAGCAGCGCTGCCGCTCCGGTTCCCGTTGGCGAGAGTATGTGGGAATCGAACCCACCTGGGCAGCTCCTCACCACCTGCAACGGTTTTGAAGACCGCGGGGCACACCAGCACCCATCTACTCCCATACGTTCGGCTATTATAGCATGCACATATTCGCTTTAGCAAGCACTAATTGTGCGCTTATTCGCCAAAGCCCCTGTTAAGCTTGCGAAAATCGCCATCCTTGCGGGTTATTCCGTTCTTATCAAAATATTCAAGCACGGCCAACGCATACTTCCTTGAAGTTGACATGGCGTCGCGGAATTCGGCAAGGGTAATTGTATCGTGCCCGGCAAAGTGCGCCTTCGCCGCGTCGCACGCTTTTTTGTATGATTCGCGCGAATAGCATATCTGCGGCGTGAGCATAACTATGTCTCCCCCGCTCACAACGCTGTCGAGCACCTGCTTGAAATCGTTGCGCTCGTTCATTTGGAACGTGGCCATCACCTCGTCCACCGTGGCCGGCTCTATGCCCGCGGATTGATAATAATCCAGCAGCTTCTTGCGTATTGCGGTCTGCTTCTTCGTATAGTGTATTTCAAAATCCGCGTCCGCATAGCGTTCACCCGCGCGCTTTATCGCGCCCTCGCGGCACAGTTCGGCTATTATGGCATCCGCCGCGGCCTGTTCCGTATTTTTGAACGCCTTCTGCCTAAGCTCCGCCGCCTTCATGCCGGCGTGCAGCGGGTTCTGCTTATGGTATGCGTTAAGCGCAGCCTTTGCGCCGTCCGCCGCCGCATCGAGCGCGCGTGAGGATATGTAGCGCCCCTCTATCGGCTCCACAGCACGGCCGGAGTCCGTAAGTTCGCTCAGTTCCGCGGAAAGCTCCTCCGCGTCTATATTCAGCTTGGCGTTCAGCTTTGCCGCCGTGGGCAGTGCCATGCCCGCCTCGTCAATAAGCTGCAGCACCCTGTCCGCCGCGCTGCCGCCTTCCTTTATTTTCAGCGCCTCTATAACGGAGGGCACGTTGCGCTTATGCTTCATGGGCGCATCGTCCAGTATCACGCCGCCGCCTATCGTTTCAAGCGGCGAATAGAAGCGGATAACAAACCTGTCGCCGTTTTTCGATGCTATCGGCTCCGTCATCCTCAGCTGCGCATAGCCGCTTTCGCCAGGCTCCAGCGCGTCCCGCTCAAGCAGCACCACCTTGGCCAGCATTACGGCAGAGCCGTGGTAAAGATGAACCTGCATATCGTTTGTTATAACGCGGCCGGAGTTTTTAAGGTTCATCAGCTTAACGTCCAGCATTCTTGACACGCGCACGGTATTAGGCTTGGCAACGCAGTCCCCGCGCTGCACGTCCGTCTTTTTAAGCCCGGCAAGGTTCACGGCAACGCGCTGGCCCGCATACGCCGTTTTTACCGTATTACCATGGACCTGAAGGTTCCTTATTCGCGTTTCCGCACCGCCCGGCACCAGCTCCGCAGCATCGCCTTCATTCATACTGCCCTCTATAAGCGTGCCCGTAACAACCGTGCCGAAGCCATCCACGGAGAAAACGCGGTCTATAGGTAGCCTGAACGCAGCGCGCATGTTCTTTTCGCCTGCCTTGCTGACCAGCTTATAAAGCTCTTCCTTCAGCTCCGCGATGCCTTCGCCCGTGTATGCCGAAACGCACATTATGGGCTTGCCTTCAAGGAAGGTGCCCTTCGCGCGCTCCTTCACGTCCTGCTTTATCATGTCCAGCCATTCTTCGTCCACCATGTCCTTCTTGGTTATGACTATAAGGCCGTCCTTTATGCCAAGCAGCGTAAGTATGTTAAGATGCTCCACCGTCTGCGGCATGAAGCCTTCGTCCGCCGCAACCACAAGCATTGCAAGATCTATTCCGCCCGCGCCCGCAAGCATGTTCTTTATGAACTTTTCGTGCCCCGGCACGTCCACTATGCCCGCCTGCGTGCCGTCCGGCCATTCAATGTGCGCAAAGCCGAGCTCTATTGTTATGCCGCGCTTCTTCTCCTCCGCCAGGCGGTCGGTTTCTATGCCGGTGAGCGCCTTTATAAGCGCTGTTTTGCCGTGGTCAACATGGCCCGCGGTGCCTATTATAACGTGCTTCATGCCATAGCCTCCGCTATCGCCTTCTCTATAGTATCGAATTCGCTTTCCGCTATCGTGCGCATATGCAAAAGATACCTTGCGTGGTCAATGCGGCCTATTATGGGCGGTTCGCCAAGGCGCATATGCTTTTCAAGCCTTTCGGGGGATATGCCGTCAAGCTCTATTGCCACGGCGTATGCGTCAAGCAGCTGCATGGGCACGCTGCCGCCGCCCACCTGATCCCGCACGGGAACGCACCGGGCATGCGCGCCTATGGCATTAAGCCTTTGGCAGAGCTTCTCGCCCTTCGCCCTGAGCGCATCCGCGTCCGCGCCGAGCATATTGAGCGTTGGTATAGCATCAAACTCGCGCTGCTCGTCATAGCACCTGAGCGTGGCTTCAAGGGCGGCAAGCGTCATCTTATCCACGCGCATAGCCCTTGTGAGCGGATGCTTTTTAAGCATGTCTATACATTCCTTTTTGCCAACTATTATGCCGCCCTGCGGCCCGCCGAGAAGCTTATCGCCCGAGAAGGACAGCACGTCCACCCCCGCGCGCACGCATTCCTGCACGGTTGGTTCATCGCGTATGCCAAGCCTGTTCAAATCAAACAGGCAGCCGCTGCCAAGGTCCTCTATAAACGGCAAATTATGCTTATGCGCAAGTTCGCCCATTTCTTCCCGCGTCACGGTTTCGGTAAAGCCCACAATGCGGTAATTGCTGGTATGCACCTTCATTATGGCGCAGGTATCTTCGCCAATGGCGCGCTCGTAATCGGCAAGGTGGGTTTTGTTGGTGGTGCCAACTTCCCTAAGCCTCGCCCCGCAGCTTTCCATTATTTCCGGCACGCGGAAGCTGCCGCCTATTTCAACCAGCTCCCCGCGGCTGACTATTACCTCGCCCCCCTTGGCAAGGGCCGAAAGTATAAGCAGCACCGCCGCCGCGTTGTTGTTTACCACCATTGCGCTCTCCGCGCCCGTAAGGCGGCTTAGCAGCCGCTCCACATGGGAATACCTCTCCCCGCGGGAGCCGGATGCCACGTCGTACTCAAGGGTTGAATACCCCGTAGCCGCGTTTATTACCGCATCCACGGCTTCCTTCGCAAGGCATGCGCGGCCAAGATTTGTATGCAGCACAACGCCCGTGCCGTTTATAACTCCCCTAAGGCTGGGGCGGGACTTCAGCCGCGCGCGCTCCGCCGCGGATGAAAGTATATCCTCTGTGCAGGGCAGCGCGTCAAGCGCGCCGTCAAGTATATTCTTCCTTATATTATCCAGTTCCTCGCGCAGCGCTTCGGTAACGCTCACGCGGGGCGCATCGGCGAATAAATGCGCTAAGGTGGGCGACCTTAAAAGATCGTCCACCTTAGGTATGTCTCTCAATAAGCTTTTGTTCATGCCGCTCAGTTTCCTTTCAGCTTTAGCTGATATCATTATATCAGCTTTTTGCCGAGTATGGAAGTGCCGCGGGCATTACTCCTGCGAATAGATAAGCTCGTATTCCTCCCTCTTGCCCGGATGCACTATGAAAACGCTTTCGCAGTCTTCGCCCATGGCCTGGGTATTTGCATCATCCGCGCTGTACCGCACGCACGTTCCGCAGGAAGAGCTAAGCGCGCGCGGCACGGGCATCATCCTTGCGCTTATATTCAGCGCGCTAAGCGCGCGGTGCGCCATTATGGCGGCAAGATGGGTATGGAATGTAGCTATATAATCGTTCACTTTTTAAGCGTCAAACGGTAATCCGTTCCTTCCTTATCCACGCTCACGGCATAGCCTGCGTTGGTGGCGTAGCGGGTTATGTTTTCAACCGCGCACTGATCGTCCACCATCACTTCAACTTCCTTGGGAGCGTTAGCTTTGACCTCTTTCTGCACCATTGCAACGGGCATGGGGCAAACAAGTCCTCTTGCGTCTATCATAACTTTACTCCTTTGCTGATGTCAAATACAAAATTACGCGTCCGCCTTCTTGGGCATATTCAGCAGCGATATGGCAAGCACGAACGCTATGCCTATCACTACCGCTATCCTGCCCGCGGTGGGTACGCCGCCTGCGGCATCGGCACTCGCGGCAACGCCGGCAAGGCCGAAGTTATGCGCAAACGCCGCGCCGGTTATCATGCCGAATACGGTAACGGTGCTGTCGCTGTTGCCCTCGCCGGCAAGTATGAGCTGCCTGAGCGGGCAGCCGCCGAGCAGGACGCTGCCCCAACCGACCAGAAGCATGCCAAGGAGATTCCAAACATGATCGCTATGGGCAACGGGCTGGCCGGAGAAGCCAAGATTGAAATGCCCCGTTATAAGGTTGCCCGCAAGCACAACCACGAATATGGCCACGAAGCCATACAGCAGCTTGAAATCGCCGAACATCATGCCGTCGCGGATGCCGCCAACCATGCAAAGGCGGCTCCTCTGCGCCAGCGCGCCGACTACAAGCGCTATGCCAAGCGCTGCAAAGAACGGCGCAAATAGGGAACCGGGGCCGGCTTCGCTGAACTTGAACAGCGAAGGCACGGCGACAACAAGAATAAGCAGGCCGAGCATGAGCGCGGGGAGGATGGTGCCTTCGGTAACGCCAAGGGTGTAATTACGCCTGAGCGAGAAGCCGCGCTTCATGAACTGCACGCCGATGAATATGCCGATGGTGAAGCCGATAAGGGCCACGAGCGCGTTAAGATCGCCGCCGCCAAGGCGGATGACCATACGCAGCGGGCAGCCGAGGAACGCAAGGGCGCCTATCATTACAAACGCGCCCAGCACAAAGCGGGTAGCCGGGGAGCTGCCGCCCTTTGAGCGAAACTCGCCCTTAATGAGCGCCATTATGAAAGAGCCCAGCACAAGGCCGATTATTTCGGGGCGCACATACTGCACCTTCGCCGCGCCGTGCAGGCTGCATGCTCCGGCTATGTCCCTGAGGAAGCAGGCTATGCAGAAGCCCATGTTGGCGGGGTTGCCGAGCGCGGTGAGCAGCACGGCGGCAAGACCTACCAGCGCACCGGCTATGACCACGATCCAGTTTACCTTTTTCATTTTCGTGATATCTCCCTATAAAAAATAATAGTTCATGTCAAAACAGTAAAATCATTATGTCCTGACAGAAAATATTATAGAATATGCGACAGAAAATGACCAATTTATATTTTGAATCGTGTCTACTTATTATCGTTTTATTCTGTTTATATATTATATATTATTTGTATGAATATGTAATGCCATCAGTTGACAGGGGTGCATCATAATAACGTTCGCGGCCGCTGCAATAGTTATAATAAACACCGGCCGCGAGCTGCGGGCGCCTACGCCGTAATATCCAGCCCAAATTTTACCTTTACGCGGTTCAGCTTTTTTATCCACGGCGTGCCGAGCGCCCAAAGCACAAGGAACGTGCATACGCCGTGGCTCAGGTCGAAGAAAAAGCTTGAAACATACGCCGCGGCAACGCTTTGCCAGGTTATTGGGTTTATGTAGCCTATTATGTAATAAAGGTTCATAACCCACCCGTAGCCGAAGCCCGTAAGCAGCCCGAACATGCACAGGCGGAACGATGCGCGCTCACTTATGCCGCGCGCATAGTGCAGCATATCCCCGCGCGATGTGTTCGCGGGGCATATTCTGTCCCACATGGGCGAAGCAAAATGCCGCCGCGGCTTTTCGCGCTCAAAGAAGCCCGATTTTTGCAGCCGCCCAGCAACAAAGCCTATCATGCCCCAGCAGAACATCTGCCATGGCGTCCACGGCCCCTGCCCGAATATAAAATTGGAAACGAACGCCGTGAGTGCGCCCGTCATAAAGCCCGCCTCCGGCCCGAACGCAACGGCCGTGATTATAACAATTGCGGACACGGGCTTGAAATTGGGCAGCGGTATAAGCTGAAACACCGTCCGCCCCACAACGCCCAGCGCCGCCATGACCGCCAGCGGCACCATTTCCCGCGCTCGCGGCTTCCTGCGCTCAAATTTAAGAAAGAACGGCACGCTGCACGCAGCAAGGAACACCAGCCCCATTATTATGTCCGAATTCATTACTATCGTGTCCCAAAGGCTCAGCTCCCCGTACGGGCTTATCGTGGCCCTTGTGGCATGATAATACGAAAACGCAACAAGCAGCACGCACAGCACCGCTATCGTAACGCCCATCACAGCACCGGCGCGCTTCATTGCAGCAGTTTTTTGCATTGCGAAGCAACCTCCCCGCTTGTTATGCAGCCCGGCGCAACGTCCCCCGCTATGCGGTTGGCGTCGGTTGTATAAAATCTGTTCCCGCCGAAGAACTCATGCGGCTCCCCGCGCGATATTATGCCCCCGTCGAACATCATTGCGCACTCGTCCGCATACTGCGCGGCAAAGTCCACGTCGTGCGTAACGGCCAATATAGCTGCGCCCTCCTTGCAAAGGCCTTTGAGCATATTTGCAAGCTGAAGCTTTGCATATGCGTCAAGCCCCTTTGTAGGCTCGTCCAGCAGCAGCACGTTCGCGTCCCTCAGCAGCAGCTTGCCTATGGCAAGGCGCTGCGTCTCCCCGCCGGAAAGGTCATACGGGTGCGAATCATAAAGCCCGCTCAGCTCAAGCCGCTCCGCCATTGCCTTTGCACGCGCCTCGTCCCCGTCGGAAGCATCCATAAGCTCCCCCAGCACAGTATCCGCCGTGAACAGCGTGCGCGCGTTCTGCGGCAGCATGCATAGCTTTTTGCCCTTATCCAGTTTCACCTTGCCGCGGTATGCTTTGTTTAGCCCGCACAGCACCGAAAGCAACGTGCTTTTGCCCGCGCCGTTGCCGCCCAGCAGGCACATAAGCTCCCCTTCGCAAAGCGATATATCCGCCCCGCGCAGCACATCCGCGCCCTTTGCATCATAGCGGAACCAAAGCTCCTTCGCACTCAGTATGGGCTCCGCGCTGATTTTCGGCGCGTCTATACTCAGCGGCTGCGCTTTTTTATCGCCCAATATTCGTTTCAGGCCCAGCCGTGCGTCCCGCACGGTAAGCGGCAGCTCCTCCTGCCCAAGCGCGGCGAATATCCTTACCGGCGCACTCATGCCGAAAAACAGTCTGTCCCCCTCCCCGCTCCGGCAAAGGTTGCGCACCGTCTCCTCCGGCCTGCCTTGGCTTATTATGCGCCCGTGCTCCATTACGGCTATCTTATCCGCCGCGGGCAATACCTGCTCCAGCCTGTGCTCGGTTATAAGCACCGCAACGCCAAGCTCGCGGTTTATCCTGCCCACAGCGTCCAGCAGCTCCCGCGCGGCAAGCGGATCGAGCATGGCGGTGGGTTCATCCAATATAAGCAGCCGCGGGTCCATCGCAAGCGCGCCCGCAAGGTTCAAAAGCTGCTTCTGCCCGCCTGAAAGGGCGTATGTTTTGTTCCGGAACCAGCTCTCCATGCCGAAAAACGCCGCCATTTCCGCCACGCGCCGCCTTATTACCCCAACGCTCAGCCCCATGCATTCAAGGCCGAACGCAAGCTCGTGCCAAACATAGTCCGTAACTATCTGATTATCGGGGTTCTGCTGAACGAAGCCTATCTCCGCCGCGGCGCGCCTTGTGTTGAGGCTCGCTATCGCCACTCCATCGTATGTTATGCTGCCCTCCCGCGCACCCGCAGGGGTAAGCTCCGGTTTTATTTGGCGTATAAGCGTTGTTTTGCCGCAGCCGGACGCGCCGGTCAGCAGCACATATTCGCCTTCGTTTATTTCAAGCGATGCATTGATAAGCGCGCTTTTCTTCGCGCCCGCATATGTAAAGCTTATTCCGTCAATCCGCACGAGCGCCATACCGCTGCCTCCTTCATCTCCAAAATCGCCCCCATGAACATAACCGCCGCATACGCCGCAAGCATCGCCGCGCCGCCCGCGTCCGTATCAAGCGCATATATGCGTGGGTAGAATTCCATGTATCCGTAGCCGTATATCCTGCCCGCCGCGCACACCGCCGCAAGCGACAGCACCGCCGCCATTATGACCGCACTTCGCGTATCGAAGCGGAACAGATGGAACGTTGTGCGCCGCGCCTCTCCATAGCCGCGCGCGCGCATGGAATCCGCCGTTTCAACCGCCGCTTCCATGCTCATCGTAAGCAGCACAGATAGCCTGCGCATAACCGCGCCCAGCTTTTGCGTAAGGCGCTGCGGCTTGCCGTTTAGCATTGTTTCCGCCGCGGCTATGTCCGCCGCATCTTTTTTAAGCTTTGGTATGAACCTGAGCGTCATGGTTATCAGCAGGGCGGTATTTGGCGCAACGTTGCCGAACAGATACAAAAACTTATCGCTCGTCATAACCTGCTGATAGCACGCGAACCAAACTATTATCGCGCTGAGCGTGCATGCGGACACAAGCCCGTAGCTTATCGCCTCCAGCGTTATCCATTGATCGAACAGCATAAAAAGCATAGTTGCGCCGCGGTGATTGAAAAGCGGATTGCCAATGGCTATGAGCAAAAACATGGGCAGCACGAATTTGTAAGTATTCGCCGTTTCCTTCCCGCCGCGAAGCAGTATGCTGAACGCCGTGCCGCCCGCCAGCGAAAGCGCCGCCGCTGCCGGATGCGAGCAGGCCAGCGTAAGCCCTATCGCCGCCACGAAATACGCCATGCATACGGACGGATGCAGCGCCGCAAAGAACCGCGCGCGCACCTTCGCCCCGTGTTCCATATTATTCCTTTCCGCAACGCACCTTTATAAAAAGTGAAGCGGCAGTTCTGCAAAAGTTTCAAAACTGCCGCTTATAATGCACATTAAAAATAATATTCTGCGCGCGCATTTTGCGCGGAGAATAAAACGTTCGTAGGTCTTCTGGCTTGCGAATACGGCGCGGCGAAATCCGCCCGTGCCTGCGCGGCTGCGTAAGCCTTCTCGGTTTCCCAATGACCGGGCAAAAAGCCCCTTTTGTACGCATCCGCTCAACGCTTACAGCTTGCAAAAAATCCTGTGCAAGCGCGGGATTTTCACCCGACTTCCCTTGTTGATCTTCGGGTTTCGCCCGAAGCCACGGCGTTGCTGTATGTTCTGTTGATTTAATTATACCACCGTTAAAGGGCGGAAAGCAATACGGCCGGGCGTAATGCCCGCTTCTTCCTTTACATGCCGGCATATTCATGTTATAGTAAGCTTACGCGGATGCCGTGTATAAGTAACCCGTTGGAATCCTTAAAACCATTGAAGCGTTAACTTTTAGGACTTGGCCATGTTCGGCCTGCAAGTGAACAGTAAACAAACGAAAGGATTTTCTCTCTATGCTATCCATGCACCTGCGCCAGCTTTTCCGCAAACCTTTGCGTACAATACTATATTTTATGGTATTGGTAATTCTTACGGCTTTTTTCTGCACAAGCTTGAACTTGTATATGAATAGTCAATACAATCTCAGGCTTGCCGATGAAACATATACAACCATAGCTGTAATGGAACTTTATGCGGACGTGGACAGCTATGGCAATCTGATTAGTAACATCACTAAGGCTGATGATTATGCCGGATATTATGCGCTTACGGTTTATGGATATGATTTAGAACCCATAATAAATGCGCCAAGCGTAAAGAAATATGAGCTGAGGGCGCGATACGGAGCGTTCAGTGAAAACAACATTGCAAAAAAAATGGATGAAAACATCCGTGGGCTGATAGTTCCATATTACAATGAAGATGTGCTGCATTTTAAGCTTAATATTGATAATAATACCATGCTTGACCCATATAATGCAGGGCAAGAGATAACGCCGAATCTGACCCTCAACGGATTTGCTCTTCCGGATTTAGTTCTAAGAGGGATTTATTCTGATCGAGAAAAGCATTGGCTAATTTCATTTGTGTTTGATGTTATAGATACCGCCACAGATGCATTCTTAACAAAAGATAAGAATGCAGGGCGCATAAATGCCGGTGTTGACATAAGTGGGGAATATATATTTGAGCATTATACAGATGCGTTAAAAAAACTTAACTATACAGATCCGTCACAAAATTATGTATACCTTGAGCCTGATGTTGAGTATATTGGAGTTATACGCGCTCTCCACGGAAATGCGGGCAGAGGTGAATTTGGGACTGAGATGCTCGGCAAAAATACAATTACGCAGATGTTCTTTGAAGCAGACGTATTTTTTACCAAACCTGCATATAGGTATCAAAAAGGGAGAAACGCAAATCAAGAATTTGTCGGTAAATTTTATACGGAAGAACACCCATTTTGGTTATATAAATATGAAGATATAGAGAATGACCCTGAGTTGAAAGAAAAATATGAGCAAATAAGCAGAGCATACCATATCAATTCACGGTCTTTTGGCGTAACGACCACAAATGATATTACCGGCATTCCGGCATTTAACCTTGGTAACATGTTTATAAGGGAGGGTCACGCCATTTCGGACGAAGAATTTGCTTCCGGTGCAAAGGTTTGCATGATAAGCAAGGAGCAAGCCGTTGTGCAGAATTGGAAGGTCGGGCAGAAAATAAATTTCAACTTTTATGAATACGGTTACTTCTCTAATTCAAGCGATGAACTTAAGCCCCGCTACACCTACACCTCCCCCGACAACTTCTTCGACAGCGGCGAATATGAGGTAGTCGGCATATACGACGTGCGTCCCATGACCGGCAGTTCGACCATATCCGAGGCCGCGATATCCGTCCCCTGGAACACAATCTACATTCCCGAAAAGTCGCTTGAGAACGCCCCTGCCGAGGAGGACAGACCCGTCACGGGCGCGCTGCTGACCATATGGCTGGAGAACGGCAAAATTGAGCCGTTTATAGAACGCATGAACGAACTCGGCATAACAGGCGCAAAGCAAGGCGACTATGAGGCACGGTTCACGTTCTATGACCAAGGCTATTCGAGAATACAGCCAAGCTTGGAAGCACTTTCCGGCACGGCGGAGCTGCTGCTGATACTGTCATCCTCGCTGTTGGTAATAGCCGCATTACTTCTGGCGTTCTTCTATGCACAGTCGCAGAAGCAGAGCATAGGCACAATGCGCCTGCTTGGTTGCAGCAAGGCAAGAGCATTTGCCGCAGTTATGCTGAGCGCGCTTATAATTGCCGTGACAGGTGCGCTCATAGGTGCGGCAATAGGGCATGCCCTTACCGCCGGCGTAGGTGAAAGCATAATGGCCAATGCCAACCAAACTCCTGAGGAGTTTCTCGCCTTCAGCGCATACTTGGCCGAAAGCACGCAAGTTGAAGTTGAATTTGCGCTCGGCGCAGATGCAAAAGTAAGCCTGCTAACATGCCTTGCCGCGCTGGGGCTGTTTATCGTTGGAACGCTCGTGTTCGTCATACGCTATCTCGGCAAAGGACCGAGAGAGCTGCTGCCACGGGCGGGAGAGTAAACTTTTTTGCCAGGGGGCCGGGGAAGATTTCGATTTCTCCCCTCCCTTACCTCACAAAATTGGTACTTACGCGGGGCTCACGCTCGGGCAGGGTTATGCCGGCGGCTTTGCCCGCGGCGATGCACTTGAGCAGCCACGCCATGTTGCGGCCAAGGGTGCGCATGGTCTGCAAGCCTTCCTTGTCCTGCGCCACTTCTTCGGGGCTGTTGCCGTGCACCATGCACCAATACTGGCTGGGCACTATGGGCATGCCGCGGATTATGAAATACTTGTTCAGCACGTCAAGCGTGGCGGTGGTGCCGGCGCGGCGGGCGGAGACTATTGCTGCGGCAGGTTTGCCGGCGCAGTTCACGCTGCCGCCATAGAACAGGCGGTTCAGGAATGCTATAAGGTTGCCGTTGGGGCCTGCGAAATACACGGGACTGCCGACTATTATGCCGTCCGCCTCGTTCACCTTTTTGCGGGCGATGGCAACAACCTCGTCCTCTTTATCGAACACGCAGGGCTTGCCGCCGGCGCACGCGCCGCAGTCCGTGCAGCCCTGTATCGCCTTTGCGCCTATATGGAATATCTCGGTTTCTATTCCGGCTTCGTTCAGCGTCTTTTCCGTCTCCTTCAGGGCGGTATAGGTGCATCCGCGCGGGCGCGGGCTTCCGTTGATAAGCAATACCTTCATTGTATATATCCTCCTGTTTATTATTCTTCGCCTTGTATCATATAGCAATCCGGCGTGGGCATTTCCTTGGGCAAAAGCCGCGCACGCAGTTCTTCATCACGCTCTAATTCATCGGTTATAACAACCGTTGTGCCGGGGCAAAGGTAAAGATACACCCATTGCGCATCGTCCGGCAGCAGCCGTATGCACCCGTGCGACGCGGGCTCGCCCAGCTTCCAGAATTCTTCTTCCATAAGATATCTGTCGTCCCGCTCGGAATACGGCACGGAGTGGAAATATATCCTGCCGCGTATCTGGCTCCAATACTGGGCATAGCAGTTGAACCGCACAAAAAACGCGAAGCGCTTGTAATCATCGCCCATTGTAAACGTTCCGCGCGGGCTGCGGTTGGTTTCCTCTATTCCGCTTGAGCATATCATCTCGCGCACAAGCGTGGTGTATTCGCCGTTTTCATCTGCGGTATATACAAAAACGGCCTGATTGGTCAAATCCACCACCGCCTTAAACAGCGCCGGATCGTCGTTCAGCTTAGCTTCCTCCGCATAGCGTCCGCCCTCATGCGTCCTCAGGCTTTTTGCCGCAAGGGGATAATCCTCGCTGCGGTATGCCGTAGGTTCGGGCGTAGGCTCCGGAGTCGGCTCGGGAGTAGGTTCGGGCGTTGGCTCCGGCGTGGGGGTAGGCGTAGGCACGGGAGTAGGCGTTGCAGGCGCGGGCGTGGGCGGCTGTATTTCAACCGTTTCCACCGGCGCATAAGGATTGATTATGCCGCAGGCAGCCATCAGCAGCGCCAGCGGTATACAAAGCAACAATGTATACTTGTGTATTTTCCTGTTTTTCATGACATTATTGTAACACATATGCCGCCGCGCTTGCAATAAGTACTGCTTCGGGGTATAATCATTTCGGTTAAGGTTATATGACCTTATTATGCGATATTCATCGCGCAACGTTGAAAGGAGCTATTTGAAAATGAGTGATTACATTGAGGCGCTTGGCATAATCGCGCCCAAGGCCGTGTACAAGAATCTTACGCCTGCACAGCTTGTAGAGCATGCGCTTCGCCGCGGCGAAGGCACGCTGAGCGAGACCGGCGCGCTGGTAGTGACCACCGGCAAATATACCGGCCGTTCTCCCGACGACCGCTTCGTGGTCGATGCGCCCAATATTCACGACGATATAGATTGGGGCAAGGTAAACGTTCCCATAAGCGAAGAAAAGTACGAAGCCATATATAACCGCATGACCGCTTACCTGCAGGGCCGCGAGCTGTTCGTATTCGAAGGCTTTGCCGGTGCTGATGAGCAGTATCATCTGCCCGTGCGCGTTGTTAACGAGCTTGCCAGCCAGAACCTGTTCATCCATCAGCTGCTTGTCCGTCCTACCGAGGAGCAGCTCAAGGACTTCGTTCCCGGCTTCACCATAATCGCGGCCCCCGGCTTCAAGTGCTCCCCCGAAGTGGACGGCGTGCACAGCGAGGCCGCAATAATAGTCAATTTCAACAAGCGCACCGTTATAATTGCCGGCAGCCAGTATGCGGGTGAAATAAAGAAGAGCGTATTCTCCGTGATGAACTATCTGCTTCCCAAGCAGGGCGTGTTCACCATGCATTGCTCCGCCAACGTTGGCGCGGATGGCGACAGCGCGCTGTTCTTCGGCCTTTCCGGCACCGGTAAGACCACCCTTTCCGCCGATCCTAACCGCAGCCTTATAGGCGACGACGAGCACGGCTGGAGCGAGAGCGGCATATTCAATATCGAAGGCGGCTGCTACGCCAAGTGCATCAACCTTTCCCAGGAAAACGAGCCCCAGATTTGGAATGCCATCAAGTTCGGCTCCCTGGTTGAAAACGTTGTTATGGATCCCGAAACCCGTAAGCTGGACTATGCGGACAACAGCCTGACCGAGAATACCCGCGTGGGCTACCCCGTGGATTATATCCCCAACTGCCTCATTCCCGGCGTTGCGGGCCATCCCAAGACCGTTATATTCCTTACTGCGGATGCTTTCGGCGTGCTGCCTCCCATCTCCAAGCTCAATGCCGACCAGGCCATGTATCACTTCGTGTCCGGTTACACCTCCAAGCTGGCCGGTACCGAGCGCGGCATAGTTGAACCGCAGACCACGTTCTCCACCTGCTTCGGCGCGCCCTTCCTGCCCCTGCATCCTTCCGTATACGCGAACATGCTGGGCGAGCGCATTGAAAAGCACAACACCAACGTTTATCTTGTAAACACCGGCTGGGCTGGCGGCAAGTACGGCGTAGGTTCCCGTATGAAGCTCAAGTACACCCGCGCCATGGTTACCGCCGCGCTGAACGGCGACCTGGAGAAGGGCGAATTCGTGCTGGATCCCATATTCAACGTTATGGTTCCCACCACCTGCCCCAACGTGCCGGATGAATTCCTCAGCCAGCGCAGGCTTTGGAACAACGATGCCGAATACGAAGCCACCGCAAAGGATCTGGCCGCCCGCTTCGTGAAGAACTTCGAGAAGTATTCCAACATGCCCAAGAACATCATCGAAGCCGGCCCGAAGGCCTAAAGCATAGCTTTTTCGAAGAAGCGGCTAATTGCCGCTTCTTCGACTTTTTCTCGGTTTTTTCCTCTCGCGTTCGCTCCCGGGCGGCAAAACCCGCAGGGTATGAAATCCCTTCGGGCTTTCTCCGTTTCGGCGGCAAAGCCGCCAAAGCCGGAGTAAAATTAAAGGGGCTTATCGCCCCTTAACAACCCATTTTTCAAAATTTCTGTTCTACATTACAATCTTACTTAACGCGCTGGTTTTTCCGTCCGGCTTTTTGATGCAGATATAAAGCGCATTGCCGTCGGCTTTTTTATAAACCCTCAGCCGTTCGCCTTCAAGGCTGGGCGCGCTGAAATGTATCTCTGCGGACTTTATTTTGCCCGATGCTATCTCCTTCGCGCTCAGGCAGTCCAGCGCAAGACGCGCATAGCAAACGTTGTTCATATGCTGCCCGAAGTCTATGTCCGTTGAACGGACGGTATATTCAAACGCAAAGTCATCCTCGCCGAAATCATCCGCAAAGCGTGCGGGCGCATCCGTTATGCCCTGCATGGCGCTGTATTCAAAATCCTTCGGAAAGCCCGTATCGCAAAAGTGCATCAGTCTGCCGCCGCTGCCCAGTATTGCCCATTGCGTCCTGCCGAGGGCGATGAGCCTTTCGCCCTGCTTTAAGCTGTAGCTTCTGAAGCAGCGGTATGCTTCGTCCGCGCATTGCTCGGGCCACGTTGCCGCCGTGACCGTATCCATAAGCCGCGCGCGGGAGAAGAAATCTATCCGCGTGTGTACCGTCAGCCAAAATTCGCCGCGCTTGGCCATTGCCATTCCGCCAACGCCTATCTGCTCCGCATGTTCCGCGGCCATTGCCTGAAATATAGTGAACGCCGCCAGCGGGGACATTGCCGCCGCCGCGTCGCAATAGTCCGGCGAAATTATATATTCCTTTTCAAATACGCTTTGTGCCATTGCTTCTCCCTCAGCTGTTCAGTTTAAGCGCGTTTATCATGTGCCGTATGTGTATGCTCATGGCGTGGCTTGCGCCGTCCCCATCGCGCTTCATAATGAATTCAACTATCAGCGCATTGTCCCGCCGCACAATATCTTTGAGCAGCTTTTGATTGGTGGATACGAGCATTACCTCATGCACGGCACTGTTTATAATTGGGAAAAGACGGCTTATGAATTCGTTGTGGCTTGCCGCGCCTATCATCTCATGAAACTCCTGGTCGGCATCCGGCCAGTTGCCGTCGCTCCTGAGCAGTCTGTTAACCTTCTTCGACTGCTCCTCTATTGCGGCAAGCTCGCTGTCGTCCGCCCGTTCGCAGGCAAGCTTAACGCTTTGCGGTTCAAACATAAGGCGTATTTCGTAAAGATCGCTCAGCCGCACGCGCATAAAGTCAATCGAGCTTATGCTTACGTCGCCTATGTTAGGCAGTTCGTTGGCGATGAATGTGCCGCTGCCGCGCTTGACCACCAGAACCCCCTGCGCTATCAGCGCGCTCACGGCTTCCCTGAGCGTTGCGCAGCTAACGCCAAGCCTTGCGGAAAGCTCAAACTCGTTGGGCAGCTTGTCCCCCGGCTTGAACTGCTTTTGTATCAGTATCATGTCGTAAAGCGCCTCTCCTGTGCGCTCGGTAAGGCTTTTTGCCTTGGTTGAGGGCATAGCGTTCATCCTCCGTTTCTGCTTTTGGCATATTATAATCGAAAGCGGCGCTCAAATGCAATAGATATGCGCCCTTTGCAAACGCCAATAATGTATGATACAATATATATTCAATAAAACAAGTGTGAATTAAAACGAAGAGGAGTACAGTGCAAATGGACATGATAAAACGGTTTGTCAGGTATTATAAACCGCACAAGCGCCTTTTTATGCTGGATACGGCATGCTCTCTAATGGTCGCCGTATGCGATCTTTTTTACCCGATGATAGCCAAAAACATAACCAACGTATATGTTCCCAATAAGGAGCTCAGGCTGCTGCTGGTTTGGGCGGGCGTGCTGCTTGGGATATATCTTATAAAGGCGGCACTGAACTATATAATTCAGTATTGGGGCCATATCGTGGGCGTAAGGATACAGGGAGATATGCGGCGCGACATGTTCCGCCATCTTCAGAAGCTGCCCTTCTCCTTCTTTGATGAAAACAAGACCGGCGCGATAATGAGCCGCCTTGTGAACGACCTGTTTGAAGTATCGGAGCTGGCGCACCACGGGCCGGAGGATGCGTTCATATCCGGCATAACGCTGATAGGTTCCTTTATAATGCTTGCAAACATAAATCTCTACCTTGCGCTGATAGTTTTTGCGGTGATACCGCTTATGATATTCTTTGCCGTTAAAACGCGCAGGGAGATGAACGCCGCGTTCAAGGCGTCCCGCGTGCAGGTGGGCGAGGTGAACGCGAATGTTGAAACGGCGATAGCCGGCATGCGCGTTTCCCGTTCATATACCGCGGACGAGCATGAGAACGCCAAATTCGGCGTGGCCAACGAAAGCTTCAAAAAAGCGCGCAGCCGTGCATACCGCGCCATGGCAACGTTTGGCAGCGGCATGAACTTCTTTAACGATATGCTCTATCTGCTGGTGCTTACGGCGGGCGGCCTGTTCTTCTATTACGGCAAGATAGACTCCGGCGATTTTGTGGCGTTTTTGCTTTACGTTTCAATATTCATGAAGCCCATAAACCGCCTTGTGAGCCTGTTTGAGCAGCTTCAGGAGGGCATGACAGGCTTCCAGCGGTTCGTGGAGATAATGGACGAACCCGAAGAAGCGGACGACGGCAAGCTGAATCCGGACAAGCTTGAAGGCAACATCGTTTTTGACGACGTATCCTTCCGCTATTCAAACAGCGACTCCGCCGATACCGAATCAAAGGTGATATCGCACCTTTCCATGCGCATAGACAAGGGCAAGACCGTTGCGCTGGTAGGTCCCTCCGGCGGCGGAAAGACCACGCTTTGCAACCTTATACCGCGATTCTATGAAATAGACTCCGGCGCGATAACCATAGACGGCATGGACATACGCGATATGTCCCGCTATTCCCTGCGCCGCAACATAGGCATAGTTCAGCAGGACGTTTTTCTTTTCAACGGCACCATACGCGAAAACATTGCCTACGGCGATCTTGACGCAACGGACGAGCAAATAATTGAAGCCGCAAAGAAAGCCAACATACACGATTATGTCATGACCCTTGAAGAAGGCTACGACACAAACGTGGGCGAGCGCGGCGTTAAGCTTTCCGGCGGGCAGAAGCAGCGCATATCCATTGCGCGCGTGTTCCTGAAAAACCCCAGCATACTTATTCTGGACGAGGCCACGAGCGCGCTGGACAACGCAACCGAAATGCTAATTCAGCAGTCCCTGTCGGAGCTTGCCAAGGGCCGCACCTGCATAATAGTTGCGCACAGGCTTTCCACGATCAAGAATGCGGATGAGATAATAGTCCTTACCAAGGACGGCATAGAGGAACGCGGTACGCATGATGAGCTGATGAAGCTTAATAAAATGTACGCCGGCCTTTATATGTATCAATTCAAGGAATAAGAAAAGAGACAAAAAAGCGGGCTTTACGCTGTTTCAGGTAAAGTCCGCTTTTTCTTCCCCCCAAGCCTCGCCGCTTGTAGGGGTATTGTAGCATTTTTAATAAGAAAAGTCTTACACTTTTTGCACAATTTCAAAATATTTTTTATGCGCCCTTTTTCACCCGCTCAAATTCGTCCTGTATCTCCTTTGAAGGGGCATTTGTGAGCAGAGACACGACAATTATGAATATGCCGGACACTATGAACGCGGGCAGCAGCTCATATATGCCGAATATGCCGCCGAGGGGCTTTATAACAAGCTTCCATATGAACACCATGCCGCCGCCGGAGAGCATGCCGGCTATCGCGCCGGCGCGGGTCATGCGCTTCCAGAACAGGCTGAACAGCACCAGCGGCCCGAACGTTGCCCCGAAGCCAGCCCATGCGAAGGAGACTATTGTGAATATTACGCTGTTTTCATCCAGCGCAATCACTATGGCTATGGCGGTTATTACCGGCAGCATTATGCGCGAAAGCGTCATAACTTCCTTATCGGTGGCGTTCTTCTTAAATATGCCCTGATAGGCGTTCTTCGCAAATGCGGACGCGGCGATGAGCAAATATGAATCGGAAGAGCTTATGGTCGCCGCCAATATGCCCGCCATTGCAAGCCCCGCAAGCGCCGCAGGCAGCAGCGAACGGGAAAGATAGACGAATACGTTTTCCGCCTCGGACGCAGTTGTCAGCGCCGTGGGGAACAGCGCACGGCCCACTATGCCTATCATTATTGCCGCCGCAAGCGAAATCACTACCCAAACCATTGCCACGCGGCGCGCGCGCTTGAGCTCATCCTCCCTGCGGATGGCCATGAAGCGCAGCAATACCTGCGGCATTCCGAAATAGCCAAGGCCCCATGCCAGCATACTTGCCACGCTGAGCGCACCGTAATTCTGCCGCGCGCCGAACGAAGGCACGCCGTTCACGGCAAGCTGCACCCCGCCTTCGGTAACGGGATCCGCTATGCCGAAAAATTCAAGGAAACCGGGGAAATCCTTGACGTTTTCAAACACCGCGCCAAGGCCGCCCGCATTCGCCACGCCAAGCGTAAGCACCGCCACAAGCACAACCACCATTACAATGGCCTGCATAAAGTCCGATGCGCTTTCGGCCAAAAAGCCACCGAGCAAGGTGTATATAAGCACGAATGCCGCGCCAACGAGCATCATTGTGATATACGGCGCGCCGAACAGCGTTGAAAACAGCTTGCCGCAGGTAACAAGGCAGCTTGCCGCATACACCGTGAAGAACACCAATATAAACGCGGCGGAAATGCCCATTATGACCTTCTTTTTCTCATGAAAACGATTGGAGAAAAACTCCGGCAGGGTTATGGCGTTGTTTGCGGCGATGCTGTATCGCCTGAGCCGCTTGGATACCACCAGCCAGTTTATGTACGTTCCCACGGCAAGACCCGCCGCCGTCCAGAACGCATCTGCCAGCCCGCACCAGTATGCCACGCCTGGCAGGCCCATCAGCAGCCAGCCGCTCATGTCCGATGCTTCCGCGCTCATTGCGCTTACCCACGGGCCTAAGCTCCTGCCGCCCAGGAAAAACTTTTCCGTATCTGCATTCGCGCGGCGGGCAAAGAATATGCCAATGCCTATTACCGCCGCCATGTACACCACCATCACTATCAATATTTGCAGCGATTCCTGTCCCATTTGTGTCCTCCTATAACTTAACATGAAATAAATTCATGTTTTATACCGTTCAATCTATGGTATCGGCGTATTATAGCGGCGTATCGAGCAAAACGCAAGCCGTATTTTGTGTAAAAATTCTGCCGCAGGGCTTGTCAAACGGCAAAAAGTGCCGTATCATATAGCAAAATGGGATAAGATGAAACTTATTCATCTTTATAAGGAGGACGATATGAGCGACGCTAAATACGCCATGTTTATAAAAGCGGTTGATAAGAAAAGCCTTGCCCTTGCCGCGCAGGAGCTTTGCTGCACGCCCAGCGCCGTGAGCCACGGCATAAGCGCACTGGAGACGGAACTGGGGCTGAGGCTGATGAAGCGCAGCCGCGGGGGCGTGGAGCTTACGGCGGAAGGGGAGCACGTTATAGGCGCGGTGCGCGGTGTGCTCGCCGCAATGGAGCGAGTGCAGCAGGCCGCGGAGGAGGCGCGGCAGGGCTTGGGCAGGATAGTGCGCATAGGCGCGTTCACAAGCGTTGCCGTGCATTGGCTGCCGGGCATGATAAAAAGCTTTGAGCAGGTTTGCCCGCAGGCGCAGTTCAAGCTGCTCAACGGCGACTATCACGATATCAACACATGGCTTGAGGAGGGCAGCATAGATATAGGCTTCGTCACCATGCCGGATTATCCAAAGAACTGCCGCGGCATTGCGCTGAAGGAGGATAGGCTTTTAGCCGTACTGCCGAAGGAGCATCCGCTTGCGGGAAACAGCAGCTTCCCCGTTGCGGCGGTTGAAAACGAAAGCTTCATTTCAATAATGGAAAACAGCGCGAACGATGCCCGCCGCGCGCTGGACATGGCGGGGGTTAAGGCGCACGTTAAATACACCACCAAGGACGACTATGCCGTTATAGCAATGGTGGAGCAGGGGCTGGGCATAAGCATAATGCCGGAGCTGCTGCTTGGCGGCCTTACGCACAACGTTAAGCTGATGCCGCTGGACAACCGCGCCAGCCGCATAATAGGCGCCGCCGTGCCGGAGAAGAACAGCGACAATATTACTGCGCAGAAGTTCATTGCGCACATGCAGCGCTGGATAGCCGCGCGATACGCGCCAAACGCGGAATAATATATTCTTATTCGGCTTGCTTTTAGCCAGATATGCTGGTATTATTGAATAAAATAAGCGAACGGAGGTAATGCCATGTATTGCAATGCGAATTACGGCTTTGCACTAATACAGTCCTGTTTTGGCCTCCGGTTACGGAGAGGGCGAAGCAAGACAATTTTCCCCTGCGCATAAGTTATACTTGTGCGCTTTTTTATTACAAAAGGAGGATAGAATAATGCTTCCCTATCTTACGGATTATGAAAACGACCGTCGGCTTTTCCGTCCGCGTGTGGTGAACGCAATACTCGTGCTGATGCCTTTTATGGTGCTTTACCGTGCGACGGAGCTGTGGTTTAGCGATATGTATTTGTTTGATTTTATGAAACGCTCACAGTATGGCCTTATGTGGTTTGCGCTGTGCCTTATTTCGGTATATCGTCCCAGATTTTCGCTTTTCATTTCGTATGGGGATACCGCAGCGATAATACTCGCCCAAATTCTTGGCGACCTAATACTTGAAAACAACACTATCCGCGCTACGCCGGAGGATTATCTTACGCCAGGTCACGGCAAATTATCCCATCACGGCATAGGCATATGGCTGCAACTCTTTTTCACAGTAATGGTCCTCTATGTGGCCTATGCGCGGCAGATAGAGCCGAGGATTAAGGCGCGGCGGGAGCGGCGCGGGAAATGACGAAATGCGGGCGGTTTTTGACAGCTGCCCGTTTTTGCGTTTTTCCCCATTTACAAAGGATATGCCCTTCTGGTATAATTCTTCACGACAAAGGGGAGTAACCTGCCCGCGGGCAAAAATGCGGGCGGTTTGGGCGTCATCACGGCCGTTATGGCCCGCCCGGCCTTGATTGGTGAGACTTTTGCCGCTTGTTTGCCGCGCATATGCGGCGAATGAAGCGCGGCGGGAGTTTTTTTATACCCAAAAGGCTTTTGCATGGCGCGAACAATAATCAAAACCGGAGGAAAACCACAATGGAACAATTTGTTGAACTGTTTTCAAACGTGGCCAATTTCACGTGGCAGCAGCTGCTTATGATCGCCATAGGCGCAACGCTCATCTATTTGGCCATAAAGAAGGAAATGGAGCCCACGCTTCTTTTGCCCATGGGCTTCGGCGCAATATTGGTCAATTTGCCCTTTGTCAATACGGAGGCTATTGAAACCCTGTTCAATGCCGGCATAGCTACGGAGCTTTTCCCGCTGCTGCTGTTCATAGGCATAGGCGCGATGATAGACTTCGGTCCCCTGCTTTCCAATCCGAAAATGTTTCTTTTCGGCGCGGCGGCGCAGTTCGGCATATTCTTCACGTTTATAATGGCGCGGCTCATAGGCTTCACCCTTCAGGACGCCGGCAGCATTGCAATAATCGGCGCGGCGGACGGCCCCACGTCCATTTACCTTGCCAACTATTTTAAGTCCAACTATCAGGGCCCCATAATGGTCGCCGCGTATTCATACATGGCGCTCGTGCCCATTATACAGCCGCCCGTAATAAAGATGCTCACCAGCAAAAAGGAACGCTGCATCCGCATGCCGTACAGCCCCAGCGCCGTATCCGGCACAACGCGCGTGCTGTTCCCGATATTCGTAACCGTGGTCGCGGGTACCATCGCCCCCAAGAGCGCGGAGCTTATAGGCTTCCTCATGTTCGGCAACCTTATAAGGGAATGCGGCGTGCTCGGCAGCCTGAGCGAAACCGCGCAGAAGTCACTTGCCAATCTTGTTACGCTGCTGCTTGGCATATCCGTTGCGTTCAAGATGAAGGCAGAGCTTTTCGTAACGGCGGAAACGCTTGCAATAATCGCGCTCGGCCTTGTCGCGTTCATATTCGATACCGCGGGCGGCGTGCTGTTTGCAAAGTTCCTCAACCTTTTCCTCAAGAACAAGGTGAACCCCATGATTGGCGCGGCGGGCATATCCGCCTTCCCGATGGCCAGCCGTGTTGTGCATAAGCTTGGCCTGCAGGAGGATAACCAGAACTTCCTGCTGATGCATGCCGCGGGCGCAAACGTGTCCGGCCAGATCGCCAGCGTAATAGCCGGCGGCCTTATGATAACGCTTATAGAAGCCATGCTTTGATAAAAGGAGGATACAAGCCATGTTTATACTTAACGCAATGAAATTCGCCTGGTCTCCCGAAACGCTTATGCCCTCCCTGCTGCTCACGCTCAAGGGCATGATAGGCATCTTCGCCGTAATACTGACCATATGGGCCTTCGTGGCAATACTGAATAAGGTCACGGGAAAGAAAGAAAAATAAAACGATATTGGCAAACGAATTTGATTTATCAAAGAGGCTCCCGTGCAAAAACGCGGGAGCCTTTTGGCATTGTACAAGCCCTTACTCTCCCGCCCGTGGCAGCAGCTCCCTCGGCCCTTTGCCAAGATAGCGCAGCACAAACACGAGCGTTCCTGCTATGAACAGCCCCAGCGCGGCAAGGCAGGTGAGCAGGCTCACCCTTGCGTCTGCGCCGAGCGCAAACTCGACCTCCACCTGCGTGCTTTCGGCAAGGTACGCGCTGAAGGCGAGAAACTCCTCGGGAGTTTGGTTGGCGTTGGCCATTATGCTTTCACCTACGCCGGCGGTGAGGGCATGGCCTATTGCCGCGCCAATAAGCGCACCGGTCACGGCGATGATAAGCGCGCTCAGCATAACCGCGGCAAATGCTCTCGCCTTGCTGCAACCAAGCAGGCGCATTGTGCCTATGCTCTGCTTCTGCGACTGCGCATAGAAGAACGCCAGAAGTAATGCAGCTATTACCAACAGCGAGGATGACAGTATAAGCAGCAGCTCCGCCGTGCCGGAAAGTGCTTCCAAGCTTGGCTGTATTCTCGAATAGCCTTGGTCGTAGAAGGTAAACCTCGCTTCATAGTCTCCCTGCTTCGCTCCTGTTATGCCAAGCTCGTTCATGCGCTCTATAAACGGCTCAATCTTGCCGTTCTCCAGCCATATTGTCAGCAGCGCGCCTGTGACGGGTCTGTCCTCCTCGGCAGGGGCATTCTCAAGCGACTTTTCGGGGATATAGATTGTGTTCCAGGGGACGGACACGGCGGACGCGGACACGGCGGAAGTGCCCGTGAGCGGGCGGACGTTATACACGCCGACTATTTCATATTCGCCATTGTCAAAGAAGTGGTCCGGGTCGGTGTAGGTGTAGTGGGGGCTGAGGCGCGAACCCCAAATGGTTGCGTTGACAAAATTGTTGTATTCATAGAAGCTGAAATCGATCTTGTCGCCCACGTTCCAGCCTTGCAGCTTTGCAAGGTCTGTGCTTATCATGCAGACCTTTGCGCCGGAAGCGTATTCTTCTTCAGTTATCATGCGGCCTTCGGGTATGAACATATTGCCCAAGTGGAATGCGGGAATGCCGGTTAAGTCGTTTGTGGTCATAACGCCGAAGGAGCGGGAATTTATGTAATACGCCCGCGCTATCTGCTCATACTTCTTCAGCATTTCCGGTTTGCTTTTCAGTTCGTCGTATTCATATATCCAGAATGGCTGTTCGTAAGGGTAGTTCCAATCTACGTCTTCGGTACGGCCGATAGAGTAATAGTAGTATTCATTCCTAAAAAGTTCATCTCTTGCTATTGTGAATATTTGTATTTTATAAAGCCCGCTGGCCGCGTTGAAAGTGCTGTTGCTGTCTGATAAATGCGTAATTGAAGCGATATATTCAGTGTTTGGCTCCAGAATTATGCAGTCCGGCTTATCGGCATAGTCAGCCGAAGGCATAAGGCTGTTTGTATCGGTCAAGGGTTCATCAATGTATATTCTGCCGAGCTGAACATAAAAATTAATAGGACGTTTTTCGTATTCATACACATTTATGGCGGATTCAACTATATCTAAGTTATATGTACGAGAAAAAAACTTACCATCTTCCCAGCTTTCAGCACCTATTCTGTAACGGCCGTCGTCAACAAATTCAACGTCGTTCCATTCTTTGTCGGCTTCCGCTTCTTTTTGATGTTCGGGGACTATTTTGAAACGGATAATATCCTCGCTACATATCGGAATAGCTTGCTTTTTGTCATTATATCTTACCGCAATGTTATCTTCGCTAAAAGCGCCGTAACGCGCGCGGAGTTCATATTTTTTTACGCTTGGCGCGGTAATTATGGGCTCCAAATCGTAACCATACACCGTTAAAGCATGATATCCCGCGTAATCCTCGGCTTTTGTAACATCGTTTATAATATTGCCGCGGCTGTCAACATCCGCATACAGTTCCATTATAGCTATTGTAGTATATGTATCGTTTGCCAGTTGAAGGTTATGCTGACTATCTCTATATAAATTCAAGCTCGTGCAGAAAAACGCAGTAAGCAGAATAAGCACCAGTATGTATAATACGGTGCGTATAGGCTTGCGAAACAACTGCTTTAGGTGCATCGATAGCATAGATGAAGCTCCTTTTTAAGATTTTTCTTATGTAGTATATTTGATGCTGCGGCAGGATATAATACCCTGCCGCAGGCAATTATTCTTTAGTGACCACAGGAATAGACGGTGCGAGTTTTTGTATCGATAAACGATTCTATTCCGCATGCCGAGTTGGAACACTTGTAAAAGCTATCGGTACCTAATACAGTTGCTAAATCCTTCCTATTGGGGTTTTTTTCGCATTGTACCATATAGCGGCGAACGACATACTCGTTTGACTTATCGTAACATTTCATATCAGCTCCGCAATACGAACAGGATTCCTTACGGGCGAAAGCTACGGAAGCAAATACTGTTACGATGATGACCAAGCACATAAACAAACAGAGTTTTTTCTTCATGATGACCCTCCTGTAGTTGTTTGATATAGCGGCGGGCGGTAATGCCCGCCGCTATGATTGATTGCTGTTTGTCCTATGTTTTAGGATTCGTCTTCATGGGTGCAAACGCGCACGGTGCGAGTCACTGTGTTGGTGAACGACTCTTTGAGGCAATACCGATTGGAACACTGGTAAAAGTAATCGGTGCCATATACCACTATTTCGTCGAGCCGGTTCGTGGCAATCGTGCACTTTGCGGTATAACGTCTCACGATATATTCGTTCGACACATCATAACATTCCATGTCAGCTCCGCAATAGGAGCAGGACTCTTTTCGGGCGAAAGCCACGGACGCAAACGCGGTCACAATAAGGGCCATACACATAATAAGACAAATCTTTTTCTTCATGGTTTTCCTCCTGCTGTTTTTTGTTTTGATTTTCGCTGTTCGTGTTTTCGTTTAGTGCCTAAAACATTAACGGCGCAATGGAATCAGCCTCCTTGGTGTTGGTCGGTCCTGCGGTTCGTATCGTTCCGGTTAGGGAACGGGCAGCGGGTGTAACTGTTTTAGTAAAGCTTAACGTGGCTTATTTACCGATTCTATGGTAACATACCAAGCGGGAGAACGTCAACGTTTTCCCAATAAATTTTAGATTATATATTATACCGAAATCACTTGGCTTTTTGCGTTAAATCACGATGCGTTGATTAAAATGTTATGCTATTGGTCACAGAAAATATTTCAACTTTTTAATAAAGCGCAAACAAAAAACACAGGGGCGGTAAAAACCATCCCCTGTGTGGCAGAATGAGAATTTATCTCCGTCTATTCCTGCTTGCCATCATCACCAGGCGCAGGAAGGTGAGGAATGTGCTCAGCGCTGCAACAACATATGTCATTGCGGCGGCGCGCAGCACCTTTTTTGCGGCCTGTTCTTCGCTGCCGTATGATATGTAGCCGCCCTCGGTAAGCATCTTCAGCCCGCGGCGGGAGGCATTGAACTCCACCGGCAGCGTGACAAGCTGAAATGCCAATATGCCAAAATACAGCCCCGCGCCTATGCTTGCCAAATTGAACGCGCCCATCATTATGCCTATTATAACAAGCCACGGCCCAACGGTTGACCCTATGCGCGCCACGGGCAGCAGCGCATTTCTCACCTTTATGGGCGTATAGCCTTCCTGATGCTGCATAACGTGGCCTATTTCGTGCGCGGCAACGGCCAGCGCCGCAACGGACGTGCTGTTATACACGCTCTCGCTCAGCCCAACGGCGTTCTTTGTTGGATCGTAATGGTCGGTAAGCGAACCGGACACGGGCGAAAGCGTGGCGGAGCTGCCGCCCTCGTAAAGCAGCCTGCGCGCAACGTCGTTCGCCCTGAGGCCGCAGCGCGCGGGCATAGTGGAATACTTTTTGAACGTGCTCTGCACCTTAAGCGACGCTATCATGCCTATCACGGCCACAACAAGCACCGCTATGTAAAGCAGCGATTCCGATGCGTATGAAAAGTATGGATCGTACATATAATTGCGTCTCCTTCTTACTTTTATTATGCTTATTATAACACGCATTAAAAGCTCTATGAACCCATATTTGGTGAAATGATGGTGACAACATTTTATTAAGATTCTATGAATTTATTGTAAAACAATAAATTCTTGTTGTAATTCGATAAATGGCGTGGTATTATACTTGCGAAAACATAAAACCGCGGAGGGATGGAATTATGACGCTTAAAACGCTTTCAAAAATAACGCGCGCGCTTTTATATGCGCTTATGGTGCTTGTTGCGGCGCTGATGGCGGCGCTGTTCATATCCGCAGACGTGCGCACCTTTATGGAAAACGAATACGGCGCGGCGGGAAGCACGGTGCTGTTCTATGCAATGCTGCTTGTGTGCGGCGGCATAGCGCTGTGGATACTTATTGAGCTTGCGGCGGTGCTAAAAACCGTGGAAAGCGATCCGTTCGTGGAGCGCAACGCGGCGGCGTTCGTGCGCATGGGCATCGCGGCTGAGGCGGCGGGGCTTGTGTTCTTCGTGAAATGCTTTTTTATGTTCACCATCATGACTGCCGTATGCGCTCTGGTGATGATACTCAGCGGGCTTTTCGCGCTCACGCTTGGCATGGTGTTCAGAAGGGCCGTTGAGTACAAGCGGGAAAACGAGCTTACCATTTGACGCGGAGGGCAGCATGATAAGGGTGAATCTTGACATAATGCTGGCGCGCAGGGGCGTGTCCGGCGGCGAGCTTGCCGAGGCCATAGGCATTACGCAGGCCAATTTGAGCATACTTAAAACCAACAAGGGCAAGGCGATACGCTTTTCCACGCTGGACGCTATATGCAAAAAGCTGAACTGCACGCCGGGGGACATACTGGAATACGTGGAGGATAACAATGGAGCAGAATAATACGCGGGAATACACATTAAAGCAGCGCATACTTACGCTTTTTGCCATAGCAATAGGCATAGCGTTCGCGTGGGGCGTATGCGGCGAATACATGTGGAGCGGGGAGCCGGACATGAGCAGCGCCATGCTCATATACGGCGGGTTCTGGCTTGTATACATGGCCGGGTTTTACTTCGCCGCATGGGACAGGGCTAAACGGAGCGTATGGGGCTATGTACTGCTTGCAGTGGCGGCCGTGCTGGTGCTGAGGCCGCTTGTGTATAAGCAGGTCGAGCTTACGTTTATCAACTTTGCCGCGCTGCCCGCCGTGCTTATGCTGCACGCGGTAACGGTGTGCTTCACCGTGCCCAAAGAACGGCAGGATGGGCTTATAACGGCGTATTTCAAGGGCTGGTTCGTTGCGCCGTTCGTGTGCATAGGCCGCTTCTTTGGCGCGATAGGCAGCGCATTCGGCCGCGGCAAGGCAAGCAAAAACGGCACCGCCGTGCGCGTTGGGCTTATAATGGGCATACCGCTTGCCGCGCTGTGCGCTGCGCTGCTTATAAATGCGGATGCCGCGATGCAGCTTAGCATAGGCCGCTTTTTCGAGGGGCTTAGAATAGGCGCGGTGATATGGCGTGCGATTGCCGCGCTCGCTGCGGCGGTGCTGTTCTTTTCGTTCATATACTATATGGCCTATGAGCCGAAAACGCTTCCGGAAACGCCGTATCAGCGCATAATACCCGCCGTCGCTGCGAAAATTGCGGTAGGGATGCTGCTTACGCTATATGTGGCATATGCCGTATTCCAGTTCGCTTACCTTACGGGGCTGAAGGGACTGCCCGAGGGGCTTACATATTCGCAATACGCCGTGCAGGGCTTTGGCGAGCTTTGCGCCGTGAGCATAATAAACATTGGCGTATACGCGCTTTTCTCCACCGCAGCGGAGGAGGATACCGCTCTCAGGCGTTTCCTTGCGGGGCTGATGCTTTCCGCGTTCGTGCTGCTTATGTGCGCGGCGTTCAGGCTGTATATGTACATTGACGCATACGGCCTTACGCTCAGAAGGATACTTTCGGCATGGTTCATGGTGTGCATACTGGCGGCGGTAATAATATGCATAGTGCGTCTTTATGATAAAAAGCTGCGCGCGGTGCAGGCGATGGCGATAACCGCGGCGGTGCTTTACGCGGCGCTGAACCTTATCAACATAGATGCGATGATAGCCAAAAGCGTGCTGAAAAAGGCCGATGCGCGTGGATACATGACGGAGCTTGACGCGCGCTATCTTGCGCACGAGCTTTCAAGCGATGCTGATGGCGTAATAGCCAAAAGCGAACGCTGGCGCGAGCAGGTGTATAAGATGGGGGAGTGATGGGTATTGAAACGATCGCTCCGCGAGGGGTACGGCACTGCACACCGAGCTTGTGCTGCAATTTAAGCCGTCCCCGTTTACGGGGAAGGTGTCGCGGCGTAAGCCGTGACGGAAGGGGAACATATCGCGGCACTTGGTATCTCCGAGCCGTTCCCCTTTCGGCCACTCACTCCGTTCGTGTCCACTTTCCCCGCCTGCGGGGACAGCTTTTGGTTTGAGTTTGCACCACACCAAAAGGCTCCCCGCACGGGGAGCTGGCACGGCGCAAGCCGTGACTGAGGGGTTGCGATAAACAAAGAGCAATGAGCTGCTTTATAACCCCTCCGGCTTTTGCTTCGCAAAACCCACCTCCCCTTTCAGGGCAGGCTTAATGTAGGAGTTTGTAATACATACCCAAAAAGGCTCCCTTTCGGGAGCCTTTAAGCTTATTCTTCTTTGTTTTCCTGCGGAGTGCGGTTGTCCTTAGGGCGGCGGCGCGGGCGGTTGTTGCGCCGGTCGTTGCGGCGGCGGTCCTCGCCCTGCCTGGGCTGCTCGGCTGCCGCTTCCGCTTCTGCCGGGGCGTTCTGCTGCCTGTCCGGGCGCGGGCGGCGCGGCTTATCGGGCCGCGGGCGGCGCTTGGGCTGCTCCTGCGGCACGGTTTCAACGGCAACGGTTTCTTCGATTGTTGCCACGGCGTCCTCATCGATAAGCACGTCTGCATCGTCGTTCACTTCGTCCGCCGATTCGTCGCTTTCAACCAGCTCAGGATGGCGCGTGTTGAGCGGCGTAAGCTCGCGGAAAGGATAATCCCGCACGTCGAACGTGCCGTCCGCCAGCGTTACGCGCACGCGTGTCTTTTCGGTTATAACGTTGTTTTCAAGCACCGTACCGTCGCCGTCGGGCGTGCGCACGTCGCGGCCCGGGCGTGGCATCTGCTTGCGCATGGATTCATAGCAATCCTGCTCGTATTTAAGGCAGCACATAAGCCTGCCGCATATGCCTGATATTTTCGTTGGGGAGAGAGAAAGGCTCTGCTCCTTCGCCATTTTTATTGAAACCGGCGCAAAGTCGGACAAAAATGCCTTGCAGCATACCGGCCTTCCGCAGGAACCAAGCCCGCCGAGCATCTTAGCCTCGTCCCGCACGCCTATCTGCCTAAGCTCTATCCTTGTGCGGAATACGCCGGCCAAGTCCTTTACCAGCTCGCGGAAGTCCACGCGGCCGTCCGCCGTAAAATAGAACATCACCTTTGAACCGTTGTAGGAATACTCAACGTCCACCAGCTTCATGTCAAGCCCGTGTTCGGCGATTTTCCTTACGCAGATATCGAAGGCGTCCTTTTCTTTGGCGCGGTTGGTATCGCGCAGCTCCCTGTCGTAATCCGTTGCAACGCGGATAACGCCCTTCAGCGGCGCAACCACGTGGCTTTCGTCTATTTCCTGAACGGGCGAAACAACATCCGCAAATTCTATTCCCCTTGCGGTTTCAACTATAACGCCGTCGCCCTCTTTTATTTCCAGTTCACCGGGATCGAAGAAATAGCTTTTGCCCCCATCCCTGAATTTGACGCTTATTACGCGTATCATCTATTTAAGCTCCTTCAATATACTCAAAAAAAGCCCGTCCAGCGCCGCCGCGGGGTACATATCCCCGCCCGATGCACGGTAAAGGCTTTCGCTTGCCTTTGTTATCATGTCTATAATACACAGTATTTGCCGCGTTGTAAAGCGCGCTGCGCATTGGCGCACGGCATCCTGCCTATCAATATTATCAATTTCGCGCATGCCGCCCATGTTGGCGCTCAGTATGTCCCCCATAAGGGAGAGCATGAACGTAAGCCCTTCGGCCGCGCCGCCCTTGGCGATGGCCTTTGCAGCGCCGGATTGCAGTTCCCCGTTAAAAAGCGCTGTCAATGCATTTAGGCTGCGCTCGCGCTGTTCTCGGTATTCGTTTTCCTCGCTCAGGCGCAGCGCGCGCCCCATGCTGCCGCCGCTTATGCGCGCATACAGCCGCGCGTCCGCCGCGTTTACTCCGCGCAGCGCAAGTTCGTTTTCAATCTCGCACCTGTCCGCCTGGCCAAGCCTTATCAGCGTGCAGCGGGAGATTATTGTGCTCAGCATGCCATCCGCATTGCCGCACAGCAGGAATATTACGCCCTTTGGCGGCTCCTCAAGCGTTTTTAGCAGAGCGTTCTGCGCTTCCCTGGTCATGGCATGGGCATTGGATATTACTATTGCGCGCATGCCGCCTTCAAATGCGGCCTTGGACAGTTCTTCTATTATTGCGCGTATTTCGTTTACGCCCGTTTCCTCGCCCGCAAGGTAATGATAGTCCGGATCGTTTTTAACAGCATCCTCATCATCGCTGCCGTTTATGCACAGCGCACTTGCGCGCCGGGCAAGGCTGAACGATGCATCTGCATCCATTGAGGAAATAAAGAGCGCATGAAAAGCTTTCCCCGACCCCAAAGCCGAGGAAAGCATTTTGAAAGCCCTATCAGCGTTTGTACTCAAAACCTGTAAAACTGCTCCACGTCAACAATAAACACCGTTGCGCCGCCAAGGGTTACCTGCACGGGCGTGGGTGAACTGTCCGCATAGCCGGGCAGGGTTGAGGGTATTACCATGAACTCCTTGCGGGTGCTGGATTTGGACTTGATTATGTCGAGCGTTTCTTCAACCTTCTCCTTGTCCACGCCTATCATCAGCGTGGTATTGCCGCCATGCAGGAAGCCGCCGGTGGTGGAAATGCGGGTCACGCTTATGCGGTGCTGCACCAGCGCGCGTATAAGCCTTTTGGAATCGTCGTTCTGCACTATTGCAAATATAAGCTTCATATATTGGTATCTCCTTTCGGATTTTTATTTATTTTCAGCCTTGCCGCCGCAAAGCAGCGTGCTCAGCTCATTAACGCTTTTAATAATATATTTCGGGCTGTATGCTTTAAGCTCTGTCTCGTCCCCGTATCCGTACAGCACGCCTATCGCGTCCACGCCCACGGCGTTCGCCGCTTCCAAATCAAAAAGCCTGTCGCCCACCATTACTATGTCTTTCTTGTCCGCGCCAAGATCCTCTATGGCCTGGCGAAGCAGCGTTTCCTTGTTCGCCCCGTTCCAGCCTTCTATCCCGCCGCGAACATAATCGATATAATCTATCAAGCCATAGCGTTCAAGGTGCATCTTCGCCGTTGGGGTAAGCTTGCTGGTAACTATTCCGCGGCGCACGCCCTGCGCTTTAAGCGCCTTTAGCATATCCACAACGCCGGGATAAGGCTTTATCAGCTCAAGCCCAACGGTTTTGGCCTTTGCCATGTACTTCTGTGCGGCTTCTTCCACCCGCTCCTCCGGTACGCCTATAACGTCCCTGAAGCTATGCCGCAGCGGTGGGCCTACCATTTTTCTTATACGCTCATCGTCCGGACCTTCAAGGCCCATATCTTTTAATACTTCCCGCGTTACCGCAAATATTCCGGGGCCGGACTCTATCAGCGTTCCGTCAAGATCGAATAATACTGTACTGTAAAGCAATGGTTCCCCTTTTCGCTTCGATGCGCCGTGCGCGCAGAAAACCGATGGATTAAACTTTAGAAAATTATACAACACTCCCGCCCGAAAATCAAGTAAACATCCGTTATATGCCCATAACTTACAATTTATTTACTTTTCAGCGGGTATAAAAATGCAACCGCCGCCCGGAATTGGGGAAGCGGTTACCGCCGATTTTTTATTCTTCCACGCGCGTTATGTCCGCGCCGAGCGCGCGCAGCTTTTGTTCAAAGTATTCATAGCCGCGGTCTATGTATTCTATGTTGTGTATCTCGCTTCTGCCCTCCGCCGAAAGCGCAGCCACTATCAGCGCCGCGCCCGCGCGCAGATCGCTTGCGTAAAGCGGCGCGCCGAACAGCTTTTCAACGCCTTCCACCATTGCGGTGCGGTCGTTTATAACTATGTTCGCGCCCATGCGCTGAAGCTCGCCAACGTGGTTGAAGCGGTTTTCAAATATGTTTTCAACAATAAAGCTGTTGCCCTTAGCCTTGGTAAGGTATGCCATCATGGGCTGCTGAAGGTCGGTAGGAAAGCCCGGATACGGCAGAGTTTTTATATTCACAGCGCGCGGCCTGTTTTCGCAGCTTACGCGCATGAAAAATTCGCGCCCGTCGTCCCCGTCAACCACATGCGCGCCGCTTTCCATAAGCTTTGCGGATATGGCCTCAAGATGCGTTGGGATTATGTTGTTTATAACAACGTCTCCGCCGGTCGCCGCGGCGGCTATCATGTATGTTCCGGCCTCTATCTGGTCGGGGATTATGGGATATGTGCAGCCGTGCAGCCTCCTGCCGCCGGTTATGCGGATAACGTCCGTGCCTGCGCCCTTCACCTGCGCGCCCATCATGTTAAGGAAGTTCGCCGTGTCAACAACGTGCGGCTCCTTTGCTGCGTTTGAAATTATGGTTTTGCCTTCGGCGCCGACCGCCGCAAGCATTATGTTTATCGTGGCGCCGACGGAAACAACGTCCAAATATATCTCCGCGCCTACGAGCTTATCGGCCTTCGCGGTTATTATGCCGCGCTGTATGCTTACGTCCGCACCCAGCGCGCGGAAGCCCTTTATATGCTGATCTATGGGACGCTGGCCTATTTGGCAGCCGCCCGGCAATGCAACCTCTGCATAGCCGTAGCGCCCCAGCATTGCGCCCAGCAGATAATACGATGCGCGCATGCGCGTTACCATATCGAACGTAACATGCCGCGTGCTTATTGTTTTGGGGTCTATTCTCATGCCCCCGTCCGGCGTGAACTCCACGCCTGCGCCCATCATGCGCAGTATCTGCTCCAGCACATGAACATCTTCTATGCGCGGCAGGTTTTCCAGCCGGCAGCTTTCGCCCGCCAGTATACACGCAGGTATTATTGCAAGCGCAGCGTTTTTCGCTCCGCTTATGGTTACGCTGCCTTCCAGCCTTTTTCCGCCGTTTATAACGTAATACGCCATTATGGTCTCCCGTTTAGTTTTTGCTCTGCACCGCGGCCGCCCGTCAATGATGGCAGCCGGAGCAGCAGGAACAGTTGCCGGAGCACCCTTCGCTCTTTGCGCCAAGGCACTTGCCCTCGTATGCGCGCCGCACCCTGCCGCCGCAATCGGGGCAGCGCAGCGCTTCCACATCGCTCAGCTTAACAAGTTCATCGAACACCTTGCCGCAGCTTTCGCACTTGAATTTCAAAAACGGCACAATTACCGCCTCCTGCCACATCTTTTGTGCATGTTATATTATCATCTATCCGCAACTTTTGCAAGTTTACGGCTTATTTTGCAAAAAACAGCTCATAGCACAGCTTTATGAAGAATATGCCGAGCACCGTTATCATTATGGGCTTAACGCCGCGGCTGCCCTTGGCGGTGAACACGCGCGTGCCCAAATAGTTGCCGGCTATGCTGAACACGCCCGCCGCAAGGCCGAGCGGATAGAGCACATTGCCGCTGAATATATATACGGCGAGCGCCGCAATATTAGAAGAAAGGTTTATAACCTTGGTTATGCCTGCCGAATCGTTCAGCGGCATGCGCGCCGCGCCCGTAAGCAAAAGAAGAAGGAACGTGCCCGTGCCCGGGCCGTAGAAGCCATCGTACATTCCGATAAAAAGCGCGCATAGCACGGCTATTATAATCGCCTTGGTGAACGGGAACGGTTCAAGCTCGCTCCTGTCTTTAAGCGATTTTTTGCTCATAACATATGCAGCAACAAGCGGCAGCACGAACAGCATTATTATTTTGAACACATGCTCGGGTATAAGCAGCGCTATCCGCGCCCCTATGGCCGAGCCCAGCAGCGCCGCAGCGGAACAGGGTATTGCGAACCTGAGTTCAATAAAGCCGGACTTTGCAAATCGCGCCGTTGTAAGCGTTGCGCCCATGGCGGAGCTCAGCTTGTTTGTGCCTATGGCTTTATGCACGGGCAGCCCCGCAAGCATATACGCGGGCAGCGAAATAAGCCCGCCACCGCCGGCTATCGCGTCAACAAACCCCGCCAGGAATACCAGCGGGCAAACTATTATGTACTGAATAAATGTGATGGTCATAGGTTGTGGCGGAAATTGCCGCAGGGGAAGCTGTCCCCGTTTACGGGGAAAGTGGCTGCGAATGTAATGAGCAGACGAAAGGGGAACGGCTAAAACAGCCAAAAGCTCCAAGTTATTCCCCCTCAGCTTCGCTTACGCTCAGCAGCTCCCCCGCAAGCGGTGGCGCCTTTTGGTGCACAGTACAAACTCCGGCATTAAGCCTGCCCTGAAAGGGGGAGGTGTCGAACGAAGTGAGACGGAGGGGTTATAAGCAGTTTACAGTTCCTTGTTTGTTATAATCCCTCAGTCACGGCTTGCGCCGTGCCAGCTCCCCGTAAATGGGAGCCTTATGTTATTCCTGTTTCCCTTACTTCTTCAGCCCGTTCCCGCCAAGCACGTCGGCGGCCTCGTCGCTCATAAGATAATCTATGAAGCCCTGCACAACGCTCTGGCGGTCGCTGTTGTTAAGCACGGCTATGGCATACTGCGCGCCGTCCTCGCTGTTGAGCGCAACGCGGGAGGAATGCACTATGAAGTCCTTGCCTTCGGCTGCCGCGTCAAGCGCGTTGAGCGCTTCATCACCAAGCACGAACACCGCGTCCGCATATTCGCCGTTTTCCACGCGGCTCACTATGTCCTCGGTAGAGTCGCTCACTATGAGAATTATGGCCTTTTCGCGCTCGGGAAACTCGCGCACGGGCTTGGTGTAAGCGGCGGCGGCGTCCGTAATGGCGCCCTTTATCGTTTCGTCAACGAATATGGTCACTTCGCCCGCATCCTTTTCCTTAACGGTGGTGCTCGATACGCAGCCGGACAGCATCGCAGCCGCGAACACGGCGCAGAGCATTACGGCAACAGTCTTTTTGATATTCATGGTCATATCTATCCTTTCTAAATATACACAAGTAATTTATATTGTATCATCCGGCGGCGAAAAGCGCAATTACTCTTCTATCTTTCCGTTGCGTATGTGGTTCTGGCGAATTTTGCCCTCGTTGCCCAGCTCCCCCGGGACATAGTATCGCCGGCCCTTTACGGAAGGCGGCATGTATTCCTGCTGCACAACGTGGCCCGGGTAATCATGCGGATATTTATAGCCCTTGCCGTTGCCAAGCTTGTCCGCGCCCTTATACGCCGTATCTCTCAGGTGCATGGGCACGGGCTGATCGGGTATCCTTTCCGCATCCGCAAACGCCGCGTCCATCGCCATAACAACGCTGTTGGATTTGGGGCTTTCGCATATGAAAATTATCGCCTGGGTGATTGAAAGCCGCGCTTCCGGCATACCTATAAGCTCCAGCGCCTGCGCCGCGGCAACGGCCTGCGTCATCGCCTGCGGGTTGGCAAGGCCAACGTCCTCCGATGCGTGGGCGATAAGCCTGCGGCAGATAACGCGCGGGTCAACGCCCGCGTATACAAGCCGCGCGAACCATGCTATGGCCGCGTCGCTGTCCCCGCCGCGCAGGCTTTTGCAAAAGGCGGACAGCATATTGTAAAACTGTTCGTCGTCCACATTGACAACCTTTTTCTGCACCGATTCGGCAGCAACGGCTGCGTCAATATGTATGCAGCCCTCCTCGTCCGGCGCGGTCGTAAGCGCGGCAAGCTCCAGCGCATTGAGCGCGCTCCTCGCGTCCCCGTTTGCGGTGGCGGCAATGTGTTCAAACGCATCGTCGTCTATTTTTATGTTCAGCGTGCCAAGGCCGCGTTCCTTGTCCGCCAACGCGGCGCGCATTGCCTTTTCAACATCCTGTATGGTAAGCGGATAAAACTGAAACAGCCTGCACCGCGACACCACGGCCCCAGTCATGGAAACCATGGGGTTTTCCGTTGTGGAGCCTATAAAGCGCACTATTCCGCTTTCAAGAGCGGGCAAAATGGAGTCGCTCTGCGTTTTTGACCAGCGGTGGCATTCATCAAGCAGCAGATACGTCGGCGTGCCGTACAGCTTCAAATCCTTCTCCGCCTGCTCGATAACGGCGCGCACCTCCTTAACGCCCGCCGTAACGGCGTTGAGCTTTGCTATCTTGGCGCCCGTATGCGCGGCGATAACGCTTGCAAGCGTTGTTTTTCCGCAGCCCGGCGGGCCGAAGAATATGCTGCTTGTAAGCGTATCCGTTTCAATGGCGCGCCTTAAAAGCCTCCCCTTGCCAACAATATGCTCCTGCCCTATGAATTCATCAAGCGTCCGCGGGCGCATCCTGTCCGCAAGCGGTGCGCGGCGGCTTGCCTGCGCCGAGAAAAGGTCCATACCGAACCATCCTTTCCATATATGTGCATATAAATTATACTCTAAAACCGCTCTTTACACAATCGGCATGACAGGAGTATAATCTTTTAATCGACTAACTAAGTGGGAATTGCTGTAAGGAGGGTGAATGCTGTCATGAAACAGCAGCAGATAGACATAACAAGCTCGGCGCACAGCCCGGGCAAAATAATATGGAAGCTGGCGTGGCCGGTAATGCTGGAACAGATACTTATAATGATGGTGCAGTATGTGGACACGGCAATGGTGGGCGCGATAGGCCCTAACGCCACGGCTGCCGTGGCGCTTACCAGCAGCACAAACTGGCTCATGAACGGCATAATCGGCGGCGCGGCGGTCGGCTTCAGCGTGCCGATAGGCAATTTTATAGGCGCAAAGCTGTATGATAAGGCGCGCGACGTTGTGCGCCAAAGCGTTATTGCAATATTTATAATAGGCGCCGTGCTCACGGGCATAATGCTTGCCGTTGCGCCGCATCTGCCGCATTGGCTTGGCGGCGATCCCGAAATATGCGCGGACGCGACAAGCTATATTTCAATAGTGTGCCTTGCATATATTGCAAGCACATCTATACAGATATGCTCAAGCATACTCCGCTGCACCGGGGACACGGCCACTCCGCTCGTTTTCAACGTATCCACCAACCTTATAAACATGGTGCTGAACTTCCTGCTTATATATGCCCCGCGCGATATAAGCGTGCTCGGCGTAACATTCCATATGTGGGGCGCGGGCCTTGGCGTATCCGGCGCGGCGATAGCCACCGCCATTGCCAACGTGGTCTCCGGCGTGATGCTGCTGCGCGCAATGTTCCTGAAGAAGTTCCCCTGCAACATAAGCACACGGGATAAGTTCCGCTTCGATAAGGCCATCTGGGCGGACATGGTGCGCGTGGGCACGCCTGTAACGTTCGACAGGGTATGCGTATCGTTGGGCCAGATACTTATGACCGCCATGGTAACTTCACTCGGCACGGCGTCCCTTGCGGCGCACTCGCTGGGCATAACGGCGGAATCAATAACCTATATGCCTGGCTTTGGTTTCAGCGCGGCGGCTACAACGCTTGTTGCCCAAAGCCTCGGCGCGGGGCGAAAGGATTTGGCAAAGCGGTTTTCCAATATTTGCATAATAGGCTGCGTGATTATGATGAGCGCGTTGGGCGTTGTGCTGTTCTTCTTCGGCGGGAGCATAATTTCCCTGTTCACGCCAAGTGCCGAGGTCGTTGCCCTGGGCGCTGCCGCGCTTAAGGTGGAAGCGCTTGCGCAGCCGTTCTTCGCCCTTGCCAACTCCATTGCCGGTTCGTTCCGCGGCGCGCGCAAAACAAAGTGGCTGTTCCTGTTCGGGCTGCTCGGCATGTGGCTCGTGCGGCTGCCCATATGCTTTATAATGACGCGCTATACAACCCTTGGCCTCACCGGCGCATGGATAGGCATGGCCGGCGACCTTACCGTGCGCGGCCTTGTTTCGCTGATAGTTTACCGCACGGGGCATTGGCTTGAGGTGCCCATGAACATAGCCTATGTTAAGCCGAAGGAAGGCGGCGAGGAATAAGCCTTCCCGCGCTAAGGCTGAACTCTCAGCCGCGGCGCACCAAAGCAATATAACATATCCGCTAACCTGTCCTGCGCGCGCCCTATGCTTACAACGGCAAAACGGGCGCGCGTTTTTTCGCGTATATGCACAAACGGGCTTATGTAGCGCCCTTCCTCCCGCCCGCACAGCCGCGCGCAGGCTTGAGCGGCGCGCCGTTCATACGGGCCTAAGTCGCTTTCCCCCGCGGTTATAAGCACTATCGTGCTTTCATCCGCGCCTTCATCCTGCAATTTTATCGCCGCCCTTGCTATGGCGTCCGCCCTGTCCCGCACGGCGGGGCAATATGCTTCGTCTATCGCGGCGTAAAGCTCGCCCCTCTCCGCCGCATCCGCCATGTTCAGCAGCCGCGTGTCCGCGCGCTCATCCCCCGTTGCGCTTATCACAACAAGGGCTATTTTGCCGTAGCCTGCGGCGATAAGCTCATCCGCCGCACGCTTTGCCCATTGCCGCGCCGCGCCGTCCGCAAATATGCAGCCGCTTTCTTCGCTCTGCTCAATGCGCCAATACGCCCCGTTCCGCTTTTCGTAATGGTTAAGCCACGGCTTCCATTTCATCGCCGCCTTGTCCGCCATGAAGCGCGAGTTGAGCGCATAGCTTACGAGCGTATCCGGCTCGCCGTTTTCCATAGGGCGGAAATAATAATGCTCCGCGTTCATGCATGGCTGCATCAGCCATGGCTCCTCCGCCGCTTCGGCGGGGCAGCCCGCCGCGTCCAGTATTATCACCGCCGCCTTTTCGCCCCCCTCCGCCTGCACGGGCGCGGGAATAAATGCCATCATCAGCGCGCATGCGGCGCATATCATCCGTTTCATTTGCAATGCCCTCCTTTTGCCGCGTTTGGTACATATTGCATCAAAACGAAGCCCTTTGCATTACTTTCGCCAATAAAACAGGGTATTTTACAAACGTAGTGCTTCTTTGCAAGAATATATAATCGTTATACCGCCGCAATTTATTGCAGCGCATCCTGCACAAGAATTAAACGTTTATAAATTGTCAATAGCAGTAATGCGCCGCGCCGTCTGTATTTGTTTGCGAATCGTGCCGCATTTAGGCCATAATTAGGCTGCACAGCGGTAAAAATTGCTATGCAAATTGTATAACGCCAGCTTATGGCAGGCTTTTCCGGTGGCAAAAAAGGCAATCCCCGCCTTGTTTAAGGCACAAAATTTTGCTATAATACAAAGGAATTTTGCATAAGGGGGTCAGAGCATAATGCTTGGACTTGGAGGCAACGAACAGATACGAATCTTCGGCGGCAGCGCCAGCACCAAATTTGTCAAAAAAATGTGCGATTACCTTGGATGCCCAGTGGGAGACAATACCACGCTGGTATTTTCCGAAGGCAACACATTCGTGCGCATAAATGAAAGCGTGCGCGATAAGGATGTTTATCTGGTGCAGACCATCGGCCTTAACCCCAACAACGAATTCATGGAGCTGGTATTCTATATAGACGCACTGAAGCGCGCCAGCGCCAACAGCGTAACCGTAATAATGCCGTACTTCAGCTATGCCAAGGGCGATAAGAAGGACGAACCCCGCGTATCCATCCGCGGCCGCGTATGCGCGGACATGCTGGAAAAAGCGGGCGCCGACCGCGTGCTTACAATGGATCTTCACGCGGCGCAGGTGCAGGGCTTCTTCACCAAGCCCGTTGACCATCTTTATGCTCAGCCGCTGCTTGCGGCCTACGCGCGCCATGCCGGCATAGTTACGCCGGACAAGATGGACGATATAGTCGTTGTTTCCCCGGATGCGGGCAGCGCAAAGCGCGCGCGCGCCATGGCGGACGAACTGGGCTGCGCCGTTGCCATTGGCGACAAGATGCGCGTGGGCCACGACGAAAACGCCAAGGTACTTGAAATAATCGGCGACGTTAAGGGCAAGGACTGCATAGTTGTTGACGATTTCACCATTTCCGGAGGCACGCTCATAGACGTTGCGCACGGCCTTAAGGACAAGGGCGCGAACAAGATATACGCCTTCCTTTCCCACGTTGTGCTGCAGGAAAAGGGCGTGAAGCGCATAGACGAAAGCCCGATAGAGCTGCTCGTTTCCACCGATACCGTGGACTGCCCCGCGGTTGCCAACAGCAAAAAGATACGCATAATCTCCGCCGCGCCGCTGTTTGCGGAGGCCGTCCGCGCCATACACGACCGCGTGAGCGTGAGCAATCTGTTTGAATATACTCCCAGAAGGATGCTTGATACCAGCTTTGCCCGCCAGATGAGCCTGAAGGACATGAGATAAGCATCCAAACTAACTAAGCTATATATTGCGGCGTGCTGTAGCCTTTGTCTCGGTACGCCGTTTTATTATGCGCCGGTATACAAAAAACGGGGCGGCATTTTTGCCGCTCCGTATGCGTTTTGGCCTTATTCGGTTACTTCCGCCGTATCCACCGCGGCAATGGCCTCGGCTTCGGCTTCAAGTTCGTTCTGCTCAATGGCTTCTTCGGCCTTGGCCGCGGCCATCTTGTTCAGCTCCTCCTGCTCCAGCACGCGGTAGGCCACCTTGCCGACCAGCGTTTTGGGCAGATCCTGACGGAACTCGATATCATAAGGCATGGCGTATTTTGCAACGTGCTTGGAACAGTATTCAAGCAGCTGCTTCTTCATGGCCTCGCCCGCTTCAAAGCCGGGCTTGAGCACCACAAACGCCTTTATCTTCTGTATCTTATAAGGATCGGGCACGCCTATAACGCAACTCATATGCACGGCCTCGTGCGCATCGAATATGTTTTCCATCTGGGAAGGATAAACATTGTAGCCGCTGGTTATTATCATGCGCTTTATCCTTTGGCGGAAATAGATGAAGCCGTCCTCGTCCATCACGCCAAGGTCGCCAGTGTGCACATATGTGCGCCCGTCGTCATGCACGCGCATGGTTTGGGCGGTTTCCTCGGGATGGTTGCAGTATTCAAGCATTACCGTGGGGCCGGCAAGGCAGATTTCGCCTTCTTCGCCATAGGGCAGCTCCTCGGTGGTACCGACCTTGACTATTTTATAGAACGTATCCGGGAACGGTATGCCTATGCTGCCTTCGCGGCTCATGTTATACGGCGTTAAGCAGCTTGCGGTAACGCATTCGGTAGTGCCGTAGCCTTCGCGCACCTCTATGGTGGCGTTATGCTCCTTGAGGAACCTGTCTATGCGCTTTTTCAGCTCCACGCTCAGGCTGTCCCCCCCGGAGAACATGCCCTTCAGGCAGGAAAGGTCAAGATCGTCTATATTGTCCAGCCTGAGCAGCGCCTCGTAAAGCGTGGGTACGCCGGCAATAAAGTTTGGCTTGTGCTTTTTGAGCAGCTCCGCATATGTCTTTGGCGTGAAGCGCGGCACCAGTATGCAGCGGCCGCCGTTGACCAGCATGGAATGTATGCTCACGCCCAGGCCGAAGCCGTGGAACATGGGCATGATGGCAAGCATCTTATCGCCCGGCTTGAACATTGGGTTAGTGGCAATTATCTGCATGCCGAGCGCGTTGAAATTGAGGTTTGAAAGCAGAATGCCCTTTGTGGTGCCGGTGGTGCCGCCGCTGTAAAGTATGGCTGCGCCCTGCGTGGGCCTGCGCGGCACGCGGTAATCGATTACGCCTTCGCCGTTCTTTATGAACTGCTTCCAGCTTATAACCCAATCCACATCGGGAACCTTGGCTATCTTTTTGCCCTCCGTCAGCTTATAGCCAAGCTTCATAACGGGGCTGAGCGCATCGGCGACCGATGCTATTATCAGCTTTTTAAGGCCTGTTTTTGCCTTTATGGCTTCAAACTTGGGATAGAACTGGTCAAGCGTTATGGCTACCTTTGAATCGGAATCGTTAAGGTAAAACGCTATCTCGTTTTCGCTCGAAAGCGGATGTATCATGTTCGCTATCGCACCGACCATATTGGCTGCATAGAACATGGATACGGTCTGCGGAGTGTTGGGCATGCATATTGTGACCCTGTCCTCCTCCTTTACGCCAAGTGCTTTGAGCGCCTTTGCCGCGGCAATTATGTCCTTAACGGCGTTTGCGTAGGTGGTCTTTTTGCCCATGAAGTCATAGGCAATGTAGTCCGGGTATTTCTTTGCCACGTTTTCAACGGCTTCCGCCATTGTGCAGTCCGGATAATCAAGCGTTTCCGGCACGCAGCCATAGAACTTAAACCACGGCTTTTTAACTTCCTCCATCTTTTAACCTCCGAATGATTGCATATGATGCGTTAATAAAATATATCGGCACGGCGAAAAAAGCATCGCCGGAATGCCCTTTACTTGATGTACATTTTGCCTACTATAAAGTTCTGAAGCCTTATCGGCAGCACCTTGCCAAGGAAGCAGAAGAACTTATATTGAAGCCCAACGGTACTCAACACCTTGGGGTGTTTTTTCAGCGAAAGCGCAACGAACCTTTTGGCTATCATCTCCGGCCCCATGCCGTTCTGCTCGTCGTGCTCCATAACGGCAACGCTCTTTTCAACGCTCTGGCCGTAATTGTCGTCGCGGGCAGCCTTCACGCGCGCGCCGGTGAAACCGGTTTTAACATCGCCCGGCATTATTGCCGCCACGCGGATATTGAACGGCTTAAGCTCGTTGGCAAGGGCTAATACAAGCGCGTTCACGGCGAACTTGCTCGCCGAATAGAACGCCTGGAACGGGATTGCAAACACGGCCGCGACGGAGCTTGTGGCCAGTATCGTGCCGCCGTGGGCGCGCATAAGCGGCACGGCAGCGCGCACGCATGCATGCAGACCGAAGAAATTTACGTCAAGCTGGCGCTTTGCATCCTGCATTGTGGTGCATTCCGCCGCGCCCGATACGCCTATGCCCGCGTTGCTCAAAAGCACGTCTATGCGCCCTTCGGCCTTGCCTATGGCGCCAAACGCGGCGTTCACGCTCGCTTCGTCCGTAACGTCGGTATGTATGAACGTTATGCCCGGCTCCTTGGGGTCGGTACGGCTGAGACAGTATACTTTATCTCCGCGGTCGCGAAAAAGGCGGGCGGCGGCAAGGCCAATGCCGCTGCTCGCGCCGGTCACGGCAACTATTCTGCCCGTATCAGTCATCAAGAACCACCCTTGCAATTATGTCCATGGCCTCGTCCAGCACGCTTTCCGTATGCGTTGCCATAAGGCTGGTGCGCAGCAGGCACTCCGTGGGAGCGGTTGCGGGCGGCAGAACGGGATTGACGTACACGCCTTCTTCAAACAGTTTTTTGCTTATAAGCAGCGTGCGCTCAGCGTCATAAGTATATATGGGTATTATGGGTATGCGCTTATTTTCCGCCTTAACGGTGGGTACGCCGCGCGCAGCAAGGCCATCGCGGTAATATTCAGCCAAGTCGCCCAGGCGTTCCACTATTTCGGGATGCTCGCGTATAACCTTCAGCGCGGCGCGCGCGGTGGCGCAGCTTGCGGGGGTAAGCGATGCGCTGAATATGAACGGGCGGGAATTGTGCCTTACGTATTCGCAGACCTTTGCGCTGGCCACCATGTAGCCGCCAAGGCTTGCAAGGGACTTTGAGAACGTGCCCATTGTTATGTCCACTTCTTTTTCAAGGCCGAAATAGCTTGCCGTGCCGCGGCCGCCCTTGCCTATAACGCCAAGGCCGTGCGCATCGTCCACCATTACGCGGGCCTTGTATTTATGCGCAAGCTCCGCAATGTCCGGCAGGCGGCAAATGTCCCCGCTCATGCTGAACACGCCGTCGGTCACTATCAGCTTTCCCGCGTCTATCGGGGTCTCCGCAAGGCGCTTTTCAAGATCCGCCATGTCGTTATGGCGATAGCGCGTAACCTTTGCATAGCTTAATTTGCAGCCGTCGTAAATGCTGGCGTGGTTTTCACGGTCGTTGAATATATAATCCTGCCGGCCGCATATGGCGCTGATTATGCCAAGGTTGGATTGAAAGCCCGTTGAAAACGTTACGCAGTCCTCGGTGCCCAGGAAATCGGCCAGCTCGCGCTCCAGCTTGTTGTGAAGATCGAGCGTGCCATTAAGAAAGCGGGAACCGGAGCAGCCAGTGCCGTATTTCTTCATGGCCTCCACGCCCGCGTCTATGACCTCCTGATTCACGGTAAGCCCAAGATAATTGTTGCTTCCAAGCATTATCCTTCGCTTGCCCTCCATCATCACCTCTATATCCTGCTTCGATTCAAGCTCGTGAAAATAGGGATATATTCCCTTATCCACAAGCTCGCGGATATAGACGTACTCCTCGCATTTTTTGAATAATGGCATATAAGTCCTCCAAAATAAAATATCGCCGCCGCGCCCGTAAATGATAATAAAGCAGCGCGGAAGCAAAAACTTATGTTCATTAATTATCCTCGTTTATAGCCGAATTGTCAAGCATATGCGGCATAAATTGCCATTCCGTGCGGTTAAACGTTTACCGTTTGTTCATATAAATGCATGCAATATGCCCTTGTGACGGGTTCCATATTCGTGTATGATTATATCAAACGCTTCTTCATATAAAGGGGGTTGAGCATGAAAAGAGGATACCGTTTTGTTGCGTGCGCGCTGATATTGGCGCTCATGCTGCCGCAGGCCGCTTTCGCGCAAAGCGCGGAGGGCTTCGGCCAGAACGTGCGCATAAAGCTTTCAATAGGCGACAGGACAAGCTTTAAGTTCACTCCGGTGGGCGAGTTTACACTGCTTGAGGACAGCGGCGTGAAGGTAGGCACGGAGGAGCTGACCGTTAAGGCCGCAGGCGGGCGGGTAAGCATTGAATTTGCGAACAAAACCGTTACCGCGCCTTCGCTCACGCTAAAAAGCGCACATTACGGCGAACGCACGGACTATATCCGCCTGAGGAACAGCGAACACGGCACCTGCACATACCTTGGCGATATAACGTTCGACGTTGTGGAAGGAAGCCTGCGCGCCATAAACACGCTGCCTATGGAGCAGTATCTTTACGGCGTTGTGCCCAACGAAATGAGCAACTCCTTCCCCATAGATGCGCTGAAGGCGCAGGCGGTGTGCGCGCGCAGCTTTGCACTTAGCCGCTGCTACCGCTATCAGTCCCGCTCATACGATTTGGTGGATACTTCAAAGGACCAGACCTATCACGGCTATGCCAGCAAAAACCGCCGCGCAATAGCCGCCGTGGACGCGACCGCGGGAGAGCTTTTGACATATGAAAACAAAATAGTGGAGGCGTACTATTCCTCCTCAAACGGCGGGCAGACGGATACGCCCAAAAACGTGTGGGACAGCGACGAGCCGTTTTACGCCATAGTTGACGACCCGTATGATTTGATGAACGCATCGAGCATAGAGGAGCTTTCCTTCATTCCCGATGAATTTACGGACGAAACGCGCGCCATTATGGATGCGGAGGTGCTCTCGGCAATTCAGCGCGCCGCAAACGAAGCCGCGGGCGGAAGCGTAACGCTGCTTTCAACAATTGCGGTAACGCCGGCTGAGCCGGAGCATGAAGGCGGCAGCCGCTGCTATACGCGAATTGATATTGCCCTTGCCGTATCAAACGGGCAGGAGGAAGGCCAACTCACCGTAAGCCTTGCAATAGGCGACCTTTCATTCGGAAGCTTCAACAACACGTTGGGAAAAATTGGCGCGCGTAAAACGCGGCTTAGGATGAGCGGCGCGGAGCGCACCGATGGCGGATGGAACATAACCATGCGCCGCTGGGGGCACGGCGTGGGCATGAGCCAAAGGAGCGCGCAGGTACGCGCCCGCCTTGGCCAGAGCTATGATGAAATACTCGCCTTTTATTATATAGACACAAGGCTTGGCACGTTCACGGATTATGCATCCGCGCCAAGGATAGAAAGCGATAAATACGCCGTATCTGCCGCAGCCATAACGGGCGTTGCGCCGAGCACAAGCGCGGAGGATATGCTCAAGAACATGACCTGTGCCGGAGAGACGCTTAGCATAATGAGCGCAAAGGACGCGGAAACAGCGGGCACGGTAGGCACGGGCTGCTTCGTAAGGATAAGCTATGAGGACGGCGCGAAGTATTGCGATATACCCATAGTGATATTCGGGGACACGGACGGCAGCGGCAAAATAGACACGGACGACATAGTTGCCATACAGAAGCATATGCTGCACATAAAGCTGCTGGGCGGGGCGTACCTTGCCGCGGCGGACGCGGATCACAACGGCAAAATTGAACTTGGCGACATAATAACGCTGCTGCGCCATATAAACGGCGATGGCAAGCTGAAGCAGGAGGGCTAACCAACCATGACCAAAAAACTTACGGCTATAATACTATCCCTTTTGATAATGCTTAGCTGCTCCGCAGCATATGCGGACGCTTCCCTTGACGCGCAGGCGGACAAGGCGCAGGTAAGCGCGGGAGACACAGTTACCGTGACGATTACCTTAAAGGGCGATAAGCTTGCCGCTGCGGAAGGCAGCTTCGCATACGACACGAGCCTTTTAAGCTTTGAAGAAGCCGAGGGCGGCGCGGGGGACGGCTACATAAGCATGGTTTCCCTTTCAAAGGGCGGCGAAAGCAGCCTGAGCGCACGCATAACGTTCAAGGCGCTTGCAGAGGGCAACGCGGAAGTAGCCTTCAGCATCACGAAGATGCTCAATTACAGCGGCAAAGAGCTTGGCGCAGCGGAGCAGAAAGCTTCCGTTACAATACTGCCCGGGCCTGAGCCCACGCCCACGCCCGAACCCATAAGCTACGCCAAAGAAGGTGTAAAGGCCGAAAACGTTGAAGGCGCGGAAGGCGACATGTTCGTTTGGCGCAGCATAGAAAACGTGACCATACCTTCGCGCTACACGGAAAGCGAATATACCTACCACGGCGAAACCGTTGCCGCCGCGGCCGTTGCGGACAGCGACGCGCCGCTGCTCTTATACGTTACGGACGACACGGGAGCGATAGGCGGATACTACATATACGATGAAGCGAAGGACAGGCTTTATCCTTACCGGACTGTATCCAGCACATCAAAATCCTATATAATACTTGAGCCTGATGAGGGCGTGAGCGCGCCGGAGGGGTTCGGCGAAACCACGCTGACCATAGACGAAACGCAGTACCGCGCATGGGTATCGAGCGACGCGCAGGGCAAAGTATATCTGCTTTATGCCCGCAACCCAAAGGGCGAAACGGGCTTTTATACATACAGCGTTGAGGACAGCTCCATGCAGCGCTACGCCGTTATGCCTGCGCGCCCGGTGATCGACACAAGCGCACCCGCCGAAACCGCAGCGCCCGAACCCGCCGAACCTGCCGCCACGGCGGAGCCGGAAACTCCAGCGGCCGGCGGCACGAGCAATACGCTGCTGTATATAATGATAGCGGTGGCCGTTTTGCTTGCAGCCGCGCTTGTATACGTTATTGTGCATCATAACCGCGAGGAGCAGAAGCGCCGCGAACGCATCGCCCGCCGCCGCGCGGAGCGCGAAAACGCCATGAAGGCCGAATAAGCATAGTTCATCAGCAGCCCACGCCGCAAAAGGCGTGGGCTTTTTTGCTGTGGAAATAAACGGCGCGGTATGATATAGTAATAAATATAAAAGCGAAAGGATCCGTTTATATCCTAAGCGGCTTAGTATGGAAAAGCAAAGCAAGAAAGCATGGCTGTATCTGCTGCCGGCAATGGCGTTCCTGGGCGTGTTTATGATATACCCGCTGATAGACGTTTTTGTCTATTCGTTTGAAGAAGGGTACAATTCCGCTTCCCAAACCTTTTTCGGCGTGGGACTTTATAATTATTCATATGTTCTGCGCGATCCGTATTTTTTGCAGGCGCTTAAAAATACGTTTTTGCTGGTCATAATAACCGTTCCGCTTTCAACCTCCCTTGCGCTTGTCATCTCCCTTGCGCTAAGCTCCATAGAAAAACTGAGGAATCTTTTCCAAACCGTATATTTTTTGCCCTATGTTACCAATACGCTTGCGGTAGGCTTGGTGTTCATGATACTGTTCAAAAAAACGCCGTATACGGAAGGCCTTGTCAATTTGATGATAAACTGGTTCGGCGGCAAAAGCGTGGACTTCATAAGCGGGCCTTACTGGGCAAAGATGTTCGTGCTCAGCTTTTACACGGTTTGGATAGTTATGCCATTCAAGGTGCTTATACTTACAAGCGCGCTTGCATCGGTGGATGAAACGTATTACAACGCCGCCCGTATAGACGGCGCGACGGGCGCGGCTATGTTCACGCGCATAACGCTGCCCATGATATCCCCAATGATATTCTATTTGGTAATAACCGGCTTTATAGGCGCGTTCAAGGCATACAGCGACGCCGTGGCCCTTTTCGGCACGGATCTTAACGCCGCCGGCATGAACACCATAGTCGGCTATATATACGATATGCTTTACGGCAACAGCGGCGGCTATCCTTCCTTTGCTTCCGCCGCGGCAATACTGCTTTTTGCCATTGTGCTTACCATAACGTGCATAAACCTTATGATAAGCAAGAAGCATGTGCATTACTAAGGAGGGCTGAAGCGTGCGCAACTCCGACAATTACGGCGAAATAACCCGCAAGGCCAAAGTTAAGCATGGCATATGGACGGGCGTAAAATATTTTTTCCTGGCGCTGTGGGCAATAATAGTGCTGTTCCCGTTTTACTGGATGGTGCTTACGTCCCTGAAGGATTACGGCGCATATAATTCCGAATATATACCCAAGTTCTTCACCCTTTATCCAACGCTTGCAAACTATGCGGAGGCGTTTACGGCCGTGCCGCTGGCGCGGTATTTCATGAACACGCTGCTTTTCACCGTTGTAACAACGACGCTGATGCTTATTGTTATAACGCTTGCGGCGTTCGCGTTTGCGCGGCTTGAGTTCCGCGGCAAGCGCATTGCGTTCACGCTGCTGCTTTCGCTTATGATGATACCCAACGAGCTTGTTATAATAACCAACTTTGTGACCATAACCGACTGGGGGCTGAGGAACACGTTCACGGGGCTTATACTGCCCTCCGTAACGAGCGTATTCTATATATACCTTCTTAAAGAAAACTTTGCACAGGTGCCGGACGAGCTTTATTATGCCTCCAAGGTGGACGGTGCATCGGACATGGCGTACCTTACCCGCGTGCTTATACCCATATGCAGCCCAACGCTTGTTACGGTGATAATACTTAAAGTAATAGAATGCTGGAACAGCTATGTTTGGCCGCGCCTTATAACGGACGACAGCCGCTATTTCCTCGTTTCCGGCGGCATACAGGCCATACGCGAAGGCGGCTTCGGGCGGGATAACATACCCGCAATGATGGCGGCCGTGGTAGCCATATCGGTGCCGCTTATAGTGCTGTTCCTTATATTCAGGAAAAAGATAATGGAAGGCGTGTCAAGGGGAGGATTAAAGGGATGAGCCGCGCAATAAAACCCATAAGCCTTATATTAACGTTCATAATGCTCTGCTGCGCGCTAACGGCGTGCCACGGCTCCCGCGGCATGGATGCGTTCGTAATGCCGGAGGAGTTCGATGCTTCGCAGCAATACGAGCTTACCTTCTGGGCCAAGAACGACACCAATAAGAACCAAACAAGGATATACGAGCAGGCCATACGCGACTTTGAATCGCTCTACCCAAACATTAAAATAAACCTTAGGCTGTATACGGACTACGGCAAAATATATAACGACGTTATCACAAACATTGCAACCAACACAACGCCGAATATATGCATAACCTATCCAGACCATATTGCGACCTACCTTACCGGCACGAACGTGGTAGCCCCGCTGGATGAGCTTATGGCGGACAGCCGCTACGGCCTTGGCGGAAGCGAGCTGAAGTTCACAACGCCGAAAACGGAGCAGCTCGTTTCAAAATATCTTGAGGAGTGCCGCATAGGGGAGCATTATTATGCGCTGCCCTTCATGCGCTCTACCGAGGCATGCTATATAAACAAGGATTATGTTGAAAAGCTGGGCTTCACCCTGCCCGATACGCTTACCTGGGACTTTATTTGGCAGGTATCCGAGGCCGCGACCGAGAAAAACGCGGACGGCACATATAAAGTGAACGGCCAGAAGGTCATGATACCGTTCATATATAAATCGACAGACAACATGATGATAACCCTGCTCAGGCAATGCGGCGCGGAGTATTCAGACGGCGAAGGCAACGCCCTTATGTTCAACGACCAAACAAAGGAGCTTTTATACATCGTTGCTGAACACACTAAGAGCGGCGCGTTTTCAACGTTCAAAATATCGGGCTATCCGGCGAACTTCCTGAACGCGGGGCAATGCATATTCGCGATAGACTCCACCGCCGGCTCAACATGGATGGGCACGGACGCCCCGCTTTCTGACATAAGCGCGGATAAGCTGGTGCGCTTTGAAACAGCCGTGCGCACCGTTCCCCAGATTGACCCCGATGCTCCGCAGATGATGTCCCAGGGGCCGAGCGTATGCGTATTCAACAAGGCGGACAGCGGCGAGGTGCTTGCATCGTGGCTGTTCTGCCAATATCTGCTCACCGACGGCGTGCAGATAGCCTATTCCGAAACCGAAGGCTACGTTCCCGTTACCGATACGGCAAGGAGCAATGCGGACTATTTGGCCTATCTTTCAAGCACCGCCAACGATGCCGAGCATTATGAGGTTAAGCTGAAGGCAGTCGACATGCTGCTTGAAAACGTGGATAACACGTTCACAACGCCCGTTTACAACGGCTCCGCCTCACTTCGCGATGCGGCAGGCCAGCTTATTGAAAACACGGCAAAGTCCGTGCGCCGCAGGGAAACGATAGACGATGCATATATGCAAAAGCTGTTCAGCGACGTTATATCGCTCTATCGCCTTGACAATGCGAACGCCGCTTCCGCAGGCGGCAAGGAGGAGCTTGGCCCGCTGCCCGCATCCTCCCGCGCGCTGATTTGGGGGCTTTGCGCGGTGTGGGCGCTTATTATTGCATACGCCGCATACGGCAAGGCGAAGCAAAAACGCCGCAAAAGGGATTGATAAGTTTATATTTAGCGTTTTTGTATTGATTTATTGTTGTTTTGTTTTATAATCTTATTGGCCCCCGTTACCGGTAACGGAAAACGGGCGTCATAAAATAAAAAGGAGAACAAAAATGAAAAAGTTCTTAGCTATCCTGTTGGTTGTTGCCTTCGCGGCCGGCTTCGCCGCCTGCGCAAACAATGCCGCCGATAAGCCCGATGCAGATGTGAAGGGCGAAGGCGTAATGACCCATGCCGAGTATGTTGCGGCGGAGCTTGATTCCCAGGTCGTTATAGAAACCTACGTCCAGGCCAAGCAGTCCTGGTGGGAAGACAAGGCTACCGTTTATACCCAGGACAAGGACGGCGCATACTTCCTTTACAACATGGCCTGCTCCGAAGAGGACTATGCCAAGCTGGAAAAGGGCACCAAGATAAAGGTGACCGGCTACAAGGCCGAGTGGTGCGGCGAAGTTGAAATAATGGACGCTACATTTGAAATTGAAGAAGGCAGCTTCGTGGCCGAGGCGCTTGACGTTACCTCCATGCTCGGCACCGATGAGCTTATCAAGCATCAGAACGAGTTCGTGTCCTTCAAGGGCATGACCGTTGCCGCCGCCGGTCAGGACGAGAACGGCAACGACGTGGCTTACCTTTACAAGTATGACGGCTCCGGTCAGGACGGCGACGACCTGTACTTCAACGTGACCCTGGGCGAAAACACCTACACCTTCACCGTTGAATCCTACCTGTGCGACAATACCACCGACGTTTACAACGCCGTGAAGAACCTCTCCATCGGCGACAAGATCGATATGGAAGGCTTCCTCTACTGGTACGAGGGCGTCAATCCCCACATCACCAGCGTGACCCCCGCCGCGTGATAGAAACTTAAACCTAATAAGCATTGCTCCCCTGCAAAAGCAGGGGAGCGAGTTTTTATTTAATGCAAAAGTGTAACAAAGGCTTATCTCAACCCCTCAGTCTCACTTTGTTCGACAGCTCCCCGGCCGGGGAGCCTTTTGGTGCGGTGCAAGCACGGCGTTCAGTGCCGTACCCCTTCGCGGAGCGATCGTTTCAATGGGGTTACGGGGGTCGCCAGGGGGCCTAAGGGGAGAAATCGAAATCTTCCCTGGCCCCCTGGCAAAAAAAGTTTACTCTCCCGCCCTTGGCAGCAGCTCTCTCGGTCCTTTGCCAAGGTAGCGCAGCACAAACACGAGCGTTCCGGCGATGAACAACCCCAGCGCGGCAAGGCATGTTAGCAGGCTTACTCTTGTATCTGCGCCGAGCGCAAACTCGACATCTATCTGCGTGCTTTCGGCAAGGTATGCACTGAAGGCGAGAAACTCCTCCGGAGTTTGGTTGGCGTTGGCCATTATGCTTTCGCCTACGCTGGCAGTTAGCACATGCCCTATTGCCGCGCCAATAAGCGCACCCGTCACGGCGATTATCAATGCGCTCAGCATTACGGCTACAAAGGCTCTTGCCTTGCTGCAACCAAGCAGGCGCATTGTGCCTATGCTCTGCTTCTGCGACTGTGCATAGAAGAACGCCAGAAGTAATGCGGCTATTACCAACAGCGAGGATGACAGTATCAGCAGCAGCTCCGCCGTGCCGGAAAGTGCTTCCAAGCTTGGCTGTATTCTCGAATAGCCCTGGTCGTAGAATGTAAACCTTGCTTCGTAGTCGCCCTGCTTTGCGCCCGTTATGCCAAGTTCGTTCATGCGCTCTATGAACGGCTCTATCTTGCCATTCTCCAGCCATATCGTCAGCAGCGCGCCTGTGACGGGTCTGTCCTCCTCGGCAGGGGCATTGGTGAGCGACTTTTCGGGAATGTAGATTGTGTTCCAGGGGACGCTTATTGCAGCTTCGGATATGGTCGAACTGCCTGTCATGGGCCGCACGTCGTATATGCCGACAACCTCGTATTCGCCGCTGTCGAAGAAGCGGTCGGGAGAGGTGTAGGTGTAGCGGGGGCTGAGTTCATCGCTTGAATTAGAGAAGTAACCGTATTCATAAAAGCTGAAATCTATCTTTGTGCCTATGTCCCAGCCCTGTATCGTGGCTAATTCTTTGCTTATCATGCATACTTTGCTGCCCGAAGTATATTCTTCATCAGAGATGATTCGTCCGTCCTTCATGTACATATTTCCGACGTTAAAAGCAGGAACGCCCGTAACATCGTTGGTCGTTGTAACGCAGAAAGAACGTGAATTTATATGATACGCACGGCTGATTTGCTCGAACCTTTCGGATAATTCAGGACTGTTCTTTACATCTTCATATTTATAAAGCCAGAAGGGATGGGCTTTAGTATGAGTACCGCGCACATATTCTCCAACATTGCCAATGCGGTTAGAATAAAAATATGAATATGTATCAAACATGGCATCAGAATTAAAAACAATGCATGATACACCGTTTATTCCTACCGGCTTCATTGTTTCATCAAAGCCATCGGCTTTTGTCATTTCTGCTATGCCAATATATTCAATCTCAGGCTCTATATATACATATTCTTTGTTTTCGAAATCAAACTTCAGCGCTGTTAATTCGTTGGAGTACTTATTGATAATACTATCCGGAACATCAATAGAAATGCTTATTCGCGCATACCCCACACCTTTATTTAGAAAAGCATCTGTGGCTGTCCATGTTATTTCCGGCACAAATGTTATGTAGCTAATATGCTCATCATCAGTGAATAATCCTCTGTTCATTATTTCGGGAATAGCAAATCCATCATCCGTTAAATTCAGCGTGATATATGAACCTAAGTTGTACGCATCAAGCACCGAATTAGCGTCAATGCCAATCTTGAAGCGAATAACATCTTCTTTATAAAATGGTGTAATTCTGTGTACATAACTGTTGTATTTCTTCGCTATATTGTTTTCGCTGTATGCCCCGTATCTTGTGCGTAAATCATACCCAAGCACACTCGGTGCCGAAACCACGGGACTTATATCGTAGCCATTTACCGTAACTCTGCGGTATCCTGCGTAGTCTCTTGCGTCTTTCAGCTCCGATACTACATTCCCGTTTATATCTACATCAGCGTATAAATCCATAACCGCAATGGTGTGAAACGTTTTCTCTGCAAGCTGAAGATTATATTGGCTATCCTTATATAGATTCAAACTTGTGCAAAAGAAAGCCGTAAGCAGAATAAGCACAGCCAAATATAGCGCTGTGCGGGTAGGTTTGCGGAAAAGCTGCTTTATGTGCATGAATAGCATGTACCCCTCCATATTAAGTCATTATGAGCAAGATGGCGCGGCTAAGCCGCGCCACAAAGAGTTCATTGCTTATTTATGACCACATTCAACTTCTGTGTACAAATCCTCTACACCGTTGAAAACGCACGCGGAGCAGGAGAGGTTATTGCAACCGGTATAATGATAAAGCCGTACAACATATACGGTATCATATTGATCGGAGCATGTACTGCATTCGACAGTTCCAACCTTTACTCTCCGCCTAACGGTGGAGTCACGCATTTCGCCCTGATTGCAGGTAGGGCATACCTCAACATTCACCGCCGCCATGGCGATAGCAGTGAACAAGGTGAGCACCATGAGTGCCGCGAGGAAAATGGAAATCTTCTTTGTCATGTTGACGTTCTCCTTTGCTTATAATTATTTTTATTCGCAGCTTAGCTGCAAAATCACTGTCATCTGGTCGGTACTGCGGGTTCATATCGTTCCGATTAGGAACGGGCAACGAGTTTACGATTGATCTTAAAGTTAAATTGGTTACGGTGGTTCTTTGTTGAGTTTATGTTATCATACAACGCAAAATTATGTCAAGCATATTTTGCCCAAAACAGGCAGTTTTTAGCTATTGAGATTTTTGAACGTCGAACTTTGTCGAAGTGCTTGTGTGGAGATGATTTTACATGATATATAAAAAGCATGGGCGCGATTTATGAACACTTTATGTTTGATAAAATCATTTTTTACAAAATAAGCATATAACAGAAGCCTCCCTTTCGGGAGGCCATGAGTTGCATTTTTATTATTTTACTCCGCTTTATCCTCGGCGGTGACGGAATAATCTATTATGCAGCCGCAGGGGCAAACCTTGGCGCAGGCGCCGCAGCGGGTGCACTTTTCGGGATCGATACGGGCATAGCCGTCTTCCACGGCGATGGCGCCGTATTTGCATTCCTTCACGCAGCGTCCGCAGCCTATGCACGCCTTCATGCAGGCGGCGCGGGCAATGCGGCCTATGTCCTTATTGCGGCAGAGCACAAGAACCTTGGTCTCCGCGGGGATTAGCCTTATGGCGCTGCGGGGGCAGGCCTTTTCGCAGTTGCCGCAGGCAACGCAAACATTGGGGTCTATGCTGGCGATGCCGTTGTTCATGCTTATTGCGCCGAAGCTGCAAACGCGCATACAATCGCCCAGGCCTATGCACGCATACGCGCATTCCTTCGGGCCGCCCGCCATGGATGCGGCGGTGGCGCAGCTGGTGTATCCGTCGTATTTATACCTTTCCTTAGCCACGCCGTTGTGACCCTGGCATATTACGCGGGCAACCATCTTTTCGCCTTCTTCAACGGTAATGCCCAGCGCTTCGCTTATGGCTGCCATATTAGCCGCGGGGCAGGCATTCGGCTTCGCTTCGCCGCTGACTATTGCTTCCGCCAGCGCAGCGCAGCCCGCGTAGCCGCAGGCACCGCAGTTGGCGCCGCCCAGAGCTTCGCCCACTTTTGATATCCTCGGGTCCACCTCAACGGCCAGCTTTTTATCCGCAACTTCAAGCAGTATGCCGAATATCAATCCTACAACGCCAAGCACGCCCAGTGCAAGTACTACAGGGATCCAATCCATTTCGTTCCCTCCTTACGCGCCAAGGCCCGCGAAGCCCATGAACGCCACGGACATCAGGCCGGCAATTATCAGTGAGCTGGAGAAGCCTTTAAGGCAATCCGGAATTTTGGAAGTTTCAAGCCTTTCCCTAACGCCCGCCATAAGCACAATGGCCAGCAGGAAGCCCAGCGCGCCGAATATGCCGTTGAGCACGGAATAGAGCAGGTTGAATTCCAGCACTTCGCCGCCAATGGTGATGGGGCTGCCTATGTTGAGCAGGCAAACGCCAAGCACGGCGCAGTTAGTGGTGATAAGCGGCAGATATATGCCCAGCGCCTTATAAAGGGAGGGGCTGCTCTTTTTGATGAACATTTCAACTATCTGCACAAGGCTGGCTATTACCAATATGAACACTATCGTGGAAAGATAGCTCAGCCTGAGGGGCACCAGTATGTAAGTATAAATAAGGTAGGTGAACAGCGACGCAAGGCCCATTACGAACGTGACCGCAAGGCCCATGCCCGTTGCCGTTTCAACCTTGTTGGATACGCCCAGGAAGGGGCAATTGCCAAGGTAACGCGAGAATATGAAGTTATTGGTAAGTACGCAGTTTACCATGAACAAAAGAACTTTTGCTATGCCGCTCATGCGCGTATCACTCCTTTCTCCTCAGTCTTTTTCTTTTCGGCCTTATTCATAAAGTAGTTGGCCACGCCAAGCACCAGTCCGAACACAAGGAAGCCGCCGGGAGCCATTATTGAAAGGAGCATAGGCTCGAACCCTTCGCCGAACAGGCTCAGCCCAAACACGCTGCCGTTGCCCAGCAGCTCGCGGATTATGCCTATAACGGTTATGGCAAGCGTGAAGCCCGCGCCCATGCCAAGGCCGTCCGCGGCGCTCAGCAGCACGCCGTTTTTGCTTGCGAAGGCTTCCGCGCGCGCAAGAATTATGCAGTTAACCACTATAAGCGGTATAAACATGCCAAGGCTTGCATAAAGCGCGGGAACGAACGCCTTAACCAGCATTTCGACCAGCGTAACGAACGTGCATATTATCACGACGAACGCGGGAATGCGGATCTTGTCCGGTATTATATTCCTCAAAAGGGATATGACCACGTTTGAGCCGACCAGAACGAACGTTGCCGCAAGGCCCATGCCAACGGCGTTGGATGCGCTGGTGGTGGAGGCAAGCGTGGGGCATATGCCCAGCACCAGCCTCAGCGTGGGGTTCTCGTTCAGTATTCCGTTAAAGAATACGCTTGAAACGGTCTTTTCTTTTTTAGCCATTGGCCTTTTCCTCCTTCAGGCGGCCATAAAGCCGGGGTTTAACGTATTTATCCAGCAGCGGGGTGACTATGTTCATAACAAGTATCGCATAGGTCACGCCTTCGGGATAGTTACAGAAGTTGCGGATTATAACAACTATTATGCCGCAGCCTGCAGCATAGATGAATTGGCCCTTCGCGCTCATGGGGCTGGTGGTGTAGTCAGTTGCCATGAACACCGCGCCGAGCATCACGCCGCCGCACAGTATCGCCTGCAGGGGATCGTTGCCCAGTATTGCGGAGAATACGAACACCACTGCCAAGAACGTTACCGGTATGCGCCAGGTTATAACGCCGCGGATAAGCATATACAGGAAGCCGAGCAGTATAGCCGCCTTGCAGACTTCGCCTATGCAGCCGGGAATGTTGCCGAGGAACATGTCCATATAGCTCGCTTCATAACCGGCAAGCACGGTGGCGCTGGTGGTCGCATCCGCACCGCTGAAGCAGGTGGGCAGCACAAACGCCGTCATGCGTACGGGCCAGCTGGCAAGCAGTATGCCGCGCGCGGCAAGCGCGGGATTGACAAAGTTATCGCCTATGCCGCCGAAAAGCTGCTTCACGAGTATTATCGCAAGGCCGCTGCCGATTATGGGCAGCCACCACGGCGCCGTGGGCGGGAGGTTAAGGCCGACCAGCAGGCCGGTAACGGCCGCGCTCAGGTCGCCGATTCTTATGGTTTTATGCGTAAGCTTCTGCCAAAGGTATTCAAACAGTATGGCGGAGGCCGTAGCAAGCGCCACTACTATGGCCGCGCTTACACCGAAAAAGTATATGCCGGCGATGGTGGTGGGCGCCAGGGCTATCAGAACATCGCCCATCAGGGAGCGGGTGTTCTGCGGGCTGCGCACATGCGGCGCGGTAGACATATAAAGGCTCATATTACTTCCTCCTTGCTGCGGCGGCTATTGCGTCCTTGGTATTCTTGAACGCCGCGGTCAGCCATCTTCTTGACGGGCAGGCATACGAGCAGCAGCCGCACAATATGCAGTCCATAACATGGTTGGCCTTCGCGCCTTCCAAATTGCCCGCGTCGCAAAGGTGCTTCAGTTTATACGGGTCAAGCCCCATGGGGCAGGCCTGTACGCAGCGCGCGCAGCGTATGCAGGGCTCTTCGTCAACGCTCTTCGCGTCCTTTTCGTTGTAAACAACTATGCCGCCGTTGGCCTTGGCAATGGGTATATCCGCGCTTGCGGTGCAAACGCCGGTCATGCCGCCGCCCATAACTATCTTTGCGGCTTCCTCGCTGTATCCGCCGCATTCGCCTATCATGTCGGCAACAACGGTGCCTATCCTTACGCGCAGGTTGGAAGGATTGACTACCTTGCCGGTAACGGTGGTTATGCGGCTTATAAGGGGCTTGCCGTCTATGACCGCGTCCGCTATCGCCGCGGCCGTGGCCACGTTGGTAACTATCGTATGCACCTCTATTGGCAGCTTGCCGCTGGGCACCTGGCGGCCGGTAACGGCATGGATAAGCTGCTTTTCACCGCCCTGCGGGTACTTGGTCCTGAGTACCGCTATTTCAACGCCCTCGCGCCCCGCGGCTGCCTTGCGCATGGACTCGATAGCTTCCATCTTGTTGTCCTCTATGGCTATTACGCCGCGCTTTACGCCAAGCGCGCGCATTTCCGCACGCAGGCCGTCCACAACCCGGCGGGGTTCTTCTATCATCAGCCTATAGTCAGCCGTAAGGAATGTTTCGCACTCTGCGCCGTTCAATATAATCGTATCGCAGGTCTTGCCTTCGGGAAGGGTAAGCTTAACGTGCGCGGGGAAGCTCGCGCCGCCCATGCCGCATATGCCCGCAGCCTTTATCGCGGGAACTATCAGCGCGGGGTCAACTGTTTCCACGTTGCCGTAGCCCTGTATGCCGTCCACCCATTCGTCGGCAAAATCATTCTGTATGCAAACGCACAAAACGGGCCCCGCACCGGTGATGAGCCGCGGCTCAACGGCCGTAACCTCGCCGGATATGCTGGCGTGTACGGGAAGGCCAAGCCCGCCGACGGGCTCGCCTATAAGCTGGCCTATCTTTACATGATCGCCCTTGCTTACGCACGGCTTAGACGGAGCACCCAGATGCATGCTCATGGGAATGACCACCGAATCGGAAACGAAGTCCCGTATCGGGGCATTTCGGGTCGGCAGCTTACCCTCGTGCTGGGAATGCAGAGGATGTACGCCGCCCTTGAAGGAATACTTTGGCAAACAAAGCACCTGCCTTTCGATGTGATGCGGAATATGATGTAATAAAAATGCAAAAATGCATGCGAACATAGTTACGCCTACCATTGCTATCCGTGCTATTATAGCACACAATTTTTCACCCGTGTAGTACTTTATTCTCGTTAGTTTTTTAACTTTTGCCCTAATTTGCTATACTTCGCGGCACTTATATGTTATACTTTTGTCATGAATGTTTATACGGACAGCCCAATAATGAATATAATATATAAAACCGCGCTCGCTCACGGGTTTGCAGGTATGCGTATGCTAAAACTGCATAAGCTGGACGCTTGGCATAAGTATTCCGCGCTTTACGGCACGGGCTGCGCAATGCCGTACGACCTGCCCGCGGCATATCCCGATGCAAAGGCCGCACTGCTTTTGATATGGGCCTATGCCCCGTATGAAAACGGCGGGCATATTTCGTCCTATTATCCCGCCAGCAACGCAAGCTACCACGCGTCAAAGGCCGTGGAGGCTGAACTTAACGCGGCGGGAATAGCAGCAGAGCGGGCGTTTATACCCGCGCGGGCGCTGTGCATAGCCAACGGGGTGGGGCATCAGGGCAGAAACGGGCTGCTGAGCATTGCCCCCTACGGCACGCGCATTGCGCTTGAAACGCTGCTAATATATTCCCCGGTTGAGCCAAACGCGGAGCAGGTCTGCACGGAGGGCGGCTGCCCGGAAGGCTGCACGGCCTGCATCTCCGCCTGCCCCATGGGCGCGATAACAGCGGACGGGCTGAACGTAACGCGCTGCATGCGCTATATTATGAACAGCGGCTATACAGAAGAAATTTGGCAAAAGCAGCAGACATTTCTGGGCTGCGAGATTTGCCAGACCGTTTGCCCCAAAAATGCGCGGCTGAAAAAGCTGCCCGTGCCTGACGATACGGCGGAAGCGTTTGAGCTGAGGCGGCTTATAGCGGGCAACGCGAAGGCCGCGCGCATTATAGCGGGCAAAAACATAACCGGCAACGGGCGGCTTACCATGGAAGCCATAGCATTCGCCGCGCGGGAAGGGCAATGCGAAGCGGAGATCCGCGCCTGCCTTTCCTCCCCGTTTGAGCAGGTGCGCATGGCAGCCAAGTGGGCATTAAGCAAATATTTCGGCGGGATTTAACACTTTCGCGCCAAAACGTTACTTAAACATAATCAAAGTTTGAGACTTTCGTAACACTTTTGTGATGCTTTTTCTCCCGCCATGCTCTATAATATGAATCAGAAAGAGAGAGCAACCTTTCAAAAGAGCAAACAACAGGATTACCGGTCCGCTGGCAACAACGGACCGATTATTCTTTTTGGCGATTGATTGAAAAAGCCTGATAGTATATAATCTATAGTAATAATACCATCCCTATAGGAGGGCATATGGATATGGAAATGCAGAAATCCGAAAATAAGGACAAGCGCGTGCCGCTTGCCGAAAACGTAAGGGAATATGATGAACGCCGCTTTATGGGCAGGCGCACACGTATAGCGGCAAAGCAGAGCACGCCGGGCGAAAAGGCCCGCGAGTTTTTACTGAGCCTTAAACAGGACGGCACGGTGGACGAGCTGAAAACCGTTATGAAGGAGGGTGCGGAATATATTGTGGGCATCTGCTCCAACTTTACCTCCAAGGGATATGATTACTGGGTGGCTGTGGAGGTGGATAACGACACGCCGCTGCTTGAAGGCTACGAAACCATATTCGTACCCGCCGGAACGTATGCATATTTTGACTGCGAAGGCGGCACGAACGAGGCCGTTACAGGCTGCTGGTCTGATGTTTACAACACATGGTTTCCCAAGTCCGGCTACAATCACCAGGGCACGCAGGAAATGGAGATTTACCCCCTTGGCGATATGGAGGCGGAGGATTACCGCTGCACGCTGCTGGTGCCGGTAAAGCGCATTGAGCGCGTGCCTATAAATAAATACAGGCGCAGTGCGCTTGGTTCCGCGCCGTTCGTGCTGATAGGCAGCGTTATGGGCTTGCTCATATCCGGCGCGAACGACACAAAAACAATGTTGATTGCCGCGCTTGTGGGCGGCGGCCTTGCATGGTTCCTTTATGAATACATTGCAAAGCGCCGCGAGGAGCGCGCGAAAGCAAAGGAAGAAGCAAAAAACAGCAATGAGAAGGAGTGAAGCAAATGCCTGACAAGAACAAAGAGCTATCCAAAATTCTGTTGCTGACCGCAAGCGTTCTGCTTTCGGGGGCAAGCGTTGTGTTCCTGCTGATCTGCCTTATTTCGGACAGCGAAGGCCCCTGGGTACTGCCCGCGGCGCTCGGCTGCTCCGTACTCAGCAGCCTGTTCAGCATTGTCCGCAGCGCCGGCGAAATAAAGGAAGAAAAGGCCAAAAAGAACAAATAATATCCGTTAAGCACAGCAAAAGCGCAGCCATAAGGCTGCGCTTTTTATATGCTTATTTTATGCTTTGTTCAAGCTTATCAAACTCATCGCAGGAGAAAAACTCTCCAAGCGTTATGCCAAGCCCGTCGCAAATGAGTTTTATAGTCATCAGCTTTGGGTTATTGCTTTTGCCGTAAAGTATGTTCTTTATGCTGCTGGGCGGAACGGCGCTCAGGTTTGCCAATCTGTTTACGCTTATTCCGCGTTCCCCGCACAGTCTCAGTATCCTGCTTCTTATCGCAAGCACAGTCTCGTCCATAGGAATGCTCCTTTTTACAAACAGCACCGTTTGCACGGTGCTGCCTTACCATATAATATAGTATCTTTACTTTTAACCGCAGCAGTCTGCCATCGCGGTCTGCGCCGATGTGAACATGGGCAGGAACTCCTCAATGGGTTCGGATGCCATGGCGGTTATGGTTATGTTGGTGGTGTAGTTCATGAACTTGTTCACCAGTATGTACTGCTTTATAGTAATGCCGCTTATGTCCACGTCAAACTCCGCGCACTGATAATCGGTGCTGCCGAGCGTCTGCTCCGTCGTGCCGACATAGGTGCAGTTCATGGCCGTGTTTTCACCCATCTGCTTAACTATTTCGTCCATAATATCGCCTATGCCAATGCCGAGCGCGCCCAGCATGCTGACCTTTTGATATATTATGAATACGTTGGTGCCGTTGTCCGGATTCTGTACAAAAGTATCGTACACAACCTCGTGGTCGCTCAGATCTTCGCCCTCGGTACCCAGCATCTCCTTGGATACGCCGACAAGCTGCGCAATGTATTCATCGTCCGCCAGCAGCCAGTTTTCGGGCGGGGTGAAGTTAAATCCCGCGGTGGCGTTATAATATACGCCGTCCGTCCATGTGCCGCGCGTTATGGAAGTTTCGGCCTCCGCAGTAGGTTCTGCCGTGGGTTCTTCAGTTGCAACAGGCGCTTCGGTGGGGGCTGGGGTGTCCGTAACAACGTGCTTTCCGCCTTCCGCGGGCAGCGTGGATATCAAATCCTGTGCGTTGGGCTTGTCCGCGCCGCCTGTGCAGCCGGAGAATGCCATAAGCATAATTGCAGCCATCATCAGGGCAACAGTCTTTTTCATAATAAAAATACCTCTCGTCCATTCTATGCCGCTTTTGCGGCACAATTTGATTATACATTATGCCGCGCAATATGTCACATATTTTGACATATATATTTATAATACCCGTCCAGCCCGTCCGCCTTGCTCGGGTGCAGCGCGCGTATGCCCATGCCCTGCATTGCGTAAAGCAGCACCAGCGTGCCGGGTACAATAACATCATGCCGCTTTGTAAGCAGCGGATGGCGGCTGCGCGCCTCATCGCCGGCCTCATGCAGTTTTTTTGAAAGCAGCTCTATCCTCTCCCGCGTGAGCAAGGTGGATTCGACAGCGTGCTCATCGTATTCCTCAAGCCCGAGCGACAGCGCCGCAAGCGTTGTTATTGTGCCGCCCACGCCTATCCAGTCCGTTATTCTTATGCGGGGGAAGCGGAACAGCCCTTCGCACGCCCTGAACACGGCCTCGCGCATGGATTCATACGACCCGTCCGATTCCTTATCGCATATATCCTTCGCGCGGACGCAGCCCATCGGCGCACTGACCGCAAATCCCTCCGAAATGAGCTGGCACGACCCGCCGCCAAGATCTATCAGGCCCCAATCCGGCTTGTCCGCAATGCCCGCACCTATGCGGGCAAATGTGGCCTCCTCCTCGCCCGAAAGCACGCGCACGGGCATTATCTCCTCCGCAAGGGCAAGGAAGCGTTCGCGGCTGCCGAATTTGGCGTCCCTCACGGCGCTGGTTGCGTATGCATAGGGCTTTGCGCCCTGCGCCGCGGCAAGGGCGGCAAGCTCCTTCAGCGCGGCTATGCTCCGCTCTATGGCCGCATCGCTAAGCTTTCCAGTTGAAATTATGTTTTCCGCAAGGCGGGTGGTTATAAGCCGCCTTTCCCCGTTAGGGCCAAGATATCGTATTGAGTTGCTGCCTATGTCAACGGCGGCTTTCTTCTGCATTGTTCATCCTCCCAAAAATACTTAAAAAGTGGCCAACGGCCACTTTTCGTTTTCTTAATCCGTTATGTCGAACTTTATATCGTCCGGCAGCACAAGCCCCAGCTTTTCGCGGGCGTACTGCACTCTGTATTCATCGCTCTTGGCGTATTCTATCATGTATTCAAGGCGCTGTTCCTCCGCCTGCAGCGCGGCGTATTGTTCGTCCAGCGCGGCCTGCTTGGCGGCGATCTCGTTCAGCTTGGCCTGCTGGGAAAGTATTACCGCGCCCGCGAATATAAGGCATATAAGCGTAAGCAGCATAATAAATCGGGGCGTTGCCTTCAGCTTCCGTTTCATGCCGCATACCTGCCTTTCTTATATGGTAATATACGCATAGGTGCGCACCTATCGCGTATACTATATTTATAAAGCATATATGCGCATATTTCAAGCCTTATTTTTCCGTTTTTGCATGGGTTTTGTAAATGCGCCCGTATTTTCGCTTTTTTGCAAGGCTTTGCCTCATGCGCGCCCCGCACAGGCGCATTGGATAGCGGCAGTATATCAGCGCGCCCGCCGCTATCAGCATTATTGAATAAAGCCTTATCCGCCCGCCGTCCGCATAAAGCAGCGCGGCGGCCGCGGCAATGCCCGCAAATATATAAAACATAATATCCAGCGCCGCGTCGACAATGCGGTTTTCGTTGAACGGCAGCCGTATGAACGCGAAAATATCATACATGAGCCCTATCAACGTGCCACAGTAAAGTGAAATAAGGCATATGCGTATTTCCGCTGCCGCGCGCAGCATCAGCGGAACATGCGCGAAAATAGCGAACCGCGCTGCTGTGCATCCTCGCTGTATTCAAGGGCCAGTATTTCCCCCTCAACTATTACCTGCCCCTCGTCAAGGCTAAGCTTTGTTATGTGCAGCCCGCTGCCTTCTATCCTAAGCTGCCCCGCGTCCGTAAGCAGTTCTATCTCCGCCTCGTTAAAGCAATCCACGTCCTTCACCCCACTCACGCTCATCAGCTCCCTGCCCTCTATATGCACGCTGTGGGAACGTATGCGCGTGCTGCCTTCGCCCAATATTCTGTCCATACCCGGCCTCCTTTTGTGTAGTTATGCCCTTGTTTGATTATATGCGCGTATGCTAAAGAAAAATACATCAAATATTCACACGTTTCTTCTTGACAAATGCGTATGTTTAACGATAATATGGTATTATCGGTAGAAGAACGGATAAAAGCCCCAAATATAACGTTTTAACTTCATTAATATGGGCATAATACTGATAGCAGAACCGATATATACACACCGTAAGCAGGAAATTTGTTTATAAATTTTGCGTTTCTTGAAAGGAGCAGCATTTTGACCAGAGATCAACTGTTGGAAAAATCCTTAGGCGATCTGAGAGAGATCGCAAAGCTTCAGGGTGTTAAATCCATCACCAAATATCGCAAGGGTGAACTTGTCGATATCATCATGAACGGCGGCAGCAAGCTTTCCGCCGTAAAGCCCAAGGCCGAAGCCGAAGAAAAGGCCGGGGCCGTAAGCGCGCCGAGCGCACCGCAGCGCACGGAGGAAGCCCCCTCCGCAAAGGCGGAACCCGTGCCGCAGGCGCAAACTGCCGCGCCGCAGCAGGCCCAGCCCGCCCCCGCGCCAAGCGCACCGCAGGGCGGCATTCCCCCGCTTGACGCCGGGTATGATTCGCGCCAGCGTTATCAGCAGCCTTACCGCCAGCCGCGGCAGGATTATCAGTCCCCCTCCGGCTACAACCGCCGCTATACCGCCCCCGGCGCATATCAGGACACACGCCAGCCGCGCCAGAATTATCAGCAGCCCTACGGCGCGCCCAGATATACAAACCAGGGCTATGATTCCCGCCCGTCTTACAGGCAGGATGGCTACGCTCCCGCGCCCAGTCCCTATCGCCAGGCGCAGGAAGCATATATGCAGCAGCAGCAACAGCAACCCAATCCTTACCGCCAGGATAGCTACATGCAGCAAAATCCTTACAGGCAGGATCCCTACGCGGGCGGCATGGATATGCACGAAGACGCTTACCGCCAGGCTAAGCCCGACGGCTTCTATAAGGACTACAATCCCGCCGCGCCCACGCCCGCCATATCCGAAATGCTTGAAGCGGGCACCTGCGGGGACTGCGAAGGCGTGCTGGAGGTTCTGCCGGACGGTTACGGCTTCCTCCGCAGCGAAAACTATCTGCCCGGCACGCGGGACGTATACGTTTCCATCGCGCAGATACGCCGCTTCAACCTTAAAACAGGAGACATGGTGACCGGCAAGACCCGCCCCTCCAAGGAAGGCGAAAGGTTCTTGGCCCTTCTCTACATAACCGCCATAAACGGCGAGGATCCCGAAAAGGCGCAGCAGCGCAAGCCTTTTGACGAGCTGATACCCATTTTCCCCAACGAACGCCTTACCCTTGAATCAAAGGGCTTGGGGCGCGACCAGAATTTGGCTATCCGCCTTATTGACCTTATTGCCCCCATAGGCAAAGGCCAGCGCGGCATGATAGTGAGCCAGCCCAAGTCCGGCAAGACCACGCTGCTCAAGAACATTGCCCACGGAATATCCACCAACTATCCCGACGTTCACCTGATAGTTCTGTTGATAGACGAGCGCCCGGAGGAAGTTACGGACATGAAGCGCTCCATAAACGGAGAGGTGCTTTATTCCACGTTTGACGAGCTGCCCGAGCATCATACCCGCGTTGCCGAAATGACGCAGGAGCGCGCGATGAGGCTTGTTGAGCAGGGCAAGGACGTTGTTGTACTGCTCGACTCCATAACAAGGCTTGCCCGCGCATACAACCTTACCATACCCACGACCGGACGCACGCTTTCCGGCGGCATGGACCCAGGCGCCCTGCATAAGCCCAAGCGTTTCTTCGGCGCGGCGAGGAACATTGAAAACGGCGGCAGCCTTACAATAATCGCCACGGCGCTTATAGAGACCGGCAGCAGGATGGACGACATAGTCTATGAAGAATTCAAGGGCACCGGCAACATGGAGATTCACCTTGACCGCAAGATGAGCGAAAAGCGCATTTTCCCCGCCATAGACATTTACAAGTCCGGCACAAGGAAAGAGGAGCTGCTGCTGAGCAAGCAGGAGCTTGAAGCGGTGTTCAGCATGCGCAAAACGCTTTCAAGCGGCAATCCGGCCGACGCTACCGAGCAGCTTATCGCCATGATGGAGCGGACGGAGACCAACGAGGAATTTGTCAACAAGCTGAACAACATGAGCAAGGCTTACGAGCGGGACGGTTTTTCCGCAGGAAAAAGAATAAACTGATAACGTATTGCATTTTACCCGGATGCGGCAGCGCATTCGGGTAATTTTATAAAAGCAGGGAGGTAGAAATGCAATGGCAAGACTGAACCGTTTGATTCATTTTATCTCATTGATGCTTGCAGGAGCAATGCTGCTTTGCGCATGCAATGCAGCTACCATTGCGCCGAATGAATATGCATCCCAACTGCACAACGGTTCCCCGCGCACCTTATCCAGAGTTTACACAGACCGATACACAGTACATAATAAAAGGCAATATCTCATCCGCCGGCGGCGATTATGTAGCCGTGAACTATTACCCTTACACGCGGGATAACGGCGAAAACTACTATAACATTCACACTTTACAGAATATGGGGCGATACATCGTGCTACTTCGCCCTATTTGAAGTAACGCTGCATGAAATAAGCGAACCCAATCCATTCGGGTTGAAGCATGCCATATGCTTAGTAATTCGCCTTGACAACGCGGATTTTGAATTTGAAGAGTGATACTGCCGCGAAATATGGCTGAAAAGTTAAATTTATAATTGCTATTGAAATCCGCCGAAAAGCCTGTATAATATGGTTTTGATTTTTCACGGAGGTTGCTTTTATGGAGAAAAAAGCGGCTAAAGAAGGGCTTTTCAGGCGGCTTTCCCGCCCGGTGGAGCTTACGAGCGGCTCGCCATGGCGCGTTATACTGCGCTACTCAATGCCCATTACAGTATCGTTTATTTTGCAGCAGATTTATGTGCTGACGGATGCAATAATATGCGGCCAGGTACTTACCGCGGCGCAGGTGGCAGGCGTTAATGATACCGGCCCGCTCACGTTTATATTCCTCGAATTTGCATTCGGCTGCACGGGCGGCTTTTCCGTAATAACCGCAAAGGCTGCGGGAATGGGGGATACGAAGGGCGTAAGGCAGTCCTTCGCAGCGCAGATATATCTTTCCGTAATAATTTCGCTCGTGCTCACGGTCGCATCCATTGCGCTGCTGCCGTGGCTGCTGGGCGTTATAAACGTTACGCCCGTGAATGCGGAGGTGTACAGCGCGGCGTATTCATACTGCGTTGTTATATTCGCAGGCATACTTGCGCAGATGGGCTATAACTTCATCTGCGGCATTCTGCGTGCATATGGCGACTCCGTCACCCCACTCATATTCCTTATAATTTCAACGGCGCTCAATATAGGGCTGGATATTTTCTTCCTTACCACGCTGAGCATGGGCCCTGCAGGCGCCGCCATAGCGACCATTTTGGCGCAGTTTATAAGCGTTATCGGCTGCGGCGCATATACGTTTTCCAAGTATAAGGAGCTTAGGCTACGCAAGGAGGATTTCCGCGTAAGCCTTAGCAGCATATGGGAACACCTGAAGCAGGGCATTCCCCTTGGGCTTCAGTTTTCAATACTTGCAATAGGCATAATAGTTATGCAGGGCGCGGTGGTCAAGTTCGATCTTACCGCAAGCGGCGAAATGGTGGCCTCCACACCGGCGCAAAACGGCTTCGGCGCGGCGAATAAGCTTATCAGTTTCCTCATGGCGCCGTTCAACGGCCTTGCTTCCGCAATATTGGGCTTCAATGCGCAGAACTACGGCAAGCGCGACTATGAGCGCATAAAGCGCGGCACGCTGCAAACCGTGCTTATAATGCTTATAGTTTCCGCCATATGCATTGCCATAGGCCTGCTGCTTTCAATAAACGGCACTTATCAATATATATTCATGAGTACCGATAAGATATCCGCCGAAACCATACGCTACGGCAACACGTTTATGTATGTCGATATGGCGTTCTATGCAATACTCGGCTTCCTTATAGTTGTGCGCAGCGCGGTGCAGGGGGTGTTCCTTGCGGGGTATGTGCTGTGCGCGGGCGTGGCGGAGCTTGTGTCCCGCATACTTATCTGCGCCTTCCTGCCGCAGATAGTCAACGGCGGCGCGATAGATTCTTCCGCCTCAACGGCCGCATTCGCCGCCGTCTGCTTCGGCGATCCGGGCGCGTGGGCATTGGCGTCGCTCGTGCTGCTCCTGCCCCTGTTCAAATATATAATCGGCAAAAAGTATTCGTCGTGGAATGTGTGAGTAAGCAAGGGGATGCTGTTCCAGCATCCCCTTTTTACTGCCGGAAAAATGCATCGTAATATGAAACGCCTTTATACTGTTGCTTCAGCTTATTAAAAGCCGAAATATATCTTTCGATTTTCGCTTCGTTTCCTTTAATTATCATAGTCTGCTTGCGCTTGCCGACGATTATAGTACCAGGCACCAAAACTAAGTTTTTGTTGGATTCAAACAGGCTGCAATCACGCTTTGCACCGATGGCAAATCCCTCAAGCTGCGGAAAATTCGCCGCTATCCACGCCACCTGTTCCGTTGTAAAAACATTCGTCGGAAAATCAAATGTTCTCAGTCGCGGGAGTTCCGCAAGAAAAGACAAATCATTATCCGCAATGGCGCTGCCGTTAAACGACAGCCTTTCAAGCTTCATCCCCGCCAACTGCATCAGACTATTGATAACCGCTTTTTTGTAAGCAGTATTCCCTATTCTGAAATCTCTCAGCGACGGCGCAGTTTTCACTTCCTTTATGGATGAGAGCCGCGAAAAGTCCTCTATGCAAAGCCCTGTTAAGCTTATATTATTCGTCATCTTCCAAAGTGATGCCGCCCTTTGATTTAGACTTAAATAAATATATTCAAGCTGCGGCAGCGTACCGAGCGGCGATAAATCTTCAATAAACTTGTTCTTGAAAAAACGAATTGCTTTCAGTTGTTTTCCGTATGTTTTAATGAAATACTCAAAAGTATCCTGCCTGAGTCCCGATATGGTCACAGCATCGGCATCAGGATGGAATTTCAGCTTATCTACATCGGCAACCGTGATTTTGCCGCCGCCAATGTCCATTTCTTCTTCGCGGAGCCATATGCAGCCGTGTGTCTTGGTTTCACAGTCATAGTCAAAGCTTCCGTCAATAAACGAATCAAAAGAGAATTCCACGGGCTATTCCTCCGCTTTTATTTAATAATCTCAAACTTCCTTCCCGCAATGCGGGCAGTATTTTCCGTTGGATTGTATCAATTTGCCGCAATGCGGGCATTTGTTGGTGAACGCCTTGCAGACGGCGCATATGAGCATCACGCCAAAGCAAGCCGCACCTATGTATGCTTCCGGTATAATATCATAATCGCCGTCAAGCAATTTCACTCCGATAATGCCCCAATCAATAATAAATATGATAAGCGCTATTATAAGTACTCATGCTGTAATTCTTTTCATGTGTGTTCTGTCCTTTCCAAAAAGCATTGTACGATAGTCGTATTACACTTTCTTATTTCAAATTATAGCATATAATTTTTAGCTTTTCTATTATTTGCGCAAGGAATGCTGTGCTTCCTCGATTTCTCAGTTGACAATCTAAAAAAGCTTGCATATACTATTATTGTAAGCGCATCGCTTACGCTTCGCTAAATGGAGACGAGTGACGGTTCTGACTCGTCGGTAAAATAAAAAGTGACCGAGCGAAGGTGACGAGTGACGGTTCCGACTCGTCGGTAAAATAAAAAGTGACCGAGCGAAGAATATAAATGGAACCCTCCGATGTGGCGGGTTCCGTTTTTTATATCAGGAGTATCGAATTATGGAATATGATGTAGATATACGCCGCCTGTCATCTGCTTGTAAAAACAGCTATTACGAATCAAGTGAAATATCTTGCTGACGCGCGATGTGAAATAATTCCTCGCAAGCTCGGAATTGTGAAATATTGCTCCTTCGTCGCAATGTGAAATAAAATTTGCCCACGTTCGCGCAAGCGAACATATCACATCTGCGAAGCAGATATTTCACAGCGAAGCTATTTCACTTGCCCGCAGGGCAAATTTCACTGAAAAAGAGCATTGCCTACGCAATGCTCTTTTTCTGGAGGCACCACCCAGAATCGAACTGGGGAATAAAGGTTTTGCAGACCTCTGCCTTACCGCTTGGCTATGGTGCCATATGGAGCGGGAAACGGGGCTCGAACCCGCCACCTCTGCCTTGGCAAGGCAGCGCTCTACCGAATGAGCTATTCCCGCAATATGGTGCCTCAGAGTGGAGTCGAACCACCGACACAGGGATTTTCAGTCCCTTGCTCTACCAGCTGAGCTACCGAGGCAAAAATTTGGCGACCCGAAGGGGGCTCGAACCCCTGACCTTCAGCGTGACAGGCTGACGTGCTAACCAACTGCACCACCGGGCCGTTTTGCGATTGACATATATTGGTGGGAACAACAGGGCTCGAACCTGTGACCCCTTGCTTGTAAGGCAAGTGCTCTCCCAGCTGAGCTATGCTCCCAAAACACGTCAACCGCAGAAAATAGTATACCCTACAAAACGGGCATCTGTCAACAAATTTATATAATAACTTTTGCTAAAATTTGGCCCGTGCGCACCCCATGCGTTTTTCATAAGGCGCGCACGGCTTTTTGCTTACAGTTCCTTTGCCGCAACCTTGGCCGCAACGTAGGCCAAATCGCGCCCGTGGCACAGCGCAGTCTTTTCGTATTCCGCGCCGTAGCATGCGGCAAGGTCGCTCACGTCGCGCTTTTCGGCCGTGCCGTGCGCCGCTTCAACGGCGGCAAGCACCTTGTTGTCCGGCGATACTACGATATATCCATCCTTGGTGGTAACTACGGCCTGCCTGCGGCCCTTTTCGCCGTTGTCCACAAGGTTCAGGAACACAGTCCCCTCGGGCCATGCCTGCATACCCGCGCAAAGCACATCCGCCGCCGCGTCCAGGTTCAGCGCGGGGATATCGCTTGAAAACTCAAACACACGGCTTTGCGGCGCAAACGTTTTGCATACGCCCTTTACCGCCGCGGTACCCGCACCCATTCCGTAATCGGACAAAATAACAATAGGGGCAGTCATGGCGTCAGTTCTCCTTGGTAATGTCTATGGACCAGCTGGGGCCGGAGCCTATGCCGTACGTTTGGGCAAAGTTCTTCTGGTTCATTGCAAGGCCCATGAAGCCGGAGGAGGAGTTATACAGTATTTCGCAGCCGGGCGCAGCATAGCCGAAGGATTTGTTGAAAGGCATCACCTTATCGAACTTCACTTCGTCCTCGTGCTTTATAACAACGTGCACGTTATCGTTATGCACTATGCCGGTCTTTTCAAAGTCGTCTATGCGAATATTCGTCTCCAGATTGCCGAACGGTTCCATTATGTCCGGAATGGAGCCGTGCGCCTCATCCTTAGCTACCGTTGCCTGCTTTATTTCAAAGGTTACAATGTCATCCACAGGGTACTCAGGGCCAACGCCGGCGAAGTCTATAACGCCAGCGGCAAGCTTGGCCGCGCAGTACGCGAACAGGTCGCGCCCGTGGAATATGCTGGTCTTTTCCGTTCCCTTCAGGCGGTTTACGGTTTCGTCAATTTCGCGTATGGCGTCTATGCCGAATTCCTGCTTGATATATGTGAGCGAGCCGTTATCCGGCGTTACAACATAGTAACCGTTGCAGGTATGGGCAACGCTTGCCTTCCTCGCCGTGCCTACGCCGGGGTCAACAACGCTTACGAATATGGTACCCTTGGGCCAGAACGGCATAACGTTCCTAAGCGAAGCGGAAGCCTTTTCCACGTTGAATTTGGGTATAACATGGCTCAGATCATATATTTGCAGCTCCGGATCTATCGTTTTGCACACGCCGTACATTGCGCCGCCGCCAACGCCGAAGTCTGTCTGCATAACTATACAGGGTTTCATAATCTCGTCTCCCTTTCCTCAACAGTTTTATTTTTTAACTATGGTTATCTTATAATCGCCGAAATTCTCCCCCGTATCGAATATATGGGGCAGGAATTTTTCGGCAAAGCTGCGCTTGTTAAGGCTAAGCGCTATCGTGGGCGTGGTGCTGCCGTTATAAAGTATCGGCTCGCCTTCGGGCACGAAGCCAAAGGACTTATGATACAGCACGTCACGGTCAAACAACGTTTCGCCGTTTTTAACTATTGTAACGTGTGTCATGTCGCCGTATACTATGCCGGTCTTTTCAAATTCGTCCACGTCTATGTTCGTGCCTGCGCCGCCGAAATGTTTTGTGCAGCCGGCGATCTCGCCCTCCGCGCGGCCGGACGCGACGGTGCCGTGGGTTGTTTCAAACGTTACAATCTCGTTCACGGGGTATTCCAGCCCAACGCCTTCAAAGTTTATTATGCCGCTTGCAAGGCGCGCCGCTGTGTATGCAAACACGTCCCTGCCATGGAAGCTGTTCGCCTTGTCGCTTCCCTTCAGGCGGTTCACGCTTTCGTCTATTTCGCGCACGGCAACCACCCAGTCAAGTATGGCGGTAAGGCTGCCGTTATCCGGCGTCACAACAAAGCTGCCGTTGTTCAGTTTGGCTACGCAGCCGCGCCGCGCCGTGCCTACGCCGGGGTCAACAACGCTTACGAACACCGTGCCGCCCTTCCAATACGGTATAGTATCCCTAAGCAGGAAAGAGCCCTGCCGCATGTCGAACGGACGAATTTCGTGGTTCAAATCGAATACGTCAAGCGACTGATCCACCATTCGTATAACACCGTACATGCTGGCCACAAAGCCCGTTGTAAGGCCAAAGTCCGTTTGAAGCACTATATCTGGTAACATATTGGGTCAAATCCTTTCTATGGTCATAATGTAGCCGGAGATATCCGCCCCGGGAAGCAGCGTTTCCGGAATATATGCAGCGGCAAAGCTCTTCTGGTTCAGTCCCATGCCCATATAGCCGCTGCTGCCGTTGAACAGCACGCTCTTGCCGAATTCAACATAACCGAAGGAACGTTCATACGTTGTTTCCGCCTCGAACCGCTTTTCCCCGTTATGGGTAAGCGTAAGGCGCACCGCGTCGCCGAAGGCTATGTTGGCGTTCGCAAATTCATCTATGCGCACGTTCAGGTTAAGATTGCCGAAGTTTTTAAGCACGCTGAAAAGGCAGCACTCAACAAAGCCGTCCTTAACAGCGCTTTCGCGCATATTGAAAACGTTAAGCTCCGCTATGGCAATCTCGCTGCCCAGGGAGGCTATATCCACGCCCTGCGCAAGCTTGGCGCCATAGTAAGCATATGTGCTGATGCCCGCGGGAACCCTGCCTTCGTCAAGCGCTACGGCCTTCTCCGCGCCGAAAACGTTAAGCCACGCGGTAACGGTGCCGTTGTCGGGCGCAACTATATAGCGGCCGCATTTTGTTTTAAGCGCCACCGCGCGCGAAGGATTAGTATGATCCTCCACCACGGAAACATAAACCGTTCCTTCCGGGAAGAAGGGCAGCACGCTGTATATCATGCCGCCTGCGTTGAGCGCGTCCCCTTCGGGATAAAGATCGAGCACGGAATATATGTCAGCCTCCGGCGCAATTTTGAGTATATTGCCGCTCAGCGCTGCCGCGCGGCCGTCCGCCGTGCCGTAATCGGACTGTGTGGCAAGTATTGGACGCTGCATTTTTTCCTCCTTATATTTTGCTCACGCGCATTGTCCATTCCGGGCCGAAGCCCAGCGAATAATCGCGCGTAAGGTTGCCGCGGTTGCGTCCGGCCATTACGCAGGCCGTTTCGCTGCTGAACACCAGCTTTGCGTTGAGCGGAACAAAGCCGAAGGACTTTGCCAGCGCAACCTCTTCATCGAGTATCACCTTATCGTTATGCTTTATGGTCAGGCGCACGTTGTCGCCGTATTCCATGCCCTGCTCCTTGAGCCATTCAAAGGGTATGTTCGTGCCAACAAGGCCGAAATGCTCCGTGGCTTCTATTATCATGCCGTATACGGCGTTCTCCTGCTTTTCGGGGTGCACATACGGCGCCATGACTATGTCGTCCACGCTGTATTCGGGGCCAACGCCTTCAAAGTCTATCACGCCCGCGGCAAGCCTTGCGCCGCAGTATGCGTATACGTCGCGGCCGTGGAAAATATGTATGTTCCTTGTGGTGGGATAGCGGTTCACGCTTTCGTCTATTTCCCTTACGGCCACTATGCCTATGCGTTCCTTAACGTAAGTAAGGGTGCCGTTATCGGGGGTTACGATATAGCTGCCGTTGGATAGCTTCGCTACGCAGCTTTTCCTCGCCGTGCCTACGCCGGGGTCTACAACGCTCACGAAAACCGTGCCTTCGGGCCAGAAGGGAATGGTGTAAATCAATGCGTCGGACGCGGCAAGCACGTCGAACTGATTGATGGCATGCGTGGCGTCAAAAACCCTGAGCTCCGGGTCAACAATCATGGCCACGCCTCTCATCGTGGCAACCGAAAGGTTATCCACGCCGAAGTCTGTTTGCATTACCAATGCGCTTTTCATGTGTATCATTGCTCCTTTATGTGCTAAGGACGTTGCTCGGAAGCGCGTGCCTTTGCTCGCGGCTGCGCCGCCGCGTCCTTGCAAAGCCTAAATTATTTATTGAACCATTTGAGGAAGAAAAGATCCTCGAACTGGCTCTTTGCTATTATGTCCTCCTCCGCTATGAAGGGGCACCACATTTCCGCGGGATAGGGATTGATTATGCGGAAATATACAATATAAAACAGTATTGCCGCGCCAAAGAATATGGCTGCAATTCTGAGTATTTTGTCAAGCTTGGTCAGCTCATGCTCGGCGTACCATGTGCGCGTTTTAAGCCGGCCGTAGCCGCGAAGGTCCATTGCGTTGGCAATGCTTTCAACCCTTCCGAAGGAGGACATTATCAGCGGTATCAGCAGCTGGCCCGTGGCCTTGAGCCGCTTGCCGACAGAAGCTTTCTTGGAAAGCTCAACGCCGCGCATCTGCATGGAATTGCGTATGTCTATAAATTTGGACGCAATGTCCGGTATGGTGCGGTACGCAAGCGAAACAATGGTGCAAACCTTGTAAGGCATATGCAGAAACGCAAGGCCGGACGCAAATTCCGAAGGCGTTGTGGCCAAAGCGAACATCATAACCGTAAGGAAGGACGCAACGCGCTTTGTCATGGTAACGAGCAGGTACCAAAGCGTTTCCCTTGTTATGAAAAGCTTTTCGCTCGCCTGCCATATTATTGTGCTGCCGCCAACGTGGCTAAAGCCCGTGTCCGGCGACACTATAAGCAGCATTATCGATCCTATCACGCCCGTTGTAACAAGCATTACGGAAAGCAGCACTATGAGCGGCTTATAATTGGGGCGCATGGATATTATGGCGATTATGGGCACTATCATCAGCGCCGCTATAACGCGGATATCAAACGTTGCAATTATTGCAGCAGTGAACAGCAAAAACATCAGCACCTTTGTGCTGCCCGCCAGCTTATGCACGGGCGTGGGGCCGGGCACAAAGTTTATTACAAGCTTGTTATTCATGCCTTCCTTGCCTCCCTTTCATGCGCTATGAAGCGGCGCGTCACCTGCTCCGGCTCAAGGCCGAGATGCTTTGCCAAAGTGTAAAGCGAAGTCTGCTTCAGATTGGCGCGGGATATAACGTCGTCGTTCGCAAGCACGGCAAAAACCTTGTCGTCCGCTATGACCTCGCCGTCGCTGAATACTATTGCGCGCTCGGTATTTTCAAGCGCAAGGTGCATGTCGTGCGTTATGAAAAGTATCGTCTTTCCGTATTCGCGGTTCAGCACGTTTATGAACTTCATTATCTCCGTGTAGCTTCTGTAATCCTGCCCCGCGGAAGGTTCGTCCAGTATCAATACGTCCGGCTCCAGCACCAGTATGCTAGCCACGGTTATGCGCTTCTTCTGCCCGTAGCTCACCGTGTCCACCGGCCAGTTGCGCATTGAATAAAGGCTGCATGCGTTCAGCGCCGCCGTGGCCTTTTCGCGTATGGTATCCTGCGGCATTTCGCGTATGGTCAGCGCGTATTCAACTTCCTTCTTTATAGTGTCCTTTATTATCATCTGGTTCGGGTTCTGCATAACGTAGCCCACGCGCTCGCCTATTTCCTTTATGGAAAGGCTCTTGGCGTCCTGCCCGTCTATGCGCACCGTGCCGCTCTTTGGCCGCGCAACGCCGCATATCAGCTTTGCCGCGGTGGATTTACCCGCGCCGTTTTTGCCTATCACTGCTATGCGTTCGCCCCGCTTTATTGAAAAGCTTGCGTCGCGCACAACGGGCTTGCCCGCGTCGTATTCATATGTAACGTGATCAAAGCCGACCACCTCGTCCGCCGTGTTCTCGGGCAGTGGCTCGCTTTCCTCGGTAAAGAAGCGCATAAGCTTGCCCTTGGCTTCATCGGTAAAGCGAATAGTGTTTATGTCGCCCAGGTTCTCCGTGCCTTCCAGCTCGCATCCGGCGTATTTCATCGCCGTAACGTAAAGCGGCTCCCTTATGCCGTGCTTTTGCAGCAGGTCGCTTTTCAGCAGCTCGTCCGGCGTCATGTCCGCGGCTATACGCCCGTCCGCCATCAGCACTATTCTGTCCACGTTGCGATGCAGCACGTCCTCCAGCCTGTGTTCTATTATTATTATGGTGCGTTCCTTGTCCCGCGCCAGGTCGTCTATCAATTCAACGGCCGTGTTGCCCATCTGCGGGTCCAGCGCGGCCAGCGGTTCGTCAAAAATAAGTATGTTCACGTTGCTGCCAAGCACGCCGGCTATGGCAACCTTCTGCTTCTGCCCGCCGGAAAGATTGAACGGCACCGCGCCCAAAAAATCGCTCATACCAACGGTTGCCGCATGCTCTTCAACAATCGGCACCATTTCGCGCCGCGGTTTAGCCTCGTTCTCCATGGCGAAGGCAATGTCCTCCGCAACGCTCAGCCCAACAAACTGCGCGTCGCTGTCCTGCAAAACCGTGCCCACGGTCTTGCTCAGCCCGTATATGCTGCTTTCCCGCGTCTCCTGCCCCATTACGGTAACGCTGCCGGTCATGGTGCCGTGGTGGGAAAATGGTATAAGTCCGTTTATGCAGTTGGCCAGCGTGCTTTTGCCGCTGCCGGAACTGCCCAGAATAAGCACTTTTTCGCCCTTATAAATGGTCAGGTTTATGTCGTGCAGCGTGGGCTCGTGCTGCACCTTGTACTGAAAAGAAAAATCCTTAAAAACTATGGCGGGTTCTTTCATTCGCGCATTTCTCCGGTCATAAAGTATTATTTCGCGGTCGCATTATGCTGCATCATAATGCATTACGGTTTTATCTAAAAAAGCGTTTGATTCATAAAATAAATTTGGGGGCGCCGAGCGCCCCCAATAAGCCGGTCAATATCGATCGCCCTTGTCCTCCTTTAGATTGGTACGGGACTTATAGCGGTTGGCAAGCACCAGCAGTATGGGTATGCCCACAACCACCAGCACCAGCGTGTTGCCAAGGGTAGCCGCAAGCGCCTGCAGGAAGGTGAGGTTGAGATCGCTGCCGTAGAACAGGGCGGAGAATATGGGGGTAATAACGCCGAAGGCGACCATGTTGCCCAATATGCAGCAAACGGCATAGATAACGGCATGCTTAACGGTGAATATGCCTTCCTTTATGTTGGCGCCGTAAACCGGCAGCAGGCCAACGCAGAACGCCATCACGGCATTGCCCACGGACCAATCGAACCACAGGCCCCAGCCGCCGATAAGGTCGGCAATCACGTTGCCCACGCCGCAGCATACCATTGCGGGCAGCGGCCCGAACAGCGCGCCCACTATAACGGGAATTATCATGGCGGTGGTAAGGCTGGTGTTGGTGAAGATGGGTATGCCGCCGTAGCACATCAGCACGCCAAAGAGCGCCGCGCCTATGGCAACGGCAACTATGGTCTTGGTGTTCCATTCGCCCACGAGCATAGCGCCCACGTTCTTCTTCTTGATTTCCATGTGTAACCTCCTGTAAAAAATATGGATAAAATCGTATGCGGCGCATCAGCGCACGCAAAAGCTTATGCATGATTATAACATCATCCGGTATTATATACAATTATCCTAACTTTTATTTTGCGGTTTTGATATAGAAATTTTTTATATGTGGATAATCTCTCCTTCTTTTTGCGCACAATATGCAGCTTTGCGAAGGTTTTTTCGCCCAAAATGGTTTACAAGCGCCCATTTGACTGATACAATAATGTAGTTAGTGCGGCCAGCCGTCTCTTGGCCTGTACTTTAATAAAAAATAATATTCAGCAATACATACTGGAAAGGACAGCAAGAAGCAAGATGAAAGACTACACCGCAGCAAACATCCGCAACATAGGCGTATTCGGCCACGGCGGCGAAGGCAAGACCACCCTTACCGAAGCTATGCTCTTCAACGCAGGCCTGCTTGAGCGCCTGGGCAAGGTTGAAAACGGCACCACCACGACCGACTTCGATCCGGAGGAGATCAAGCGTACCATTTCCATCAACGCCGCCCTCGCTCCCCTTGAGTGGAAGGACACCAAGATCAATGTTATCGATGCCCCCGGCTTCTTCGATTTCTATGGCGAAGTCAGCGCCGCAATGGCCCTGGCGGATTCCGCCCTTATAGTCGTGGGCGCCGTATCCGGCCCCGTGGTAGGCGTTGAAAAGGCCATGAACATGTGCAAAAAGGCCAATAAGCCCCGCATGATGGTCGTGAACCAGATGGACCGCGAAAACGCCAACTTCACCAAGACCATGGCCGAGATAAACGAAAAGTTCGGCCCCAGCGTGGTTCCCGTACAGCTGCCCATAATGGAAGGCGGCCAGTTCGTGGGTTACGTTGACGTTCCCAACATGACTGCCAAGAAGTTCGACGGCAAGGGCGAAAAGGAAATAGCCATCCCCGCCAACATGGAAGCCCAGGCGCAGAGCGTTTACGAAGCGCTGACCGAGGCCGCCGCCGAAACCGACGAAGCGCTGATGGAGAAGTTCTTCGAAGAAGGCGAGCTCAGCCGCGAAGAAATACTCGCAGGCCTGAGCAACGGCGTTAAGGAAGGCATAGTCACCCCCGTGTGCTGCTGCGCCGCCGCGCCCAACATTGGCGTTGCCACGCTGCTGGACAATCTGGTGCATTATATGCCCTCCGCTGCCGAAGTTAAGCCCGCCACCGCTACCGATGCGGACGGCAACACCGTCAGCATGGCCGATTACGGCAGGTTCGCAGGCCAGGTCATAAAGACCGTTGTGGACCAGTTCGGCAAGTATTCCATAATAAAGATACATTCCGGCGTGCTCGATGCCTCCACCACGCTTTACAATGCCAACAATGAAAAGACCGAGAAGAGCGGCAACGTATTCATTATGCGCGGCAAAAAGACCGTTCAGGTCGATAAGCTCATCGCGGGCGATATAGGCGCGCTGGCCAAGCTTCAGTTCACTGCCACCGGCGACACGCTGTGCGATCCTTCCGCCCCCGTGACCTTCGCCCCCATAGACTTCCCCGCCTCCGCCATATCCCTGGCAGTATCCGCCAAGAAGCAGGGCGACGAGGACAAGGTTTTCGCAGGGCTGAACAAGCTGCTTGAAGAGGATCCCACCATCTCCCTTGAAAAGAATGCCGAAACCGGCGACGTGCTGCTCAGCGGCCTTGGCGAGGTGCATCTGGACGTTATCTGCTCCAAGCTGAAGAATAAGAACGGCGTTGAGGCTCAGCTGGCCGAACCCCGCATCCCCTATCGCGAAACCATACGCGCCACCGCGGAAGCCGAAGGTAAGCACAAGAAGCAGACCGGCGGCAGCGGCCAGTTCGGCGTTGTCAACATGCGCTTTGAGCCCCTCACCAACGGCGAGGACTTCGAATTCGTAAACGCCATAGTCGGCGGCGTAGTTCCCAAGGAATACATTCCCGCCGTTGAAAAGGGTACGCGCGAGGCCATGCGTCACGGCGTGCTTGCCGGCTATCCCATGACCGGCGTTAAGGCCACGCTGTTCTTCGGCAAGTACCATCCCGTTGACTCCAAGGAAGTGGCGTTCAAGTCCGCTGCCCGCCTTGCGTATAAGGAAGCCTGCGCCCATGCAGCGCCCGCCCTTATAGAGCCCATCTACCGTTACTACATACACGTTCCCAACGACTACGTGGGCGCTATCACCAGCGATCTGCCCCGCCGCCGCGGCGTGATGGAGGGCATGAACCCCACCGATGACGGCACCGAGGTCGTTGCCCGCGCTCCCATGGGAGAAATGGTCAAGTACGCCACCGACCTCCGCTCAATGACCCAGGCCCGCGGCTACTTCACCAAGGAGTTCATCGGCTACGAGGATGTTCCCGGCGGCGAAGCTAAGAAGATCATCGAGCAGGCCAAGCGCGAGGACGAGGAAGAAGAATAATCCTCCCTCCGCGTTCAACGCAGAACCAAATAATAAGCAACTCATCCCGAGCCGTCCGATATGGGCGGCTCGATGGTTTATATGGGCATCGGATAGTTATTATAAAATACAGATTCGCAAAAAACAAAATCTTTCAGAGACAAATAATACACATCTTAATGAGTATATCATGGAATTATACCAAAAATCAGGTGATTCAGGCATAATATATAATCCAAAATATGCCATAAAATGATTGACACTATATATTGCAACGTGTTACCATAAGCTCAACGAAGAATCCAAGTAACCAAGTTGACATTTAGACCTTAGATTTAATTGTTGCCCGTTCCCAACCGGAACGCTGTTGATCTTTCAGGCTCGTTATATATGGGGGGAGTATTTTATGCTATCCATGCACTTGCGCCAGCTTTTTCGCAAGCCTACCCGCATTATCCTATACCTACTCACAATAGCACTATCGGCGGGCTTTTTCTGCATGAGCGCAAATCTATATTGGGATAGCGTTAAAAACCTACAACTTGCAGACGACGCTTTTTCTACCATCGCTGTGCTTGACTACTATGCCGATGTAGATTGGTATGGGAAAATAGTAGAGAATTTTGAGAACGTTTACAGATATGCCGGAGAACAGCGTATTACAAGGTATGGTGTTGACTTGCAGCAAATAGTGAATGCTCCATATGTTAAAAATTACGATTTACGGAGCGTCTACGGCGCTTTTTCTGACGAACATATCGCATTGAACCATCTCGGGCAGTATCCAATATTTAATGGAAATGTTATTCGCTTTACGATTTCAAGGGAGGTTAAGCATGGCGATGACCACTTGTTTGATTACTCATTGCCGGCAAATTTGGGCGAGGAACCTTTTACAATACAAAGCCCATACGATGATGGAATTGCTGATTACTATTTAGTAAAAGTTTCACATGCTGCGAACGATATTTATGGCTTTGACCATCCCATTTGCTTTTATTTAGATGTAGATAGACCCGATCAGCAACCAAAGGAAATTTTTGACTTAAACGGAGATGTTGATCCGGCATATGGCATAATCATCGAGCCTGAAACAGAATATATTGGAATTAGCGAATCCTATGCATATTATGATGAAAATATTGCAACAGATGCTTCCGATGTATTTGGCCATTTTAGATTATCTGACATAATTTTTTGTAATGATAGATATTATGACAATAGGGCGTACTATTATTCACAGCAGCTTGGAGAGTATACATTACGCGAAAGCACCGGTGAATCTCCATTCTGGCTTTATCGTTACGAAACAGTTGCAAGTAATCCGGAGCTGCTTAAAAAATATGAGAACATCAGTCGTGCATATTACATAAATGCACATTCATTTTGCGTGAATGCCATAAATGATTTAACGGGAGTTCCCGCCTTTCACTCTGGCAGTATGTACATCCGTAGCGGTAGGACTTTTGCAAAGTCAGACTATGATGCAGGCACGAACGTATGCCTTGTAAGTAAAGACCTGGCTATGAACCAAGGGTGGAATATTGGCGATAAAATCAACTTCAGCTTTTATAATTATAAGTATTTTACACAAGACACGGATTGGAACACAACTTTGATTCCGTATTACACCTATACAGAAAATTGTGAGTTTTTTGATAATGGTACCTATGAAATAATCGGAATTTACGATGCTACGCCAACAACAAGCAGCGAGGGGGTTCGCAGTAAAATACTCTCCGTCCCATGGAACACCATCTACATTCCCGAAAAGTCGCTCACCAACGCCCCTGCTGAGGAGGACAGACCCGTTACAGGCGCGCTGCTGACCATATGGCTGGAGAACGGCAAAATCGAGCCGTTCATAGAGCGCATGAACGAACTTGGCATAACGGGCGCAAAGCAGGGCGACTACGAAGCAAGGTTTACATTCTACGACCAGGGCTATTCGAGAATACAGCCAAGCTTGGAAGCACTTTCCGGCACGGCGGAGCTGCTGCTGATACTGTCATCCTCGCTGTTGGTAATAGCGGCATTGCTGCTGGCGTTCTTCTATGCGCAGTCGCAAAAGCAGAGCATAGGCACTATGCGCCTGCTGGGGTGCAGCAAAGCGAGAGCCTTTGCCGCCGTGATGCTGAGTGCGCTCATTATTGCCGTAACAGGTGCGCTCATAGGTGCAGCAATAGGGCACGCTCTCACCGCAAGCGTAGGTGAGAGCATAATGGCCAATGCTAATCAAACTCCGGAGGAGTTTCTCGCCTTCAGCGCATATTTGGCAGAAAGTACGCAGGTGGAGGTAGAGTTTGCGCTCAGCGCAGACGCAAGGGTGAGCCTGCTCACCTGCCTTGCCGCGCTGGGGTTGTTCATAGCCGGAACGCTCGTGTTCGTGCTGCGCTACCTTGGCAAAGGGCCGAGGGAACTGCTGCCACGGGCGGGAGAGTAAAAGATTATATGCCAAAAGGCGCCCCGGCCGGGGAGCTGTCGAACGAAGTGAGACTGAGGGGTTGAGATAAACAAAGAGCAATGAGCCGCTTTATAACCCCTCCGGCTTTCGCTACGCGAAACCCACCTCCCCCTTCAGGGCAGGCTTAATGTTTGAGTTTGTACCGCACCAAAAGGCTCCCTGTCGAGGGAGGTGGATGCGAATGAAACGAGCAGACGGAGGGAGTATCCTCCCTCACAGCTCCAGCTTCAAATCGCCATCCTTTATCCAGCCGAGTTTGCGCATGGGATAGGCGACGAGAGGAGTGAGCACGGCGGGCAGTATAAAGCAGACGAGCAGCATGCCTATCCAGCTTTTGGCGGAGCCGAAGCCCTCGCTTGCCATTACGCCTATCGGGCCCACAAGGCCGCAGGTACCCATGCCGCTTGCTACGCCCACGCCGTTTTCCATTTTGAAAACGCAGGAGGCTATGGGGCCGGTTATTGCGGAAACTATCGTTGGCGGCAGCCATATGCGCGGATTTTTCACTATGTTGCCCATTTGCAGCATGCTTGTGCCAAGCCCCTGCGCCACAAGGCCGCCGTAGCGGTTTTCCTTAAAACTCATCACGGCAAAGCCCACCATCTGCGCGCAGCAGCCGGCCGTGGCCGCGCCGCCGGCAAGGCCTATGAGCCCCGCCGTACCGAAAGAGGCGCATATTGCGGCGCTGCTTATGGGCAGCGTGAGCGCAACGCCCACCAATACCGATACCAAAATGCCCATGAAGAACGGGTGCATTTCGGTTGCGCGCATTATAAGATTGCCAAAGCCCGTCATAACGGCGGATACGCCAGGCCCCGCAAGCCGCGCAATGAGCAGCCCGCTCACGATTGTGACCGTTGGCGTAACAAGAATATCAACTTTTGTCTCTTTTGAAACTATTTTTCCGAGTTCCGCCGCGACTGCGGTGCAGATTAGCGTGCCGAGCGGCCCGCCGAGGCTGTTCGCCCCGTATCCCACGGCGCACAGGCTGAAAAGCACCAGCGGCGGCGCCTGAAGCGCAAGCCCTATTGCAACGGCCATTGCGCTGCCCGTTGCGGCGGATGCGAACGAAGCAATTTCCTTCAGCCAATCAAGGCTCAGCTTGTCCGCAAGGGTAGAAAGGATAGTGCCTATAAGCAGCGACGCGAAAAGGCCCATGGCCATCGATCCCATTGCATCAACAAGGTATCTTTTTGCGCTGAACACAACGCCTTTGCGCGCCAGGAATGCGGCTATGCCGCCGGTATGGGGAGTTCTTTCTCCCATTTTTTCCTCCGAAAATGCGTCCCGCCGCCCCTTACCCGTGAACGGCAGGCGTGTTGCAAACGGCCGCGCGGTTCATCAGCCGTCGCGGTCATATAGCACCGCGTAAAGTATAACACATGATTATACATCTCTTCCATAAATTTATATTTTCACAAAAAAAGAGACGCTGTCGTCTCTTTACAGTTTATATTAGCGCTTTATGCGCCGTGGCTTGCCGTATCGTCAACGGTATTGACTGCCGGTGCGGGCAGGGAGCCGTCCTTCATGCGCAGTGTGGCGTAAAGGTTCCCTGCGTATGCGGCCTTGCCGGAATTTGTGTTCTTTCTGAGCACGCCTATGCAGCACAGCACGCCAAGCCCCACGAACAGCAGATCCTGCAGCAGGCTTGAGCGGATAGCGTCCGCATATTCGGGTATCTCCGCCATGCCATACTGTATCAGCAGAATGGCTTCTTCAAACGTATAGTCATAATTTATCATGCTGTCCGCAATGTCCACGCCGAACGTGAGCGCCACTGCGCCAAGCACGGCGCAGATTATGCTTATAACTATGGCGAACGAATTCATGCGGCCCTTGAGCAGCTTATAGCCGAAAAACGCGCCCAGCGGTATAAGTGCGCACAGCATGGCGTATATCCTTTCCGTGCCGAATATAACGGCTACGTTCAGTACAACGCCCAGTATCATTCCTATAATTGCGCCTATTATGCCCGTGAAGTAGTTGCCTTCGTCATTCACCTTGGCCTCGTTTGCAGCATTGCGCAAGGAGTTTGCGCATTCTGTATGCACTGCGCGGTAGCCTGCGGGTATTGCGCCGCGCTGTTCGCAGTACATCACCGCATCCGTATCCGTGCGAGAGCAGTACGGGCATACCGTGCCGAAGCTTATGCCAACCCTGCGGCCCGCATCCACGGCGGCGTTTGCCGCGGCAAACACAGCATCCACGGCGGCAGGAGCTTCCGTATCCTTTTCAACATTGACGTTCACCGTCACCGTGTAGCCGTTCGCGCCGCCATTTACGCCGGCAAATTTAAGCGAATTGCACATTGCGGTCTTTTCGTCCGCTGAAATCTGCCTGTCCAGCACAAATGTAATGCTCAGCTGCTTTGCAGTAACTACGTTTACGGTGAACGGCACCCCGTTTACCGTTCCGAACGCGGCCGTCTGACCCGTGGCCATGCCGCGCATTGCGCATTCGTTAATGAAATCCGCACTCTTCATGTTTATACCCTCCGTTGTTTAATTGAACGGCTCAAGCGAACGGTCAAGTATGCCGTGCATCTTGGCTATCGCAATGCCGTAGTTGGTAATTGGTACGCCGCAGTCGCGCGCATGGCGCAGGCGGTATTTCATTTCCCGCGCGGTAAGCATGCAGCCGCCGCAGTGCACTATAATCGCATATTTATCAAGGCTTTCTGGGAATTCCCCACCGGATGTAAATTCATAGTTCAGCTTTTTGCCCGTGTAATTGCCTATCCAGCCCGGCAGCTTTACGGAGCCTATGTCGTTGCACTGCCTGTGGTGCGTGCAGCCTTCGCTTATAAGCACGGTGTCCCCGTCCTTCAGCCGCGCTATCGCCTCCGCGCCCGCTGCAACGGTTTCAAGTTCGCCCTTATAGCGGGCAAAAAGTATTGAAAACGACGTAAGCTGAATATCCTTTGGTACAATCGCGTCAACGGCCTTGAACGCCTGCGAATCGGTAACCACAAGGCGGGGCTTTGGCAGCGCGTCAAGCGCGGCTTTAAGTTCGCTTGGCTGCACCACAACGGTTATCGCGCGGTTATCCAAAATATCGCGTATGGTTTGCTGCTGCGGCAATATAAGCCTACCCTTGGGCGCGGATTCATCAATAGGCGTTACAAGTATTATAATATCATTGGGCTTTATAAGGTCGCCTATAAGCTGCCGCGCGTTTTCCGCGCCGCTCATCATGCGGCCGAGCCGCTCCTTCAGCTCGTGTATGCCGCTGCCGGTAACGGCGCTTATATAAAGCTCGTTTTCGCCCGCTTCAGGGATCGTTTCAAGCAGGTCGCTCTTGTTGTACGCAATTATATAGGGTATCTCCTTTGCACGGAACAGGGCTATGAGCTCCCTGTCCGCTGCATGAAGCCCAAGCGTTGCATCAACCACCAGCACCGCTATGTCCGCGCGGTTGAGCGCCTGCCGCGCCCGCTGCACGCGCATCGCGCCGAGTTCGCCTTCATCGTCCAGCCCCGGCGTGTCTATTATCACCACGGGGCCAAGCGGCAGTATCTCCATCGCCTTCTGCACGGGGTCGGTGGTGGTTCCCTTTATATCGGACACCAGCGAAAGCTTCTGCCCCGTTACGGCGTTCACAACGCTGGATTTGCCCGCATTTCTAAGGCCGAAAAAGCCTATGTGCGCCCTTTCGGCGGATACCTTGTCGTTCAGTCCCATGGCAAATGCTCCTTTTGTTCAACTCCGGTTTAGAAGCGGAAATCGCGCCTGTTGGAGGACTTTATTTCCTCGATATGCTCGGTGGCGATGCGCTTAACGTTATCGTTGGGTATCTTCTTGAGTTCACGCTCTATCAGCGCGTAGCCTACCTTCTTTGTTTCCTCGCTTGCGTAGTCAACAAGGTATTCGGTCAGCGTCATAAGGGCGTTGGGGTGGCAGCAGTTCAAAATCTGCCCGTTTTTGCAAAGGGACATGAACCTGTCCCCCGTGCGCCCCTCGCGGTAGCATGCGGTGCAGAAGGAGGGTATATGGTCAAGCTCCATCAGCCAGCGCACAACCTCGTCCAGCGTCCTTTGGTCGGATACGTCAAACTGCTCGGAATCGTGCGGGCGTTCTTTTTCGGTATAGCCGCCGACGGACGTGCGGCTCGCGCCGGAAATTTGTGATATGCCGTAATCAAGCACCTTGCCGCGCACGGCTTCGCTTTCGCGGGTGGAAATTATCATGCCGGTGTAGGGCACGGCTATGCGTATGCAGGCGATTATTTTGGCAAACATATCGTCGCTCAGGCTGTTGTCGAACACGTCCGGATCGATGTCGTCCGCATGCTTAACGCGCGGCACGCTTATGGTGTGCGGGCCAACGCCGTGAACGGCCTCAAGGTGCTCCGCATGCATAAGCAGCCCCGCAAATTCATACTGATAGCCTTCAAGGCCGAACAGTACGCCAAGGCCAACGTCGTCTATGCCGCCTTCCATGGCCCTATCCATGGCCTCGGTATGGTAATCGTAATCATGCTTGGGGCCGGTGGGGTGCAGCTCAAGATAGCTGGGCTTGTTGTACGTTTCCTGGAAAAGTATATATGTGCCTATACCCGCATCCTTCAGCTTGCGATAGTTTTCAACCGTGGTCGCGGCGATATTCACGTTAACGCGGCGAATGTCCCCGTTTTTGTGATGCACGGAGTATATGGTCTTTATGCAGTCCAGTATATACTCTATTGGGTTGTTCACGGGGTCCTCGCCCGCTTCTATGGCAAGGCGCTTATGGCCCATGTCCTGAAGAGCAATGACCTCGTTCCTTATTTCCTCCTGAGTGAGCTTTTTGCGGGCAATGTGCTTGTTCTTCATGTGATACGGACAGTACACGCAGCCGTTTACGCAGTAGTTTGAAAGATACAGCGGCGCGAACATTACTATTCTGTTGCCGTAGAATGCAAGCTTTATTTCGTTTGCCAGCTTATACATTTCCTCTATTTTTTCGGGGATGTCGCACGCAAGCAGCACGCTCGCTTCCCTGTGGGTAAGTCCCGCGCAGGTAACGCCGGAGCCGTTCTTCTTGGGCCTCGCCTTTTCAAGCAGCGCGTCAATAAGTTCTATGTTGTTCTTGTTGGCGTTTGCATACGCTATTGTTTCGCGTATTTCGGCGTCGTTTATAAATTCCTCCGCCTTCATGGATTTGGGATCGTAGATTGCCATAAGTCTTTCCTTTCTTGTACTCAGAATATTCTTTGTATTCAGATCTTTTTTATATCCCCGCGGTCCGTGACCACGTTGAAGCCTATTGATTGCATGCGCGCTTTAAGGTGCGCAAGGCTTTGCGCCGATTCATCGCCCGTGCAGATCTTGTTTTCATAAAGCTCGTACTTTTTGCGCACGCTTACGGGCGAAAGATTGGGCATCACCACGTTCGCGCCCGCCAGTATGCCGTCCTCCCGCCCGGTGGGGCTTACGGTGCCGAGCGCCGTTGTTGCCGGCAGCAGTATGTTCGGCTTTATAAGGCGTATAAGCGAAAGCAGATAAACCGTCTCCTCCGCGCTGCCGGCGGGGTAATTGCCAAGCGGGGTTTCATGGTGCGGTATAAACGGGCCTATGCCGCACATGTCCGGCGAAAAGGTTTCTATAAATTTAAGATCCTCCGCCAGGGTATGCGCCGTTTGGAAGGGCGAACCTACCATAAAGCCGCAGCCCACCTGAAAACCAAGCTCCTTCAGATCGCGCAGGCAGCGCATGCGGTTATCGAACGACATTCCGGATGGATGCAGCTTTTCATAATGCGCCTTGTCCGCCGTTTCGTGCCGCAAAAGGTATCTGTCCGCGCCCGCTTCGCGCATGCGCGCATAATCCGCGCGGCTGTATTCGCCAAGGGACAGGGTTATTGCGCAGTCCGGATATTCTTTGCGTATGGCCTTCACGGTTTGGCATATCTCGTCCGCGCTTTTAACGTTTTCACCGCCCTGCATAACGAACGTGCGGAAGCCGAGCGCGTAGCCCTCCGCGCAGCAATCCATTATCTGCTCCCGCGTCAGCACATAGCGCGAGCATGCGGCGTTGGAACGGCGTATGCCGCAATACAGGCAATCGTTCCTGCAAACGTTGCCTATTTCTATAAGCCCGCGCACGAATACGCTGTTGCCGTAAAACTCCCTGCGCGCCCTGTCCGCAAGCGTGCGGGCGTATGCCGCGGCCTCGTCATTGCGCCCGGCTATAAGCCGTTCGTATTCTTCAAGCGAAAGAGAGTGATATATATTCAGTTTGTCTATCAGCGAAATAAGCTCACTCATCGGCCACCACGTTTGAATATGCAGTCTTTACGCTCAATCCTTCAATGTTGCCAAGCTTGCCCGCAAGCGCGGAAATGGTATCCTGCGGCGCGTCAAGCGCTATGGACACTATGTTTATGCCCTTTTTGCGGTACGGTATGCCCATGCGGCCTATTATATGCTCGCCGTATTCGTGCAGCACGGCGTTGAGCCGCTCCACCGCGCCCCCTTTTTCAACTATTATTGCCATCACGGCTACACGCGTCTGCATGGCGTTACCTCCGTTTTTTATAAAAATAAGCCGCACCCGACGGGGTGCAGCCGCAGTATGGTTCTATACAAAAGCCTCACCCTTTCAGTCGGGGGCGCGCCCCTTTGTGTCAGGTAAGGATAGTATAACATACGCGTTGACAAAACACAATCATATTAAAAAATCCATATTTTACGCCCGATTACCGCGCACGATCAAAGCCGAACCGTTTGATTCGGTTTTAATATTATTTCCGTTGTTTTTTGCTTACTCGTTTTTATATATTATCATTTTTTCGGTAAGCAGCTTTGCGTAGCAGGACGCCACCGCCGCACTTATTATAAAATCCGTCACTTCCGCGTCCGCTTCGTCCCCGCCCGCGAATATAGGCTCCGCTGCTGCGCGCACCTGATTCACGAAATATGCCCCGAAGCCCTTCTGCACGGTTATAAACCGGTCGTAAAACCGCCTTACGGCATCGCCGTCCCAAGCCGGCAGCATTTCCTTAACAACCGAAATGTTAAGCGTTTGCTTCAGCGTGCATATTATCATGAGCAGCGCCAAGTGTACGCGGGAATATTTCTTCTTCACCGGCGGGGGTATAAGCTTTTGCTTAACGTAATTGTTTATCATTGCCTGCGTAACGGTTTTGTCCTCCCCCGCGGCATACATGCCAAGATAGTCGTTTAGCACTATCACAACCTGATCCATATACAGCTCAAGCGTTGGCAGTTCGTCCCAAGCGGGCAGCTTGAGCGCGCCGAGATAGCTTTCCCATTCGTCAAATTTGTTTGCCAAGGCGGCTTTAGTGTGCGGCATAGGCGTTTCCCTCCGTTCGCGGCATATTGCTTCATATAATTATAACCTTTCGGGGTGATAAATGGCAACCGTTATCGGCAATGGTATTGATACGCTGTTGCGCATATGCTAAAATATATATAATTATGCGCCTTTTGCGCGGGTTTTGTCCGAAGGCATCATGTAAAAAATGTACTTTGCGGGCGGTTTAGCGTAAAAACGGCAATTTGGAGGGGAACATAAAAATGTGCGGAATAGTAGGCTATATCGGCGATAAACAGGCCGCGCCGCTGCTGCTGGACGGGCTGAAAAAGCTTGAATACCGCGGATACGACAGCGCGGGCTTGGCAATAGTTGGGGACGATGAAAGCATAACCGTTGCAAAGGAGCGCGGGCGGCTGAGCGCGCTTTACGAAATAACAAACGGCGGCGAAGCGATACGCGGCCGCGTGGGCATAGGCCACACGCGCTGGGCCACGCACGGCGAGCCGAACCAAATAAACGCGCATCCGCATGTTTCAATGAGCGGGCGCGTGGCGCTGGTGCACAACGGCATAATAGAAAATTACGCCGAGTTAAAGGCGTTTTTGATTGGTAAAGGCTATACCTTCACTTCCGAGACGGACAGCGAGGTCGCCGTTCAGCTTATCGATTATTATTACGATGGCGACCCTATGGAGGCCGTGCGCCTTGCGGAAGCGCAGTTTACAGGCTCCTATGCAATGGCAATAGTATTTGCGGACAGGGAGGATGAGTTTATTGCCCTGCGCAAGGACAGCCCGCTGATACTTGGCCTTGGCGAAGGGGAAAACTTCATTGCGTCCGATGCGCCGGCGCTTTTGAAGCATACGCGCCGCATAATACGCCTGGGCGAAAGGGAGCTGGCTGTTGTGCGCCGCGAGGGCGTTGCCATATACAATAGCTTTGGCGAACGGGTTGAGCATGAACCCATAAACATAACATGGGACGTGGAAAGCGCGGAAAAGAACGGCTACGACCATTTTATGCTCAAGGAAATAATGGAGCAGCCGGACGCCATACGCCGCACCGTTGCGCCGCGCATAAAGAACGGGCAGATAGAGCTTGGCCTGAACAAAATAGACGCGGACGTTATACGCAGCCTTGAGCGGGTATATATCGTTGCCTGCGGCTCGGCCTATCACGTTGGCATGGTTGCGCGCTACGCCATAGAGCGTTACGCAAAAATTCCCGTATCGTGCGACCTTGCAAGCGAATTCCGCTACAACGACCCCATGGTAAACGCCAACACCTTGGTAATAATAATCAGCCAAAGCGGCGAAACGCTTGATACGCTTTTCGCCCTGCGCGAAGCCAAAATACGCGGCGCGCACACGCTGAGCATTGTCAACGTTGTCGGCTCCAGCATAGCCTGCGAAAGCGAGGATGTGCTCTATACCTGGGCCGGGCCGGAGATAGCCGTGGCCACGACAAAGGCATACAATACCCAGCTTGCGCTGATGCAGCTTATGGCCGTTTACTTCGGCCGCGTGCGCGGCCACGTTACCGCGCGGGAGGAAGCGGAGCTGATAGCCGGCATGGAGGCCCTGCCGGACGTTATAAACAAAATTCTTGCGGATGAAACGGAGATACATCATCTTTCTGCAGATTGCTATATGCAGAGGGACATATTCTTCCTTGGCCGCAACATAGACTACGCGCTGGCGCTTGAAGGCTCGCTCAAGCTGAAGGAGATATCCTATATCCATTCGGAGGCCTATGCCGGCGGGGAGCTGAAGCACGGCACGATTTCACTTATAGTCCCCGGCACGAGCGTTATCGCCATATGCACATACGATCCCCTTTGGGAAAAGATGGTAAGCAACATTCGCGAGGTCAAGGCCCGCGGCGCAAGCGTTATAGCCATAGCAAAGGGCGAGCACCGCCGCGGAACCACCGGCGCGGATCACGAAATAATATTGCCGGACTGCGCGGACATTGCCTGCCCCTGCGCCAGCGTAGTGCCGATGCAGCTTTTCGCCTACTACACCGCCCTTATGAAGGGCTGCGACATAGATAAGCCCCGCAACCTTGCCAAGAGCGTAACGGTGGAGTGATAAAGCAGAGCATGGCCTCCCGAAAGGGAGGCTTTTGTTATATGCTTATTTTGTAAAAAATGATTTTATCAAACATAAAGTGTTCATAAATCGCGCCCATGCTTTTTATATATCATGTAAAATCATCTCCACACAAGCACTTCGACAAAGTTCGACGTTCAAAAATCTCAATAGCTAAAAACTGCCTGTTTTGGGCAAAATATGCTTGACATAATTTTGCGTTGTATGATAACATAAACTCAACAAAGAACCACCGTAACCAATTTAACTTTAAGATCAATCGTAAACTCGTTGCCCGTTCCTAATCGGAACGATATGAACCCGCAGTACCGACCAGATGACAGTGATTTTGCAGCTAAGCTGCGAATAAAAATAATTATAAGCAAAGGAGAACGTCAACATGACAAAGAAGATTTCCATTTTCCTCGCGGCACTCATGGTGCTCACCTTGTTCACTGCTGTCGCTATTGCGGCGGTGAATGGCGCAAGCTGTCCCGAATGCGGAGGAGATGTATCCGTCTCATACAGTTCTCCGTATGGGTACACTTTTGTTGGCACCGTACCTTGCAGCAATCACGACAACAAGGTCGATAGAAAGTATCGCTACTATATCGACTGCTACGAGAATTGCTCCGGTTGCGGCTCGTCGCTGACAACGACCAGCACCTATTATGAAATAGTGTGCAACCATCCCGATTATTAATTTTCGGATTTAATCGAGGGCAAGCATAGCTTGCCCTTATCATTATTTACAGGAGAAGGAAATTATGCTATCCATGCATCTGCGTCAGCTAACCCGCAAACCCGCACGTATAGTTATATTTATTCTGATTTTGGTGCTGCTTACGGCGTTTTTCTGCGTGAGCCTGAACTTATATGCAAACAGTATGCATAACTTGAAGCTTGCGGACGAAACATATACCACTATTGCGATTATGGAATTGTATGCGGACGTTGATACGCATGGCAACCTGATTGATGACATTACAAATGTTGAAGATTACGCCGGTTTTCATGCACTGACGGTGTATGGATACGATTTAGAACCGATAGTTACAGCGCCAAGCGTTATAAAATACGACCTGAGGGCGAGATACGGCGCGTTTTCTGATGAGAATATTGCATTGGCAAAAAGGGGAAAGGCGCCGCTATTTACTAACGATGTCGTGCGGTTCAAAATTCGAATTGAGGATCAAGCCCAGGGACTTATGGGACAAACTCATTCAGGATACGAACTGCCGGATGACGGCAACTTTCATATTGCCAGCATGCTGGACTCTAATAAACATATCGGAATAACTTTAATGGAGCATAATCCTATTATTATTGAAACAGCCACGAAGGCTTTCAACACTACAAATAAAGTATATTTTCAAATGGAACTTGACGAAACATTTGCAAAAAAATATGAAAACGAACTGCGTTTATTAAACGGCGATCAGGATTATGATTTTCTGATAACCATAGAACCGGATGTTGAATATATTGGCATTGGGCATTTGGATGGCCTTTTTGATAAATGGAGCCGAAGTAAAGACGGTACATTCCGTGCCAACTATATAGCATTCATACCCGATAGTCTCTATTCGAATTGGAGCTATTATTATGATTTGAACAGAATAGCTCAGGCAAATGCAACGCCAACGGACGATGCGCCATTTTGGCTGTATAAATACAGCGACATTTTGGAACGACCTGATGTGTTGGAAAAATATGAACAAATCGGCAGGGCGTACTATATAAATACACGCTCGTTCGGAGTTATGGCGTTAGATGATATTGTAGGCATTCCTGCATTCCATAACGGCAATCTTTTTATAAGGACTGGTCGTGTCGTAACTAAAGAAGAATATGAATCCGGCGCGAAAGTCTGCATGATAAGCGGAAATCTTTCACAGGCGCAAAAATGGGGTATTGGTACAAAAATCAACTTTGACTTTTACGGATATGACTATTTCACAAACGCAACCTCGTGGAACTCCGAACTAATGCCCCGCTACACCTACACCTCCCCCGACAACTTCTTCGACAGCGGCGAATACGAGGTTGTCGGCATATACGACGTGCGGCCAATGACCGGCAGTTCGACAATATCCGAGGCCGCAATATCCGTCCCCTGGAACACAATCTATATCCCCGAAAAGTCGCTTGAGAACGCCCCTGCCGAGGAGGATAGACCCGTCACAGGCGCGCTGTTGACCATATGGCTGGAGAACGGCAAGATTGAGCCTTTCATAGAGCGCATGAACGAACTGGGCATAACAGGAGCGAAGCAGGGAGACTATGAAGCAAGGTTTACCTTCTACGACCAAGGCTATTCGAGAATACAGCCAAGCTTGGAAGCACTTTCCGGCACGGCGGAGCTGCTGCTGATACTCTCATCCTCGCTGCTGGCAATAGCGGCATTACTTCTGGCGTTCTTCTATGCGCAGTCGCAGAAGCAGAGCATAGGCACTATGCGTTTACTCGGTTGCAGCAAGGCTCGCGCCTTTGCGGCCGTGATGCTGAGTGCGCTTATTATCGCCGTAACCGGTGCGCTTATTGGCGCGGCAATAGGGCATGCGCTTACCGCAAGCGTAGGCGGGAGCATAATGGCCAATGCCAACCAAACACCGGAGGAGTTCCTCGCCTTCAGCGCATACTTGGCAGAAAGTACGCAAGTTGAAGTTGAATTTGCGCTCGGCGCTGATGCAAAAGTAAGCCTGCTCACCTGCCTTGCCGCGCTGGGGCTGTTCATCGCCGGAACGCTCGTGTTCGTGGCGCGCTACCTTGGCAAAGGGCCGAGAGAGCTGCTGCCAAGGGCGGGAGAGTAATTCTTTTTCTGAATGCGCATGGCGTTTGACACCCGCCATGCTGTCAGGCTATAATAGTTAAACTGACAGCAGTAATTTTGAGGGGTGACTCGGCATGAGGCGGGACGATACGAAGCGACGGATAATGGACGCGGCGCTGGAGCTTTTTGCGGCACATGGATACGACGCGGTGAGCGTGGAGCAAATTGCGGGCGCGGTCGGTATAAAGGCGCCGTCGCTTTATAATCATTTTGTCAGCAAGCGCGCCATTTTTGACGAAATTGTCAGCGATGCCGCCGCGCGGTACGAGGATTTTACGGCCATGCAGAGCGTGCATGTTGACGATGCCGATGCGGACACGGGCGAGTTTTTAGGCATAAGCGAAGATGTGCTCTGCCAAAAGGTGCGGGAAATTTTTCTGTATTCGCTGCACGATAAAACCGTGAGCAGGCTGAGAAAGCTGCTCACCATTGAGCAATTCAGGAGTGCGGAGCTTTCCAAAATGTATAATGAGCGCTATGTGGACAGGCTGGCCAATTATCACGCCGGATTGTTTGCGCACCTTATGGAGAAGGGGCAAATCAAGCAATATGATCCGTATGTGCTGGTGCTGATGTATGTTTCCCCTATAATGACGCTTATGGGCGTTTGCGACCGCCAGCCCGAGCGCGAAGAAGAATGTTTGCAGAAGCTTGATAAGCATGTGCGCCTGTTCTTTAATGCGTTCAATAAATAACCCGCTTATTTTTGCAAAAGTAAAGCCCGTGGGATGCTGTCCGCGCGGGTTTTTTATTATGCGTTTTTTACGCTTCTTTTGCTTCTTTTATTGTTATGCTGTTTATAACGGGCTGTTCGTCGGCGGGAATCGTGCCGTTGTTGTCGGTAGGCTTAGCCGATTCGCAAATGCCGTCCACAATGTCCATACCGTCCGTAACGTAGCCGAACACGGCGTATTGCCCGTCAAGCGACGTATAATCCTGATGCATTATGAAAAACTGTGAGCTTGCGCTGTCGTAATTCATGGAGCGCGCCATGCTTATTGCCCCGCGCGTATGCGAAAGCGTGTTGTCAACGCCGTTTGCGCTGAATTCGCCCTTAATATTTTCCCCGCTGCCGCCTGTGCCGTTGCCGTTGGGGTCGCCGCCCTGCATCATAAAGCCGCTTATTATGCGATGAAAAGTAAGGCCGTTATAGAAGCCTTCATTTGCCAGCTTTACAAAATTAGCAACGGATATCGGCGCGTCGTTGCCGTACAGGGCAACGGTTATAACGCCTTGATCGGCAATGTCTATTTCCGCGTAATACGTTGCATTCTCATCCAATGCCGCGGTCTCAATGCTCGCGGCAGGCTCGGCAGTAGGTTCGGCGGGGGCTGCGGGTTCGTCGGCAGCAAGCTTGCAGGAGCACAGCATCAGCGCGCACATAAGCACAGCCATCATAAGCATAATATGCTTTCTTGTTTTCATTCTGTCACCTCTATAAAAAATACGGGGTGAACGCTCCATCCCTATATATAATGATAATACCCATTACAGCGCGTGTCAATACCGCCCGTATTGACGTGAAAAGCGGCAAAGTATAGAATATAAGGCGTAACAAAGAATATGAAAGGGGCGGCGCGGTGCGCCGCGGAGTAAAAAGAAAGATGGAGAAAGCGGATAAGCCGTCAACGCGACTTATAGATTTGTTTCTTGCGTTTGCACGGGTGGGAATGCTCACGTTCGGCGGGGGCGTGGCAATGCTGCCGATGCTCGAACGCGAATGCGTGCAGCGCTTCGGCTGGGTAAACAACGATGAGCTTACGGATTATTTTGCAATCGGTCAATGCACGCCCGGCATAATTGCCGTAAATACGGCAACATTTGTTGGCAGCAAGCAGCGCGGCGCATTGGGCGCGGCTGTGGCAACGCTTGGCGTTATATCCCCCAGCATAGTTATAATATTGATAATTGCCGCCGTGCTGAACGGCTTTGCCGATAATCCGTATGTTATCCATGCGTTTGCGGGCATACGCGCGGCGGTCTGCGCGCTGATGGTCAATGCCGTGGTTCGCCTGTGCAAAAGCAACGTGCGCGATTGGTTCGGCCTTGCGCTTGCGGCGGCGGCGTTCGTGCTTACGGTAGTTATCGATATTTCGCCCGTGTTTCCTGTGCTCGGCGCGGCAATATTGGGCATATTTGCCGGAATGTTTACGGAACGGGGAGGAAAACAATGAGCATTTATTTTACGCTGTTCTGGGAATTTTTCAAAACCGGCCTTTTCGCAATAGGCGGCGGCATGGCAACGTTGCCGTTTTTGAGCAGCATGGCGGAACGCTTCCCGTGGCTCACGCAGGAGCAGCTTGCCAACATGATAGCCGTATCCGAATCAACGCCGGGGCCGCTTGGCATAAACTGCGCAACGTATGCGGGCTACAACGCCGCGGGCGTGCCGGGCGCGATAATCGCAAGCGTTTCGGAAGTGCTGCCAAGCTACATCATAATTTTGATAATATCAAAAATGCTCCGCCGCTTCAGCCAAAGCAAATATGTTTCCTTCGCCTTCGGCGGGCTGAGGCCGGCGGCAACGGGGCTTATTGCTGCGGCGGCATGGGGAGTTGTGTCCATAGTGCTGTTCAATTTTTCCGCCTTTGCTTCGGGCGGGATTGCGGCGGTATTCAATATCGGCGCGGCGTCGGTTTTCGCGCTCATGATGGTATTGACCAATATAAAGCCGCTCAAAAAGCTGCATCCGCTTTACTTTATCGCGTTTGCGGCGGTATTGGGGATAGTGTTTGAATTATGAGCGAAAATATCGAAAGCGCGTTCCGTTTCTGCCCGGTGTACAGCGGCTCCTCCGGCAATATGCTCTTTGCCGAAGGCGGCGGCGCGCGCATATTGATAGACTGCGGCTTTGCGGGCAGCACCGCGGCCAAGGCCATGGCGGAAATAGGCGTTCCGCTCGATACGATAGACGCAATACTCGTTACCCATGACCACAGCGACCATACAAAGGGCGTGGGCATACTCAGCAGACGTTACCATATTCCCGTTTACGCAAACGAAGGCACGTTCCGCGCCATGGCGCCCATAATAGGGAAGCTGGGCGACGGCATGGCCCGCGTGTTCGTTACAGGATGCGACTTTTTTATAAAGCAGCTTAACGTGCTCACGTTCCCAACCCCGCACGACGCGGCGGAAAGCGTGGGCTTCACGCTGGGCTGCGGCGGCAAGCATGTGTCCGTAATGACGGACATAGGCCGCTTTGACGAGCGGCTGCTCTCCTGCGCCGCGGGGAGCGACCTTGTGCTGCTGGAAGCCAATCACGATGTTGACATGCTGAAGGTCGGCCCGTATCCGTATCCGCTCAAGCGCCGCATACTGAGCGACCACGGTCATCTTTCAAACGACGACTGCGCGTCCGCGCTTATAAAGCTTTACCAAACCGGCGTACACCGCGCCATATTGGGGCACCTTAGTGGGGAGAACAACATGGAAGCCCTTGCGCTTGAAACCGTGCGCCAGGGGCTTAGGCGGGCGGATATACCGGACGGCGATTTTGCGCTGGATGTGGCGCACCGCGGCGAGATAGGCAAAATGTATGAAATATAAGGAGCGCATATGACTATACGCATACTTTGCGTGGGCAAAATAAAGGAAGCGTTTTACCGCGACGCAATAGCGGAGCTTATAAAGCGCATGGGCCGCTATGCCACGACGGAAATAATAGAAGTTGCGGAGGAAAAAGCGCCGGAGGGCCTGAGTCAGGCCGAAAAGGAGCAGATACTTGCAAACGAGGGCGAAAGGCTGCTTGGCAAAACCGATGAGCGCGATCATATCATAGCCCTGTGCATAGAGGGCAAAAAGCTGACGAGCGAAGCCTTCGCCGCGCACATCCGCACGGCAATGCTTGCGGGCAAAAGCCGCATAGTGTTCATAATAGGCGGCTCCTTCGGGCTGCACCCAAGCGTTAAGCGCCGCGCAGACATGCTGCTTTCGTTCAGCGATATGACGTTCCCGCATCAGCTCTTCCGCGTTATGCTCGCAGAGCAAATATACCGCGCGTTCAAAATAAACAATAACGAGCCGTATCATAAATAAAAAGCGTTCTATTACGAAATCGGTTCCAATTTGACCTTTTTCCGTAATAGAACGCATTTAACAACTGTAAATCTGCTGCTTACGCGCACTTTCTTCTAAGCATCAGCCTTTTTACCAGCGTGCAAAGGTCGCGCGCGGCGGCAATAAGGCCGCGGCGTTCGTAGTAGCAATCGCCTTCGGGCGTGGTAAGGCTGTGTTTTTCTATCAGCTCGTTGAGCCCGCCATCGAACACCGTGTTTCGGCTAAGCCTGTTTTCAAGGTCGCCTATGTCCCTTCACGTCATCCATGCCCAAAACATATGAAGCAAAGCTTACGCAGGTGTATGCGTCCTTCAGCCTGTATCGTTTGCCGAACGGCAGCGCAGCCGCGTCGAACAGGTTATATATCATGCTTTCGCTGCGCTTTATCGCATCGTTCAGCCTTGCACGGGCGGCGGCATATTCTTCCTCCGTCATGTCCACGCGGCAAAGCTTTATAGGCACATCCATGGCGTTTATAATGTAATGCACGGGATATTCGCGCATAAAGCCGCCCGAAAAGGGCGAATCGTGCCTTTTGCGTGAAAAGGAGTATACCGTATAAAGCTTTTCATCCAGCGAAAGCGCAACGTGGGAATAGCGGCTGTTGCGCAGGAACACGCGGATAAAGCAGCCTATTTTGGTGTTCTGCCGGGAAAACAGAACGTACATGCACCGTTGCATGGCGTATCCTCCGATAATTTTTTTGTGTTTACAGCAGCGTCTGCCCGTTTATCGTCAGGCGGAATTTAAGCCCCAGCTTTTCTGCGGCCTTGCGGCAGAGCAGCATACGCTTGAGGAAAATTTCAAAATAATCCATAACGGAGCAATACTGCGTATCTATCGTCATTGTAAGGGTAACGTTCTCGTGCGCATCGTCTATTGTGGTGCTTGCTTCGCGCACGGCAAAATTCACGCGGTCGTGAATGTCAAACGCGGCAAACTCGGCCTTGCGCACGCGGGTATAGCGCACGTCCGTCTTGTCCGCTATTATAAGCGCGGCTGAAATCGCGCTCACAGGCACCCCCGTGCCTTCATCGTGGTTACCTATGGCGGCAACTATTTTTGCTATGTCCTCCGCATCCGCGCCAAGGCGATCAAGTATCCTGAACGCCATTACCGCGCCGCTCTGCGCGTGGTCAATGCGGTTTATAACGTTGCCTATGTCGTGCATATAGGCTGCTATCTGCGCAAGCTCTATCTCCCGCTTGTCGTAGCCCAATGTGGAAAGTATATATGCGGCCACGTCCGCCGTTTTGCCAACGTGGGCAAAGCTGTGCTCCGTGAACCCAAGCTCGCCCAGCGATGCGTCAGCCATGCGGATATAAGTCTTAATGGACGGGTCGGCCTTTACCTGCTCAAGAGTTATCATTGACATTCTCCGGTTTCATATTCGTTTTACCCATATATAATAACTCATTTTTCTTAATTTGACCATATGCGCGCCGCACGTTATAATATATTTACAAAAATTGTAGGAGCCGCAGCATTATGAAGATAACGCGCTTTGCATTGGGCATACGCTTCGCCGCCATGGCGGAGCAGCCGCATAAGGAATTCGCAAGGAAAATATTCGAAGGCATATTCTCCGTGCTCACGTTGAGCGAATTGGAGGATCTCACTTTATACGGCGGGGCGGATCCGTTCAGTCCCGCGAATGTCGAAGGCGAGGAGAGCGACGTTTACCTTGTTGTGCTCATGGGCGGCAAGCTGAAGCAGATGCGCAAGGTTTACCATGCCATTGCCGATGATGCGGCGCTTGATATGTACATGGTGCATAACCGCCCCTTTGTTGAAAACAACCGCCTTTATAAGGTTGAAGGGCTGGACTACTTCGGCCAGGTGCGCCCAAACGGCCGCATAGAAGGCGGGGACGGAACGCTGGACGGCCTTAGCGTGCCGAAAAAGCGCGGCCGCCGCAAGCCCGTCGGCAAGGGCATACGGGTAATGCTCGCCCCTGCGGATTACGAGCGCCTGACCAGTACCGATGCAATAAAGCGCATGACCGTTGCTGCGCGCAGGCATTTTCAGGGCGTTAAGCTTGCCCCCTTCCCCATAAATGAAGGCGGCGAAGGCTTCGGCGCAAGCATAGTTACCGCAACCGGCGGCGCGGCAAGGAAAATAACCGTAACGTCCGGCACGCTGGACGGCAGGCGGGACGCATATTACGGCGTTGTCAGCGGCAGAACTGCCGTTATAGAAACAGCGCAGGGCTTCAGCGCGGGCGGAATATCATCAATAGCTGTTGGCGAGATGCTGCGCCGCGCCCTTGACGAGGGGCTGAAAAGCATAATAATAGGCGTACATGATGCCCAAATGGGCGATGGCGGCATGGGCTTTGCCCGGGCGCTTGGCGTGCGCTTCTTCGATAAGGACGGCGCCGAGCTTGACGCTTCGCGCGATACGCTGCCGCTTATTGAACGGGCGGAGGCGGACTATATTCATCCGCGCATGGGCGAAGTGAAGCTTCTTTGCATGGATGCATCGTCACCCGCGGACGCGATAGCGGGCATAGACAGGCTAAACGCCGCGCTGAGCGCCGCACTTGGGCGGGAGATTGACCATACGCTCGGCTTTGCGGGCATAGTCTGCGCGCTGAGCGGCGGGCGTTACAGCCGCGATTACGACGACCTGCTCGAAGCAATCAATTTCAATAAGCTTGCGCGAAACACCGCGCTCGTTGCCACGGGCTGCTCCGCGCTCGATACGGCGGCCATGCAGCCGGGCAGGCCGATGTATTGCATAGTTAAGCGGTGCGCCGCGCTGAAAATCCCCGTTGCAATGGTGGTGAACCAAATCGGCGACGGCGCGGCGGAACTGTATTCAATAACCAACGCCGGCATAATGACGATAGGCTCTTCCGCCGCTGATACTCCGGAAGAAACCGTTAGGAAGTTCGACAGCGCGGCGGACAGAATGTTCCGCTTCATAAGAATGGGGCGCGATGTTGAAAAGATAGGCGCGCCCAAGCAGCCAAAGCTTAAGCCGTGGCTCACGCTGCTTATAGACAGCTGGAAAAAATAACCGCGTGCGCAACGCGCGCATGCATGATAGAATAATAAAAATCGCCGGTTTTTGGCGAAATAAGGGGTTTGACAGTATTGAGTAAGGGTATTAAAAAGGCGGCGCTTGCGCTGTGCATATTCGCGTTCATACTTTCGGCGCTGCCCGCGCCCAATTTGGCGGCGGAACCGGCGTCCCAAACCGTGCGCGTTAAGCTGTCTACCAATAACGCAACGGCTATCGCCGTAAGCGTAAGGGGCGAATATTTCATAAGGGAATGCGGCCTTGTGCTGCCAAGCGGCACGCTTACATTGCGTTCCAACTTCAACGGCACCATTTCAGCCGTCCATTCAACATACGGAGAGCTTTATTCGGGCGATACAATATCCCTTATGCGCACGGACATGCAGCCATCCGCGGGCTATCTTTCGTTCAATTCGCGCCGCTACCTTGGCCATCTTTACGCCCGCGCCCTTTCAAGCGGATATATTCAGCTTGTGAACGAGGTTCCCGTTGCGCATTATCTTTACGGCGTTGTGGCGTACGAAATGAACAATCTTTACCCGCTGGACGCTTTGAAGGCGCAGGCCATAGCCGCCAAATCCTATGTGCTTTCAATAATTGCGGAAAAGCCCAATGCAAGCTATCATATCGGCGATACCTCGGCCGATCAGGTGTATAAGGGCTATAATTCAAGCTATACAAACGTTATCGAGGCCGTGGATTCAACCATATCAGAAGTGCTCACCGTGAACGGCAGAATACTGACCGCGTATTACAGCGCCTCAAACGGCGGGGAAACCACCGTCCCCGGCACCGCATGGCCCGGCAAAAGAATAAGCGACGCGGGCTTTGCCGTTGCGCTTGACCATTACGACACCGCCAATTCTTTAAGCCTTAAGGAAACCGTTACAATCCCCATAAACAGCCCCGGGCAAATATCGCAGCAGCTTTACGATATGCTCATAGCCAAGCTTACGCAGTACCGCGGCGTGCAGGCGCAGGGGCTGAACATGATACGTAGCGTTGAGCTGAGCGACCCCAAGGGCCGCGGCGAGCAGCGCAGCATGACAACAATGACAATAGTTGTGGACGGCATATTCGCCGGCGAAGTGGAGCAGAACATAACGCTTCGGTTCAACGTGAGCGAGCTTTTGCTTTACCGCGTATGCACAAACAGCAACCTGCGCAGCTATTGGGGCGAATATTCATCCGACGGCAGCACTTACACCATATATCATGTGCGCTGGGGTCACGGCGTCGGCCTTAGCCAGCGCGGGGCGCAGCAGCGCGCAAGCCAGGGCGAAAATTACCGCAGCATACTTGCTTTCTATTACCCCGGCGCGACGCTTGCAAATTACAGCATAACAATTCCCGCCGCCCCTGCAAAGCCCGGCGAGCCTGACCCTACCCCCACGCCGGAGCAGACCGCAAATCCCACCCCAACGCCTGATAGCGGCGGCACCGTGGGCATGATAAGCATTGGCACGGGCGTTACCACGGCGCGCGTGAATATTCGCCGCAGTGCGGGCACAAAGTATGAATCCCTGATGCTGATGCCAAAGGGCACCAAGCTGACCGTTTATGATTACGACAACGGCTGGTACTATGCCGAAATTGACGGCAAGGGCATAGCGGGCTTCGTTATAGGCGATTATGTCAAATTTACCGCCGCAAAGAACGAACCAACGCCCACGCCCAACGATTCTCCATCGGCCACACCCACGGCTGAGCCTTCCAATACGCCGGGCATAAGCGGCACGGTGGACATTGGCACGGTTACGGGCAGCGGCGTGAACCTGCGCACGGGGCCGGACACGTCCTATGCTTCCATAAAAAAGCTTGATAAAAACACGCTTATAATAATACTTGGGACAGAGGGCAAATGGACGCGCGTTGTGGCCGGAGACAACGAAGGCTATATCCACAGCGACTATGTTAAAAAGACCGGCACCGCCGTTATCGATTCAAACGAAACGCCAAGCGTGCCTAAGCATGGCGAGGGCGAAACAACGGGCAGCGTGAACCTTCGCGCAGGGGAAGGCACGAACACGAAAAAGCTTGCGGTGCTGAAAAAAGGCACCAAGCTTGAGCTTATAGCCCTTTCAAACGGCTGGTATAAAATAAGCTGCGCCGCGGGCGAGGGCTACGTCAGCGCAAAATATGTGCGCGTAATTACCGCCCTGCCCGAAAACGGCGCCGATACGGACGAAGGCAAGGAGGCCGAGCCCGAGGCCCCCTCAGCAATAGGCACGGGCGTTACCACGGGCACGGTGAACATGCGCGAAAAGGCAAGCACATCGTCAAAGATTTTGACCAAGCTGAAGCGCGGCACCGAGGTTACGCTTTACTCCCTTTCAAACGGCTGGTACGAGGCCGAATGCGGCGGCAAGCGCGGCTATCTTTACGCAAAATACGTTAAGAAAACGGCCGACGCCGCGCCGTCTCAGCCCGAAACGCCGGAAGCTCCCGAACCCCCTGGCGTAACGCCGGAAGGCGACGGCAAGGGCAGCACAAAGGTGGAGCTTGCAACCGGCAAAACCAACGCCAAGGTGAACATGCGCACCGGCGCATCAACGTCCGGCACGGGCGTGCTCGGCACGCTTGCCGCGGGAACAAAGCTGAACATATTGGCGGAAATGGGAGACTGGTACTATGTGCTTTACGATGGGCGCACGGGCTTCTGCGTAAAGGCATACGTCAACGTGCTGTCCCAAGGGACGGTAGGCATATATAAGGGAGATACGGCAATAACCCTTATATCCGCCACAACAAAGTCCAATGTGAACTTCCGTACCGGGCCGGACACGACTTACGCCATAATACGCCGGCTTAACAAGGGCGACGCCGCAATGGTATACATGATAAACGGTGGCTGGTGCCTTGCAAGGTGCGGCGATGATTACGGCTTCATCAGCAAGGAATACGTTAAGCTTAGATAACAAACAGAATAAACCAAAGCATAAAAAGGCAGCGCAATAACCCCCTCCGCGCTGCCTTTTCGGGCCTTTTAGGGAAAGGCCCTGTGTGGGATTTACCCCTCCCGCACTGTAACGCATGGTGGTGACATGCGCTGATGCATATGATACGCCAAATGCGGTGCAGTATGCTGAACCGTGTAATAAAGTGCTGTTTTTATGTAATTTTTTGCATTTGCTTGACAAGGGCCTGCTCCGTATAATACCATTGAATCGACAAATATTCCGTATTTACAGTCTTGATCGGGGGTCAATATGGGCAATTTTGCGATTTCAATGGTAGGCAACGCAATAATAGGCTTTTTGATGGCGGCATTCGTGCTGTCCGTATTAAAGCCGCGGTTCAACTTTGCGCTTACGGCAGTCATAACGCTGTTCGTTGTGTTTTACGCCAGCCTATACGGCATGCTGCTTTTGCCCGCGAACACGCCGCCGCTTATAAAAATGAGCATAGGCATAGTGTGGGACACCTGCTGGGGATTGTTCCTGTTTACGGATAAGCGTATGAAGGTTGTTTTAAGCGTGAGCCTTGTGTTCATGCATGAAGCCATCTGCGAAGTTATGGCGCAGCTTATATTCAACGTGCATTACACAAGCTCCGCCGAAGTTTACAGCTCTCCTCTTAACCTTTTAACATGGTATGCAATATACATAATAATGTTCGCAACGCTGCTGTTCCTTTCAACGCTGGTAATAAACCGCTCTTTGGACAGGCTTACCTGGCGCGAACTTATTTTATTTGCCATATTCCCCATCGCGCAGGTGGTAATGAGCATGTGGATACTCGATCCGCCGGATGCGGACAGCGCATATATTGCCCGCATAGGCACGATACTTTTCTGCATAGCCAGCGACGTTTCGCTTTACCTTGCGGTGCGCGGAATGTCCCAGCGGGCGGAGCTTAAGCTGAGCAACGAAATGCTGAGCGAGCAGATAGAAAGCGAAAAAACGCACTATGCCGCGCTGGTCGATCAATACGAAACGGCGCGCTCCCTGCGGCACGACATTGCCAACCATATGTATACCATTCAGGCGCTGCTTTCAAGCGGCGATACTGAACAGGCCGCTAAATACGCAGCGGAGATAATACCGCGGCATACTTTTTCATCCACGCTCGGCCAGTGCGAAAACAGAATAGTTGATGCATTCATGGCGTCCCGCCTTGAAAAGCTGAAGGACGGCGGCATAAGAATAGGAACCGATATTGCGCTGCCGTACGAATCCCGCATTGCAAATGCGGATATGATAATAGCCCTTGGCAACATGCTGAACAATGCTGAAGAAGCCTGCCGCGCGGTGAAAGGCGCGGAGCCGTTCATACGCATATGGGCGCGGGAGGAAAACGGCTGCTGCACAATAAGAATGGAAAACTCCGCCGCCGCGGCCGATACGCGCAAAAAGGCGCGGATACACGGCCTTGAGCGCGGGCTTGGCACGGGCATAATAAACAACATTGCCCGTCAGTACAACGGCACGTTCATAACCGGCGCAAAGGGCGGCGTATTCAGCGCGGCGCTCACCATGCAGGTGCCGACGGAGACGCATGCCGAGCAGCATACGGAGGGAGCAGAATGCTGAACATAGCCATTTGCGATGACGACGCGCTGCACGGCCGCCATACTGCGGCGCAGATAAGCGCCCTTGACGGGTTTGCCGCGGCGAAGCTTAGCCTTTTCACAAGCGCGGATAATTTGATATACGCCATAACGGAGGATAACTACGCCGTTGACATTGCGGTGCTGGATATTCAGATGGAATCCATGGACGGGATAGAGCTTGCAAAGCGCATAAACGAAATTGCGCCCGAATGTCAGGTAATATTCCTGAGCGGGCATATAGAATACGCCTCGAAGGTATATGACGCGGAGCATGTTTTCTTCGTGCTCAAATCGCAAAGCGAAACATATCTTAAAGGCGCGCTTGAAAAGGCCGTGCGCCGCCGCGAAGGCGCCAAGGCAAACTATATCGTAATAACAAACGGCGCAAACGCGCAGCGCATACCGTGGGACAGGGTGCAGTATTTGGAGCGCGTGCTGCGGCGCACAAAGGTTGTAACGGCGGACGGCGAATACTGGACAAGCGCCGCGCCGAAGGAGCTTGTGGCGGGGCTTGACGAAACATGCTACTGCCGCTGCCACAACAGCTATTATGTAAACACGGCCAGCCTTGCGGCAATGCTGCCGGGCGAATTTATACTGAAAAGCGGCGCGCATATACCCATAAGCCGCAGCCTTTCGCGCCAGGCGAAGGAAACTTTTCTGTTCGCCGGGCCGCGGTTTGGCGGTTGAAACGGCGCGGTAGGATAAATTATAAAACGGCCTCCCTGCTGAATGCGGGGAGGCCAAAGCTTATTTTATGCTCAGTTCCAAAGCTTATCGGTATACACGCCCTTCTGCTTCAGCTCTTTGAGCTTCTGCATAACAACGGGCTTGTCATCCTTATGCGTTACGCCGAACCAAGCGTCATGCGTGGGCTCAACATGCACCCGCACCTTGCCCGCCTGTATGGCGCTGCAAACGGCAACGGGCAGCAGATCCTCGTACTTCATGGGGTTCCTTTCAAGGCCGGCGGCTATGTTGCGGCGGAAGCTGTCGTCAAGAATATCGAATATGCTGTTTGAAAAGCCCCAGCAGTTCATGGATACGGTGGTTCCCTTGGGTATGGCTATGGTGGTGCCGTCGTCCTCCGTGGCTACTGCGCCGCAATCCGCGCGGGCAATGCGCATACGCTCGACTATCGAGGTAAGGTAGCCTTCGCCGTTCACCTGGCATACGCCGCGCGTGACCTCGCCGTTTTCGGGCAGGGTGTTTTCCACGGGATAACCCACGGCAAGGTGCTCGTTTGCGCCATGCTCGCTTGTGAGGAATTTATAAAGATGCTCAAACGCTTCCGGCCCATAATAATCGTCCGCATTTATAACGGCGAACGGCCTTGTGCCCACGGCGGGACGCGCGCAAAGCACGGCATGGGTGGTACCGAGCGGCTTTTCGCGGCCTTCGGGCAGGGTTATGCCTTCCGGCAGCATATCGAGCTCCTGATAAGCATAGCTCACCTTGAGATATTTGGATACCCTGTCGCCAATGGCTGCGTGGAACGCGCCGCTTATGTTTTTCTTAATAAGGAATATCACCTCGTCAAAGCCGGCGCGGTGAGCATCGAACACGGAAAAGTCGATTATTATATGCCCTTCTTCGTCCACGGGGTCTATTTGCTTAAGGCTGCCGTAGCGGCTGCTCATTCCCGCCGCCATTATGACCAATACCGGTTTTTCCATTCTTTGGTTTCCTCCTAATTATTTTGGCTATATTATACCATTTATGCTGCCGCGCGTCATCCCCAAAGCAGCACGCGCAAAATGCCCATTATAAAAAGGTGCGCCGGATAATAAACATAAAAAAGCTTGCCCATGCCCTTCCACTTGCCACGTTCGCCGTTATAAAGCCGCAGCAGCGGTATCGTAAGGCAGGTAAAAAGCTGAATAACGCCGTATATTTTATCAAGGAATATGAAATACACCGCGGCGTATGTTGCGCTCCATATCATCATCCAAAGCATCTGCTGCTTAAAATTGCCGCGCGCGCTGCCCATGAAAAGAATTGCAACGGCGGCTACGCAGCTCCAGTCCGACGGGAAGGTTATTGCGCACACGGCGAAAACTATAACGGCCTTTAGCCAATGCGGCAAGCGCTTTGAATCGTTTATCCTGAGCAGCACCAGGCCCCACGCCAGCGACCACGCAACGCTTGTTTGATTGAATACGCCGTCCTTCAGCGGAACAAACGATATGCCGAAGCAGAAATTGTATGCAAAATGCGAAACGAGCGCCAGTATGAACAGCCTCAGTGTATATTTATTCACATCATGCGTATAATGATAGCCTTCCACTATGAAGAACCACATTATGGGCGCGGTCAGCCGCCCCATTATGTGGCAGGCTATTGCGGCGGGGTTATGCGAATACCCTGGCCAAAGCGTCCATGCAAGGTGGTCTATCGTCATTGCGGTTATGGCTATAAGCTTTAATTGGTTGCCGTTAAGGCCGCGCCGCGTCAATGTGCTTTCCATGCGTTTTTCCCCGTATAAGCAAAAATATCACAGAAATTTTATCACATGCGGCGCTTTGCTTCAAGTATGCAAAAAGGGCAGGTCTGCGCCCGCCCTTTTTTGCTTTATTTAAGCCGTATGTGATTTTTGAATTACATGCCTTCCACTATGGTGGCAACGCCCATGCCGCCGCCTACGCACAGCGTGGCAAGGCCGTACTTGGCATTGCGGCGCTTCATCTCGTAAAGCAGGGTCACGAGTATACGGCAGCCGGATGCACCTATGGGATGGCCCAGGGCTACGGCGCCGCCGTTTACGTTTACCTTATCCATGTCGAAGCCAAGCTCGTTGGCAACGGCAACGCTCTGCGCGGCGAAGGCTTCGTTGGCCTCGATAAGGTCTATGTCCTTCAGCTCCAGGTTGGCCTTCTTAAGGGCCTTGCGGGTGGCGTACACGGGGCCGATACCCATTATGCTGGGATCTACGCCGGCGCTGGCGCCGGTAACTATCTTGGCAAGGGGCTTTACGCCAAGCTCCTTGGCCTTTTCGGCACTCATGATGACCAGCGCGGCCGCTCCGTCGTTAATGCCGGAGGCGTTGCCCGCGGTTACGGTGCCGCCGTCGCGCTTGAAGGCGGGCTTGAGGTTGGCAAGCTTTTCGGCAGTGCTGTCCGGACGGGGCTGCTCGTCTACCTTGAACTCAACCATTTCCTTCTTGACCTTTACCATTACGGGAACGATTTCCTCATCGAACTTGCCGGCAGCGGCGGCTACGCCGTACTTATGCTGGCTGTTGGCGGAGAACTCATCCTGCATTTCGCGGGTCACGCCGAAGCGCTCGGCCACGTTCTCGGCGGTGATGCCCATATGGTAATTGTTGAAGGCATCCCACAGACCGTCGTTGACCATAACGTCAACAACCTTGCCGTCGTTCATCCTGTAACCGAAGCGGGCATTGGGCAGAGCATAGGGCGCAAGGCTCATGTTCTCCATACCGCCTACCACCATAACGTCCGCATCGCCGGCGGCGATCATGTCCGCAGCGAGGTTGACGCACTTGAGACCGCTGCCGCAAACGTTGTTGACGGTCAGCGCGGGCACGCTCTCGGGCAGACCGGCCTTTATGGCGGCCTGACGGGCGGGGCTCTGGCCAAGACCGGCCTGCAGCACGTTGCCCATCAGCACTTCGTCCACGTCCTCGGGCTTAATGCCCGCGCGGCGAACGGCTTCCTTTATAACCAGAGCACCAAGCTCCACAGCGGGGGTGTTAGCCAAACTTCCGCCAAACTTGCCTATAGCGGTACGGCAGGCGCCTGCCAATACGATTTCCTTAGCCATTGTATTTTCTCCTTTATATTTTTGTTATTTCGAGCGGTTTTATAAAAGCTTACGCTTCAAAACCGGTCATGTCCATCTTCTTGAGCTCGGGCCCGATGATAAGATCGGCTTCCGTAGCAGCTATTATCTGCTCCAGCGTGAACTCGGGATTGTATTCTATAAGCTCAAGGCCCTTATCGGTAACGTTCATAACGCCCATTTCGGTAACTATCATGTTTACGCAGTTTATCGCGGTGTAGGGCAGGCGGCACTTCTTCAGTATTTTGGGATTGCCCTTGGCGGTATGCTCCATGGCCACTATGACCTTCTTGGCGCCGACCAGCAGGTCCATTGCGCCGCCCATGCCGGGCATCTTCTTGCCGGGGATTATCCAGTTGGCAAGGCTGCCTTCTTCGTCAACCTCAAGGCCGCCCAGAACCACCGCGTCCACATGGCCGCCGCGGATAAGGGCAAAGGAATCGGAGGAATCGGTGAATGCGCCGCCGAGTACCACTGAGGAAGGACTGCCGCCGGCGTCAACAATGTGCATAGGATCGGCATGCTCGGCATCGGGCGCGGGACCCTGACCGACTATACCAAGCTCGCTATGAACGGTAACATGAATGCCCTCGGGCAGATAGTTGGTGCAAAGAACGGGCAGGCCTATGCCAAGGTTGACAACCATGCCGTCAGTGAATTCCTGCGCAACGCGCTTTGCTATAAAGGGTTTGATCATGCTTTTTTCCATTTTATTTGCCCTCCCTGACTACGATATAGTTGACCAGTATGCCCGGAGTCATAACGTTTTCGGGCTCAATCTCGCCAACCTCAACAAGCTCTTCGGCTTCTACTATTACAAGATCCGCCGCGGTGGCCATAACGCGGTTGAAATTCTGCGCGCTGCCCTTGTACCATACGTTGCCGGCCTTGTCCGCTTTGTATGCGCCTATCAGCGCAACGTCCGCGCGCAGGGGCTTCATTACCAGGTAATCCTTGCCATCGTAATTTACCTTGCCGCGTACCAGCGGGCTGTCCTCTACCAGGGTGCCTACGCCGGTGGGGGTGATAACGCCGCCAAGGCCTGCGCCGCCGGCACGGATCATCTCTGCCAGGCTGCCCTGGGGAACCAGGTCAACCTTCAGTTCGCCGTTGGCCCACTTTTCAACCGCTTCCGGGTTGGTGCCAAGGTGGCTGCCGATATAGCCTTCTATCTGGCCGTTATGTATCATTTTTGCCCAGCTGTAATACTCGTCGCCATCGGGACCGTTCAGCTTGGACGAATCGTTGTGAATGGTATGGAAGTGACCCTTGTTGCTCTTGGACAGGGCATCGATGATGGAGAGCGCGCTGCCGCAGCCAACGAAGCCACCCATCATGATGGTAGCGCCATCAGGAATGAGATCGACAGCCTGCTGCGCAGTGATGATCTTGTTTTTCATAGAATCCTCCGTGTAAGTTTATGATTTAGGCCGCGCGAACGCCGCCCATAGTTATGGGGTTATGCGTATAATCCCGCACAGAATAATTTTACGCCACGCGCAGGCTAATGTCAAATAATTCTGGGCATTTGTGGCGAAAAAGTACATATTTATACATGGATTTGTGGATACAATCAATAATAAACGCAAATTTCACATTTATATCCATGTGCCGTCTTTTTTTTGAAATGGAAAACGGTTATAATACTCATAATGAAGCTATTATAAATTTGAAAGGAGCATCAACGTGAGCGTAAAAGAACACGAGCCCCCAAAGAAACCGCTTATATATTACTGCACAGTCGCATTGGTAGTGCTGCTGCTGCTGAACATCTTCGTTTTCCCGCTCATATTCGAAAATCAGGTTGAGGAGGTTGGCTACAACGACTTCCTTGCAATGGTTGATGCGGGCGAGGTTGAAGAAGTTGCCCGGGACGACAACGCAAAAACCATAACCTTCACCGCGCATAACGGCAAGGACGGCCGCCTGCGCTATTATCAAACGGGCATTTGGCCGGACGATACGCTGCTTACAAGGCTTGAAAGCGCAAACGTCAAGTTCGCTTCCTCCATACCCACGCAGGCTTCACCCCTGCTTACAATACTCATATCATGGGTGCTGCCCATTCTCATATTCAGCTTTATAGGCAAGCTGATAATGGGCCGCATGACGAGCGGCGGCGCAATTGGCAACGCGATGAGCTTCGGCAAGGCCAATGCCAAGATATATGTTGAGGCACAGACCGGCAAAACCTTTGCCGACGTTGCGGGCGAGGACGAGGCCAAGGACGCATTGCAGGAGATAGTCAACTTTCTGCATGAGCCTGCAAAGTACGCCGAAATAGGCGCAAAGCTGCCCAAGGGCGCGCTGCTCGTTGGCCCTCCGGGCACGGGTAAAACGCTGCTGGCCAGGGCCGTCGCGGGCGAAGCGAAGGTGCCTTTCTTCTCCATTTCCGGCTCCGAATTCGTTGAGATGTTCGTGGGCATGGGCGCGGCAAAGGTGCGCGACCTTTTCAAGCAGGCCGATGAAAAGGCGCCCTGCATAGTTTTCATAGACGAAATAGACACCATAGGCAAAAAGCGTGATTCCGGCTTCAGCTCCAACGACGAGCGCGAGCAGACTCTCAATCAGCTCCTTACCGAGATGGACGGTTTCGACCCGCAAAAGGGCGTTGTTATACTTGCCGCAACCAACAGGCCCGATACGCTTGACCCCGCGCTGCTGCGTCCGGGCCGTTTCGACAGGCGTATTCCCGTTGAGCTGCCCGACCTAAACGGCCGCATAGCCATACTGAAGGTTCATTCGCGCGACGTTAAGATGTCCGGCGATATCAACTTTGAGGTGATTGCCCGCGCAACCAGCGGCGCAAGCGGTGCCGAGCTTGCCAACATAATAAACGAAGCGGCTCTGCGCGCGGTAAAGCTTGGGCGCGACACGGTCATTCAGGAGGACCTTGAGGAAAGCGTTGAAACTGTTATTGCCGGCTACCAGCGCAAGGGCGCGGTTGTATCGCCCGAAGAAAAGCGCATAGTGGCTTACCATGAAATAGGCCACGCGCTTGTGGCGGCAAAGCAGAGCAACTCCGCCCCCGTGCATAAGATAACAATAGTGCCACGCACCAGCGGCGCGCTCGGTTACACCATGCAGGTTGAGGAAGGCGAAAAGCTGCTGATGACCAAGGAAGAGGCACTCAACAAGATCGCCACGCTTACCGGCGGCCGTGCCGCGGAAGCCGTTATATTCGGCTCCATCACCACCGGCGCATCCAACGACATTGAGCAGGCCACGAAGCTTGCCCGCGCCATGATAACCCGCTACGGCATGAGCGACGATTTCGGCATGGTGGCGCTTGAAACCGTGAACAATCAGTATCTTGGCGGCGACACGAGCCTTGCCTGCTCCGCCGAGACAGCGGCAAAGATAGACCGCGACGTGGTTGCCATGATAGGCGACGCCTACAAGAAGGCCGAAGCCATAATAAAGGAAAACCGCACCGCGATGGACGCCCTTGCCGCCTACCTCCTCGAAAAGGAAACCATCACCGGCGAGGAGTTCATGGACATACTCGGCAAACAGGAACAAAACGCATAAACGCATAATTGTAAAATGCAATGCGGCCTCCCGAAGGGGAGGCTTTTTGTTATATGCTTATTTTGTAAAAAATGACCATGCGCAAGCACTTCGACAAAATTCGACGTTCAAAAATCTCAATAGCTAAAAACTGCCTGTTTTGGGCAAAATATGCTTGACATATTTTTGCGCTGTATGATAACATAAACCCAACAAAGAACCACCGTAACCAATTTGACTTTAAGATCAATCGTAAACTCGTTGCCCGTTCCCTAATCGGAACGATATGGACCGCAGGATCGACCAAACGACAGTGATTTTGCAGCTAAGCTGCGAATAAAAATAACAAACGAAAGTGAGGACACAAACATGAAAAAGCATTTGTCAATGCTGCTCGTAACCCTTCTGGTAATCATGGCTTTCGCCGCCGTTGCCGCCGCGAGAGTTGAGGTTTGCCCCGTGTGTGATCAAGGTGAAATACGCTCTTGGTCGGAGCTGTATACCACACAGCCCCAAGATGTGGTATGTCCGCACGGATACGACTGTATTGATTCCGCAACGGAAACGTACAGAATCTACTACACAGGCTGTAATAATAGCCTTTGCAGCAATAAAGATGAGACTAATCGAGTCTTTCTTTATGAAACAGTTACTTGCAATAAGCATACCCAGAATCACTAAAAGAATTTAGATTTAGGCGATACAGCATAGCTGTATCGCCTAAATCCATTTTATAGGAGGAAACGAATATGCTATCCATGCATCTGCGTCAGCTTTTTCGCAAGCCTATTCGCACCATCTCGTATATTCTTATGCTGGTTCTATTATCGGCATTTTTTTGCATGAGCCTTAATTTGTATAATGATAGTCAATATAATCTTCAGCTTGCTGATAATGCTTATACAACAATAGCAATAATGGATTTGTATGCGGACGTAGGCGAATTTGGCAATTTAATAGACGATATTACCACTGCCGACGATTATGCCGGTTACTATGCGCTTACCGTAAGTGATTATGATTTAACGCCGATAGTTACGGCACCAAGCGTAAAAAAGCATGAGTTAAGAGCGAGATACGGCGCATTCAACAAGGATAACATCGCGTTAAAAAAGCACGATATTCTTCCAAGGTGGATAATACCGTTTTATAGCGAGGATGTAATACGCTTTAAGGTGACAGAGGAAAGCAATAAACAGCTTGACCCGAATAACGTAAACCAATACATAACGCTGAATCTGACGCCGAATGGATTTGCACTTCCTGATGGAATATACTCCGGTGCGCTGGAGTATGCGATATCATCTGTGTTTGACATCATAGATTCGGCGACAGGCTCACATTTTGCAAACGATAAAAAGACTGAACACATATACGCAAGCATTGATTTTTCGCCAGACTTTTTTTACGATAGGCATTCCGATGCCATCAATATGCTGAAGCACGACAAAGAATCAAGGCAATTTATATATCTGGAACCGGATACCGAATATATAGGATTAATAGACACATTTTATTCGAATTATGGCACAGATGAATTCGGCAACTTATTAGGCTCTAAAAAGGAGCCATCGTCTGTTTCCTTTACCCAGGATGATTTTTTCTATAAATATACTTATAGATATTCAAAAGCAATAGGCGGAGATTCAGAGTTTGTGTCTTATATTTATACGCTGGACGGCCATCCTTTTTGGCTGTATAAATATGATGACTTAAAAGCAGACCCTGAGGCTCTAAAACAATATGAACAGATATATTACTCCTGTTACATCAACTCGCATTCTTTCGGAGTAATGACTACAAATGACTTTAGCGGAATTCCTGCATTTAACCTCGGCAATGTATACATGAAAGAAGGCCGAGCGATTACCGATGAGGAGTTTGCCTCAGGTGCAAAGGTATGCATTTTGAATCGAGAGTTAGCGACGCTCCAAAATTGGAAAGTTGGTCAAAAGATAAGTTTTGACTTTTATGAATATGACTATTTTACAAATGCAACCTCCAAAAATTCAGTCCTCGCCCCGCGCTACCTATTCACCTCCCCCGACCACTTCTTCGACAGCGGCGAATACGAGGTTGTCGGCATATACGACGTGCGGCCAATGACCGGCAGTTCGACAATATCCGAGGCCGCAATATCCGTCCCCTGGAACACAATCTATATCCCCGAAAAGTCGCTTGAGAACGCCCCTGCCGAGGAGGATAGACCCGTCACAGGCGCGCTGTTGACCATATGGCTGGAGAACGGCAAGATTGAGCCTTTCATAGAGCGCATGAACGAACTGGGCATAACAGGAGCGAAGCAGGGAGACTATGAAGCAAGGTTTACCTTCTACGACCAAGGCTATTCGAGAATACAGCCAAGCTTGGAAGCACTTTCCGGCACGGCGGAGCTGCTGCTGATACTGTCATCCTCGCTGTTGGTAATAGCCGCATTACTTCTGGCGTTCTTCTATGCACAGTCGCAGAAGCAGAGCATAGGCACAATGCGCCTGCTTGGTTGCAGCAAGGCTCGCGCCTTTGTAGCCGTAATGCTTAGTGCGCTCATTATTGCCGTGACCGGTGCGCTTATTGGCGCGGCAATAGGCCATGCGCTTACCGCAAGCGTAGGCGAGAGCATAATGGCCAACGCCAACCAAACTCCGGAGGAGTTTCTCGCCTTCAGCGCATACTTGGCAGAAAGTACGCAGGTGGAGGTCGAGTTTGCGCTCGGCGCTGATGCAAAAGTAAGCCTGCTCACCTGCCTTGCCGCGCTGGGGCTGTTCATCGCCGGAACGCTCGTGTTTGTGCTGCGCTATCTTGGCAAAGGACCGAGGGAGCTGCTGCCACGGGCGGGAGAGTAAGGGGCTTGTACAATGCCAAAAGGCACCCTGGCCGGGGAGCTGTCGAACGAAGTGAGACTGAGGGGTTGAGATAAACAAAGAGCAATGAGCCGCTTTATAACCCCTCCGGCTTTCGCTACGCGAAACCCACCTCCCCTTTCAGGGCAGGCTTAATGTTTGAGTTTGTACCGCACCCAAAGGCTCCCTCTAAGAGGGAGCTGGAAATTCGCTGTAAAGCGAATTTTCTGAGGGAGTAAGGCAAACAGCAAATAAGCATCTTTATAACTTTTTTGCCAGGGGGCCGGGGAAGATTTCGATTTCTCCCCTTAGGCCCCCTGGCGACCCCCGTAACCCCATTGAAACGATCGCTCCGCGAAGGGGTACGGCACAGTACGCCGTGCTTGTACTGTATCAAAAGGCTCCCCGGCCGGGGAGCTGTCGAACGAAGTGAGACTGAGGGGTTGAGATAAACAAAGAGCAATGAGCCGCTTTATAACCCCTCCGGCTTTCGCTACGCGAAACCCACCTCCCCTTTCAGGGCAGGCTTAATGTTTGAGTTTGTACCGCACCAAAAGGCTCCACCGTTTGCGGGGGAGTTGTCTGTGAGCGACAGTGAGCAGACTGAGGGGGAACTCCTCGCGACGCTTGGCTGCTTTAAGTTATTCTCGTACCAAAAAAGCTCCCCAAGTAGGGGAGCCGATAAGTCAATTATTTTTTCGAAGGAGCAGATTTTACTCCTCCAGCAGCTTTTTTGCGAATATCACGCTGATTATGTTCATTATGCCGTCCACCATCATGCAAACGCCCATAACCGTGGTCGCGGCGGCCGCGCTCTTTATGGGGTTGAACAGCATCACTATGCCCGCCGCAAGCATTATGAACGCAAATACCATAACGAGTATATAACGCCCTATGCCAAAGCGCATCATGTTGAAGGAAAGCTGCATCCTCAGTATGCTGTCCGATATCACCGCTATGCCCAGCACAACGCCGAATATGGCCACAACGGCCTTGGCGCAGATTATCATAAGTATGCCCGTTACCGTGCACGCAACGCCAAGCGCAAGCCCCATGCCCGGGAACATATAGCTCGTATCCGCGCTGAAGTAGCGCACTATGTGGTATATGCCGAACAGCGTAAGCGCCGCGCCCATTATATAGCATATCACCATGCGCGAGCCTACCGGCCACAATATTTGTATCAGGCCAAGCACTATGTAGGTCAGTGAAATCGCCAAAAGGGTGTTTCTGAATGCTTTGCTCATTGTTTCTACTACCTCCCATATTTATGCTTCTATTTTACCCAATACAAAAGGCGCATTCAATATGCAATGCGTCTTTTTTACCCTAATTTGACCCTATCTTCACATTTTTTGCGCAAAAAAGAACGAACGGCTTATTCAAACCGCCCGCCCCTTTTAACACATTAGGTTTGCTTCTTAAAGTTAGGCTATCAGTTGATGCCGTAACGCTTCTTGAAGCGGTCTACACGTCCGCCGGTGTCTACCAGCTTCTGCCTGCCGGTGTAGAACGGATGGCACTTGGAGCAAATTTCGACCTTGAGCTCGCCCTTTACGGAACCGGTCTTGAAGGTCTCACCGCAAGCGCAGCGGACGATGCTTTCGCCGTAAGAGGGATGGATATCCTTTTTCATCGTGCAACTCCTCACTTTATTTTTGCTGGGCGCAGCGCGATTAACCGCCCTGCTGCTGCATTCGTAAGGACAATAAGTCCCGAACAGATGGTATTATACCCTGAAAAGCTGCACAAATCAAGGGCTTTTTTGCCTTTTTCAAATCTTTTTGGCCATATTCCCCCTCCCGCGCTTGACAATCCTTCCCTTTATGCCCTATCATACCTACATCATCAGTTAAAAGCGCGAGGTTTATTATATGAAAAAAGCAAAAAAGACGATAGGCATGCTGGTCGCGGTCGAGATTGGGGCCGTGCTTTCCCGCTACGGTGATAAGCTTACCGACGTGAGCGAGACCGGCTTCGACGTAAAGCGGCTGGACAGCGACGATTACACGATGTATATTCTCAAAAGCGGCGCGGGCGAAATAGCCGCCGCAGCGGGCACGCAGTTCCTCATAACCAAATACGGCGCGGAGTTCATAATCAACTTTGGCGTGGTAGGCGGCCTTACGCCGGAAATGAGCCTTGCCAAGACATGCGTTGTGGAAAGCGTTGTGCATTACGATTTTGATACTTCAACAATAGATAACTGCGAAGTGGGCCGCTATCTTGAATACCCCAGCATATACATTCCCGCCCCCTCGGAGCTTGTGGACGCCGCCATCGCGGCGGAGCCGTCGCTCAAGCGCGTGATATGCGCCTCCGGCGACAAATTCGTTGACGATCCCGCCAAGAAGCGCGCCCTGCACGCCGACTTCAATGCCGACATATGCGAAATGGAGGCCGCCGCGATACTGCTCACCTGCAACCGCAACCGTGTACCCTGCCTTATGATAAAGGCCGTGAGCGACGCCATAGAGGGCGGCTGCGAGGAATTCACCGCCCAGGTTGACCGCTCCGCCGCGATCTGCCTTGAAGTAGCGCACCGTGTAATAGAAAAGCTCCATTCCTAAGCATCAGCTCATAGCATAACTCCCCAAATTCGGGGAGTTTTTTTGTTAACAGATTGTTCATGGATTCAGCAGGAGCAATCTGGTAAAGTAGTAACCCGTCTGCTCGTTGCACTCGCATCCACCTCCCTCATCAGGGAGGCTGGCAGCAGCACTAACCAAAAGCTGTCCCCGCAAGCGGGGAAAGTGGACACGAACAAAGTGAGTGACCGAAAGGGGTGCGGCATAAAGCTGCCAAACGCGTTTCAAGCGTGATGTGCGGCGTGATTCAACGCTGCGGTAAATATCACCCCGATGCGGAAAAAGGGCCAGGGTCAACGATAATAATTCCCGACAGTGCAGTTAAGGACTTCATGCGTATATGCTTTGCCGACTATACGGACGATATGCGCATACCCGAAATAGAGGGGCTTACGCACATTGACGGCACATACAGATATAATGATTATAACGGCCCAAACGAAAGCACGAACCGAAGCCGAACGGATTATATAATACTCGATATGCAGCATTATCAAAAGGGCGAGTACAGCGACGAAAGCAGATTCTATATGTTCATTGTTTCATTGGACGATTCCGACCATTTTCAGGGCGGAAAAAGTTGGAAGGTGTGGCTCGTCAAAAACGATGAACCCGACGCTCTTGGCATAAACTGGCGCGTAGAAAAGATAGTAAGACTTCCTAATCTGACAAACGGCATTGAGATTTGCGACGGAAATTAGCGCAGCACCCAAAAGGCTCCCCGGCCGGGGAGCTGTCGAACGAAGTGAGACTGAGGGGTTGACGATAGCAAGTGAAGCCCCGATTTAACCCCTCCGGTTTTCGCTTACGCGAAACCCACCTCCCCTTTCAGGGCAGGCTTTTGGTTTGAGTTAGCAACATCCCCACAAGGCTCTCTCCCCGAGGGAGCTGGCAAACCGAAGGTTTGACTGAGGGAGTCCCCCCACCTACTACCAACGGGCGGCCTTACGGCCGCCCGTCAGCGGATAAGATAAAGTGTATATGAGGATGGGAACTGTCCTTTTTATTTGGTGCCGAACAGCCTGTCGCCCGCATCGCCAAGGCCGGGCACTATGTAGCCGTGGTCGTTAAGATAGTCGTCCACATGCGCAACGTAGATGTCCACGTCGTCATGCGCCGCCTGCACAGCCTTTATGCCCTCGGGCGCGGCTATCAGGTTCACCAGCTTTATGTTCTTGCAGCCCGCGCGCTTTATAACGTCTATCGCCGCAACGGCGCTGCCGCCGGTAGCCAGCATCGGGTCAACGATTATTATGTCGCGCTCCTCTATGTCGGAAGGCAGCTTGCAATAATAGTCAACGGGCTTGAGCGTTTCCGGATCGCGATAAAGGCCGATGTGGCCCACCTTTGCCGCTGGGATAAGGCTCAGCATGCCGTCCACCATGCCGAGACCGGCGCGGAGTATGGGCACTATGCCAAGCTTTTTGCCGGCAAGCACTTCCGTGGTAGCCACGGCAACGGGAGTTTCCGTCTGCACCTTTTCAAGAGGAAGATCGCGGGTAGCTTCGTATGTAAGCAGCATTGCCAGCTCCTCCACCAGCGCGCGAAATTCCTTTGAACCGGTGTTCTTGTCCCTGAGGAAGGTCAGCTTGTGCTGCACAAGGGGATGATCGATAACGTGTACTATACTCATTTGCGTCTCCTTATATAAATTTATTTGTTCTCGTATTGGGTTATTTTGGCTATGCGGTTAATGTGCCGCTGCCCGTTTGAAAATTCCGTTTCAAGCCAGGTTTTTACTATGCCCTTGGCAAGCTCCGTGCCTACTATCCTGCCGCCCAGCGCCAGCATGTTCGTGTCGTTATGTTCGCGCGTAAGGCGGGCCATAGTTTCGTCCGTGCAAAGCGCGCAGCGCACTCCGCGCACCTTGTTGGCGCATATGCTAACGCCTATGCCCGTGCCGCACACTATTATTCCCCGGGAAATTTCACCTGAGCCGACTTTTTCGGCTAAAGAAAAGGCTACGTCCGGATAGTCAACGCTGTTTTCATCATAGCAGCCGATGTCTATCGTTTCGTAGCCAAGAGAGTCAATAAACGGGATTAACTCCTTTTTAAGAGCAAATCCGCCGTGGTCGCAGCCTATGGCAATTCTTCGATCCATCCTATACCAACCTTCCTTGTTTTGATCAAATTATAAAATTAAACCGTTCGATACACTTTTCGTGCGTTTTGCGGTTCATTTTGTATTAAATTATGTTGAATCCGGCCGAGCGCAGCAGCCTGTTCATATATGCAAGGCCCATGTCGTCGTTGGGCAAAGCTTCGGCAAATATAACGTCCGCCCTGCCGCCGTATTCCCTAAGGCTGTAAAACAGCGATGCGCACAGCGTTGCCGGTTCAGTCCTGTCCCCTATTATAACACAGTTGCGCCCCCTATAAAAGGGCTGCGTCTGCTTTGTTGCAAAAATAATGCAATCCTCGCCCGCGGCTTCGCGTGCGTCGTACTCGCGGCATATCTTTGCCGCTATCTCCCTTTCCTTGCCTTCGGCGACCACCACCTCCGCATCCGGCGCATAGTGGCGGTATTTCATGCCCGGGCTTGCCGCCGTTTCGCCCTCCCTCAGGGGGGAAAGCACCGCGTGCGCCACGTCCACCGGGCCTATCACGGCCTCCAGCATCTCTTTCGTTACTGCACCGGGGCGCAGTATTGTAGGCCGGCCTATCAGGCTGACCACCGTGGATTCAAGGCCGTATTTGCACGGCCCGCCGTCTATTATCAAATCAACCCTGCCGTCCATGTCCTGCCGAACGTGCTCGGCCGTGGTGGGGCTGGGCTTACCGCTCAGGTTCGCGCTCGGCGCGGCTATGGGCACGCCCGCCGCGTTTATCAGCGCGCGCGCGGTTTTGTTCAGCGGCATGCGCACCGCAACCGTATCAAGCCCCGCGGTCACCTCGTCCGGCACGATGGAGCTTCTGTTGAATATCATTGTCAGCGGCCCTGGCCAGAACGTGTCCGCCAGTATCCGCGCGTTATCCGGAACGTGACTCCACAGCGGCTTCAATTCGCTCTTTTTTGCAATGTGCAGTATCAGCGGATTGTCCGCGGGCCTGCCCTTTGCGGCGAATATCCTCAGTACCGCTTCGCTGTTAAGCCCGTTCGCGCCAAGGCCGTATACCGTCTCCGTCGGGAAAACGACCAGCCCACCTTCTTTTATTATACGTCCGCCCAAGCTCGTCCCGTTTTCGTATTGCGTTACGGCGTTTGCATACTGCGTTTTCATTGCCTGCCTCCTGTTTTGTCGCGCGGCCTTATTCCTCCGCCGAGGATAGCTGCCGCGTGCGCTCCGCCAAAATGAGCGCGTCTATTATTTCGTCCATGTCCCCGTCAAGGAATGCTTCCAGCTTATATAGCGTAAGCCCTATGCGGTGGTCCGTAACCCTGCTCTGCGGGAAGTTATATGTGCGTATGCGCTCACTGCGGTCGCCCGAACCGACTTGGCTCTTGCGCTCGTCCGCCTCGGCCTCCGCCGCCTTGCTTTGGTAAAGCTCAAGCAGCCTGCTTTTGAGCACGCGCATGGCCTTATCGCGGTTCTTATGCTGGCTGCGCTCGTCCTGGCACTGCACCACAAGCCCCGTGGGTATGTGCGTAATCCTTATTGCGCTTTCGGTTTTGTTAACGTGCTGTCCGCCCGCGCCGCCGCTTCGGTATGTGTCTATCTGCAAATCGTTGGGGTTTATGTCAACCTCCACGTCCTCTGCCTCCGGCAGCACGGCAACAGTCGCCGCGCTCGTGTGTATGCGCCCCTGCGATTCCGTTTCCGGCACGCGCTGCACCCTGTGCACTCCGCTTTCAAACTTCATGCGGCTGTATGCGCCCTTTCCCTGAAGCGAGAGCACAACTTCCTTCACGCCGCCCTTTTCCGTGTAGTTTTCGTTCATAAGCTCGGCCTTGTAGCCGTGCCGCTCGGCGTAGCGGGTGTACATGCGCAATAAATCCGCCCCGAACAGCGCCGCTTCCTCGCCGCCCGTGCCCGCGCGCACTTCTATTATAACGTCCTTGTCGTCGTTTGGATCCTTGGGCAGCAGCATAACCTTAAGCTGCTCGCTCAGTTCATGCTCCTTCGCGCTCAGCCCGCTCAGCTCCTCGTGTATCATTTCGCGCATTGCTGCGTCGTCCGCTTCCTCCAGCATGGCCTTGCAGCTTTCTATTTCCGCATCCGCCGCCATGTATTCGTCGTATGCATTCACTATGTCCGTCAGCCCCGCCTGCTCCTTGCTCAGCTCGCGGTAGCGGTTCTGGTCGCCTATAACCGCGGGGTCGCTCAAAAGCGCCGTAAGCTGCTCGTATCTTTCCTTTATTCCCTTAAGCTTCTCCAGCATAAATCTCGCTCCGTTCAATCATGTGTATATCTTCCCTTTCGCCTATGCATACCGCCGCAACGTGGTCGTATGCCTTCTGCATGTCTCTCAGCACGCTTTCGTCCATACCGGCATCGTTCGCCACGGCTCCGTTTTCAATGAAGCATGGCAGCGTCCTGTGCACGGCCCTTCCGCCCGCCGCAGGTTCCGCCCTGCAGCAATACAGCGGCAGGCACGCAAGTTCTTCGCAGCGCACGCCGCCTTCGTCCTTTGTTATGCTTATCCGCGCGAATACGCCTATTTTGGCATGCTCCTGCGACATATTGGATATGAAGTTCCCAAGCGAATACACAACCGGCACGCTTATCGCCCTGCCGTTCCGTTCCGCGTCTATCCATTCCATGGGCTGCGGGCAATGTGAATGCGCGCCTATTATTGCGTCCGCGCCCCAGTCTATCAGCTTCGCCGCAAACCGGCGCTGGGATCCATCTGCCGTGCTTTGATGCTCATAGCCCCAATGCACCATTATGATTATAAACTCCGCACCCGCCCCCGTGCAAGCCGATATTTGACTTTTTACCATTTCTTCGGTAAGCCGCGTAAGCGCAAAGTCCCTGTTTTCGGCGTCTATCTTGGGCGCGGTGCCGTTGAGTATCTGCGTTGCGCCCACCAGGCCTATTTTTATGCCGTTTTTTTCAATTACGCACGGCGTAAGGAAGTCCTCCATGCTAAGCGCCGTGCCCGCGGTTTTTATTCCCGCCGCCCTAAGCACGTTTATCGTGCGGAAAAGGCCCGCGTCGTCGCGGTCCATGGCATGGTTGTTGGCGGTGGTAACGGCGTCTATCCCCGCGTCAAAAAGGTTCTTCGCCAGCTCGTCCGGCGCGCTGAAGCTTTGCATTGGCGGATTGGTGGGGTTCGGGTTTTCCTCCGTCGCGGGCGCAATCGTTTCGCGCGGCTGCGTATAGCCCGCCTCCTCCCCGCCGAACGTGCCTTCAAAGTCAGCGCACATTATGTCCACCGATTCAAACACGCTCTTCATCGGCAAAAAGCTTTCCGTAAAATCGTAGCCCGTTTCGGTTTTCGCGTCCGCTATCTGCCGCGTCATCATCAGTATGTCCCCAACGAAGCCGACCGTCGCCTCCTGAACCTCCGACGTAGGCTCTGGCGTTGGCTCGCTCGTGGGTTCGGCCGTGGGCGTGGACATAGGAGTTGATTCGACCGGCGCGGCTGTTTCGCTTGCCTGTGTTGCCATGGGCGCGAGTATGGTAACGTATTCCTGCGGCCCGGCCGCGCAGCCCGCCGTTGCCGCCGCCAATACAAGCGCCGCAATTATAATGAAGCTTCGCTTTATCATTCCTTTATCACCGCCCGCTCTATGCCGCAAACGTCCTTAACTATCCGCGCCCCGCCAAGCATTTTTGCCACTTCCTTCGCCTGATATATTCCAACCTCCAGCGCAAGCGCCCCGCCATCGTTAAGCCTTTGTGCATAGTCCCGCGCGATACGGCGATAGAAATCCAGCCCGTCCTCCCCGCCGTAAAGCGCGTTTGCCGGTTCAAACGTAAGCTCCCGCTGAAGCGACGCCATATCGCTCGCCGTAAGGTAGGGCGGGTTGCATACAATTATGTCGTACTTATCCGTAATTTCATCAAGCATGTCGGTTTTTATCGTGCGTATGCTTACGCCGTTTGCCTCCGCGTTTTCGCGGCAAAGGCTCAGCGCGGCTTCGCTTATATCCGCAAGGGTAACTTCTGTGCCGCAGATATTCGCTATGCTTATGCCTATGCAGCCCGATCCCGCGCATAAATCAAGGCAGGTTTTGTATCCGCGCCGCTTTATCAGCGCGATCGCTTCCTCGCAAAGCGTCTCCGTATCCTGCCGCGGTATCAGCGCACGCGTATCCGTTTTGAACCTAAGTCCCATGAATTCCCAAAATCCAAGTATGTATTGCAGCGGCTCTCCCGTTCTTCGGCGTAAAATATATTCCCGCAATTTGGCGTACTGTTCGGTGTTTATTTCTTTATTTACGCTTGCGGCAAGCTCCGCGCGGCTTTCAATGCCCAATGAATGCATAACAAGTTCGCGCGCTTCGATTTCCGCCTCTTCGTGGGCCACGGGGCGCAGTTCGTCCTCCGTCTGACGCAATACTCGATTTACCGTATACCGGTATTCCATGCTAAAAATCCTCGCTGTACTCTACCGCTTTGCCTATGCTGAATAGATATATGTAGCTTTGGCGCACCTCTCGCCCCGTAAGCCGCTCCAGCGCCGTTTTATACAGCCTAAGCTGTGCAAAATGTTTCTTTGCAACGTCGTATGCGCTGTAATTTTGTGCAACTCTGTCCGTTTTGTAGTCTATCAGCACCCATTCGCCGTTTTCCGCAAAGCAGCAATCTATAACGCCCTGCAGCAGCACCGTCTCGTCCGTGTCCGCGCCCAGCAGCTCCCTCGCCCCTATGCGCAGATTGAACTCAACCTCCCGCCGCACGGTTTCCGCGCGCAGCAGCCTTTGCCCAAGCTCTCCGTTAAAGAACGCCGCAATGTTCCGTGCCGGCACTGCATCGGCAACGGTCTCGTCCATAATTCCGGCTTTGACCAAGCCTTGCGCAAACTCCGCCACGCTGCGCTCCGTAATGGGCTTATCCAGCGGCAGCCGCCGCATTATTTCGTGCACAGCCGTACCGAACTGCGCTGGGGCAACGTTTTCCTCCCGCGCAAAGCTTGGCGCATCGGTCAGCTCCGTATGCTCCCCGCCGCTCAACGACGTTACGGACAGCTTCGTCGGCAGTTCCACGTCCGCCGCGTGCACGTATGTCCGCGTGAAGAATCCGCCCGGCTTCCCATCGGCATGCGCCAAAGCACCGCGCACAAATTCATTGTATTTGCCCTCGTCCATCCGTCCGCCGCCCGGCATCGCCAGCGGAGCGGGTTCGCAACGCGCATAAATATGCACATCCGGCTCAAACACGGGCTTCAGCCCGTATTTTGCCCGTATTTCGTTGCCGCTTTTGGAGTTTAGTATATGCCCGAGCAGCCATGCGGCGAAGCTTTTTTGCATAATTATGCTGCTCTGTGTCTGCGGCGCAAGCGCGCTGTTCACAAGCTTTGCCCCGTCCTTCGCCGCGCAAAGCATTATCAGCCGCTCCCTCGCGCGCGTCATGGCAACGTAAAGCACGCGCATTTCCTCCGCCGTGGCCTTTGCCGAAAGTGCTGCCGTTATGGCCTCGTGCAGAAAGGATTTTCGCTTTATCTCGCCCGATATAAGCCGCGCGCCTATGCCAAGCTCCTTTTCGCAGACCAAATCGTCCATGCCCTCCCGCACGAAGCCCGAATTAAGCCCGCCAATTATAACATACGGAAATTCAAGGCCCTTGCTTGCGTGTATGCTCATTATGCTTACAACGTTTGCCCCGCCCGTCTGCGGCGCGCCGTAAACATTGGCCGCGGATACCTTTTCCATGTAGCTTAGGAACCCGCCAAGGCTCCTTACCCCCGCCGCGGCGCAGCCCCGCGCACGTTCGCACAGCGCTTCCAAATTGGCCTGCCGCTGCCTGCCGCCCGGCATCGCCGCGCAGTATTCGCCGTATCCCGTTTCGTCCAGCAGCATGCCTATCAGCGCCTCCGCGCCCAGCAGCTTGGCCTCCTGCCTGTAATATTCCAGCTTATCCATAAACCGCTTTGCCTTTTGCCCAAGCTCGCCGCCCGCTGCCGCCGCGGCGTTCACGCGGTCTATCCATGCCCAGTCCTCCCCCCGCTCCGGCGGCGCGGGGAAGTCCGTTTTAAGCGCAATAAGCTCCTTTTCATCAAAGCCGCCTATCGGGGAGCGCAGCACCGCCGCCAGCGGAATATCCTGCCTGCGGTTATCTATAATGCGCAATAGATCCATGAAAACGCGCACCTCTATCGCATCGAAGTACCCGTCCGACAGCAGCGCATACGCCGGCACGCCGTTGGCCGCAAGGGTACGCATCCATGTTTCCGCGCTGCCCTTATAGGAGCGCAGCAGCACGGCAAAGTCGCTGTATTTAAGCGGCCTTTCCTCCCCTGTGGCAGCGTCGGTAATGCGCTCTGTGTCCATCAGCTCGTGTATCCTTCGCGCCGCTGCTGCCGCTTCAACCGCCGCGGTATCCGTCTCCGTTTCTTCCGCGTCCGCCTGAGCGTCCATCATGTCCAGCAATATGAACTCCGCGCGGGTTTCGTCCTCCCCGCCGTCGTTGCGGCCGAACCTCAGCGCCGCCTCATCGTCGTATTCTATCTCCCCCGCTTCGCGGTGCATAATGCGGAAAAACAGGCTGTTCACCGCGTTTATCACTCCGCACGCGCTGCGGAAATTGTGGTTAAGGCAAATAAGCTCCCCACCGCTGCCGCGTTGGTAATCCGCATACCGCTGCATGAACAGCGCCGGTTCAGCCAGGCGGAAGCGGTATATGGACTGCTTCACGTCCCCGACAAGAAATGTTGAGCCGCCCGACGCTATGCTTTTCAGTATGCTTTCCTGCACGGGGTTGCAGTCCTGATATTCGTCCATAAAAACGTGCTTAAAGCGGCGGCTGTATTCCTCCCGCGCTTCGGGTATTTTCAGCACGGCTAAGCATTTGTGCTCCATGTCGCCGTAGTCTATGCAGCCCGCGTCAAGCTTTTTCTGCGCATAGCGCTCGTCCAGTTCCTTTATAAAGCCGCAAAGCTCGGCTATAAGCGGCCTGTGCAGCCGCATTGTTTCAATATAGTCCCCTTCGCACCAGAATTCGCGCTCCGCCTTTATGGCTTCCTTCAGCTTTGTGCGCGCAGTATCCGCCGCCATGCGGAGGGGGCCGCTAAGCCCGTCCCAATTTATGCGCCCTTTGCCGAACGCGAATGCTTCAAGCGCGGCGGCAAGCTCCGCTGCGTTTGTGCATAGCAGAAGCGAGCGCGCGGTAAGCAGCTCCCCGTCTATAAACGCCGCGGGCTTTTCCGCGCCGTCCTGCATCAAATCATTACGGGCTGATTGCAGCGCGTCGCACCGGGCAGAAATATTGGCAAGGCTTTTTTTCATCAGCCCCGCCGCCGCGCCCGAACGCAGCAAGGCTTCTTCGCTGTCCGCGTCGTATTGCGAAAGCGCGCCGTCAAGCCATGCGTAAGGGTCTATCTGCGAACGGGCAAAATCATAAACGGAGTATATCGCGTCCTCCGCGGCCTCGTCCCCGCTAAGCCCTTCCATAAGCAGATTAAAGCTGCCGCCGCCCAAGGCGTAGCGTTCCTCCACCAGCTCATCATACGCATTCTGCCGCAGTATTGCCGTTTCCCCCGCATCCGCCACGCGGAACGCCGGGTCAAGCCCCGCAAGGTTGAAATGCCGCCTTAATACCTGCGTGCAGAATGAATGCAGTGTGGATATGCTTGCCGCGCTCACTCCGCGCGCCGCCCGGTAAAGCTTTTCCGCTTCTTCGCCGTTCGCCTCCGCCGCCGCACGGGCAAGGCTTTTTTCTATTCGCTTTTTCATCTCCGCCGCCGCCGCGTTTGTAAACGTTACGCACAGCACGGAATTTATGCTTTCCCCGCCGCGTATAAGGCGCACTATGCGCGCGGTCAAAACGGCGGTTTTGCCGCTGCCCGCGCCCGCGCTTACGAGCAGGTTGCCGTTTGCGTCTATTGCGCGCTGCTGTTCAGCGGTCCAGTTGGGCATGGCTGACCTCCTCCAAAAAATCGTCCTTTTTTATAATGCTTGCCCGCCTGTATTTGCAGCAGGGCAGCGTTGCATCGAACCCGCACACGCTGTTATAATCGCACCATTCACATTCCGTTTTGTTCTCCTTGCTCATAAGCGGATACGCCTCCGCATGGCCCTTGGCTATTTTACAGGCCGTCTGCCTTGCCTTATCCACGGCAAAGCTCACCGTGCCTTTAAGCTGCTCCTCGCTCAGCCTCCAGCCGCTCCGCGCCGTGGGCTGCACGTCCTCCCCGCCGCCGAGTTCAATAAGCTTAGCGTCGTTTAGGCATGCCCCGCGCAGCCTGAATTCCTTCAGTATGCGCGTGCCGAAGTCGTCCTCCTTGCCGGAGGGCTTTATTATGCCTTCGTGTACAGGCAGATAATACATGCCCGCCGCGCGCTCGGCGGCGCCCGCGGCCTCTATCGCGGCAATATAGAGCGGAAGCTGGAGCCGCTTGCCGTCCGCAATGTCCGCGCAGTCGAACGCGGAGCCGGATTTGCTTTTATAATCTATAACGCGGACGAACTTTTCGCTAGAATCGGAGGTATAGCTGTCTATGCGGTCTATCCTGCCGCTGAGTATATATCTTCCGCCACCGGGCAGTTCCAATATAAGTTCCGGATAGCGCTTGCCTATGCCGAATTCCGTCTCCGTACCGCTTATGCTGAATTCCCCGCGCCTTAGCTGCTCCACTACCGCATACGCCGTGGCCTTCACCCGCCGTATAAGCCGCGCCGCGGCCGCGCGGCTGCGTGCCGTGTCCATAAGCACGCCGTTGTTATGCTGCGCTATAAGCTTTGGCAATATTGAATCGAGCAATGTTTCAAGCTGATCGTTCGTTATGCTGCCGTCCCCTTTGCCCATGGCAATAAGCTCCTTCGTGAGCAAAGACATGGCCTCGTGGCAGAAAAGCCCTTCGTCCGCCTTGCGTTCGCGGTATTCCTTGCGCGGGGTCAGCTTCAGCCCCACCGATGCAAAATGCTTGAACGGGCAGCCGTTGAATTTTTCTATTGATGTTATGCCCCCGCTGAGCCGCGCGCCGTAAAGCCTGTGCGCCGCGTCCTCCCCAAGCGGCTCCGCCGATACGCTTGGGAACAATGCAGAAGGCAGCGAAGCAAGCTTTCGGGCATACTCGCTGTCTTTATGCAGCGCGGCGTAAAGCTCGCCCGCGCGCGCATCAATATGCCCGTTTTCAACGCCCGTGCGCAGGTGCTTTATAAGCGCGCTGTATGCGCTCGGCGCGGTGGAAGCGGATTCCTCCTCTATATCGGTTTTTATCGAAACGTCGCCGAACATGTCCGCAATGCGGTCCATCAGCTCGCACGGGGTGGCCGTGTCGCTCCCGCTGCCCATTGTGTATGAAAGCCAAAGCTTATCCGTGGGCTTTGTAACGGCGCCGTAAGCATCGCCGAATTCCTTATCGTTAAGCTGAGCCGTGCTTGGCATTTCGCCTAAGCCCATTTGGGCAAGGGAGGCGCGTTCCTCGTCATCTATCATGCCGTCGTCCCCGTAAACGGCAGGAAAATGTCCGTTTGCCGCGCCCAGTATTATAAGCGCGCGTATGCTGCGCGCCTTGCTGCGGCCAAGGCTGCCTAGCAGCAGCTGATCCGCCGCCGATGGTATAACGCCCACCTCGTATGCGTCAATGCCTTCTTTATATACGGAGGTGAATTTGCGGTTGGATATTTTTGCGTCCCCCAAAATGGCGTGCATCTGCTCCATAACGGTTATAAGCAAATTATATACCTGCGCCGTTTCGTCCGCGCGTTCCAGCCTACCCTGCGCTTTCAGCCGCTCCGCTTCCGCCGTAAGCTGCTCGCGCAGCGATATATCCACAGTATACTGATAAAGCGCGCGCACCTTTTCCGCCGCAGTAGGCGCATCCTTCAGGGCCTCGCTCAGCTTTTCAAGCGGGCCCATAACAATGCTTCTGGCTTCCTCCGCCGCCGCGGGTGCGCCTTCGCCAAAGGGGGATTTGAACGCGCTGCCGCGTATTCCGCGCGCAAGGGCATAGTTTTCAAAAATCTCCGCCTGCTCCGCCGTAACGCCGCACAGCCCCGTTTTAACAAGGGCAAGCATATCCTCCCTTAAATAGCTGCCGCCCGCCGCACGCAGGGCAAACAGCGTGGCCTCGCTTGCGGCGTAGCTTGCAAGCTTGCGCTTTGCATCGGTAAAAAACGGTATGTGCCGCTCCCTCAGCGCGCGCATCATGGGCTCAAGGTATTTATCCGTATCGGATGCTATTATTGCAATGTCGCGGTATCGATATCCTTCGTCAATAAGACGCTGCGCCTTTTCCGCCGCGGCAGTTACCTCCGCCTTAACATCGGTCGCGGCAAAAAGCTCAATCGCGCCGTTTGCCGCCCCGTCAAACCTATTATACGGGAATGCGAACCCCTCGCGCTCAAGGTGCCTCAGCGCCGCCGATGCATGGCGCGGCCGCTCACCATCGGGCGTGATAAAGTCCGGCGTTATGCCGCGTTCTTCGCAGATGGAAAGTATTTTATTGAGTATTCGCCTGTCTGCCGAAAAAACGGCCTTATCGCGGCATTCCGGCGAAAGATCAATCCTGAGCGCAACGGTAACGTGCGGCGCGGCGTCTATAAGCGCGGCTATCGCGCCGTAAAGCCGCCTTGATATCATATCAAAGCCGTCTATTATAACGTGGCGCGAGCCAAGCTCGCTTTTGGGCAAAAGCTCCGAAAGCAGCCGCAGCGATTCCTCCGCATCCAGCGATGTACGCGCCATATATGCTTCGCTTGCGCCGTAAAGCAGCGCCAAGTCGTGCAGCTTTGCGCCAAGCGGCGTATCCGTGCCCTTCTCGTTCGCCGCGTCCATAAGCGCGTCCGCCTCTATGCCCGCGCGTTTTGCCTCTATAAAAAAGCGGGCGCACTCGCCCGTGAAGCCGCCCCTGTGGTACACGCGCCCGAAGGAGATAAGCTTGGGCGCAAGCTCGTCCGCGCATTTGCGTATTACCATAAGGCGGCCCTGTTCGCTCATAAGCGTGCGCCGTTCGCCGAATTCATTCAGCACCCTTCGTGCAAGCGATGTGAACGAGAATACGTCCGCATCCCAAAGGCCGCAGCCCATTGCTTCCGCCAATGCCCGCTCCGTTTCAAACGTGAACTGCTCCGGCACTATATACAGCACCCGCTCGCCGTTTTTTATAAGCTCCGCAGCTATGCTCCTTAAATACCGGCTTTTTCCGCTGCCGGAGCGGCCGGTAAGTATGCTCACCTGTCCCATGCGCATAACCCCTTTCCGCTAAAATATAAGCCTTAGAACCTTTCCGTATGCAGCGGGAAATAGACCACCTTGCCGTCCTCGCGCCGGCTTTCAAACAGGGTGAAGCCCATAACGGTCATGCTGGCGTTGGGCGAAAGGTTTTTAAGCTCCATCGTGGCAATTTCATCATGCTCAACATTGCGGCCCAATGTTATGTGCGGCGTGAAGCGCTTGCGTTCGCGGGAAAAGCCGTTGTCGTACAGCGCGCTTTGCAGCGATTCATAAAGGGCGTTGAGCTCATCAAGCTGCCCCTTCACCTCCAGGAAGGAGGTTTTCTTCCCGCCCTTGTCAAAGCAATCGTATTTGCCAAGATGCAGCGTGAACGGCCGTATGCCGCGCCCGGCCTCGTGCATGGCGGCAACCGCGCCCTGAAGATCGCGGCTCTCGCCTATGAAATGCAGCGTTATATGAAAATTGTTCGCCGGCACGAACCTGCCGCCGCAGCTTAGCTGCTTCAGCTCCTTCTGTATTGTTGTGACCTCCGCCTTAAAGGAGCGGGGCAGATCTATTGCGATAAACAGCCTCATCAGCCTATCCTCCCTGAATTTTATGCTGAATTATATTATCCCATGAAACCGCCCCGCGCGCAAGGGAAAAGGGGCGGCGCGGGAAAATATCTCCCCGTGTATTGACATATTTCGCGCCGTTCTGTAAACTCGTCGTATATCAAGTTACCGTACAGAGAGGCTATCATGGGCATATTTAATTTAGAAGATGTTCACTATTGGATATATTCGCCGGGCAACAACGCCGTTAACTGGGATGATTACTATGAACGCGGCATAATGGCTATTGAGCGGAACGAATTGGGTGACCTGTCGGCATATTCTTCCAAGGAAGAAATGCGGCGGCAGATGCAGAAAGCGATAGACCCGACGCGCTCGTTCACTCATTCCGCACTTGAAACATGGCAATTTGTACACGAAATAGAAATAGGCGATGTTATAATAGCTAAAAAGGGAAAGCATACCATAATCGGGCGCGGCATAGTCACATCCCGCTACCGCTACGATAAAGATGCGGCAGGCTGCAAAAACATACGCAGCGTAAAATGGACTCACCGCGGCGAATGGGAGCATCCCGGCGAAGCCGTGACAAAGCCCCTTACGGACATTACGATGTACGGAGGATACGTTGCGGACATAAAGAAAATATTCAGCGAGGACGATATTACCGATATCATATTGCAGCGTGAAGAGTATACCCCGGAGGATTTTTTAAGCGAAGCATACATAACCCGGCAGCAGTATTCTGATATACTGGATCTGCTTAACATTAAGCGAAACATAATATTGCAGGGCGCGCCAGGCGTTGGCAAAACGTATATAGCCAAAAAGCTTGTCCAATCCATATTGGATAAGGAGAGTGCCGGCGGTACTGAGTTTATACAGTTCCACCAAAGCTATTCCTATGAGGACTTTATAGAGGGCTACCGCCCCACCGAAAGCGGCTTTGAGCTTAGAAAGGGCGTATTCTACAAATTCTGCAAAAAAGCCGAGGCCGATGCGAGCCGCCCGTATTTCTTTATAATAGATGAAATCAACCGCGGCAACCTAAGCAAAATATTCGGCGAATTGTTCATGCTTATAGAAAGCGACAAGCGCGGGCAGCAGATGCGGCTTTTGTATTCCGATGAACTGTTCAGCGTGCCCGAAAACGTGTATATCATAGGCATGATGAACACCGCAGACCGCAGCCTTGCCATGCTGGATTACGCGCTGCGCCGCCGTTTCGCCTTCGTTACCATAAACCCCGCGTTCGATTCGGACGGATTCATCAAGTATCAAAAAAGCCTGGCAAACGCTAAGTTCAACAGGCTTATAGACTGCGTAAAGGAACTGAACGCCGCTATAGCTAACGACGATGCGCTCGGCGAAGGCTTCTGCATAGGGCATAGCTATTTCTGTAATATTCAGCCCGATAGTCAGCCTGACCTTTCATTCATCGTGGAATACGAAATACTTCCGTTGATAAGCGAATACTGGTTTGACGATAGGCCCATCGTCAATAAATGGGCGGATAGGCTACGAGGGGCAATACGGTGATACCGATACAAAACATATACTATATGCTCTCGTATGCCTTTCGCGCTCTGCGTGGGAACGGATACAGGCGTATGGCGGCAGAATCGTTTCACAATTCGGCTGAGTTATGCGCGGCCATACTTTGCCGCGGAGTATCGGCGCAGCTAAAGCGCGGCTTCCAAAGGGAGTATGTTCCGTTTACGGAGTCGCTCACAGCCGTGCGCGGCAAAATAGATATTACCGGTTCACTTAAGAACAATTCCATGCTTAGGCGGCAGCTTGTGTGCGATTTTGACGAATACTCAATAAACACATATAAAAACCGCATACTCAAATCAACCCTCGAACTTCTGCTAAGGGCGGATATATCCAAACAGCGCAAGCATGAAATTCGCAATCTTCTCATGTATTTTAACGATGTTGATACCATTGACATGCACTCGGTAAATTGGCATTTGCAGTATTATCGCAACGATGAAGAATATCAAATGCTTATTTCAATATGCTACTTGGTTGTAAAAGGTCTGCTGCACTCCGCGCAGTCGGGTTCGCTTAAACTTGCGGAGTTTGATGAACCGCAGATGGCAAGGCTATACGAAAAGTTCATTTTGGAATACTATCGCAAGGAGCACCCGGAGTTAAAGGCCGCCTCATCGCAAATCGAATGGGCATTGGATGCTCCGAACTCCCATCTTCTGCCGCAGATGCAATCCGACATCATGCTGTCCCGCGGCGCGAGAACGCTTATAATAGACGCAAAGTTCTATAATCAAATCATGTCGCCATCGCCGTACAGTGCAAACACGCTGCGCTCAGGCCATCTTTATCAGATGTTTGCATATGTAAAAAATCATGCCGCGCAGGGCGGTGACGTGTCCGGCCTGCTGCTATATGCAAAAACGGACGAGCAGCCTTCCATCAATGAAGCGTTCAACATGAGCGGCAATTTGATATGCGCAAAAACGCTCAATCTGAACTGCGACTTCTCTGAAATATCAGCGCAGTTGGATGAGATTGTGAAAAAGTTTTTCATGTGATGAAATTGGAAGATAGGTAGCTGCCGGATACCGAGTTGCTTCGCCATATCGTCCTCCGTATCAGCAACTTTATTTTGATTATATTATGCAAACGCTTTTATGTCAAAATATCTCCCGCGTGTATTGACATATTTCGTGCTGTTCTGTAAACTCAAGCTATATTGTTATATATGTAGAAACATTCTTCTATTTCAAATTTTGGGAGGGTTTATCATGGCAAAAATAATCATTCAGTGTCCGGATTGCGGCGAAGAGCTTGTGGCTTCCACTTCTTTTTTCAGCAGAAGCAGCAGGGTTGTGCAATGCAAGCATTGCGGCAAAATGGTGGACGTTAAGCAGGAGCGCATGGAATCCGCCGCCTGCCCAAGCTGCGGCACGAATGTTGTGTTCAAAAAGTCGCAGAAAACGGTAACTTGTCCGGACTGCAAGCGCAAATTCGCCCCCATGGAGGAATTTACAAAGCAAACGCGCGTAAGCTGCCCGCAATGCGGCTGCGGCATAGGCGTGAGCAAAAAATCCGGCGCGGGCGCGGAGGCTGAATGTCCCTTGTGCGGGTTCCGCTTCAATGCGCAGGCGGAGCTGGAACGCGCAAAGCTGGTACGGGACAATATATTAAGCGTTATAAAATACGAAGGGGACAATTCTACCTTTGTTTGGAAGCACCCAATAGAGGATTTCTATTACGGCTCCAAGCTTATCGTGCACGAATCGCAGGAGGCGCTGTTCTTGCTCAACGGCAAGGCGCTTGACCTTTTCGGCCCCGGCGAGCATATACTTGAAACTCAGCGTCTGCCCCTGCTGAACAAGGTGCAGTCCCTGCCCACGGGCGGGGCAAATCCGTTCCATGCGGAAGTATACTTCATAAACAAAGCAATGCAGATGGACCTTAAATGGGGCACAAGCTCCCGCGTAAGGTTCATTGACCCAATCACGCAGATACCGCTGGACATTGGCGCAAGCGGCGAAATGAATCTGATGGTCGGCGATGCGCGCAAGCTGATAGTTAAGCTTGTTGGCACAACGGGCGGCCTTGTCGGCAATAAGGCGGAGCTTTCCGGCGAAGGAGCGCGGGCGGTAAAATCGCTGCAGGTGGCGTTCCGCGGCATGATGAATATGGAGATACGCTCCTTCCTGGGCAGCGTTATAAAGGAACAGGAGCTGAATATTCTTGAAATAGACGCACACACAGCCGAACTTAGCGAAGCTTTGCGCCTGCGCATTGCCCCCGGCTTTGAAGAATACGGCCTTGAGCTGCACAATTTCTATATAACCTCCGTCTCTCTGCCGGAGGACGATAAGAACTTCCAAAGCATAAGGCAGCAGCTGGCGGACGCATATATCAAGGTGCGGGAGCAGCAGATAGCGGCGGACATAGAAAAGGCGAAGCGCGGTGTTGAACTGGAGAAAAAGCAGACAGAGCTTGACTCCAAGCGTTACGATGCTGAGATTCGCCGCATAGATGCGGAATCCGAAGCCAATGAAATACGCGCCCGCGGGCATGCAACGGCGGAAGTTATGCACGCCCAGGGATACAACCAGCGCGACGTTATACAGGCGGAGGTGCAGAAGGAATATGCCGAAGGCCTTGGCAAAATAGGCAGCGCTCCTGCATCGGGCGGCGGCAGCGCGTCCGGCGGTATTGCCAGCAACATTGTAGGTATGGTGGTAGGCATGAAGACGGCGGAAGCCATGGGCGGCATAATGCAGGGCATGAACCCCACCGGCGGCGCCGGCACTCCCAAAGCAGAACCCGCAGCCGAAAGCGGATGGACATGCTCCTGCGGGCATAAAGGCAACCGCGGCAAATTCTGTGAAGAATGCGGCAACCCCAGGCCCGAAAGCTGGGACTGCCCCTGCGGGCACAAGGGCAACCGCGGCAAGTTCTGCGAAGAATGCGGCAAGCCCAAGCCCGAAAGCTGGGACTGCCCCTGCGGGCACAAGGGCAACCGCGGCAAATGCTGCGAAGAGTGCGGCAGACCTAAGCCCGAAAGCGCATGGACATGCTCCTGCGGACACGCCGGCAACCACGGCAAATGCTGCGAAGAATGCGGCAAGCCGCGTTCATAATAAACAGGATTTAACAGGGAGGGTATAACAATGGAGAATAAGAAAAGCACGCTGCCTTTGGCGGCATTCATAATCGGCCTGGTCACATACAACGCGGCACTGTTCGTAATAGCCGGCTTCAGCCACGGCGCGGCGTTTTACACAAGCTATGTATTCATGCTGCTTGCGTTCGCATCCATAATATTCGCCGCGGTAATGATGAAAAAGCGCGGCATGGGCATGAAGGACATATTGCTTGGCTATCCGCTCATAAAGCACTGCACCATATATTTTATAGCCGAGCTTATAGTATCGGTAATATTCATGCTGCTGGACGCAAAGGTGGGCTTTGCCGCGCCGTTTGCCGTGCAGCTCATAATGCTGTGCGTGCATCTTATGTTTGCGCTGTCCTGCCTGATAGCGCGGGACAAAATAGAGGAAATGCGCACGCAGGTAAACGACAGCACGCTGTTCATAAGCATGCTGAAGGTTGATGCGGACGCGCTGGTGCTGCGCGCCAAGGAGCGCGAGGTGAAGGAAGCATATAAGAAGCTTTCCGAGGAAATACGCTTCAGCGATCCCGTTAGCAGCAGCCCCCTGTTCCCCACGGAGCAAGAAATTTCCGCCAAGATGGCCGCCGCACGCGAGTGCATAGCCACCGATGCGGACAAGGCGCTTGCCCTGTGCGCAGAGATGAGCGCGCTGCTCAAAATACGCAACGAAATGTGCAAAACGGTAAAATAAGGAGGAACGGGCAATGCAGGCATTAAAGTGCAAAATTTGCGGCGGAGATCTTAAAGTTACCGAGGGCAGCCATATTTGCGAATGCGAATACTGCGGCTCCATTATAGCCCTGCCTTCGCTTACGGATAAAAAGACTCAGCTTTACAACAAGGCTACCCAGTTCCGCCTTTCGTTCGATTTTGATAAGGCCATAGGCCTTTTCAACGTTGCCCTGGCGGAGGATGCCACGGACGCTGAAATATACTGGTCGCTGGTGCTTTGCAAATACGGCGTGGCCTATGTGCGCGACATGAACACGGGCGCTATGCAGCCCACATGCAACCGCATGCAGTACACGTCCATATACGGCGACCCGGACTATAACCATGCCCTTGAATACGCATCGCCGGAAGCGGCGGATCTATACCGCGCGGAGGCGAAAAAGATAGACTCCATCCAAAGGGGCATGCTTGACGTATCCTCAAAGCAGAACCCGTTCGATGTGTTCATATGCTATAAGCGCAGCGATGCATCGGGCGACCGCACACGGGACAGCCTGATTGCGGAAAAAATTTACAAGGCGCTTACGCAGGACGGCTACCGCGTGTTCTTCGCCGAAAGGACGCTGGAGGACAAGCTGGGCGTGCAGTTTGAGCCGTATATTTTTGCGGCACTGAACAGCGCGCGCATAATGATAGCCGTTGGCACAAGCGCGGCAAACCTCAACTCCCCGTGGGTAAAGAACGAATGGAGCCGCTTCCTTGCGCTGTGTGCGCACGATTCAAAGCGCGTGTTCATCCCCGCATACGAAGGCATGGATCCCGCCGACTTCCCGCAGGAGTTCAGCGGCACGCAGGGACAGGACATGACCAAGATATCCGCCATATCCGATATTACGCACGGCGTTAACAACATACTGGGCCACCGCAGCGGCGGAGCTGCCGCCGGCGGGGTTTTGATACCGCAGAAGGACAGGTTCCTTGAGCGCGGCTTACAGCGCCTTACGGACGGCAAAACGAACGACGCCCGCGGCTATTTTGAAAAGCATCTGGACAGCTATCCGGACGATTACCGCGCCTGGTGGGGCCTTGTACGCGCAGAAACGGACGACCTGAAGGCTATCCCTTACGACACCGGTACGCATTACTTTGACGAAACCGAGCTGTTCTCCAACTACGCCCGCGCAATGGATTACGCGCCGGACAACGAACGCAGCACCCTGAGCGAGCAATTTGAGCAAATGAGAAAGCGCGACATAAAGAGCGCGGAAAACAAGCTTGCTCCCCTGCTTGGGCAGCAGAATAAGATGAACGAAAACCTGAAGCAGCTTTCCGAAAAGGCATCGAAGCTGCAATTTGAGCTTAACAATAAAAGGATCGAGAGCGATGCAATAAATCAAAGGGTCACAAATGGTGCAAATATGGCTCCCGTGCCAAAGTTTATCAAGGTCCTCATAGTGCTCGCATTGCTTTATAGCTTGCCGCTTCTGCTTATATACGTTCCGAGGAGTGGCCTCGATATGTTCTTTAACGACCCCGAAATGGGATTTGTTTTGCTCATTTGCATAGTAGTGCTCATAATATGCCTTATTGTGGTTATCAGCCGTAAGGGCAAAAAACGCGCAGCGGAACGCCTTGAAGCGACCGCCAAATCACTTGCCGAAAAGGTAAAATCCATGGAGGCCGAGCTGCAGAGCGCCGAAAGGAGCGTTTCCGTCGCCTCAAACGAGCTGAACAGGTTCAGCGTCCGCGTTTCCGCCGCCCAAAAAGAGCTGGATTGGTATAGGGGACTGAAGGGATAAAATATGATAACATTAAAGTGCAAGATCTGCGGCGGGGATTTGACAATAGAAGAAGGCAGCCACATTTGCGAATGCGAATACTGCGGCACGAAGCAAACGCTGCCAAGCGTGGATAACGACGTGCGGGCAAACGCCTTCAACAGGGCGAACCATTTCCGCATGCAGAAGGAATTCGATAAAGCCATCGCCACATATGAGCGGCTGCTCAATGACGACGACACCGATGCGGAAGCGCACTGGGGCGCGGCGCTGTCCAGATACGGCATAGAATACGTTGAGGATCCTACTACGCACGAGCGCATACCTACATGCCACCGATTGCAGATAACGTCCATACTGGCCGATGCGGATTGCAAGGCGGCCATAGAGAACGCGCCTGATGCGGCTACGCGTGCCCTTTACGAAAAAGAGGCCCACCGCATAGCAGACATTCAGAAGGGCATACTGGCCATCTCCGCAAACGAGAAGCCCTATGACATATTCATATGCTATAAGGAAGCGGACGCATCCGGCAGGAGAACGCCGGACAGCGCGATAGCGCAGGATATTTACTATCAGCTTGTGCAGGAGGGCTACCGCGTATTTTTCAGCCGCATAACGCTGGAGGATAAGCTTGGCCGCGAATACGAGCCATATATATTCGCCGCGCTCAACAGCGCGCGTGTAATGCTGGTTATCGGCACAAAGCCGGAGCATTTCAACGCCGTGTGGGTTAAGAACGAGTGGAGCAGATATCTTGAGCTTATGCGTCAGGACCGCAGCCGCCTGCTTATACCGTGCTACAAGGGCATGGACGCCTATGACATACCGGATGAGCTTTCCATGCTGCAAAGCCAAGATATGGGCCGCGTGGGCTTCATACCGGACCTTGTGCGCAACATAAAAAAGATAATAGTGAACGACGAGCCTAAGCAGGTTACGCCAAAGGCACCACCCGCCACCGGCAGCGACAATGTTTCCGCCCTGCTCAAGCGCATATCCATATTCCTTGGCGACGGCGACTGGGCGAAGGCCGATGAATACTGCGAACGCGTGCTGGATATGGACCCCGAATGCGCAGAAGCGTATTTGGGTAAGTTGATGGTGGAGAAGAAAGTTAAAATCCAAGCGGCTTTAGCGAACTGCAAGGAACCGTTTGATGACAGCAATAATTACAAAAAGGCGATCCGTTTTGGCAGCAGAGAACTTGCAGCTACATTGGAAGGCTATGTCAACCATATTGATGAACGGAACGAAAACGACCGCCTTACCCGCATTTATACCGATGCGAAAAGCCTTATGCTGGCCGCCAAAACCGCACAGGCATTCACGGATGCCGCGAATAAATTCGCTTCCATTCCTCAGTTTAAGGATGCAAGGGAGCTTGCAAAGGAATGCTCGGAGAAGGCAAAAATCAGCCGTAATGATATGATTTATGGTGTTGCAATGTTGCAATTATCCGATAAAACAGTTGAGAGCTATGAAGCAGCTATCAGAACATTCCAGACAATTCCGGGTTGGAAAGATTCGGATGAGCAAATTGTCAACTGCCAAAGGGCAATAGATGAAATCAAAGCAAAAGAAGAAGCCGACCGCCTTGAAGCCCAGCGCCAAGCAGAAGAATACAGAGCCGCCAAAGAAAGAGCCGAAAGGAAACGCAAAAGGAACAAAGTTATTGCGGCGCTGGTTTTGTGCGCTTTCGCCGCAATTGTGGCTATATTTTTAAAGGTTATTCCAGATGTTAAATATAATGCAGCAGTCAAACTTATAAACGACGGCGATATTATTAATGCATATGACAGTCTGATTGCATTGAACGGTTATAAAGACAGCACAGAAAAAGCGGCTGACATATTCGAGCAATATAGAATTGAGAAGCTTAAAGTCGCTAACGTGGGAGATATTGTATTGTTTGGTGTTTATGAGCAAGATAATGACACATCAAACGGTAAAGAAGATATAGAATGGCGCGTTCTGGCAAAAGAAGATGGCAGAATCCTTCTTATTACCGACAAAGCCCTTGACTGTCAACGGTATAACATTGAATATATTGGCGGCACTACATGGGATAGATGTACCCTCCGCAAATGGATGAATGAATCCTTTTTGAATGATGCTTTCAGCTACAATGAATGTAAGCAAATTCAAAAAACAAACGTATCCGCCGAAAAGAATCCAATTTACACCACTATTCCCCGTGGTAATGCCACGGCCGATAAAGTGTTTTTACTCAGTATTACAGAAGTGGAAAAATATTTTATATCAGATGAGTCAAAAAATGCGTACCGACAGACTATGCAATAGCAAACAATGCATACATATATAGAGAAGGCGAATTAACAACCTGCTACTGGTGGCTACGAGCACCGGGAGATTCCCAAAACTTTGCTGCCTGTGTCAATGCCGATGGATCGATTCGCTACTCTGGTTGCCATATAGATAGTGATGACATCGGTGTGCGTCCCGCCATGTGGGTAAGCATAGAATAAGAGTTCTGCTACAAAATAGCCCGAGCAATCGGGCTATTTTTCGTTACCTTCGCGGGGGGGCGCTCAGTTATAAACTCACAACTCCCTCCGTCTGCTCGCTTCACTCGCATCCACCTCCCTCTACAGGGAGGCTTAATGTGGAAGTTTGTACTGTACCAAAAGGCGCCACCATTTATGGGGGAGCTGGCGAGCCGTAGGCGAGACTGAGT